>Ga0187783_10000147_pt1 | contig 52852 bp, 43 predicted proteins | sample 1015_SJ02_MP02_2_FD_132471 | JGI IMG/M metagenome (GOLD analysis project Ga0187783, IMG submission 132471) | Tropical peat soil microbial communities from peatlands in Department of Meta, Colombia - 1015_SJ02_MP02_20_MG | ecosystem: Environmental > Terrestrial > Soil > Wetlands > Peat | place... | reverse complement strand
GGTCGCTGCACCGCGGCTAGGATTCTTGTTCGATCGGCTGAAGCCTTATGGGCGACTGCCCGGCTAAATCCGTCTTCGGGCATCCAGATGAAATCGTGTTTGTCCGGTGCCAGCTTCGGCGCTTCTGGATGGGATTCATCGCGATAAAACACCTGCGCGACGGTCTCGCCCTCATCGGGCGCAAGCGCAGCGATATAAACGAAGGATTTAACGCGCGCCTCGTGTATCGCGCCGACTACAGCCCCTCCGTAAGCGTGGCCAACTAACACAATTGGGCCACTTGTTCGTTCGAGCGCGCGAGTCAACGCTGAAACGTCGTCACTCAAAGAAGTAAGCGGGATTGGCGCGCAAGCGACTTTAAGACCCTGGCACTCTAGGGGGAGAATCACCTCGTTCCAACAGGAGCCGTCGGCCCACGCTCCATGGACCAAAACGACGGCAGCATTCTGGGGAAAAGAATTCATCGTGACGACTCGCCTTCTGCGCTTTGACCCTTGCTGCCACTCGTTTCGAGGGAGTGGCGCAAGGCAACTTCGACGACGTGTGTTTCCAGCGCGAACCATCCAGTATCGAGGAATTGAATCTTGGTGCTAGGTATATCTTTCCGAAACGCTCGGCCCCTGCGGGAATGAAGAAAGAATCCTTCTTGTCCCAGATCGCAAGCAAAGGCGGTTTCGATCTACGGAACTATTCCTGAAATTTCGAATACCGCCTCACGTTCGACGCGTAATCGAGAAACAACTTTGGTCCTTAGCGCAAGTGGGGTACCAAAAAGGGACAGTTCACTCGAGGAGAGAACATTTAACGCAAATCGTTCTGACGGTTGAGCTTTGTGAACAAGGAGCTCGGCAAGTCTCGAAGGCTATCCGACAAATCTCTGACGGATTTCTGTCGGTGACGAGTTTCCGTCGGATCCACTGCCAGGTCGTTGCTATCGGTTCCTAGAACGGGCTTGGAAATTCAGTCGTCTCTAGCCGCGGCGCCGACGCTGCGTTTGGGTGGGACTGCGGCAGGCCGGCGAATACAACGTCGCTGGTCATGCTTGTGTCGGTTGCTGGCATGCCAAGGGCGCTTTCGAACACCCAGAAGGATTCAATGCACGCTTGCAACTCTTGTCGGGGCTGCACGAACGAGATTTTCATTTCTAAAATCCCACGATGAAATGCACCGGTATTTTGGTCAGCTCTACAGCCGTCGGCATAATACTGCACCCTAGACAGAATGCATCCGACAGCAAGGGGCGTAAAACGGGGCAATGCTGTCGCGTATCGAGGTTCTCGCGAATCGAAAGGTGATCCTTTTAGCCGAACTTCAAGGCGCCAGCGTACTGTTCCTCAGAACTAGGCATTTTCGGCCCTTTGCCGATGGCCCTGGTGGCCAGGCTCAACCCTCAGGGCGTGCGCGGAAAAACAGTTCGTTGAATCTGCCTTCGCCCAGCAGTCGACGCAGTTCCCTGAACGCAAAGAAGGGAATGAAAGTACAAAACACCACAAGGGTGCGGCAAAGCATGTCATCGATGCGCATATCGCGGAATACTCCCGCGATATCTCCCCCGTGCAGAAGTCGCTTAACTGCTTCCTCGACAATGTGAAAGCCCAATACCAGCAGGCCAAACAGAAGCGACTTATAAAGAGAGGAAAGAAGTATCGACCTTGTTTCATACTTCTTGCCAAGGTGCGAATATTCTCCGATGAGAATGACTTTGCCAATCACCAGGGCGTTGACCAACGCAAAGCCGTAGTTGAAAGAAGAGTCGTGAAAATCGTGCAGCAGGATCATCCTATAGGTGGCGATGGCAAAAAAGAAAAAGGCCAAATACAAACAGATCCCAACGAACTCCTCGAACTCATGGATGGCTTTCTGTTTGAGGGTCGCCGCTCTGGAGTTCTCGGTATTCATCGAGTCGCCCTCAGACGCTGCTGTCGACTAGGCCTTTCGTGCGGGCGATGCTTTATCCAACGTGGAAAGGAGAGTCGATGCGCTTGGTGGCGCTTTGACTGTGCCATCGATCACGATTGTTTTTGCGTCTAGTTCCTTGCCGTAGAGTTTTGTGTTTGCGTCATTGTCTGGTCGAAGAGTAGACCCTTCCAGAGAGACACCAGCAAACAAGCCGCGTGCCCGCGAATACGACAAAATGTCCGCGCGCATCGTCGCATCGGTTTCCGCGGAGGCATCTCGGCCGACGGGACCCGCCGCGGCCGAAGCGTCACCGCCCAGTTTGAACTTGCTCGTAAGAACTCCGGTCGCTGATCTGTCATTCATCAGAAGCAGGACGAAGTCGGTGGCCTGTCCTCCCAATTGCAGCCCAAAGCTGCCGCCTTCGAGTGCCATCATCGTCGGCGCCCCGAATTTGCCTTGAAAGTTTTTTCCACCGCGGCATGTCATCACACCGCGCCCATAGCTACCACCGATGCCAATCGCGAATTTCACGACCGACGGCAGCACAACGACGCATGTCGCCTTATTCAGCACGCTCGGTGGAATGCTGTCGGGCGCGTTCAGAATCTCCTGCATTACCTTCCCAGAATTCTCAACCCGCTCCTGCTCTTTTTGTTGTCCGTAAGCCGCCACTGCAAACGCCGCTATCAATCCAATGCTCAGCCACTTTTTCATATTTCCTCCTGAGATTCTTCGCTGTCTGGCGAGGATGCGTCCTCCCAAATAATTTTTCACTCATGCCTTCTGGTCGCCTCCAGTGGACTAGTCGACCCTTTCCCAAGTGTCGTCTGGGTTGTATTCCTGCATTGCGGAGGCGATGGCCGACGTTTGCTCACCCAAGTCCTTCTGATACACGACTCCACTCTTGTTCACGATGAACGTCATCACACCTGAGTTTCGGTATTGAGCTGGGTAGGCGGCAAAGGCGAATCCCCGAGTGAACTTCCCATTGACGAGGTAGTCGATCGCTCCTCCTTTCGCTGCCGGCCCCTGCTTTGTGAGAATGCGGAAAAAGTAGCCGTGAAACGGGGCTTGCTGCCCTTGACGGAAGTTGTAGCCCTCCGCGGAGGCCGAGACCAGGGCCGGTCCAATCGGACTCGGGCTTTCGTCGTCAGACGTTTTCCAATAGAGCCCATTGTGCTTGCCCTCATCGCTGATGAATTTGAGGGCGTACTGGCCAGGGGAGGCACCGTCTCGCGAAGCCGACGCGTAATCCAACTGCGCTGCGACAAGGCCGTGGAGAATCTCGATGGCATCGTTTTCGTTTCTACCTATACGCCGGTACAGGATTTCCTTCTCCCCGCTCTCGGTATCGAAATACCAGGCGCCGTTGCTGTTCTTGACGATGGAAATGGGAAAAGGCCAATTGTCGGCGCCGATGTAAAGGGTGACGCTCTGGTCCGGTTCGATGACCACGCGATGCATCTGGTCGTAGCTGCGGAGAAAGTTTTGAGCCATGCTCTTGTCGGCGACATCATCACCCGTGTGGAGAATTGCATTCCCGTGCGCGCCGAAAATAGCTGCCAGCGTCTGATTGTCGCTAGATTTGACGGCACTGTAGAGAGCTAGGACCGCTTCGCCAGGCGAGCCAAACGTTTTTTCATTCCCCTGCTGCCCGTAGGAAGCCCCCCCACTCAGTAGAAGAGCAAGAATGGCAGCCGACATACCCAGCCGAGTGCGATGGCGCAGGAAGCTGGCGCAGCGACGAGGAGTCATTGCAAGACGCGGCCCAGATGGCATGTGCTTGTTCTCCTTGCCCAGATTCGAAACTTGCGGCCAACACCTCGAGCAACCCCGCACCACTAGCGGCGTCTGCCTCCCCGGTTTCCTCCGGCCTCTGCCCGGGAACCTCCGCCCGTGCCGCGATTTCCCTCAAAGCTTTGCTGCCCGCGAGCGCTGTTGGTGCGAGCGTTACCACCCTGACCGTAGTTACTGAAAGCGCCGCTGCTGGTCCCGCGATTCGCCTGCTGTTCATAGCCCCTGGAAGGCTGGCGCTCCGATGGAGTGAAGCTCGCGGGACGGGACTGGTTCTGATTGAGACCGGCGCGGTTCTGCTGATTGAAACGGGGCTGGTTGCCGCCTGTGACCTGCTGACGGTTAGGCGACTGTGTCGCATTGCCGCGGCTGTTGTTGAACTGGGGCTGGTTGCCGCCTGTGACCTGCTGACGGTTAGGCGACTGTGTCGCATTGGCGCGGCTATTGTTGAACTGGGGCTGGTTGTACTTCTGGTTGAAAGTCGGCGTCGTAAAGTTGCTGCTACGGGCGTTGCTGTTGAAATTGTTGGCGCGATAGTTGTCGACGTTGTTGCGGTTGTAGTTGTTCGCGTTGAAGTTGTTCCGGTTGTAGTTGTTGACATTCCGATTGTAGTAGTTATTGCGGTTGACAAACGTGTTTGAATTCGAGACGTAGACGTTGCGGTTATAGACAACCGTAGAATTGTGCCAGCCGCATCCCCACGAGTTCCAACCCCATCCGCAGCAACCGTTGTTGGAGATCGCCGCGCCGACGGCGATGCCAAGACCGAACGAGATCAGCCCGGTGGCGACCAGGTCTCCGGTGGAATAGCCCGGGTAAGCCGCCACGGGTGCGCCATAGACCGCCGTGGGATTGTAGGTTGGAACATAGACCACATCGGGCTGTGCCGGTTGGATGACGATGGTCTGTGGCGGAGCCTGCACGATGGTGGTTTGCGGTTCACCGGAAGACGCAGGGGCGGGCGCGGCAGAGGGAGCCTGATTCTGCACGCTGACGGTCTGTTGGGAAGTGCTCTTCAGGTTCCCAGCCTGCTCGGCCCGTTGCCGCATCACTTGTACAGCATTCATCACACTTTGCGGAAAGTTGAAGTAGGCATCACCGAGGGCAGACGTCCAGGATAAATTCGTGGCCATCTGGTTCAAAACATCAGGGAATTGTGTCAGCCCCTTGACGCTGACGTCCCACGGTTGCGTGTCGACGGCCTGCATGAGTTGGCCGTCTTTAAGATTCGAATTCTGCCCAAGCCAACCATTGGCGGCCGTAATCTGGTCCGGGAACGTCGAAGCGGCCAGCACCTGCGCGACTAAGTTGTCCGGGAACAGTGCGATGGGGGCAACTAATTGATAGAGCTGATCGGCGGTAGGTGTGGCTTGCGTGGTTGCCGGCGCTTGTTGATTTCCAGATGGTTGGGCCGGGCCCTGCTCGCCCTGCTTTGCCTTTCCGCATCCTTCGATCTGGCAGGTGGCCAGCGCAACGGCAAAACTCAAGAGAGCCGAAAGTATTTTCTTGCTGATGGCCATGTTCCCCCTGTTGATCTTTCGTTCAATCCGTGTTTTTTCTGCTCGATCCAAGGTACAAAGAAATAAGCGCTGGCTCATAAAACTGCAATTGGACCTTGGTCCAATTGGTGATTTGGTTGAGGTAACAGGGATTTGTCAGCACCGTCGATCACACGCATCCACGTGTAGACCCCGGGGTGCAGCCGGTCACAATTTTGGTGGCGCCTTCCGAAATGCGCCAGTTGGGATACAGCTAGACCGCCACTGACGGCCGATCGTCGACTCGCCAGCTCCAGGGTTGGGGGCTGCTATCTTACCATTGGAGGTCGCTTTGGCGTAAGGGTGACGCCAGAAGCGTGCAGCCGCCAACAGGGTCTGGTTGCCCATTGTTCGCCCCTCGCGGCGAACGAGCTTGACAAAATCAAACATTCGTTTTAAACAGTTGATTATGAGTCATCGCGTCGCCCTTTCGGTCTCCGGTGTGCCCCGCCCGTCGCGGCCCTGCAAAGTTGCGACGGCCACCCGGGCGAAGTTGCTCGAGGCGGCAGCGCAGGTGTTTGCCGAGCGCGGCTACTATAACGCCACGATCCGTGAGATTTGCCGGCGTGCTGGCGCCAATGTGGCGGCAGTGAACTACACGTTCGGGGACAAACTCGGCCTGTACACCGAAGTACTGCGGCAAGTGTTTCGGACGCAGGAAATGACACTGCTGACAGCAGAACTCGATTCCGCCAGCTCGCCTGAGGAGCTATTGCAAAAGCTAATCCAGGCGCGACTGCGAAGTTTGTGCGGCCGTTCCGATCTGCACTTTCGTATCGTCATGCACGAGCTTTCCGATCCCACACCCGCCCTGGCTCGCGTGGTGGAGGGCATCCGGCCGGCCTACGAACGCACGGCGAAGGCGTTGAGCACCCTGTTGGGATTGCCGCCCGACCATGAAAAGACGCGCCTGTGCCACAACAGCATCATCGGTCAGATCCTTTTCTACGCCGTTGCACGACCGATGCTGGCGCGATTGCAGCCGGATTTCAAACTCACACCGGAACAATTGGATCGCGTGGCCCAGCACATCGCGGATTTTTCGCTCGCCTACGTAAAAAAGAATGGGGCCCAGTAAACAACATGAGTAGCACACCCACCGTGACCGCGCCATCGACGCCCAGCCGAACCCCGACGAGCCCGCTGACCGGGCCGTCCCCCGAGCAAAAAAAGCGGCCCCGCAGCCGCGCCCTGCGCATTCTGGTGGTGGTGGGTGGCATCATGGCCATGGTGTTCATCTGGAGGGTTTTCTTCGCGAACCCGCGACTGCCGGAGAGTATTGTGGGGGTAAGCGGCCGGATCGAAGGAGACGATTCCGCCGTAGCGCCAAAGACCAGCGGCAAAATCCTGGATATCACGGTGCGGGAAGGTGATTCGGTCACACAGGGGCAGGTGATCGCCCGGTTGGACGACGCACAGATCCGGGCGGCGGAGGATGCGGCTCGGGCCGCGCTTGCCGACGCGCAAGCTAAGACGGTGTCGGCAAATGAGCAGATCGAGGTTCTCCGGGAGCAGCTCCACCAGTACCAGCTGCAGTCAGCCCAGTCAGTCACCGATGCCGAAGGCCGAGTACGCCAGGCGCAAGCGGATTTGACCGCGGCCGAGGCCGATCTGGCGCAGCAGCAGGCGGCGCTGAAGCTCGCAGAATTCAATCGCGACGCCTACACGCGCCTAGCAAAAACCGGGGCAGTCTCTGAACAACAGGGTTTGCAGGCCGAGGCGGCCGCCGATCAACAGGTGGCCGGCGTTTTAGCCGCACAGCGCCGAGTGGAATCGGCGCGCGGAGCTCTGACGACCGCACAAGCCAATCTCGACAATCCGAAAATTCGCGAATCTGCCGTGGCCAGCACGCAGAAGCAAATCCTCCAGCAGCAGGCGATGCTTGCCGCTGCCAAAGCGGAAACGTCACAGGCAGAAGCGCAGCTGGCCGAGGCAGAAGCCAATCGTGCCGATTTAACTGTGCTGGCACCGTTCTCGGGCACGGTCATTACGCGCGCGGCCGAGCCCGGCGAAGTTGTGCAGGCTGGCACAGCGATCATTACGCTGCTCGACTTAAGCAAGGTGTATTTGCGCGGATTCATTCCCGAAGGAGAAATCGGAAAGGTCAAAATCGGCCAACCGTGTCACATCTTCCTGGATTCCAATCCGGATCAGCCACTCAATGGGTATGTGTTACGGATTGATCCAGAGGCAACCTTCACTCCGGAAAACACCTATTTCCGTAACGATCGCGTCAAGCAGGTCGTAGGCGTGAAGCTGCAATTGACCGAGGGCATCGGCTACGCCAAGCCGGGCATGCCCGCCGACGGCGAAATCTTGGCGAGCGGCTCCACCTGGCCGCGCCATAGGCGGTCGGAATGAACACGACGGTCACCGAAGACGCGGCGCGCGCGGTGCCCGCCAGGCGAGCGCAACCCCATGTGCCGGCAATCCGGGTACGCGAGCTGCGGAAGCATTATGGCGCCTTGGAAGCCGTACGCGGCATTGAGTTCGAGGTCGAACGCGGCGAAATTTTCGGATTGATAGGGGCGGACGGCGCGGGCAAAACGACAACATTCCAAATTCTAGCGGGCGTGATGGACGCCAGTTCCGGAGTCGCCGAGATTTCTGGCAAACGCGCGCGTGATGCGCGTTCCCAGACCGGATACCTGACCCAGGCATTCAGCCTGTATCTAGACCTAAGCGTGATGGAAAACATTCGCTACGTGGGCCAGCTTCGCCACGTCCCCGACGCGGAGATTGATGAGCGTGGTCACCGGTATTTACAGGCGTTTGATATGGACCGCTTCTCGTCAAGACTCGCCGGGCAGTTGAGCGGCGGCATGAAGCAGAAGCTTTCACTGGTCTGCGCGCTCGTGGCGGAACCGAACATTTTGCTGCTCGATGAGCCCACCACGGGCGTCGATCCGGTATCGCGGAGGGAGTTCTGGGATACGGTAGCACACCTCGCTGCGGAGGGCCTGACCGTCCTGGTGGCTACACCCTATCTGGATGAGGCGGAGCGGTGCCACCGCGTGGCGCTGATTCACTTAGGGGAGATTCGGCGGATTGGCACACCGGACGACATTCGCGGCAGCCTAGACGTGGAGCGCATCGAGTTGCGCACCCCGAGGCTGCGAGAGGCCTTGGACGCCTTGTGGCACGCGGGCTCTAGCGAGATCTTCGACGTGCAGCGCTTTGGCGATCGCATCGATCTGCTTTCGCACACACCGGAGCAGGCTGAGCGCGAAGTGCGAAGTGTCCTGAGAGAGCGCGGTCTACCGGTGGAGAGTCTTCGGGTGGATGAGCCCACGCTGGAAAATACGTTCGTGGCTGTCTTGCGTGCGCTGGGCGGTGAGCCCCTCAACGAGCCCTTTCCAAGCCGCCACGACCACAGCGGCCTGCGCGGCCAAGTGGCCATCGGAGCGACCAAGCTAACCAAACAGTTTGGCTCCTTCACCGCCGTGCGCAACCTGAGCCTGGACGTGCGCTATGGGGAAATTTACGGATTGCTGGGCGCAAACGGTGCCGGGAAGACAACCACCATCAAAATGCTTTGCGGGCTGGTCGAGCCGACGCTCGGCGTGATGCAGCTTGCGGGTGAAACAGGGAGTTTGCGCTCCACCTCGGTGCGGCAGCAGATCGGCTACATGTCGCAGAAGTTCTCTTTGTATAACGACTTGACCATCGAGGAGAACCTAGACTTTTTCGCGGGAGTTTACGGTGTGCCGCCGGAGGAATTGGAGGAGAAGAAGAGCTGGGTCTTGCGATTCTCCGGTTTGGAGGAACACCGGCACCAGTTGACCGCCAGCCTGCCTGGGGGGTGGAAGCAGCGCGTGGCCTTTGGTTCGGCGATCATGCACGAGCCACCCGTTGTTTTTCTGGACGAACCCACTTCGGGCGTCGACCCGCTCGCCCGGCGCTTGTTCTGGCAGATGATTAACCATCTGGCCGATTCGGGAACGGCCGTGCTGGTGACGACGCACTACCTGGAGGAAGCCGAGCAGTGCAACCGGCTAGGACTGATGGTCGCAGGTGAACTTCTGCTGGAAGGCACGCCGAGCGAGATCAAGGCGAGGCAAGAGGGTCACTTACTGGAATTCGTCGTCGACCAGACTCAGCGAGCGGCGGATCTGCTGAGGTCGAAGGGTGAGCGCTGGCGCGTCTCGATTTTCGGGCGTCGGCTGCACGTAATCAGCGACGAAGACCCACAGACAGCCATCCGCAAGACAACCAACGAACTGGAATCGGCTGGTATCAAGGTTCTTCGTGCGCGCGAAGGAAACTTGTCGCTCGAGGACGTATTCATCAGCGTGGTGGAACGCGCGCGCCCACAAGACAAGATCGGCGCGGAGCGTTCCTGAGGCGCAAGGCTCCGAGCGGGAGCTCACGAACGATGCGGCGCATCCGGGCACAAGCTTGGAAGGAACTGACGCAGATGGTGCGCGACCGTCTGGCGTTGGCCTTGGCGCTCGTGCTTCCTGTTGTCCTGCTGGTGCTGCAGAGCACGGCGATTTCGCTCACCGTATCGGATCTTCCCATTGTGGTCCAGAACCTGGATGCGTCGCTGGCTTCCCAAAGACTGGTGGACGCGTTTGGGCATTCGTTGAGTTTTCACATCGTTGCCTGGCCCACCGACAAGCAGCCCGAGCAAGCCCTCACGGCGAATAAAGCGCGCGGCGTTTTGGTCATTCCCGAGGACTTCGGCCGTCGCATCGCGCGCGGTGAGCCGGCCGAGGTGCAGATGCTGGTCGACGGATCTGATTCCAACACAGCCAGGATCATTGCCGGTGACGCCGCACAGATCGTTCGCGCGTTCAACAATGAAACGGCCAGCGCAACCCGCCCTGAGCCGGTGACCGCGGCGATCCGGCTTTGGTACAACCCTAGCCGTTCTTCGCGAAAATTCTATGGCCCGGGTATTTTTGTGATGGCCATGTCGATCTTTCCGCCGCTGCTGGCCACGCTGGCCATGTCGAAAGAGGGCGAGCAAAAAACGATTCTGCAGGTTTACGTTTCGAATATTTCGGCACACGAATTCCTGCTGGGCAAGATTCTCGCATTCATGATCGTGGCCACAGGCGAAGCCATCATCATGATGGCGATCCTGTTCACGGCTTTTGGCCTGCGCTTCGCGGGTGACCCCACGCCCTTTCTGATTGCGACGATTCTGTACATGTTCTGTGTGACTACCTTCGGCAACCTGATCGGCTCGGTGATACCCAGCCAAGTGGCGGCCATGCAGGCTGTAGCGTTAACCGGTTTCCTGCTGGTGTACATGTTTTCCGGGCTCCTGTTCCCCATCTCCAATATTCCCGGGTCGATTCGCTGGCTCACGAATTTAGTGTGGGGCCGCTATTACATCGAGGTGGTGCGGGACGCGTTGCTGGCCGGCGGCGGCTGGCCTTCGGTGTGGTGGAAGGTGCTGACGATCGGAGGAATCGGGGCAGTCTTCTACTCCATTGCCTGGTGGAGCATGCGGCGTATGCAACTCAAGGATTAGTCGATGAGAAAGCTTCGCACACTCGTGGGTAGACGTATGCGGGCACTGGTCCAGAAGGAATTCCGGCAGATTCTCCGGGACCGCCGGCTGGCCATGTCTTTGATCGTTCCACCGACTTTGCAGCTGTTGCTTTTCGGCTTTGCGCTCAATCCCTCCGTCGCGAATCTGCACCTGGGAGTTGTCGACGACAGCAAAACACCGGAAAGCCGCGAGCTCATCGCGCAAATGACCGAGAGCCAAAGCTTTCAGGCCAGGGGCACGTACCTTTCGATCAACGATCTGTCCCGGGATCTTGCCGACGGCACCCTCGATGCCGGGCTCATCATCCCGTACGATTACGCGCGCGAACTCGAGCGCGGCCGACCCGTGACCGTGCAGGTGTTACTCAATGCCATGAACTCCAACACGGCAACGATCGCGCAGGGCTATGCCGAAGGCGTTATCGCGAGCTACAACCAGGGGGTTGCCGGAAGAGGTGTGCACGCGCAATTTGAGCAAATTGCGGCTCCCAGCGTGAACCAACGCGGCACGGTAGTGCTTCGCCCTGCCTATCTCTACAACCCAGGACTCGAGCCAACGTGGTTCATCGTCTCAGGGATCCTGGGCGTGCTGCTGATCTTAAATGGCTCACTGATCTCGGCAGGGGCACTGGTGAGGGAGCGCGAAACAGGCACGCTCGAGCAATTGCTGATTTCACCGGCCTCCATCACGCAAATCATCGTCGCTAAGCTTTTTCCGCTGTTCGTTTTGCTGTGCCTAATGGGCTTGATGGCCCTGGTCATGATGCGAACGATTTTCGGTATTCCATTCCGAGGCGATGTAGGGTTGGTGATTGGCGCCGCGGCACTGTGTCTGCTGTGTGGCATTAGTATTGGGACATTCATCGCCACGTTTACGAAGTCGGCTCGGCAAGCGCAGCTGACTCTGTTCTTCGTGAACCCACCGCTGACGTCGCTCTCCGGGGCCTTCACCCCGGTCGAAGCCATGCCCAGGTGGCTTCAACCTGTGGCTCGATTCAATCCCATTCAGCACTTCGGGCAAATTTCGCGTGGCGCGATGATCAAAGGCAGCGGCATGGCCACACTGTGGCCGAACTTCCTGGCACTTTTCGCATTCACTATTGTCTTGGTTTCGCTCAGCATCTGGCGTTTCCGCAAGCAACTTAGTTGACGCGATTCAGGAGCCTCATGCAAACAGCCATAGCTGTACAGTCCCAAAAGCCACGCGGTATCCAGCCGATCGCGCTCCGGCCCGTCCGCGCGCTACTTTTCCTTGCGGCGACGCTTCTGATGGCATTCCCCATCGGAGCTCAATTTGCGCCCCCCTTACAGCCGCAGACCACCCAGGCCGTGCAGCTTCCGCTTTCTGGCCGCACTTCGGAATCCAATGGCACGGTGAAGGCCACTGAATCGCCCATTGCCGGGCTTACGAACAGTGTGAATACGCTTAACTCTTCGGTCGCGGTCAGCGGCGTGTATAGCGGTAGTACACCGAGCACGGCGCAAATGCCCTTCTCCGGCGCACTGGGATTCCTCGAAGCGATCCGCCGCGCTCTGGCCTACAACCTCGGGGAGACCAATGCCACCCAGGCCGTACGTCAAGCCGAAGGTCAGGCTCATGCCATGCGGAGCGTGTTGCTTCCCAACTTCAATGGCACTGTCACCGAAGACGCTCAGACCACCGATTTGCGCGCACTCGGTTTCCGTTCGACCGTCATCCCGTTTCCGGAGGTGATCGGGCCCTTCAACTATGTCGATTTCCGAGCCCATCTGACACAAACCGTTATGGATTTCACAGCGATCAACAACTACCGCGCCACAAGCGACGTGACCCGCGCCAATCGCTACTCTGCTGAGGACGCCCGCGACCTGATTGTGCTGGCCGTCGGAGGTGCTTACTTACAGACGAGCGCTGCCAAGGCGCGACTGGCTTCTGAGCAGGCCCAAGTCGCCGCCGCCAACGCCGTGTACCAACAGAGCGTTCAACAATTGAGTCGAGGACTCATCGCCAAGGTCGATGCCGACCGCAACGAAGTGCAGGTCTTAACCGAGCAGCAGCGGCTGCTTTCGCTCCAAAATGACTTCGCCAAACAGAAGATCAACCTCGCGCGCATGATCGGCCTGCCACCGAACGATCACTATGAAATCGTCGACGAAATTCCCTACGCGCCGGCTGGGCCGCTTACGATAGAAGACGCGCTCACGCAGGCGTACCAGCATCGTGCCGATCTCAAAGCGGCGAAGGCGCAGATGCAAGCGGCCGAACGCTCCCGCACCGCCGCTCGCGCTGAACAGTATCCCTCACTGAGCATTAACGCAGATTACGGCGGCATCGGCGTAAATCCGTCCCAACTGCAAACGACATTTACGGCCGTTGCCAGCTTGAAAATTCCCCTCTGGCAAGGTGGACGTGCCCAGGCCGACGTCGAGCAGGCCGACGCCGCGTTCAACCAGCGGCGCGCCGAATACGAAGACCTCAAGGGCCAAATTGAGAGCGACGTGCGCAGCGCCTTCCTCGATTTGACCGCGGCCGGAAGCCAAGTCGAGGTGGCCCAGAGAAATCTTCAGGTTAGCCGGGAAGCGGCCGAGCTCACACACCAGAAGCTCGAGGCCGGAGTCAGCACAACGGTGGATTACACGCAAGCCGAGCAAGCGGTCACCACGGCCGAATTCGATCTCATCAACGCGGTTTTCGCGCACAACATCGCCAAGCTCAGTTTGGCCCGGGCCATCGGCCGGGCCGCCGACGCACTCCCGCAGTTTTTGAAGTTGCCATGACCGAGCGACTGTCGCGCGATCACGACGGGACCGTGCCATAGGGAAAAGCATGGGAACTGTACTCGTTGTTGGTGGTGCCGGCGATGTCGGACAGGGAATCGTAGCCGTGCTTCTTAAGGCCGGCTACCGGGTTATCGTTGCGGGCCGCAGTGGGCAGAGGTTGCGCGAACTAGCGCAGAGGTTTGAGTTCCCCGCGGCTCTTCGCACAGCGCAAGGTAGCGTTGAGAGCGAAGGCACCGCCGCCGCGCTCCTGCTGGCGGTTCGCGAGGGAGGCGACAGGCTCGACACTGTCATCACGACGGTGAACGCACCGATGAGGACCAGCGTTCCGCTCTTCGACCGTTCACCGGACGATCTCACCCAAGTGCTTCGCGTCAACCTGATCACGCACTTCGTCGCCGCGAAGACGTTCATCCCTGCCATCGTGACCGGGGGTGTGTACATGAGCATTGGCGGGGGACTAGCCGACTTCGTGCGCCCAGGCTTCGGCCACCACTCCATGGTTCAAGCTGCCCTTCGCATGATGCTGCGCACATTGGCTGTTGAACTCAGGGATCGTCCCGTCGTGGTGCGCGAACTCCTGATCGCTTCGATGGTCAACGGAGAGAGTCGGCGCAGCATCGCCCAGCCCGAATGGGTCACCGATCTCGACGTCGGTGAACACGTACGCGCGATCCTGGAACGTCCTCACGACTTCCCCGACCTGATCCAGATCCTGCGGTCCCGCGCCCAAGTCGGGCACGCCGAGGCCGGAGCGTAATCCCTTGCGCCGCCGGTCGGTTAGGCTACCTCAGCCTAACGTCACAGCGATCAGAGCTGCGCTTGCCGCTGGGATGTAGCCAGTGAACGTCTCTGCCATGGCGGGGAGACTGTAGGAGGGTTGCGGCGAAAACGAGCCGTTCGGGTTTACCGAGCTTCCCTGGATCGTGACGCCGGAGGTGGCGGAGAGTGAGGGGCCGGTCAGAAGCTGCAGGGAGGCGGAGCGGACCGCGGCGGGACAAGTCGCGGTGAATTGCAGATTTTGGGTGCCGTCCTTATTCACGATGATTATGCTCAATCGTGTTGGTGAGTTCTCGACCGTGTATGCGCTTGTGTTGAGCGAGCCGGCGCTGATCCCGGTCGACAGCAGAGGGCCCTGCCCCGCAAGGGTGCAGAGAAGCGCTCCGTAGAATTCCGGCCGCGCCTCAATCACGATGCCGTTGTTATCAGCGATGGGTGTGTAACCGCTGCCGTTCCCTCCGCCATGGAGGTTCGCACCGACACTGCCGCCCAGCGCGATGGTGAAAAGGTGATCGATCACCCATAAGGCAGATGCGTAGGAATCGCTCACGTTCGGGGCGCCGCCGTTGTAGAACGAGTTGGTTTCGGCCAGCCGGAACGGTACGTCCACGGCTGCAGCCGGAGCTTTGAGAGCCGCCAGGTAGTTCTGCAGGTTCGTATCGGGATAGCTGATCAGTTCCTGAATCGTGGAGGAGGCGGATTGCCCGTTGCCGCGGTAATAATGCGCCGATAGCAGCGAGACGTTCTTGCCTTCGGCCTGAGCGAAAGAGCTGAACCAGCTGGTATTGTCGGCAATCACAGGCCCGGTCAGTGGGACATTCGGTGTCTGCGCGAGGATTGCGGACGCGAAGCTCTGCCAGAGCGCTAGGTAATCGGAAAAGGTCCAGGGCGAGGGGAAGTAATGACCAGCATAGAGATCAGGTTCGTTACCGATTTCGATCCCGGCGAGATTCGAGCCGAGAGCTTGGGCGGCGTAGGCAACCTCGGCAGCGGCCACAGCGGGCGTCGATTGTGCGAGATTCACTCCATACAGGACGTTCCAATCCGTAGCCGCGAGGAATCCCGCCAGCGCGGCGATGTCAGAGGGTGCCGTCTGGCCGGCGGTTTGGCCGGGACCGTTCGGACTCCAGTTCGTTTCGTCCACACTGTTCCCGCCGATCCGAAGGAGGCTTGGACCGAGTCGGTCGAACAGACCGACGAGATTGGCGTTACTGCCCGAAAAAAGAGGCTGGGACAGCTTGCTTTTCTCGTAACTCAGTCCGACAAAGCGGGCCGGCATCGTTCCAGGCTGCGTGGTCGAGACAGAAACCGTCGCGGCCGTTATGGGCCCCAATGGCATTGGCTGAGAAGGAAGGGAAGGGGACGAACTGGACCCGAAACATCCCGACAGGAGAGAACCAGCAGCCAGGGAGCCGAGCGTGGCAACGAATTCTCGGCGGGACACCTCCCGTAGGGAATGTGTTCTCTGGAAAACGCGCATGCGCTCCTGCTTGCAGAGGGTCCCTGAGGCGGGTCCAAGCGACTCTCCCCACAGCAATTGATGATCCCCCACGGATTGTTGGCTGAGCAACTTATATTTCCATCCTCGTCATCGGGGTGTTACGGCTGCCTGCTATGAACACCCATCGAAGGAATTTGTTGCACGGCCGTCCCTAGCGATCGGGGGAAACTTGCTCCCGCGGAAACCTCCGTTGCTCGAAGCGATATGACGGATTGCCACCGGAGGGTAGTGTGAAAGAAGAGCGATTTGGTTTAGCCGAAGGGATGCATGAGATATAAATCGGCGCCGAAAATTCTTATGATCACCTTTCTGGCGGCATGCTATTTAAGTTCGGGAGACGAACCTGCATCGGAGGACTCAGATGAGAAAGCAGCGCTTCATCGTGAAGGCGGCTCTTGTGTCTCTGGTTGGACTAGCGGGCGTCCTGGCTGCCTTGCAGGCGCAGCAGACGGTCCTATCGCCGCCTGAAAGTATCGTCGCTGATGGTGTTCCACCGATCCCTGCCTCCCTGGCCGAGACAGCAGGTCGCTATGTCGAGTACCGCACAGCTTCGGACGCGGACTGGCATCCCGAGCGGAGGGAAATGCTGATTTCCACCCGCTTTGGCAACACCTTCCAACTTCATTTGGTGAAGATGCCAGGAGGTGAGCGGCAACAATTGACCTTCTTCCCCGAACCAGTTCGCGTTGGCCTGTTTCATCCGCTCAGGGGCGACTACATCATTTTTCAGAAAGATCTTGGCGGGGGTGAATGGTATCAGCTCTATCGCTACGATGTAGGCACGGGCGAAAGCACCATGCTGACCGACGGTAAGTCGCGGAATCTTCTGGGCCCGTGGTCTTCGCACGGCGACCGCATCGCCTACGCCTCGACGCGTCGCACGGGCCAGGACACCGACCTCTGGGTGATGAATCCGGCCGACCCGAAGACCGACCATCTACTCACCCAGCTAAGCGGCGGCGGGTGGGGACCTGAGGACTGGTCCCCAGACGACAAGGAAATCTTGCTGCTGGAGTATATTTCGGTCAACGAAACCCATCTCTGGCTGGTCGATACCGCTAGCGGGACAAAGTCACAGCTGACTCCACCGAACACCGGCGAAACGGTTGACTATGGAAGCGCTCGATTCAGCAAGGATGGGAGAGGCATCTACTTCACGTCCGACAGGGGCTCGGAGTTCCAGCGGCTGATGTACTTCGACCTTGCCACGAAAGCGACCAAGATCCTCACACCGGATATTTCGTGGGGCGTAGCTGAGTTCGCGCTCTCCTACGACGGCAAGAAGATCGCGTTCATTACCAACGAAGACGGCCAGACCGTGCTGCATCTACTCGATACTGCGACGGGAAAAGAATCTGAGCCGCGGCCCAAACTTCCTTCCGGTCTCGTTTCGAATCTGCGCTGGAACCGGAACAACCGCGACCTGGCATTCTCCTTAGAATCGGCCCGACTCCCTGGCGACTGCTTTTCCCTCGACGTAACCACGGGAAAGGTCGAGCGGTGGACCACAAGCGAGACAGCGGTTCGGACCGATGCTTTCCCGGAAGCGGAACTGGTGCATTGGAAAAGCTTCGACGGCAGGATGATCTCGGGTTTTCTCTATCGCCCACCAGCGAAATTTGAAGGTCGGCGTCCTGTGTTGGTCATCATTCACGGCGGTCCGGAAGGCCAATCCCTTCCCGAGTTCCTGGGGCGTTTTAACTATTTTCTGAATGAATTGGGAATCGCCCTGATCTTTCCGAACGTTCGCGGTTCAATCGGTTATGGCAAGACGTTTACGAAGCTGGATAACGGTTTTCTCCGTGAAGGTACGTACAAAGACATCAATGCCCTGTTCGATTGGATCGCGACGCGTCCGGAGCTTGATCCAGAGCGCATCGCCGTCACCGGCGGCAGCTACGGGGGACACATGACTCTGGCGGTTTCTACGTTTTATAGCGGCCGTATCCGTTGCTCGGTGGACGTTGTCGGCATGTCGAACCTGGTTACGTTTCTCGAACACACCGAAGCCTACCGGCGCGATCTGCGTCGCGTCGAGTACGGTGATGAGCGCGATCCTAAAATGCGAGAGTTTCTCGAAAGAATTGCTCCCATGAACAATGTGGACAAGATTCGAAAGCCGATGATGGTGGTAGCCGGACAGAACGACCCGCGCGTTCCGGCGAGCGAATCGGAGCAGATCGTGGCGGCCCTGAAAAGGCAGGCGACTCCGGTGTGGTATCTCCTGGCGAAGGACGAAGGTCACGGCTATCAGAAGAAGCAGAATCAGGACTACCAATTTTATGCAATGGTTGAATTCTTACAACAGTTCTTGTTGAAATGAAGAAAGCTGATGGCCCACACCCTTTCGAAGGCCACAAGCTAGGTTGGGCACAGCCGGCATCGGCCGGCTGGGGAGGGTGTCTCTTTGAAGGACCGAAAGGGGTGACCGACGGCAGAAGCGCACGGCGGTCACCCCTGCCCATGGGACGATTGGCGCTAGGGAACGCTGACCGTCGGCTCGGAGTCGCCCTCGGCACTGTTTTTGAGTGATGTACTGTATACGTGATAGTGATAAACACCATCCGTTGGATTATCCTGGACAGTAAGGGTGAGAGTACCTTTCGCAGGAATCTTAATTGTATTTATAACGAACAACTCGAACTTTTTGGCCTCCCCATTGACTGTAACGTTATCCTGATTAAACACAAGATCCCCAAAGGGAAACCAAAGATGAACCGCATCCTCGGTAAGGTTTGTCCAGGTAATGGACGGCACCTTTGTTTCGCCCGTGCCGGTGTTAATTCGTCCGGGGACAACAAACGCCCTCTGTATCTTGTCCTCGATTGTGGTTATTACGATGTGCACTTGGGACGGACCGGGACCTGCTTTCGCTATTCTAGGTGAAGTTGCCATGGTGATCTCCTCTCATGAGTTTAAGAACCGTAGCTTTCAGGGGCCGAACAAACGTTGGAATCTTGGATCCATACGCAAGTGCCTTAGACTGGGCGCCTTCTCAATCACATCTCGCGAATAGCCGCCCTTGACCGCTCTGGCCAGGTACGTAAGGGCTTGCTGTCGATCGCCGCATTGCTCGTAGACCACCGCTATCTGGAACATGTCGGACACGTCGGTCGGCCCGAGGGCCAGTGCCCTGTCCAGTAGTTCACGAGCACGCTGCGTCAGGTTCAGCATGGAATAAGCGTCAGCCAGCTCGATTAACACCTGGGTATCCCGAGGATTGGTGCGGAGTTGGATCTCGTCTAGCTCCGCCGTGCGTTGGAAGGCAGCCCGCGCCTCATTTGGTTTATCGGACCACTGATACGCGGCGGCTAGGTTGTGCCAGGCTCCTGAGTCGAGATCGTTCATTTGCACAGCTGTTTGGAAGCAGCGAGCGGCATCCTCATACCGACCTTGTGTGAAGTAAAGCGCGCCAAGGTTTTTGTAAGCAGCGCTGGTGGGCTTAAGCGCCACCGATTTTTGGTACATTTTTTCTGCGGTGTCGTAGCGTTTCTGCTCGTAAGCGACTGCACCGAGGCTGCTGTATCCCCGCGCATTATCTGGCGTGAGCTCCACAACCGTTTGAAACTCCTTTTCCGCTTGGGCGTAGTGCCCCTGCCGAAAATAAAAGGCGCCGAGGTCGTTGTGAGCGGCCCAATAATTCGGCCGCACGACGATGGCATTTAGGTAGGTGGACTCGGCCTGGTTCAGTTTCCCGAGTTTCTCATACGCTTTGGCGAGTTCTTTATAGGCGTCGGCATTTAAAGGATCGAGCTGGAGCGCCCTCTGGAGGTTGCTGACGGCCTGATCGTAGTCGCCAGTGCCCGTATGGATGATGCCTAGAGTCACGTAGACCTGGGCCAGTTTGCCGTTCAGGCGGAGTGCCGCCGCAGAGCTTTTCTTGGCCAGCTCGACCCATTGTGGATCCTCGGTCTGTTCGTACTTGTGCCAGTAGGCCTCGCCGAGTCCAGCCTGGGCCAGAGCGTACCGGCTGTCTTGCTCGAGGGCGAGCTTGAATAACGAAATCGCGTGATCCACATTGGAGGCCACGTCGTACCGCTGGAGGTAACCGATGCCTTGTGTATAGAGGTCGTAGGCATTGGGAACAGTGGTTCCTCCGAAAGCGAGAACCTGCTTCTCCTGGCCTGTTAATCTCACACCGAGAAGCTCGGCGGTTTCCAACACAACGCCATCCTGCAGGGTCGAAATGTCATGTACCTCGCAGTCAATCGTTTTCGATTTAATCTGGCGCAGCGTCTGAGGGTCCACCAGATTGATCGTCATCCTCACGCGATTGCCGGTCCGCTGGACGCTTCCGGTGATGACGAGGTTAACCCCGAAGGTCTGCTGTGCTTCCTTCACACTGACAACGCCCTCGTGGAGCACATCTGTAGCCGGCACGACGCGGAGCGCCTTTTGAAATTGTTCTAACTGGCTGAGTTTGCTGCTCAGGATTTCCACCAAACCATCACAAAAGGGCTGGCTCGCGGGATCGTTTCCAACGTTGGTGAACGGGAGGACAGCCAGCTGCTTGGCGCCTCCGGTCTGAACTGCGAATGGCGTGCCTCGAAACCATTCGGTGATACGTGGCGCAAGTACCCAAGCACCGCCGGCCGCCAGCAGGCACAGCAAGGCCAGCAACGGCGGAAGTGCCCAAGCAGGGAAGTGCGTTCGCCCGAATCGGCGAAACTGATCACGTTTTTCCTTTAGTTCACGCGCGAGCTCATCTGTGGAGGCATAGCGCTCTGCCGGATCCTTTCGTAGACACCGTCGGATGATCGCATCCAGAGCGGGCGGTATGTTGCGATTCAGCAATCGAGCCGGCTGGGCTTCTTCTCCAATGATCGCGGCGAGTGTTTGCGTGGAGGTCTCCCGTCGAAAGCACTTCCTGCCGGTAGCCATTTCATAGAGGACCAAGCCGAAGGAGAACTGATCAGAGCGAAAATCCAGCGGGAGGCTGGCAGCCTGTTGCGGCGACATGTAATCCGGGGTCCCCACAATGACCCGCGGACCGGTCAGCGCAGTCGTCTCCTCCCGAGCCTGAGGAAGATCAGGCACCAGTTTGCTGAGCCCAAAGTCCAGGATTTTGACAATCCCGTCCCGCCGGATCACGATGTTCCTCGGTTTCAAATCGCGGTGTATGATCCCAGAACGGTGAGCGGACGCCAACCCGGTTGCGATTTGTGTTGCAACCTCTAAAACGTCTTCCATCGCCATGCGGCCCGCTTTCAAAACGTCACCCAAGACTCTTCCATCCACGAACTCCATGGCGATGTAGAAGGTGTTACCTTCCTGACCGATCTCGTGGATGGTGACGATGTTGGGGTGGCTTAGAGACGCCAGCACCTCGGCTTCATGGCGAAACCGTACTAAGGGGTCCGGATCGGTCGCAAAACCCGGGGGTAGAACCTTCAGGGCCACTTGCCGCGGCAGCTTCGTATCCCTGGCCTTGTAAACCACCCCCATTCCCCCTGCACCTAGCAGGCCGATGATCTCGTACGACCCCAGCCTGGTCCCGGGCTTCAAACTTCCTGGTTCGGCGGTGGGAGGCGGCAAGGATTTTGTGTCTTCTTGCTCGTGGGCGGCAATCAGCGATTCCACTTGCTGCCGGAGGGAGGGTTCCGCGCAAACTTCGTCCAGGTAGGCAGACCGCTCACTAGGTTGGCGTTCGAGCGCAGCGGAGAGAATCCTTTGTATCTCTTGCTGTCGTTCCGGCGCGGTTGCCACTGTATACTTCCCCGTGTTCTGACAAAGCCCAGTTTGGGTCGCTGTCCATTCGGGTCCTGCGGAGAATGTTCCTCATCGGTTCTACATCGAAACCTGAGAAGTGAGCACGGCTTGGCCCTGACTCCCGCAAGGAAGCCTCATGCTCCGGTGATTTGTTAAGGGTGTGACCCGGGCCGCCAATCTGAGACACATGTTTGGCACCCCTAGCGACGACAACTGTTGGGATGGTGAAAGCGTAGCACTCAATTGAGCAAAAAGTACAGCGGGATCAGACACGTCGCGGTGCGCCGAGCTTAGAGCATTCACGCTATAATTTGTTAAGGCCATGTATCCCGAGACCCCGTCCGGCTTGGAATGGGCGCATCCTCTGGTCCGCGATTGGTTCATTGACCGTTTCGGTACGCCCACCGAGCCCCAAATCCAAGGCTGGCCGCACATTCTGACGCGCCAGAATACGCTGATTTCTGCCCCAACGGGCTCGGGCAAGACGCTGGCGGCCTTTCTGATCTGCATCGATCGATTGGTGCGCAAAGCCCTCGCGGGGGAGCTGACCGACTCGACCGAGCTTCTCTATGTTTCGCCGCTCAAGGCGCTCAGCAATGATATTCAACGGAACCTGGAGATCCCCCTCGGCGAAATCATTCAACTCGCTGGGAAGCGCGGAATCCTCATGCCGGATATCCGGACCGCAGTCCGCACCGGAGACACACTCGCGCACGAACGCCGATCCATGTTGGCGCGCCCGCCGCATATCTTGGTCACAACTCCTGAATCGCTGTACATCCTGCTGACGGCGGCGAGAAGTCGAGAGATCCTGAAAACGATCGAATCGGTCATTGTGGATGAGATTCACGCCGTGGCCGACGACAAACGAGGTGCGCATTTGGCGCTCTCCCTGGAACGGCTGGACCGCTTGGCTGGCAGGCGACTGAAGCGCATTGGTCTTTCGGCCACGCAAAAACCGATCGAACTGGTCGCCCATTTCTTAAACGGCATGGACCGGCCGGATGCAACCATTGTGCAGATCGGTCATCGGCGCGAGCTGGATCTGGCCATCGAAGTCCCCGGCAGCGAGCTGGGTCCGGTGGCTTCCAATGAAATGTGGGGCGAAATCTACGATCGCATTGCGGAACTGACGACCCAGCATCGTTCCACGCTGATCTTTGTCAACACACGCCGTCTGGCTGAACGCCTGGCACATCACCTGGGTGAGCGTTTAGGTCATGAAGCGGTTACGGCGCATCACGGCAGTTTGTCGCGAAAGCTGAGGCTGGCCGCCGAAAGAAGGTTGAAAGCCGGTGAAATTCGAGCCCTGGTGGCTACCGCGTCGCTGGAGCTCGGGATCGATATCGGCAGTCTCGACCTGGTCTGCCAGATCGGTTCTCCGCGGTCTATTTCGACATGTTTGCAACGCATAGGTCGCGCCGGTCACTGGCGCGGGGCGGTGCCCAAAGGACGTCTGTTCGCTACGACGCGGGACGAGCTAGTCGAGTGTGCTGCGCTGGTACGCGCGATTCGTCAAGGCGATCTGGATCGCATCGCTGTTCCCGAGGCTCCGCTCGACATCCTGGCCCAGCAATTGGTGGCCATGTGCTCGGCGGAGGATTGGAGGGAAGACGAGCTGTTCCACGTCGTGCGCCGCGCCTATCCCTATCGCGATCTGACGCGCGCAGATTTCGACGCAATCATGGAGATGCTGTCGGAAGGCCTCAGCAGCAGGCGTGGGCGGTACGCGGCGTACCTTCATCGCGACCGCGTCAACGAAATGGTTCGGGCGCGGCGCGGCAGCCGACTCGCGGCCATTACCAGTGGCGGTGCCATTCCCGAGAACTCGCTCTATACCGTCATTGCCCAACCCGAAGGAACTGTGGTCGGCACAGTGGACGAGGACTTTGCCGTCGAAAGCCTGGCCGGCGACATCATGTTGCTAGGAAGCACTTCCTGGCGCATTCGCCGCGTGCAAGCCGGCAGCGTGCTGGTTGAAGACGCGCAGGGAGCTCCACCCAACGTACCCTTCTGGCGGGGTGAAGCGCCCGCGCGCACCGTCGAGCTGTCTCAGCATGTTGCCGAGCTGCGCGAAAAAGTCAGCACGCTCGCTCCCATCGCCTCTTCTCGCGCCCATGCGGTCGGCTGGCTAAAGCTCGAATGTGGCCTTGACCATGCTGGGGCCGAACAGGCAGTTGAGTACGTCTTGGCTGGGCGGGCCGTGTTGGGAGCAGTGCCCACGCAAACAACGGTGATCGCCGAGCGCTTCTTTGATGAAAGCGGCGGCATGCAACTGGTGATTCATGCGCCGTTTGGGGCCCGTATTAACAAGGCCTGGGGGCTCGCGCTCAGGAAGCGCTTCTGCCGCTCGTTCAATTTTGAGCTACAAGCGGCCGCGACCGACAACGGACTGAACCTCTCGCTCGGTGAACAGCACAGTTTCCCACTCGCCGACGTCTTTCATTTTCTCCATACCCATTCTGTGCGTTCTGTTCTGGAGCAAGCCGTACTGCCTTCGCCGCTCTTTACCACACGGTGGCGCTGGGACGCGGGGCGCGCGTTGGCCTTATTACGATTTCGCGGTGGGAAAAAAGTGCCCCCGCAAATCCAACGGATGCGTGCCGATGACCTACTCGCTGCGGTGTTTCCCGAGGCGCTCGCCTGCCAGGAGAATCTTCCAGCCGATATCCCCATTTCCAGTCACCCCCTGATCCGCGAGGTAATGAAAGACGTTCTCACCGAAGCGCTGGATGTGGAAGGACTTGAAAGTGTCCTTGGTCAGATCGCGGATGGCCGGATCACCTGCGTGGCTGTGGATACGCCTGTGCCGTCGCAGTTTTCACACGAAATTCTTAATGCTAATCCTTATGCGTACCTCGATGATGCGCCGCTGGAAGAGCGGCGCGCCCGTGCCGTCGAGATGAGGCGGGTCTTACCTGAAGCAACCCTGGGAGAAATTGGTCGGCTCGATCCCGCTGCGATTGCCGAAGTATGTGACCAGGCTTGGCCGGATGTACGCGATGCGGAGGAACTCCACGACCTGCTATTGACAGTTACCGCCATCCCATCTCCGCTTCCCGCTGGTGAGCGAGCGAACAACCGCTTGTGGCTTAAGCTTCAAGAATCGCTGCCTGCTTGGAGTCCATTGTTCATTCAGCTCGCCGAAGCGGGCCGAGTGGGACGGGCGCAAGCGGGCAACCAGGCGTACTGGTTTGCGGCGGAGCGTGCTTCCGCGTTCGGTCAAATCTGGCCAGCTGTCCTATGGGACACAGCGCCGCCCCAGCTCGCAGCGTCGGTCGTCTCAAAAGAGGATGCAGTACTCGCACTGGTGCGGGGATGGACCGGCCACGCAGGTCCGTTGGCATCGGAGCATCTGAGCACGTTGTTCGCGCTTTCCGTCACGGAAATCGAGAAAGCCTTCATGCGGCTTGAGTCGAGCGGCATCGTGCTGCGCGGCAGGTTCACCCGTTCCAGCCCGGAGCAAACCGAATGGTGCGAGCGCCGCCTGCTTGCGCGCATTCATCGGCTGACGCTCGGAAAAATTCGCAAGCAGGTCCAGTCCGTCACCCCAGCGCACTTCATGAACTGGCTCCTTCGCTGGCAGCACTTGGCACCAAGTACACAACTTCTGGGCGAGCGCGGCACGCTGGAAGCGATTGGTCAAATGCAGGGATTCGAAGCTCCTGCCAATTCCTGGGAGCAGCACATCCTCAAAAAGCGTGTCGCCGACTTTGACTCCAAGGTTCTCGATCAGCTTTGCCTCACCGGTGCGGTCGGGTGGGGGCGTCTGTCTCCGCATCCTGCAACGCTCGAGGGACTGGCTGACGTAAAGCGTCGCGTCATCCCCACCCGGGCGGCTCCCATTACCTTCTTCATTCGCGAGGATTCCGACTGGATGATTCCCAGACGCGGAGCGGAAGAGGAAGAAGTGCTGGGGCTTAGCCCTCATGCTGTCTCCGTTCTCAAATTCTTGCGCCAGCGCGGCGCATCCTTTTTCACCGATATTGCGCGAGGCGTCGACGCACTCAAGTCAGAAGTGGAAATGGGTCTTTGGGAGCTGGTGGCCGGCGGGCTGATTACGGCGGACGGGTTCGATAATTTGAGGGCGCTGATTGATCCCAAGCGCCGCTCCGGCCAGGGCAGCGCGCGCAGTTCGCGCCCACGGCATAGTGCGGGTCGTTGGTCGCTTCTGTATTCCAGTACGACCTGCGACCGGGGTCAGGCGCTCGAAGCTATTTGCAGGATGCTGCTACGCCGCTACGGAATCGTTTTCCGTGAACTGCTGGTTCGCGAGACCCTTCTGCCGAAGTGGCGTGAACTGCTGCTCACCTTCCGGCGCCAAGAAGATCGCGGTGAAGTGCGGGGCGGCCGTTTTGTTAGCGGGTTTTTGGGTGAGCAATTCGCGCTGCCGGTGGCCGTGGAGTCTTTGCGCGCTGCGCGAAATCAGCAATGCTCGGGCGAGACGATCGTCGTTTCCGCTGCGGATCCGCTGAATCTGGTCGGGATTGTGGTCCCCGGCGAACGCGTGCCAGCCAATTCTGGCAGGGTTGTCTTGTTTCGTGACGGTATCGCCTTGCCGGCTGAAGAACGACCGAACATTATTCGATTGCCTCTCGCCCGTTGACGCAACGCAATCGCCTCGCATGTGCCGTTTAGCGGTGGTGGTACATGCGGGCAAACTCAACAACCTGTTGTGCCACGGTCGTCAGCTGCGTGAGAGCCTTCGGGTCAATACATGTGCCGGATGAGTCGAAGATCTCTTCGGTGGTGTTCAGCGTCGCACCCAAAGGAGTAGGCCAGCCACGCAGAGCATGCACGATCGAACGGAGAGCCGCGAGGGTGCTTCCGCACGTTTGCCAGCCCGCAGCGGTGACGACGCAACCGACGGCGCGGCCATCCAAGTAGCATCGCTGATCCTCCCGCAGGTCTTCCAGGAGGTCGAGGGCGTTTTTCACGAGTCCCGAGACGCCTCCATGATATCCAGGACTGGCGACGATCAGCCCGTCGGCCTCTCTCACCATTTCCACAAACTGACGTTGTTCTTCGCTGCGCTCATGATTTCCCGGCGAGAAATGCGGCAAGCGGGACAAAAGGGCTCCGTCGAACAGGAATGTGCGCGCGCCCGCGTCTTTGGCAGCCTGGAGGGCGATGCGTAGAGCGCGGTCGGTCGAAGACGGCGTGCGCGTGGTTCCGCCGATGCCTATAACCAAAGGTTCATAGGGAGCGGTGGCATCGGCCATGTTCTTTGCCGCCTTGCGTTTCTACCCTCATCGTTACGCTCGGAGCCGGGCGCCTAGGGCTACGGAGACGAATCTCGCCTGGTATTCGCTTAAGCGTCCTGCATGGGTCTCATTCCCAGGGTATGTAGCATACGGTGATCTTCTTCTGCGCCAGGGTTCGGAGTCGTAAGGAGCTTTTCACCCGTGAAAATGGAATTGGCACCAGCAAGAAAACACAGCGCCACAGCCTCTTGCGAAAGGCCACGTCGTCCGGCGGCGAGACGGACTCGTGAGGCCGGCATCAGAATCCGTGCGGTCGCAATCACCCGCACCATCACCAGGGGATCCAGTTCTTCGGCATCGGCCAGTGGGGTCCCCGGATTGGGGACGAGCATATTGATGGGGACGCTTTCCGGATGAGGATCGAGACGCGACAACTGTTCAAGCAGACCGACGCGGTCCTGGTCGGACTCGCCCATGCCAATGATCCCGCCGCAACAGACAGTGATACCGGCATCACGCACATGCGCGATGGTGCGCAGGCGATCTTCGTAAGTCCGCGTGGTGATGATCTGGCCGTAAAATTCGGGCGAAGTATCGAGATTGTGATTGTAGGCGGTGAGGCCTGCCTGCTTCAGTCGCTGCGCTTGCGACCCAGTCAGCATGCCGAGAGTGCAGCAAACTTCCAGATCGAGCGCAGCGACACCGCGCACCATCTCCAGAACGCGATCAAAGTCCTTACCATCGGCGACCTGGCGCCAGGCAGCGCCCATGCAGAAGCGTGTCGCGCCCTGGCGCTTGGCGCGTGACGCAGCCGCAACCACGTCGCCGGTGTCCATCAGTGGTTCACGCCCTACGCCCGTGTGGTAATGTGCGCTTTGCGAGCAATAGGCGCAGTCCTCCGGGCAGCCTCCCGTCTTGATTGAGAGCAACCGACAGAGCTGCACCTCGTCGGGTAGATGGTACGCGCGGTGAGCAAGTTGGGCCCGAAAAATCAGTTCGGGCAATGGCAGCTGGTAGATGGTGCGGATTTCATCGCGCGTCCAATCGTGGCGAATGTCCATTCTTCGAACGTTCCTTTTCGGTTTCCAAAGATATCAAAATGGCCCGAATCGAGCCGCAAAAACTCGCTGGCTAAGGCGATTCCCATTTGCCTGACTCGGCCGAGCGGAAGATTGCGTCGATTGTAGCCATATTTTGAACCGAGTCCTCCAGCGGCACGGGGATTTCGCCGCCCTCCCGTATGGCCTTTGAAAACAGATCGCCCTGGATCGCAAACTGGTCACAGGTGCCAATCCTCTCGCTCGTGATGCCGGCCCCGGTGGAGTCGCCCGGATGGTCGTCGATCAGAATAGCAGACGGTTGATCGCTCGCCGGATTCAGCGCCCGCTCGATCTCGATTCGCCCTTTGGTTCCGAACAAAGCAAATCGCTGGTGATAGGCCAACTGCGTGCTGCATGTGAAAATGCATTGACCCCGCGGAAATTCGAGCATCGCGGAGGTCAACCGATCCGTTTTCATGTCCGGGTCGCGCTCAACCAGGCCCATCACGCGAGTGGGCTCCTGGCCGAAAACAAAGCGCGAGAGTGTGACCGGGTAACAGCCGATATCGAGGAGCGCGCCTCCGCCGAATTCCGGGATGTTGCGGACATTTCCTGGGTCGCGATTTAAGTAGCCGAACGAGCCCGTGATCAGGTGTAACTCACCGATGCGGCCCGCACCGATGAGCTCGCGCGTTCGGAGCCAGCGCGGATGTGTCCGGACCATGAAGGCCTCGCCAATCTTGACGCCGCAGCGGTCCCGCTCTTTGAGCAGAGTGCGCACTTCCGCGGCATTGATGCCGACCGGCTTCTCACACAGGACGTGCTTGCCGGCCTCTGCCGCTCGTATGGACCACGGCACGTGAAGGTGATTGGGCAAAGGGTTATAGATCGCGTCGATTTCGGGGTCGGCGAGAAGCTCGCCATACGATCCGTAGGCCTTAGAAATCCCGAGCTCCCGAGCTGCTTGTTCAGACTTTCGGATATCCCGCGAGGCGATGGCGGTGATTTCGCTCCATTCGCCCTTCTGCATCGCTGGCATAACGCGGCGGACCGCGATCGATGCGACACCTAGTACTCCCCAGCGAACTTTCGGCGGCACGTTAATCTCCCGACGGAGTGCAGCGGCATTTTATCTTGGATTGGCAGACTGACAGCTTTTCAGGCGGAGAAAATCCGACTACCGCGGATGCGGGCCCCGCCTCCGCTGTTCACATCCATGGCTGACTACCGCGCGGCCGCGCCCACCGGCTTGTGCACCGATCGCGCGCCGGCGATCTGCGAAAGCCCTTCCAGCAAGTCCTCGACCAAGTCCTCCGCATTCTCGCATCCCGGCGAAAGGCGAAGCAGGGTGTCGGAAAGCCCCAGCTCGGCTCGCGCTTCGGCCGGGATGGAAGCATGCGTCATCGTTGCAGGATGGCAGATCAAAGCCTTGACGCCCCCGAGGCTTTCGCCCAGAGTGAAATAGCGCCGCGAAGATGCAAAGGCGATTACCTCACCGGTGCTCCCCTCCAGTTCGAACGAAACCATCCCGCCCAATCCGGTCATCTGCCGCCGCGCGATGTCGTGGCCGGGATGAGTGGCGAGTCCTGGGAAATAGACGCGGCGAACCAGCGGATGGCCCTGTAAAGCATGGGCAATGGCGGTAGCATTTTGCTCGTGCCGCTGCATTCTCAACTCCAGTGTTCTTAGGCCGCGTAATGTGAGCCAACAATCAAAGGGCGATGGGACCGCGCCCGTGGCGTTCTGGAGAAATTTGATCGGCTCGAAGATGGCGGCGTCTCTGGCGAGCGCGGCGCCCTGCACCGTGTCGGAATGACCCGCCAGGTACTTCGTAACGCTGTGGATCACGATATCCGCCCCGAGTTCGAAGGGCTGCTGGAAGCAAGGGGTTGCGAACGTATTGTCGACGACGACCAGTGCTCCTCGCGCGTGGGCCATCTTGGCAGCCGCGGCGATGTCTGTGATTAACAGGCGAGGATTGGTCGGTGATTCGATCCACAGGAAACGCGTGCGCGCTGAAAGGGCAGCTTCGATCGCCTTGAGGTCACCCGTGTCGAGCTGCTTGGTCACTACGCCGATCGGCTGATAAACGCGATTCAAGATTCGGTACGTTCCGCCATAGACGTCTAGCGGGATGATGACCTCATCTCCCGGACGCAGATAGGCTTGCAGCACCGCGTTTTCGGCACCCAGCCCGGAGGCAAACGCGGCCGCATGATCCACGCCTTCCAGCGCGGCCAGAACCGTTTCCAGTCTCTGGCGCGTCGGGTTATTCGTGCGAGAGTACGAGAAGCCCTTATCGTGCCCGGGAGCGTCCTGCTGGTAAGTAGAGGTCTGGAAGATCGGGGCGACCAGTGCACCCGTTTCCGGCTCTGATGGCTGGCCAGCGTGAATTGTCTTCGTCGCAAATTTCATCTCTGTAGTCCTTCTGCACTCGTGTCGGCGGTTGCGGAGGTAGGCAACACGGCGCCCCGAGGCTCAATGAAATACGCTCCATCCGCGGCACGGATCGAGTGTCCTAGCAAAGTACGGAACAGTTTGGGAGCTGAATCTTCAATCGACCGCGAGCCGGTCAGTTGAGGATCTTATCTCTCCCCACTGGGCAGGAATTAGCACCTTGGTCTTTGCACCAGGTTGCTGTGGCTTCCTAGGGCCTGTCCCCTCTGCCACTCTGGATAAGCGCTGCCGTTTCAGGCAGCAGGGCGATGCTAACAAACGCGACCGATGCAGTCAATGGCGAGCGTTCGAACCCCAATACTCTTCCAAGAGGCCCCCGGGGCAGGCGTGGATGTTGCCGCGGTGGCCAGTAATTTCCTCGCGTCGAGAGCGATCAAAGCTATGGACACTCGGTCAACCTACCGGTCTAATTGAGGATAGGCTAGGCATTCCTGGGGGGGCGAGTTGATGAGATCTGCTGTGCTTGTGCTGTGGGCAAGCCTTGTTTTCGCGTGCGATGCCTCCGCGCAGGTAAACCCAGAAAGCAGCTTTTTGGTCAATTCCCAGCTTCCCGCCCTTGCAGCCGCTGTTCCGGCCACTAGCTCCCCGGCTCTCGCCGCCGCCCCCGAGGCGGCTCCCACTCCCTCTTCGACTGACCGACAACCGGTTTACGGAGTTCTTCAAGACTTCAATTTTCAAGTATACGGCGGTTACACCTACCTGCGTTTCTATGAACTTCCTGGGATCACCGGCAACCTGGACGGGTTCAACGTTTCATTGGTTTACTATCCCCATGCCGGTCATTTCGGAGTGGACGGAGAGTTCGTAGCGGGTTTCGCTCCCCAAAACGGCGTCGGTACGACGCTGGATGCAGGCATGGGAGGAGGCCGGTTCCGTTTTTCTGGACCTCGGTCGATCGAAGTGTGGGGGCACGCTCTTGCGGGAGCATCTCACTTTACGCCGAAGACGCCCTATGGCAGTGAGACTGCCTTTGCTTTCGAGGCCGGCGGTGGGGTTGACCTGACACCGAGCCACCGGCGACTCGCCTATCGGGTACAGGCTGACCTGCTGGGGACCTATTTCTTTAGCACCTATCAGTACAACCTGAAACTCTCAGTCGGCCTGGTCTATAAATTCTAACCGAGCCGCGGAACACGCCCTGCTTCGTTACGAAACCCAAGCTTAGGTCCCTCCTACAGCTTGTACCCGATTTTGCGAACGAACTCACGCCGCCTCTTCGCATCCTCGGTTGTTTCGACTCCCTTGGGCGAACTACCGTCAACGACTCCCAGCACGCCGCGTCCCTGTTCGGTCTGCGCGAGGATCACTTCGACGGGATTGGCTGTGGCGCAGTAAATCGAGCACACCTCAAAGCAGTCGCGGACGCGGCTGAGCAGATTGATGGGGTAGGCCTGGCGAATCAGCAGGACAAATACGTGGCCGGCAGCAATATTTTCCGCATTGGAGACGGCGGCACGGCGGAGTTCGTCATCATTCGATTCAACGCGAACCAGACAAGGCCCGGACGCCTCATTAAAAGCCACAGCAAACTTCGCCCCCGGCACAGTATTCACAGCCACTTCGTACAGGTCTTCCGCGGTCTTGATGAAGTGCGACTGTCCCAAGATTAGATTTGCGCCTTCCGGAATCTCCAGTCGAACGCTCAGGAGCTCCATTTTTTCATCCCCCGCCCGGCAAAAATTTCCACATTTGGAAGGATCACGAACGACTTTGAAACGCCACCATGGCAGAAGTCCATTATCAGCACCGCGCCAGTGGGGCGCAAGAGGAGGCGGCATTGGCAGTCAGCGTGCTCTCGAATTGTTGAGGCATTCGCTGCGGCATCGAATACAGGGATGTTTAGATGTTGATAAAGAGCGTCCAACAGGCCAAACGATTCCTTCGCGCGCTATTCGGTTTCACACTGCTGGGCATTGGAATCGTGATGATTCTTACGCCGGGTCCCGGCTGGCTGACGATCCTGTTGGCTCTTGGGATTCTCGCGGCGGAGTTTGTTTGGGCACGGAGGCTCCTCGATCGGTTAAAAGAGCAGGGCATCCGCCTCCGTGATACTGTTTTTCCTCGCGCCGATCGTGCTGCTTGAACGTTGTTCCTAGCGTCGGAATTTCCCGCTTTTGAACCCCCGCAAAATGTGGTTTCATGCCTGTTAAAAAAGTGGAGGAGGCGTGCGTGCCTGTCGCGAAATGGGCTGGGAAGTGGGCTCTTGTAACAGGGGCCAGCGCCGGAATCGGCCAGGCCATCGCTGAACAGCTGGCAGCCGCCGGCACTCACCTGATTCTGACGGCGCGCCGCGCCGACCGGCTGTCTCAGCTCGCGTCCGACCTTGCCTTGAAGCACGGTACGAGAGTCGAGGTGTTTCCGGCGGACTTGGCCAAGCCCGGAGCTGCCAGGGAGATTCACGCCTTCACGACCGGGAAAGGAATTGCGGTGGACCTGTTGGTGAACAACGCCGGGTTCGGTGCCTTTGGCCACATCCAGGAGATTCCCGAACAACGTTTGCTCGATATGGTGCAGGTGAATTGCTCAGCAGTGTTGCAGTTGACCCGGTTGTATGCGCAGGAAATGGTCGAGCGGCGGCGCGGTGACATCCTGATCGTGGCGTCTACGGCGGCGTTCCAGGCCGTACCATTCATCTCCGCGTACGCGGCCACCAAAGCCTTTGACTTGATCTTTGCTGAAGGAGTTGCCGAGGAGCTTCGTCGGTTCGGCGTGCACGTCTGTGCTCTTTGTCCGGGCTCGACGACTACGGAGTTTCAGCAAGTGGCCCAACAACCGGATCGGGCGTTTCGCTTTGCGGAAACGGCAGAAAAGGTTGCGCGGGTGGGCCTTGAGGGGTTGGCACGCGGCGAGAGCTGCAGCATTTCTGGAACGAGAAACCGTTGGATGGTAACGGCCGAACGGCTGGCACCACGCAGCTTTATCACCAAGATGGCTGCCAAGCTGATGCGACCGGAGGGCGCCGACAGCACGAGCTAGCAGGCCCTTGCCCCGTACGGGGTCAGGGCAGGCCTGGTCAACCCCGGCAATGGACTTGCGCTCCCCACCTGTGTATGATCCTCCCCTCCGACAGGTCCTTTGAGGAGCTTTCGCATGACCCAGGATGTTCCGAAGCAATCTTATCGAGGTGTTCTCTGCATGTCCTGTCGGCAGCCGATCCCGGTGCCCGCCATTGTGATTTCGATGGGTGGACTAGGCGAGACCTGTCCACGGCCTGAGGATACAGAGCGGGTCTTTACTCTGCGGTGTAGGGCGTGCTGCCGAGAAAGGCCATATCGGTTGGCGGACATCATCGAATTTGAGGGAGCGCCGCGTCCTAGGTCCTCTTACCTTCGTGGGCCCCTCGGTGTACGGCGTGAGCAGAGAGGCTTGTCTCGGGCAGCAAACGGCTGACCCAAGCTATCGAGCGAAGCACACCCGACTGCCTAGGGGAGCGCGTAAACCAAAAGCGCCTGATTGCTCCCCTGCCCGCCACCGGCGGCCATGACTGCTACGTACTGCTTTCCGCTGTTGCCGAGGTAGGTGATCGGAACCGCCGTTGCTGTGTATTCAAGCTTCGTGGACCAGAGCTCTTTACCAGTCTTGGAATCAAACGCTCGAAAGCGGTTGTCGTTGGTTGCTCCTATGAAAACCAGCCCGCCGGCCGTCGCGATGGGGCCGGCAAACGCGCCTGGCCGTCCGGTGTGCTGTTTCGGCTCTGGCAGCTCTTCGGTGATTCCCAGTGGCACCTGCCACACGATATCCCCTGTGTTCACGTTGACTGCGGATAAGGTCTCCCACGGGGGCTTCTGGCACGGCCAGTTACCCAGCACTTTTCCGTCTGCGTCTTTGGCTTGGGCGCTGAAGGTTCCAAACTGACTTCCGGCTCCGCTGCCGCGGTGGTATTCGACCTCTTTACCGACCGTGGAGGCGTTGTACTTTGGATTTTTCTCTAGGAAGCCGGTCGACCCCTGGTTTTGCATGTTCACGAAGATGTAGCCCACTTGCGGGTCGGCTGCGGCTCCTCCCCAGTTCGATCCACCCGTAGCTCCGGGAAAGATCAGTGTCAGCCTTGTGTCCCCAGCCGAGTCGTGCACGAGCCAAGGCGTATAGGGACCTTCGTTGTAATAGTTATTCTTCTCCCAGAGTTCCTGACATGCCTTGGCGTGCTCAGCCGTGGTGTCATCCGCAGTGACGATGTCGCCGCGGCTGATGGTGACGCGAGCCACTGGTGGCGGTTTCACGGGAAAGGGCTGGGTGGGAGAATACTGCTCGCCGGGCGCGTCTCCTTTCGGCACCGGCCGCTCTTCGATGGGAAAGACAGGCTTACCAGTTACCCGATCGAGCTCAAACACATACCCAATTTTGCCGGTCTGAATGAGTCCGGGAATTTTCTTCCCGTCAACGTCGAGCTCCATTAGGATTGGCTCCGGCGGCAGATCGAAGTCCCACAGCTCGTGGTGGACGGTCTGGAAGTACCACTTTAGTTTGCCGGTATGGGCGTCGACTGCGACGAGCGTGTTTGAAAAGAGGTTGTCTCCGGCACGATCTCCTCCATAGTAATTGGCAGCCGGGCCGCCGACCGGCATATACACAATGCCTCGTTTCTCATCGACCGTCATGGTCATCGACCAGACATTGGTTCCACCGCGGCCCTTCCAGCTATCGTCCGCCCAGGTGTTGTGTCCGACTTCGCTGGGCTGGGCGATCGTATGGAAAACCCAGAGCTTGTTGCCCGTGACCGCATCATAGGCGCGCGAGTCACCGGGAATGCCCACTGGGACTTCGTCCTGCGGGTGAAGGTTGGTTTCACCGGGGCCATAGACATTCGCGCCGATCAGAATGATGTCCCGGTAGATGGTGGGGACCTCGGCAAAGGGTACGTCCATGGTGACTTCACCACGGTTGCCGAAGCTGGAATCCAGCTTGCCGGTCGTCGCGTTGAGTGCAACCAGCTGGTGACCGCTGGTGAAAAACAGGCGCGGAGAAATCTTCTTATCGCCGGGCCAATAGGCCACGCCGCGTGCTGAGACCAAGCCCGTCATGCGCTGATACACCCATATTTCCTTACCGTTGTCGGGATCGAGTGCAAGGATACGGTTTCCTGCTGGCAGGTACATCACGCCCTTTACGACGATTGGCGTAACTTGGTTGAAAGAAGCAGCGGAAGGACCGATACCGCCCGGTCGCATCGCATAGGACCAGGCAAGCGCTAGCTTCGAGACGTTTTGAGCGTCGACTTGCTTCAGGGCGGAAAAGCGAGTCGACGCCAGGTCGTGGCCATACATCGGCCAGTCACCACTGCCTTGGGCGTGGATCGGCCCGGACGCCGCCAGTACTGCCGAGAACATCCCTTTGAGCCACAGAGACCGCGTTCGTTGGGTGCCGATGCGCCCCAGGAGTTTACCCCAGACGGTAGGGGAGGAGCGTGGGGGGGCCTGTCGAGAGACCAAGCTATTCCTCTTCCTGTCCTTGCGCTTTGGCGAGGCGTTCGATCACGCCCATATCCTCGAGCGTTGTGGTGTCGCCGGAAATGCCGCCCTTGTGCGCCAGTTCTCGCAAGAGGCGCCGCATAATTTTGCCGCTGCGCGTCTTGGGAAGGATGTCGCAAAAGCGCACATCTGTCGGGCGGGCGATTGTGCCGATGGTCACCGACACGTGATCGATGAGCGCCGTGCGCAATTGTTTGGAATGGGACTGACCCGAGCGCAGGGTCACGAAGCAAACAATCGCCTCGCCCTTGATCTCATCCGGACGTGCGACGACGGCGGCTTCGGCGACTGCTGGATGGCTGACCAACGCGCTTTCGATTTCCATTGAGCTGAGCCGGTGTCCGGCCACCTTGATCACATCATCCACACGGCCTAGGACCCAGAGGTAGCCGTCTTTGTCGCATTGCGCGGCATCTCCAGCGAAATAAACGCCCGGTATTTTCTGCCAGTACTCGCGTGCGAAGCGCTCATCATCTCCGTAGATCGTTCGCAGCATGGAAGGCCATGGCTTCTGAATGGTGAGGTATCCGGTTTCACCGGGGCCTACGGGCTGGTTCTTCATGTTCACGACCTTGGCGATTACACCGGGGAGCGGCAGAGTGGCCGAGCCGGGTTTGGCAGCAGTCGCGCCAGGCAGGGGAGAGATCATGATGGCGCCCGTCTCGGTCTGCCACCACGTATCAACGATCGGACAGCGTTTTTTTCCGATCTCTTCGAAATACCACTTCCAGGCCGCTGGGTTGATCGGTTCACCGACCGTGCCGAGCAGCCGCAGGCTGCTGAGATCGTGCTGGTCCAGCCAGTCAGTGCCCCACGACATGAAAGAACGCACCGCTGTCGCCGAGCTGTAAAGGATGGTGACTTTATAGCGCTCGACAATCTCCCAGAAACGGTCGCGCCGCGGATGATCGGGCGCCCCCTCGTACATCAGAACGGTCGCGCCGTTTGACAGTGGCCCGTAGACGATGTAGCTGTGTCCGGTGACCCAGCCGATATCGGCTGTGCACCAGTAGATATCATCATCACCGAGATCGAAGACCAGCAGCGCGGTCCACATGACCTGAAGCAGATAGCCTCCGGAGGTGTGCAACACGCCTTTCGGCTTGCCTGTCGTGCCGCTGGTGTACAGGATGAACAGAGGGTGCTCTGCATCGAATGGCATTGCCGGGCAGTCTTTCGAGGCAGCCTTCTCAAGCTCGTGCCACCAAAGATCGCGCCCGCCCTGCCAGTCAACTTTTTCTCCCGTTCGCTTGACCACAACGCATTTTTCGATGGTAGGGCAGTTTTTCATAGCCCCGTCGGCAGTTGCCTTTAGTGGGACGACTTTGCCGCGACGGAATCCACCGTCCGCGGTGATCAGGATCTTCGATTTTGCATCGGCGATGCGGTCGGCGAGCGCGGTTGCGCTGAATCCACCGAACACGACCGAGTGAACGGCGCCAATTCGCGCGCAGGCCAGCATGGCGATGGGCAACTCAGGAATCATCGGAAGATAGATCGCCACGCAGTCGCCTGGCTGGACACCGAGAGATTCCAGCGCGTTTGCAAAACGGCTCACCCGGTCGAGAAGTTCAGCATAGGTGAACTGCAGGGTTGACCCGTCCTCTGCCTCCCAAATCAGGGCGGGCTTGTTGCCATTTTTTTCAAGATGCCTGTCCAAACAGTTGTGGGAAACATTCAGCTTCCCGCCGATAAACCACTTGGCGCGCGGCAAGTGCCATTCGAGAACCTTTGTGGGTTGTTCAAACCAATCCAGTAGTTTTGCCTGCTCGCCCCAAAATCCCTCCGGATCTTGCTCGGCACGCTCGTACATCTTCCGGTATTCCTCGAGCGACTTCACGCTAGCCCGTGCGCTGAACTCCTTGGGCGGCGGAACTGGCTTTTCCTCCAGCACGTGTGGGTTAAACTCTCGCATGGTACCTCCTGATGGAACGCGCCCGTTCAACCAGCCCCCGGGCCGTCGAGCCGGGTTTGGCGGCCCCTACGTTAGTGAAGGGATGCCTGTTGGTCAAGAACTGGCATCTCAAATAAAGTATATTTCGGGAACCTTTTCCGACGTCTCGGGGAATAGTTGTCGAGAAGCGGGACGGGCCGTCCATAACAGCTATGGAAGTGACCCCAAAGGTGGACATCTCGGACGATCGTCTGCTTCGGCGGATGCTAGCAGGGGACGAACACGCCTTCAGCGAGCTCTACCGGCGTAAGCATCCGGCGATCTACAGGTTTGCTCTACACATGAGCGGCAACTCGGCGATGGCAGAGGACGTGACGCAAGAGGTTTTCATGGCATTGATTCGGGAACCCGGACGGTTCGACCCCGCGCGTGGGAGCTTGAGTGCATTTCTGTTCGGCATCGCGCGCAACCATCTGCGCAAACGATGGGAACAGGAACGTCGGCTGATTCCGATCACCTGCGAGGCGGATGATTTGGCTGATTTCGCCCCTCTCTCAGCTCACGGGAATGGGAACAAGGGCAAATCCGGATTTACCTACGCCGATGAATCTGACTCTCGCGATATCGTGGAACTGGTGCGGCGGGCTATCTCGACGCTACCGGCCAGCTATCGCGAGGTCGTGGTTCTCTGCGAACTGGAAGAAATGAGCTACGAGGAAACCGCTGCGGCGCTCGCCTGTCCGGTGGGAACGGTTAGGTCTCGGCTGCACCGCGCGCGGGCCATCCTGCTCGAGAAGCTGCGGGAGGGTCGCTCGGCGAACGCCGCAGGCGTTCCGGGCAAACGGGTCGGGAGGCAATCACTATGAATTGCTCTCAATTCCAAGAAGTTCTTCACGATCTCGATCGCCCTGGTACGGAGGGCTTTGCCGCACGTGACCTAGCTTTCCTCCATGCGGAATCCTGTGATCACTGCACCCAGCTTTTGACACAGAGTGAGTCTCTTGACTTCGCACTGCACACGCTAGCAAGTCGAGAAGCCCACCACCAGGTTTCCGGGCGGATCGAAGAGCGGCTGCTCGAGGAATTCCGCGAGCGAAATCGTGCGACTCAGCGTCGTGCGATGAGTTGGCAGTTGGCGGCGATCGGCACAGCCGCCGCGCTGCTTTTAGCTCTGGGTCTTGGGCTCCATTCCTGGAGGGCGCGTCATACGGCCGCGATGGCGGGAAAGAGCAGTGCCGGATCGAATGACGCGGAAAACGTGTCGAGCTCGACACCTGTGGACGATGCAGCCGAGGAGAACCAGGATTCCGAGTCGGCGACGGCGTTTGTTTCGCTTCCCTACGCGGATGACTCGATGGCTAGCGAAGGTGGAGCGATTGTCCGTGTGGTTCTTTCGCGGCCAGCGCTTGCTTCGTTGGGGCTGCCGGTGGCGGACATCGGAGCGACCGACCGAATCCCTGCCGACATTATCGTGAGCGAAGACGGTGCTCCACAGGCTATTCGCTTGGTTGCGCAATCAGCTCTCGAATAACCGCTTTACTGAACTTGCGGTTGGAGGATGGTACCAGATGAGACTTACAAACCAGCTCATGCACGCAGGGTGGTTCGTCGCGATCGTGGTCTTGCTTGGCATCTCGAGCCGCGCCGTCGGCGCGCAAGATGCACCACCCCCGCCCGGCCCGAATGTGTTCTACCGAGCGGCCGGGCCCGCACCGAGACCCGGAGGCCCAGACGATGCCGTCGTATTCCTCGGATTTGAGGAAGGACTGGGCGGCAAGACGGTCACGGGCTCGCCCTTCAGCGCGAGTTTTTCCAACGAGACCAAGCAAGTGTTGGCCGACGGCAACCAGATCCAGCGGAGCAGTACGGGCACTGTTGCCAGAGACGGTCAGGGGCGCACACGGCGCGATATGATCCTTCCGGCCATGGGTCTGCTGGCTGGCTCGAATCCAGTGTCGCCGCACGTCGTCATGATCAATGATCCGATCGCCGGCGCGCAGTACGTTCTTGAGGTCGACCAAAAGATTGCGCGCAAGATGCAATTGCGACAGGGCGGCAAGCACGAGCGAGGCGCGGCTGGCAATGTTACCGTAAGGAGGCAGGCTGACCTGAGCCACGTCACTACCGCCTCGCTGGGCAGCCAGACGATCAATGGTGTATTAGCGGAAGGCACCCGGACGACGCGCACGATTCCCGCTGGTGCGATCGGCAACACCAACCCCATCGTGATCACTGTCGAGAGGTGGTATTCGTCGGATCTACAAACCGTCGTGATGATGAAGCGTAGCGATCCGCGAATGGGCGAGACCACCTTTCAGCTGACCAATATCCAAAGGCAGGAGCCCGATGTCTCCTTGTTCCAGGTGCCGGCCGACTACACGGTGAAACAGGGTGGTGGGGGACGATTCATGCGGGCCATGCCTCCGCCACCGGACGGTGCAGCGGCGGAGCCGCCGCCCGGAAACTGAGCTCATCAGCCACGCACCACGCCTCACCTTGCGGGTGGGCCCGACCACGCACCACCCGCAAGGCTCCCCTGGCTTAGCCATCCATGGCGTATAATTACGGATGGCCAGCATGAGTCCTCCCGAGGATCAGCTCCGCAAATCCCTCGAGTCGGAAGGTTTTTCTCACGTGTATGTCTGGCAGGACGGGCCGAACGCGCACTATCCCGACCACACCCACGAGGGCCTGACCGCCCACATCATCCTTGCCGGCGAGATGACTCTGACGACGGGCGGTCGATCGAAGACCTATCGCGTGGGCGAACGTTGTGACGTGCCACAAGGCGCGGTCCATTCCGCCCACATGGGTCCGCAAGGATGTCGCTATCTCGTTGGCGAAAAATAGATTCCATTACTGGCTCATCGCGCGGTCTAGTAGTTCGATCACATGCAAGATTTCCAGGTCTTGGCGATCGGTCGCAGCGCGAAGTTGCAGAATGCAGCCGGGATTGGAAGTGACGATCGCCTGCGCCTTCGTTTGACGCGCGCAGTCCACTTTCAGTGCCAGCAGCTCCATCGACGCTTTCGTTTGGGTGACGTTGTAAACGCCCGCTGAACCGCAGCATTGATCCGCCAAAGGCATTTCGACGAGTTCGACACCGGGAACGGAGCGCACGAGCGTTCGCGGCGCCTCGCGAATTTTCTGGCCGTGGGCAAGATGACAGGAATCCTGATAAGTCACGTCCAGCCGAACCGGACGCATCGGGGCCGTCAGACCCAAATCGGCCAAGAATTCACCTACATCACGCACCTTACTGGCAAATGCAGCGGCCAGAGGATGAGCGACATCGCCCGCCCTCAGCAGTTGCCCATACTCCTTCAACGTCGATCCGCAGCCGGCGGCATTGGTGACGATCGCGTCGAAGTCGTCGGAACGGAAGGCGGAAAGATTGGCGCGGGCCATGGCGCGTGCCACATGACGAACCCCCGCATGTGCCGGCAGCGCCCCACAACAGACCTGGTTGGCCGGAACGACTACCTCACACCCGTTGGCCTGCAGGACGCGGACGGTTGAGCGGTTCAGTTCGCTGAATGTGACTTGTGCGATACAGCCGGCAAACAGAGCGACCCGGGCACGCCGTGTGCCCGTGGCTGGAAAGGTCTTTCCCAGTTCGCCAAAGAAGAAGCGCGAGTCGATCTCGGGCAGCAAGCGTTCGCGGCTTTCCAGGCCGACGATTTTCAAGATGCCTGTAGCGCGAGCTAGTCGAGCCAGCCCAGAACGTTGATACAGCCGCAATAGACGCGCCGCTGCGGCGATACGCCGAGGAAACGGGAGCAGGCGTCGGTACACAAGATCGCGCGCCAGGCGTGCGGCCAGCGGCCGCGTATATCGCTGCTCGATCTGCGCCCGCGCGGCTTCGACTAGCTTGCCGTATTCGACGCCCGACGGACACGCCGTCTCGCACGCACGGCAATCGAGGCAGCGATCGATGTGCCTCACAAATCCTTCGCCCAATTCGAGATGTCCTTCGTCCACGAGCTGGATTTGGCGAATTCGCCCGCGAGGCGAATCGGCTTCGTTGTGCCAGAGTCGGTAGGTCGGACAGTGATTCAGACAGAGCCCACAATGAACGCAGCGCGAGTAGTCCGCGTATTCAGGTTTGTCTACGCTTGTGAATCCGCTCGTTCCCAAAGCCACGTTAGATCCAGGCCGCAAGAGGATCGGGAGCGAAAACTCTGCTGGGATCGAATGCGTGTTTTATCTTACGCATCTGTTCGAGATCGTTGCGACTTGTTTTTCGGAGAGGCAGGGACTCACCTCCTGGGTCGGCACGCCAGGCGATCGTAACCGATTCTCTGCCCGAGGGAAAAGCTTCGAACAAGGTATCGACGGCGCGGTCCACGCGTGAGCGACCGCCGAGAGCGGTTGGCAACAGCGCGAAATAGATCACTCCTACGCCACGCGCCATTGCTGCCCATGGAATTTCCTCTCGCGTCGCGGCCAGCGCCCCGTCATCCAGTGCCCGAGCGATTTCACTCGGCAACACACTGATTCGAAGGATAACCGCCCCCGGCGAGGATTCGAGCGCAATGGGCAAGAATTCCTGCACACGAGCCAGCGCGACCGAGGCGGTCTTCTCCTCTAACAACGCGGCCTGGCCCGGTCGCGCAAGTAGCGGTATATCGCGTTCGTAGCGCTCGAGAACTCTCCCGGTTCCGGCGAAGCATACCAGAAGCGTCCAATGGCCCTGCGAGAGCCCGCCCGGTAGCTTCGCGTCCATGGCGTCCCGCGCGAGGTCGCCCAAGCAGAGCTCGCCGGCGTACGGGCTCAGGATCTCCAACGTCAGCGGCCTGAGTGGCGACTGCGCAATACGATGACGCATTTCCACCGCGTCTTGTGCAGAGTCGAAAAGGGCAATAAACGCTCGCATAGAGGTCACGACCGGAAAGGTGCGGAAGTTGACCTTTGTGATCACTCCAAGGCTCCCAAACGAGCCAATCAGTAGCTTGTGCAGGTCATAGCCAGAGACGTTCTTCACGACGCGCCCGCCGCTTTTCACCACTCGACCATCACCCGTGACGAATTCCATTCCGAGGACGTAGTCTCTCGCCGTTCCGTAGAATTGCCGCAAGGGGGAATCGACGCCCGAAGCAATCGTGCCACCCACGGTAGCGCGGTCAGCGAAGGGTGGCCCCAGAGGCAGGAACTGCCCATGCTCAGCGAGCACCCCTTGGAGCCTGCTCAGCCGAAGGCCTGGCTCAACGCTCAGCGTCAAATCGGCCGGGTCATACGCCACGACGCGATCGATCCGCACCATGTCGAGCGCTGCGTCGAACTCATTCATCGGAATATGCATGTTTCGTTTCGTGCGTGCGCCCGTCGGCACCAGCGTGAGCTTCTCGCTTCGAGCGAACCGAACGATCTCTGCCACCTCTTGGTCCGAGCCAGGTCGTATAGCCGCCTGGGGAGTCTTGCCGCCGATGAGATACCCACGCAATTGGTCCGGGTTTGTAAGGATTTGCCCGGAACCAAGGACAGCGGCGAGGTTTTCCGAAATGACAGAGGTAGCCCTGCTCATGCCGACCGCACCGCACCAGCCGGCTGAGGACGAACGTAGATTTCGCCACAGCCTTTCGAGGTGGGGAAAATTTTCCCGGGATTGAGCAAACCCATGGGGTTGAACACGCCACGCACGCGCTTCATCAAATCGAGGTCCGCCTCGCTGAAAAGCAGTGGCATCAAGCGGTCTTTTTCCATTCCCACGCCGTGTTCACCCGTGATCGAGCCGCCGGCGGCGATGCAGAACTCGATGATTTCGTCGGCAGCCGAAACCGCATCCCGAAATTGTTGCTTGTTGCGCTGGTCGAAGAGAATGATGGGATGAAGGTTGCCATCTCCTGCGTGGAACACATTGCCGATGGCTAGGTTGTATTTACGGCTGATCTCCCCAATGTGCCGCAGCGTGGCGGGAAGTTTTGTGCGCGGAATGACACCGTCTTGCGTGTAATAGCTGGGCGAGACTCGACCTGCGGCGCCGAACGCATTCTTACGGCCCTTCCAGAGAAGATCGCGCTCTGCGGTATCCCGAGCCACTCGGACGCTTCTGGCATGATGTAGTGTGCAGACCTGGGCCACGGCCTCGGCTTCCTTTTCGACAACCTCGCTGAGCCCGTCGACTTCAATCAGCAGCACCGCCGCCGCATCGAGCGGAAAACCCGCGTGCACGTAATCCTCGACGGCCCGGATCGTCCACCCATCCATCATCTCGCAGGCGGCTGGCGTAATCCCGCGCGCGGTAATTTCGGCGACCGTTTGGGTGGCGTCATCAACCAAATCATAGACGGCGAGCAAGGTCTCGACCGCCTCCGGCAGCCGCACGAGCCGGACGGTTATCTCGGTGACGAGGCCGAACGTACCCTCGGAGCCTACAAACACACCCGTCAGGTCGTAGCCCGGCGGATCGACAGCCGCACTCCCCAGACGCACGGTTTCGCCCGTCGGCAACACCACTTCCAGCGCGAGCACATGATTCGTGGTTACACCGTAGGCAAGCGTGTGCGGCCCTCCGGAGTTTTCCGAAACATTCCCGCCGATCGTACAAGCCTTTTGACTCGAGGGATCGGGCGCAAAGTGCAGGCCCGTGTGTTGAACCGCGAGGCTCAGGTCCGCGTTCACCACGCCGGGTTGGACCGTGGCGCGCTGATTCTCGACGTCGATTTCGAGGATACGGTTCATGCGCGCAAACGATGTGACGATTCCGCCTTCGCGTGCCAGCGCTCCGCCCGAAAGCCCCGTGCCGGCACCTCGGCCAACCAGCGGAACATGATGCTGCGCGGCCAACCGGACAACTTCGACCACATCAGCGGTGCTGCCCGGGAAGACGACGCAATCTGGCCGCGCCACTTCCACCGAGCCGTCATACTCATACAGCAGCAAGTCTTCGGGCTGGGAAAGCACGCCCTCCCTACCCAGGAGTTTTTTCAGATCGTCGAGGAGTTGCGAATCCATGTTGCGAGCTGATTTTTGCACCCTCTCGCGTCACTATAATCGCCGTGACGGTGAGCGTCAACGATCGTCACGTCTGTCGACTGGCGAGGACTCACAGTCGGTGCTGGTGTATGCTACTGAACCTGCGCAAGTCGTCGTGCGAGGTGTGCGTTGACGAAGCCGAAAGCATTGGCCACACGTCCGCTGTTTGCTGAGGCGCGAACGATCTTGGAGCAACACACTGATGTCGAGTATTGGAGCGAACCGGATCGCATTCCGCGAGACGAGCTGCTCAAGCGCGTCCAGGACAAAGATGCGTTGGTCTGCTTGCTCACCGAGAAAGTGGATGAGGAGCTGCTCGCAAAAGCTCCTGCACTCCGCATCGCCGCCACAGTTTCGGTGGGCTACGACAATATTGACATCTCGGCGTGCACTCGCCACAAGGTCATCGTCACGCATACGCCTGGCGTTCTCGACGAAACGACGGCCGACTTTGCGTGGACGCTCCTGATGGCCATTGCGCGGCGCGTGGTTGAAGGCGACGCCTGGACGCGTTCGGGAACCTGGCCAGGTTGGGACCTCGACCAGCTTCTCGGGGCCGACATTTGGGGGAAGACGGTCGGCATTGTGGGCCTGGGCCGCATCGGCGTGGCGGTGGCGCGGCGGGCGCAAGGATTTAGGATGCGACTGCTCTACGCCGACAGCTCCCGCCGATCGCTGGATCTGGAACGGGAACTCACTATTCAGTGGACGTCGCTCGACGCCCTGCTCGAGCAATCCGATTTCGTCACCTTGCACGTACCCCTCACCCCCGATACGCGCCACCTGATTTCGACCGCAGCATTTGAAAAAATGAAACGCAGCGCCTATCTTATCAACACGGCGCGCGGCCCAGTGGTCGATGAAGCAGCTCTTGTCGACGCACTCGAACGTCGGTTGATTACCGGAGCTGCTCTTGACGTCTACGAGCGTGAACCAGAAGTGCATCCGGGTCTCATCGGTCGCAAGGACGTCATCCTTGCGCCGCATCTTGCGAGCGCGAGCATTGAAACGCGCACACGGATGGCGGTCATGGCGGCGACCAATGTCGCTTATCTTTTCGAGGGTCGCCGTCCGCCGAATGCTTTGAACGGCGATTGGCTCAGCCGGTAGCGGGCGGAGGAACTTGGCGATGGCACTCATCACGCGAAACCACCCGAGGCTCACGCTGGAAGGGGGGTGCGCTGTCCTGGCTGCGGCCGAGCGGCGCGCCGAGGAAATTCGGGTCCCCATGAACATCGCCGTCGTGGACGACGGTGGCCACCTTCTCTCATTCGCACGGATGGATGGAGCGAAGCCCGCGTCCATCGCAATCGCTATGGTGAAAGCGCAGGCGGCAGCGATGCGCCGGGCGCCCACGGGGCCCGCGATGTCCGGCGACCAGGTCAACGTTCCCATCGCGCTCGGCCTGGCGGTTGCCGCATCCACCCACCAAACGCCCATTCGCGGCGGCATCCCACTTGTCGTCGAAGGTCAGGTTGTCGGCGCTATCGGGGTTAGCGCAGGCACCGAGGATCAGGACTACGAAGTCGCCCAAGCCGGCGCCGCGGCTCTTCCCAAGACGTGAAGCAGACAGCCGAGCGCGTCTTCCACCAAACGCTTCGAGCGATCGATATCGATCGGGCGCTTGAGAGAAAACTGGCCTGCGAGGGTTCGCAAATTCGGGTCGGCGAATCCACGATCGAGCTCTGCGAATTTCAGACGATCGTCGCAATCGCCTTCGGCAAGGCCTCCGTGATTATGGCCGAGGCGCTCACCCGCATACTCGCCCCTGAAGTTGACCTTGAGGGAATTCTGGTGGCTCCGGTACAGCCACCTCATACCCTCGCCCGGTGGCAGGTGTTCGTGGGAGGCCATCCGCTTCCGAACGCCGCCAGCTTCGCGGCTGGCCGGGCCATTCTTCATCGGCTCCGCCAGTGCGACGAGGGGACACTCATCTTTTTCCTGGTTTCCGGCGGCGGCTCTTCCCTCGTCGAATTACCACTGGACCCGCACGTCACACTCGATGATTTCGTGAAATTACACAAGGTGCTGGTCACCTGCGGGGCACCCATCGAGGAAATCAACACGATCCGCAAGCATCTCTCGGCAACCAAGGGTGGCCGTTTAGCCACCGCCGCCCCGCGTTCGCTGAAAGTAACGTTTGCAATCAGCGATGTTCCCCCGGGCCAGGAATCGGCCATCGCTTCCGGGCCGACGGTACCCGATCCGACCACCGTCCAGGACGCCGAACGCGTTGTGGCACACTACGACCTTCTACGACGGTTTCCCGACTCGCTGCGCGCCGTATTCAAGGATCGCGTCGTTTGCGAAACACCGAAGGAGACCGATCCGGCGTTTGCGCGCTCCCGGTTCGAGCCTCTGCTCGGCTACCATGAGCTGATCCATGCGGCCCACCACGCCTGCGAGGCTGAGGGTTACGTCTCGATTTGTGACAATGCGACCGACAACTGGCCTGTCGAAAAAGCGGCTGATTATCTGTTGGCCCTGCTTCACAGGCTTGCGCAGGCAGAAGAAAGGGCAGGCCACGGCCGCGCCGTGGCAGTTCTGGCCGATGGAGAACTGAGCAGTCCGGCGTCAGGGGGAGGAGTGGGCGGTCGCAACTCGTCCTTTGTCCTTGCGTGTGTGCCCAAGATCGCCGGACAAGACATCACCGTGCTCAGTGCCGGCACCGATGGAGTCGACGGGAACAGCCCGGCGGCGGGAGCCGTAGCTGACGGCGAAAGCTTCACTCGCGCCTGCGCCGCAGGCCTTGACGCCGGAGAGTTCCAGCGCCGCAGCGATGCCTATACCTTTTTTTCGCGTCTCGATGATGTGATTCTCACGGGCCCCACCGGCAATAATCTCCGCGATCTGCGGATTCTCCTTGCGCGCCCTGCAAGACGCACCTAGGTTATTGCGCGGCGGCGTGAGTTTTCAAAAGAGAAAGAGCTGCGTCCAAGTAAGGTCCTTCACCCATCGTAAGTTCCCCGTTTTTCCGCATCTCCTCGAGCGGAGCCGCCGCGCTGGCATCGCCGCGCGCGCCAAGTGCGAGAATTGCCGTTAGCCTCACATCGAAATGGGAATCATGCAGGTAGGACACGATCGTCCGCGTGATGGCTGGGTCTTTTTTGTCCAGTTCCCCCAACGCTGAAATCGCCTCTTCGCGGCTGTTGATGGGCTTGCCGGGCACCGACCAACTGACGAGGGTTGGGACCGCGCGCACATCTCCGAGGGTGCCGAAGCTGCTAAGGGCTGCGTCGCGAAGGATGCCATCGGGAGACTCGGAGGTCACCGCCGCCGTAAGAACATCGAAGGCGTTGGGCGCCTTCACCTCGCCAAGAGTGCGCAAGGCGGCCGCCCGCACCCGGTAGGCCGAATCGTGGGCGGCCAGGTCGGTCAGTCGCACCGCAACGTCTTGGTCCTGTTTAAAGGAACCCAGCGTTCGCACGGCGACTTCTCGCACCCATGGCTTTTGGTCGTTCAAGCCAGGTAGGACCTGTTTTTCCGCATCGGCTCCGTCGATTTTGCCGAGAGCTCTTAGGGCCTCGGCCCGTACACCCCAAAACGGGTCGTGTTGGGCTGCTTCGCCGAGGGCAGCAATCGCTTCTGCATCATTTCGCAGGGCGCCCAGAGCAGAGGCCGCGTCGGCGCGGTCCGGTACCGTCTCCGCATGCTTCAACTGATAGATCAGCATTGCTGGATCCCGCTTGAAATCGACCTGCTTCAAAATCTTGTCGCCCGGGTCGAATAACACCATGAGCGGCAAGCCGTCTGCCGGAAGGTGAAAGCTCTGGCTTGCCTGGTGGATCTCGATCGGATAGGTGTGGGAACCGCTCGCTGTTCGAATCTCAATCTCGACCGGGAGATCGAAAATGGGCACCGAACCTTCTGGTTTCTGCGTTTGCGTGACATCGAGCATCACTTGATGTTTCGTTTCGTCATAGGTGTACGCGACGCGAAACTCCGGAGCGCCACCACCGTAGATCCATTGATCGAAGAATTTGTCCACATTGATCGCGGAAGTTTCCTCAATGGCCTTCTGGAGGTCGGCTGTGACCACATTTTGTCCACGATTGGTAACCAGGTACCGGTGTAAGGCGCGAAAAAAGTTTTCATCGCCAAGCTGTTGGCGAAGCATTCGGAGCACCCAGCTGGCCTTCCCGTACACGTTGCCGTCGTACTTGGTTGAATCATCAAAATCTCGCGTCAGAATCGGCACCGAAAACAGCCGTTTTTGCACAAACCATTTGCTCTGGTCACGCCAAAACTCGTAATCGGATTCGTCGCGCCCATAATGCTGCTCGAGCCAATAATGCTCAAAGTAGGTCGCAAACCCCTCGTTGAGCCAAAGATTGGCCCAGTCCTTACAGGTTACGAGATCACCAAACCATTGATGCGCAAGCTCGTGCGAGATCACCGCGTCGTCGCCCACTCTCATCTCCGGTGCAAGCGCCGGATGCACCAGGTCCCGCGTGCTTAACGTTGTTGCGCTGGTGTTCTCCATTCCGCCGACAACGAAATCATCCACGGCCGTTTGCGCGTACTGCGCCCAGGGATAGGGCACGCCGAGACTGTTGGAGAATAGATCGAGCATCTCTTTGGTACGCGCAAATGTTGGCTCGATCTTGGATTCTTCACCGCGGGGGACGACAAAGCGCAAAGGCACCCCTCGCCAGGAATCCTTGCGTTCCACAAAATCTCCAGCCACGGCGGTAAGCAAATACGTTGAAAGGGGCTCGGACTGTTTCCAATCCCATGTTCTCATGCCATCGGCTTCATCCTTGACGCTTAGCAGCTGACCATTGGAGACAGTGATCCATTTCGCAGGGACCGTCAGAAGCATTTCCGAGGCGGTGCGGTCATTCGGGTAGTCGTACAATGGAATGTAATAGCGAGTGTCTTCTGCTTCTCCCTGCGTCCAGATCTGTTGGGACTGATCGGGGTAATTCTTGTCTGGAAGAATAAAGTACAGGCCTTTCCTGGGCTGGCCGTCGTAGCGAATCGTAATCTCGTGCCGCTCACCGCGCCCCGAGGGCTTCGTAAGCGAGACGAGAAGTTGGCTAGGCTCGACGGTGAATTTCGTCCCGCGCCCGTCAACGGAAACATCCTTGATCTCGAGCCCAACTGAATCGAATTTGAGATCGGAAACACCGTCGCGGAGCATGACAACGCTCTCGGCTACTTCGCCACGTACCGCGCGTTGGGCGACATCGAACCAGAGATGTGTGCGCAGGTCCTCCAGATCGTAGTCCCGGCTGGGCGCATAGGGCGCATCGGCGCGACCGAAAGGGGCGCCGAGCGCAGTGATCAGCGCAAGCAGTGCACCACAGGAGGAGGTTCGGAATCGGCAAAAATAGTGATCGACGCTAGTCATCCGCTCTCTTATCAGACGATTCACACAGCCTTTCGTGAGTCTCTCATTATAGGGAAACCTAGTTCCGGTTTCACGCGTGGGCAAAGGCACTCAGCACAGCGAATTCACGTGGGACACCAGGAGCGGGCCAGAAATCGCAGGGGAAGGTCGCAGAGCTGTGCCTCTAGTTCCAGCAGCCCATGTTTGAGTCACTCTCCGGCCAGAGAGCGCAGGCCAAGATTCCGGCAGTTACGATGGGAATGGCGATATAGGCGACATGCTTCCAATTGATCCCGGGCTTGACGGCCGGTGTTGGCGGATTGCCAGTCGTCTGCGCCGCAAGGGTCGCGTCGTATGTCTCCCCGGCTAGAATCAGCTTTTCTGCGCCGGTGCTATCGGTAACTGCCAGAGTTCCTTCGTACGAACTGATCCGCATCTCGGACGCGCTCACGACGCTGACTTGGCCAAAAATGGGCTTGCTATCAGCTCCGCGAATCATTCCCAACGGAGTCAGAATTTCTAGCTGTGCTGGAGAGGATGTAGAAAAGCCCACTGTTCCAATCGTCACCCTGGTCTGGACTCGGGCGGCATCCGGTTCAAGCGTTGCGGAACTGGCAGAGAGCAAATAGACCTGGCTAGGACCGACGGTGATACGCATCGAGCCCCCTCGATCGGTCACGAGAGCGTCCCCGGAGAAGACATCTGCTCCGATCGCTGCGCCGGCGTTGTCAAGTCGCGCATGATCTGCCGTCAGGATCACGCCGAGAGGTTTCTCGCTCGCAGCGAAAGCAGGAAGATTCAAGAGACCCAACGCAACAGCTGCCACAAGGCAGAAACGGGCTCCAGCGAGGACGATGGAACGCACAGTTTCCTCCCACAATACAAGCCCAATCTACCTGCAGGACTCTACACTGTCAATACATTCTCAACCGTACCAATGGATTTCGGGCAGCTAGCTTCGTGTTCCTTCAACAGGGTACAAAGCTCAGCCACAAGTGCTAAGCTACAAAGCAATCGCTTGCGCGGAGAGGTGTCTGAGCGGTCGAAAGAGCTCGCCTCGAAAGCGAGTGTAGGGGAAACTCTACCGTGGGTTCGAATCCCACCCTCTCCGCCATATCTTCAGCCTCAAGCGCTCCATTACCGTACGAAATAGGCTTCGAGCCAAAACTCCAGGGTTTGATCGTGCTGCCGTAAGTCGCCAATTAGATCGGTCCTTAACTCTTCGAAGTAGCGAGTCCGTAGTATCTCAGCATTCAGGCTCTTGATCCTTGCCAGGTACTCGACATCCTGCCGATCTCGCTCCATATTCCTGCTTAGTTTCGACAGAACGAGATCGTATGGGTCCGGAATGAATAGACGAATCCTCTTGAATCGTCGGCCGTATAACTCAGTCAGGCGTTCGTCGTAACTCTCAGGGATCGAGTCGACCCCCGCGTGTTGAACATAGACCTTGTGCTTATCGGCAAGCTCGGAGCCCAGCCCCGCTAGACGCTGCAGGTCATTTATGCTGTTGTAGGGAATAAGGGTGCGATAGTCTAAATCGTTCGTCCCACGCGGGAACCCGTAGCCCGCCACGACTGCAAAGCCGCCGATGCAGTGAAGTTCGATTGATTCGTCCAAGAGAGCATCAAGCTCCCCGAGGAAAGCACCCCAAGGTGCGGGAGGATCATTCAGTCTTGACATGACGAAGTGCACTAGGTTTTAGATCGCTTAATAGATGCCATTGCTTTGCTTCCTCGGAACTGTGTTCTCGAAGCCAGCGCCGCTCTGCATCGTTCAGCTCTTTGCAGAACGAATCTTCCCTCTCGAGTTTGCTGTGTGCGAGTGTTTCCTCAAGTGGCTTTAGATTTTCTCTGTGAGCCGCCCGTCTGCCTAGCGTCACCACGAAGCCTAGTCGGTTCTGAAGAGTTCTCGCACGTGCCTCACGCACCAGCCACTCAAGAGGCATGTCTGGATACTGAACCGCTAACCAGGGAAGCCCCTCTGCCACACGGGCCTCAAGGTTCCGCTGTGCCAAAGCCGTAAGCAAATACTCGGCAGGATTCGCTCTTTTCGCCCTTCCACGAAGATGAGCAAAGCCTGGGTATCCCAGAGATGCGAGTTCATGAGCCAAGAACTCGGCACTTACGCTTTCGCGGACAGTGTCGACAGGAAGCACCGTTGGCGGCAGGTCATAAACCTGCATCAGCTTTCGCGCCAGGGGTGCTGCACTCCTCCGTCCACTCTCGAGCATCGACAAGTACCCCTGGCTCACGCCCAGCCGGGCAGCGGCCTGCTGTTGGTTCCAACCCCGGTCGACTCTCGCCTTTTTGAGCTGTTCATAATTCATAGTGCCTTATAACATATATTGTAATAATTTGTCAAACCGTATTCGGCGTGATTAGAGCCGCTATGTCCCTATCCACAGGTAGCGGCCTACCAGGGGACGGGCAGCACGGATGAGGCCGCGAACTTCGTCTGCAAGGTGGCAAGTAGGTAAGCGAAGCTCTGGGGGGAATTCTGGCGCTTGCATCCGCAGACCGACGCTCTACTAGCTGAGCTACGCTGAACAGCAGGAGCACCAATAGAACATCGTCAGCGAGCGAAGTGCTACTCTTGCTACTGATTTCCGCCGAATTAGGCGAGTTTCACTCGACTGCAACTCCTTTGGGGACGATGGGTAATATGGACCTAAATTAAATATTTTCTGAGCCTTGGAAGACGTTAGCACTGCAAGGCGGTGCAGAGCGAGGCAAGGCTCAGCAACTATGTTTAGAATCCCACCCTCTCCGCCATCCGTATTTACATGCCTGGATACTTCCCCAGAAACATCAGCACGAAATCAATTGTGTCCGTCAGCCCGTGCGCCACAATCGGCACTGCTAGGTTGCGCCCCGTTCGCAGATAGATCACGCCCAATAGGAATCCCATCAGTCCTTCGTCGATTACTCCTGTGATCCCTTGGTAAGCGTGTGCCAACCCAAATCCCACGTGCACCGCGAACAGACTCACAATCCACGCCC
>Ga0187783_10000146_pt1 | contig 52899 bp, 47 predicted proteins | sample 1015_SJ02_MP02_2_FD_132471 | JGI IMG/M metagenome (GOLD analysis project Ga0187783, IMG submission 132471) | Tropical peat soil microbial communities from peatlands in Department of Meta, Colombia - 1015_SJ02_MP02_20_MG | ecosystem: Environmental > Terrestrial > Soil > Wetlands > Peat | place... | reverse complement strand
CGCTGGACGGTTGTGGCGACCGTGGTTTGCGCGGTCTTCTTGGTCGCATTCGACCCCATGCACCCGCTGCATTACCTTCATTCGTATTACGGCGATCTGCCCGACGCGCGCCGGGCAATGGCGTGCGTTCCAGAAAACGCGTCGGTGGCTACGCACGACGAGTGGTTCTCCGAGTTCGCCGCACAACGGCCCAACGCGACGATCGACCGAGCGCGCGGCGTGGAGTACCTGGTGTACGCAGCCGACTATCCCAACGCTACCTATCGAGCGCGCGTGCGGCCCCAGGTGGCGGCCGAAGTGGCGCGAGGGGAGTACCGCGTAGTGTGCCGCTTCGGTAACGTCGCGACCTACCGGGTGCAAAATGCCCGTTAGCATTGCGGGTCCCAGCCGGTGGGCGACGCTGCGCGGCCTGCTTCCCGAACCTCTTACCCGCTTTCCGCACTTCTTGCGCGATGCTTGCGCGAGACACGGCAACGTCGTAGCCTTCGCGCTGCCGTGGCGCTCGTACGTTTTCGTCAACGAACCGCAGCTAGTCAAGGACATTTTGGTCACCCAGCAACAGGCGTTTTCGAAATCGTTGGGGACTCGCGTGCTGCGCCTGTTACTCGGCGAAGGGCTGCTGACCAGCGAGGATCCGCTGCACCGCCGGATGCGCCGCATCGTTCAACCAGCCTTTCACCGCGAGCGCATCGCGGAATACGCGCGCGTTATGGAGCGCGACGCCTTGGAGTTTGCGGACCGGTTGCCGCCGGAAGCGTTCGACGCGCACGCCGCAATGACCGAGCTGACCTTGCGCATTGCCAGCGAAACGCTGTTCGGCAGCGACGAGAGCGCCTCGGCACGAACCGTTGCCGGCGCCCTGCGGCTCATGATGAAGGAGTTTCCCGCGATGCTAACGCCGCTGGGGGCGCTGCGCCGCCGTCTGCCGCTGCGGGACACGTTGCGCTTCCGGCAAGCGCATTGCCGGCTCGACGAAATTATTTACGGACTGATCGAGCGCCGGCGCAGCGACGGCAGGAATCGGGGTGACGCGTTATCGTTGCTCCTGGCATCGCAACGTGCCGAACCGCAATCCGTCACCGACGAGCAGATTCGCGACGAAATCATGACCCTGTTCATGGCCGGCCACGAAACTACGGCCAACGCCTTGACCTGGGCGCTCTATCTCTTGGCGCAGAACCCGGAGGTGCAAGAGCGCACTGCGGCCGCCGCGCGGGCGGGCGATAGCGAGCATATCGGGCGAGTCGTCAAGGAGGTGCTGCGGCTCTACCCGCCGGCATGGATCATCGGACGCCAGGCGTTACGCGACGTGACGCTGGCCGACGGAAGTTTCGTTGCGGCCAAAACGACCGTGTTCGCCTCTCCGCTGCTGCTGCATCGCCGCGCCGATCTTTTTGCCGATCCCGAGCGCTTCGATCCCGATCGCTGGCTGGGCGCCGAGCCTCAAGCCTTTGCTTACGTTCCGTTCGGCGGCGGCGCGCGCCGCTGCATCGGCGACGAATTCGCGCTGCGCGAGGCGACGATCGTTTTAGAGGTTCTGGTGTCGCGCTTTCATTTTTCGACGGAGCGGAACGCTCGAGTAGAAACGGCCCCGCTGGTGACGCTACGGCCGGCCGGCCCGGTTATGATGCGCGCCCAAACGCGCGGTCAACCAAACGTCGAGGATAGCTACTCTGGCCGCTAGGCCAAAACGAGCTGCTTCTCACCGACGCCGGCGTGGGCGATTGCTTCGCGGATCATCTCGTTCGCAAGTTCGGGCGAATGCCAACGGGCTCGCGCGTCGGACGATAGCTGGTCGATCGGATCGAAGTAAACGAACGCCTTTCCCGGCTTCACGCTCGGAGCCGCGTACACCGCGATGCCGTTGGTGCGGTCGTAATACTCGTACGAGTGCACGTCCCGCTTGCCGCCGCCGCCGGGCGCGTCGCAGACGAAGGTCGGGGTGTTGAATCCGGCGGTGCTGCCGCGGACGTATTTCTCGGTGTCCGTCGCGGTTGCGATCGTCGTGCGCAGCTCCTCGACTCCCTTGACCATATCGTGCATGTACACGTAGTAGGGGTGGACGTTGAGATGACCCAGCCGCTTGACCAGCAGCTGCATGCGTTGGCGCGTGTCGTTGACGCCGCGAATCAGCACGGACTGATTGCGAGTGAAGATGCCGCGCTCGAAAAGCGCGCGCATCGCTTTCTCGGTGATCCACGTGATCTCTTCGGGAGCATTGAAGTGGGTGTGAAGCACGACCTCTTTGCCCATCGTGCGGCCGCGCTCGACGATTGAAGTCAGCGCGTCCAGCCACTCGGCGTGGGTCAGCAGCTTCATCGGCATGATCGCCGGCCCTTTGGTCGCAAAACGCATACGACGCACGTGAGGAATGTCGAGCAGCGCGTTTCCGATCGACTCGATGTTCTTAGGAGCGAGCTGGTAAACGTCGCCGCCGGAGATGACGATGTCTTCGAGCTCCGGACGGTCGGCGATGTACCCAAACGCATCTTGCCATTGCTTGGGAGTCTTGGCCAGCGCGACTTTATCGACGTTCTCCGTGTCGGGGCCGATCGCGTAGCTGCGCGTGCAGAACCGGCAATAGACCGGACAAACGTTGAGCGGCAGGAAGAGCGCCTTGTCCACGTAGCGGTGCACGATGCCCGGCACGGGCGAATCCTGTTGCTCGTGCAGCGAGTCGAGCGTCAATCGCGGGTGGTCGGGCAGCGAGGTGGATGCCAACGGGATGAATTGACGGCGAATGGGATCGTTGACCGGATCGTTCCAGTCTATGAGCGAAATCGCGTACGGCGAAACGCGCACCGCCATCGGCGCAACGCGGAAGCCGGCTTCGGCATCTTGATAGAATTCGGGCGAGCAGACGTCGCGAATGGTTTGCAGCAGCTCTTCGGGATTCTTCACCGATTGGCGCTGTTGCCAGAGATGATCGAGAAACGTAGCCTCGTCTACTTCGGCGTAGGCCGGAATGTGACGCCAGAACTCGCCTTGCTTGAGCCGCTTGTACTCGAACTGCTCCGGCTGTACCGGAGGTTTGAGGTGCTCGATTGCGGTGATGGTCGTCATACTCGTATCCTCGTAGCGTAAGTAGCGTTGAAGTAGGCTGCCAGCGCCGGGTGGTGACGCAGCGTCTGCAGGGCAATCTCGGCGTGCCCCTTGGTGTAACCGTTTCCAATCATCATCGTAACGTCGCGGCCGGCGCCTTCGGCGCCAAGCGCGGCTGCCGTGAACGACGTGCACATCGAAAAGAAGTAGACGATGCCTCCCTCGCGCGCGCAGAGAATCGACGCCAGCTCGGTTCCGGGCACGTTGACGCAGTTGATCACCAGGTCGGCCAGGCCGGGCGCGAGCGTGCCGACGCGCTCGCAAACGGCCAGCGCGTTTCGGGCGTCGGCAACGAGCAAATCGTCAACCAGTCGCTCGCGCTGCAAGATTTGCGCGGCGGTCGTTGACCCATCGGGGACCAGTCCGATCACCCGCCCTTGGTCGCCGGTCCGCTCCTTTGCCTGAGCGCAGGAGAGCAAACCGCTCTTGCCGTCCGCACCGACGATAACAACCGTGTCGCCGGGCGAACAGAGCCTGCGCACTTGAGCCGGAGCACCGGCGACGTCGAGCACCGCCAGCGCCACGCCCTCGTCGATGTCGTCGGGAAAGCGCGACCACAGCCCGCTTTCGAAGAGTATCGCCTTACCGCGAATCGCAATGCGTCCGGTTGCGACGTCGACGTCTTCGATCGCGTCGATCCAAAGCGGCGTCAGCGTGAGCGAAACCAGCGAGGCGATGCGGTCGCCCAGTCGAAGGTCGAGGCTCTGCTGCAATTCGTCTCCGATCTCGAGCACGCGGCCGACGAACATTCCGCCGCTTCCGGTTACCGGATTGTGTTGCTTCCCGCGTTCGCTCACGATCTCGGCAACGCGCTCCCCGATCCGTGCCGGGTCGCCGGCGCACGAGTCGCACAGTTGCCGGAACGAGGCGGAATCGATGTTGAGCGCTTCGACCTGGCAGAGAATTTCGGTCGGTCCGGCCAGCGGCGTGTTGTCGATTTTCCACGCATCCTGCGGCATTGCGCCGGCCGGGACGAGCACGCGATGCGCTCCCAGCGGATGGCAGCGTGAGATCGAGGAGCTCACGAACGTACCGTGACGCCGCCGCGCTCGAACGGCACGCTCAATACGACCGTCGTGCGCGTCCGCGCCATTCCCGGCGTCGCCTTCAGCCGTGCCAGCAACTCGTCGAGATGCGCGGTCGAGCGGGTCACGACCTTGCACAAAAAGGACTCCTCGCCCGCGACCGAATGGATTTCGCTGATCTCCGGCATCTCGCTCAACCGGCGCGTAAAATCGTCGTACGTGCAATCCGGCGAGGTGTAGCAGCTGACAAAGGCGGTCAAATGCAATCCAAGGCGTTCGGAATCGAGCCGCGCCGCGTACCCACGAATGTAGCCGCGCTGCTCGAGCCGCTTAACCCGATCGTGCACCGCCGGTGCCTTCAGCCCGACAATCGCTCCCAGCTCGGTAAAGGTCGAGCGAGCGTTGCGTTGCAGCGCCTCGAGCAGTTGCAGGTCGAGCTCGTCGAGCTCTTCGTTGATCAGCACCATATTCGACATAGGAGAGGTTTTGCCGAATAATATTCGGCGCTCTAACAATAACACCAGGAATCCATTCGGCGCAAGCCGCTGCCCAGGGATTGTCATGATTCTTCTCGGCGTACTGGCGCCGTGCGCCTGCTCGCCAGGCGCCGCCACTTCTCCCGCAGCCCAGGTACGCTTCGATCTTGCCGCCGATCCGCGCACGCTCGATCCGCTCTTCCTGACGCCCGATGCTGCTTCGGTCGAGCAGCAGGTCGCCCGCTTGGTTTTTGAGCCGTTCGTCGATCTCAACCCGGGCGGCAGCGCTCGACCGGCTCTTCTGGCCGCGATTCCAACCTACGGCAACGGAGGTCTCTCGCCGGACGGGAGGACGATCACCTACCGCTTGCGTTCCGGAGTGACGTGGAGCGACGGCGTGCCGGTCACTTCCCGCGACGTCCTTTTCACGCTGCGCGCTATCCTCGACCCGCGCAATCCGGTGCGCTCGCACGAGGGTTACGATCTGATCGACCGAGCCTACGCGCGCGGCCCGCGAGTGGTCGTCTTCCACCTCAGGCACGCCTGGGCGCCGGCGGTTGTGACCTACTTCTCTTCCGGCATTTCGCCGCAGTTCGTCTTGCCCGAACACGCGTTGAGCGCCGCGGGCCCGCTCGACCTCAATCCATTCGGCGGCGCGCCGACCGTGGGAGACGGGCCGTACCGCTTTCTGTGGTGGAAACGCGGAGAGGGGTTGCGCTATGCGGCCAACCCTCGCTATTGGCGGGGAAAGCCGCCGGTCGAGACGCTCGACGTTCGCATCGTTCCCGATCCTACGACGAATCTGCTGTTGCTTCAGTCCGGCGCGCTGGATTGGAATTTGCTCGCGCCGGCACAACTCGCCGTCGTGCAACGCGACGCTGCGCTGGCATTCGTAACGGTGCCCACCGCAGTCGTTGCGGGGCTGGCATTCAATACCGCGCGCGGACCGCTGCGCGACGTGCGAATCCGCCGAGCGCTGGCGATGTCGATCGACCGCCAAACGATTTCCCGAAAGATCACGCTGGGCTTTTATCCGGTAACCGACATGATTCAGCCGAAGTTCTCTTGGGCGTTCGATCCCTCGATCCGCGAGCCGTCGTACGATCCGCGTGCCGCCGACGAACTCTTCGACCGTGCCGGCTGGCCACGGGGCGCGGACGGCGTGCGACGCCGCGACGGCACGCTGCTGAACCTTACGTACGTGCAGTTTCCAGAGACGGCAACCGGCGTTCGCGTTGCCACCGCCGTTCAGGCCGCGCTGCATCAACGGGGCATCGAGGTTACGATCAAATCGGTCAGCAACGCGCAACTCTTTCTTCCGCACACCGGCGTGCTCGCTGCCGGCTTATTCGACCTTGCTTACGTGCCGTGGACCATGGGCGCCGATCCGGACGATTCGGCGGTGCTCGCCTGCGGCGCGCCGTCGAACTACATGCGCTGGTGCGATCCCGGCGTCGAGCGGCTCGAGCGGGCCGCGTTGACGCAGATGCTGCCGGCCGCGCGCAAACGAATCTACGCGCAGATCGGACGGATCGTCGCCAACCAAGTGCCTATTCTCTACCTCTTCAACGCCGACTACGTTTACGCGTATCGAAAACGGTTGCGCGGATTTGCGCCCAACGCGTTCCTACCTACGTGGAATTCGTATCGATGGCGGCTCCCCGAGCGCGGGCCAGGAATTTACACGGATAACGCGCGAACGCACGGTTGACGATGAGCGCGCTTACCGTAGCCGGCTCGTGATTGAATTTTTCCTGCGCCGTCCGCTCTTTGCCGGAGTCTTGAGCTTCGTCGTCCTGCTGGCAGGCCTGATCACCATTCCAACGCTGCCCATCGCGCAATATCCGCAAATATCGCCGCCGACCGTGACCGTCACGTCACAATATCCCGGCGCAACCGCCGAGATGGTGATGCGTTCGGTAACGACGCCGCTGGAAATCAACATCAACGGCGCCGACGGTTTGCAGTACATGCAATCGTATTCTAGCGCCAACGGCACGAGCGTGATCACTTGCACTTTCGCGCTGGGGACCGATCCGACGACCGATCAGACCAACGTGCAGCACGGCGTCGATTTGACGCTGTCGCAGCTTCCCACTGCCGTACAAAACCAGGGCGTGAGCGTCCAAAAGAGCTCGGGCAACATCACCATTGCGGTCGCGATGCTGTCAACCAGTTCGGCCGTCTCCGACATCGACGTGAGCAACTACGCCGATCTAAACGTGATCGAGAACCTCAAGCGCGTCCCGGGCGTCGGTCAGGTCGAGGTGCTCGGCGACCGGACCTACGGCATGCGAATCTGGGTCGACCCGCACAAGCTCGAGGCGAACAACGTCTCGATCGACACGCTGCTCGACGTGATCCGCCAAAACAACGCCGACGTTGCGCCCGGTTCGATCGGCCAGCCGCCCACGACCGGCTCGCAGCCGTTTCAGATTCCGATCTCGATCAACGGCCGGCTGCAATCGCCGCAAGAGTTCAAACAGATCGTCGTTGCGGCGCAGCCCAACGGCGGATATCTGCGCCTCGGAGACGTGGCCAAGGTCGAGCTGGGAGCGCAGAACTACGTCACGTCGGCACGCTACAACGGCCAGACGGCGGTGGTTCTGGCGATCGAGGGCGAGCCTACGGCCAACTCGTTGCAGATTTCCAAAAACGTGCGGGCGACGATGGCGCAAATAGCCCAGACCATGCCGGCGGGCTATGCTTACAAGATTGCGTTCGACACGTCGGATTTCGTGCGGGACTCGATCAAGGAAGTCATCGTTACGCTGTTGATCGCCATCCTGCTGGTCGTGCTGGTCATTTTCGTATTTCTCCAAAACTGGCGCAGCACGCTGATTCCATCGATCACCATTCCGGTATCGCTGATCGGCACGTTCGCGGCGATGAAGCTGCTGGGCTTTTCGATCAACACGCTCACCCTTTTTGGTTTGACCCTGGCGACCGGTCTGGTCGTCGACGACGCGATCGTGGTGCTGGAAAACATCGTGCGCCATATCGTCGACGATAAAACCAGTCCGTTCCAGGCAACGGCGCGGGCCATGAAGGAGATCGGCGGCGCCGTGATCGCGACGTCGCTCGTGCTCATGTCGGTCTTCATTCCGGTCGCGTTCCTTCCGGGCACGACGGGGTTGCTTTTTCAGCAGTTCGCGCTCACGATGGCAGCGTCGATCGGGATCTCGCTTTTCACCGCAATGACCTTGGCGCCGGTGCTCACCTACGAGCTGGTGCACGGCGCCGAGCCTCCGACGAATCGCTTCATGGTCTGGTTCAACGACCGGATCCACGCAACGACCGCTTGGTATCAAGCCAAGGTGCCGGTGCTAATTCACCACCAAAAACTCATGATCGCCGTCTTCCTGGGCGCGATCGCGCTGCTCGGAGTCATGTTCAAGATTACTCCCTCGGGCTTTCTTCCCAACGAAGATCAGAGTCTGCTCTACGTTTTGGTGACGTTGCCGATTGCGTCGTCAATGGACCAGACCACCGCCGCAGTGAAAAAGCTCGAGGCGATCATGCTGGCGATGCCTCAGGTGGAAGCGGCCACTTCGGGCATCGGCTTCGGCTTTGCCAACAACAGCTCGAACCAAGCAACGATCTTTTTGCAGCTCAAGCCGCTCTCCGAGCGCCACGGTCCGCAAAACTCAGCCGTTGCGATGCAGTACGCGCTATATACGCGTTTTCAAAGAATCCCCGGAGTCGTGGCACTGCCGGCGAACCCGCCGGCCATCCCGGGCCTGGGCACGACCGGCGGCTTCGCAATCCAAGTCGAAGACATCAACAACCTTGGTTTGCCAACGCTCAACCGCGTCGGCAACGCGATCTTGGCCGAGGCTCGCAAGGATCCCACGCTCTCGGCGGTACGCCTGCCCACGATATTCACCGGAACCTATTTGACAACCGAATTCGATCGCTCTAAGGCTCTCGCGTTCGGCGTGACGCCGGCCGCCTTTTTCGATACCATCAATGGAACGACCGGCTCGACGTTCGTGAACTTCTTCGATTACGGAACGCGGTCGTATCAGGTGGTGCTGCAAGCCGGCGCGGGCCAGCGAACCTCGGCCGCCGATCTCTCCCGCATCTACGTGCAAAACGGCGCCGGTAACATGATGCCCGTCAGCCAGTTCCTCACGACTAAGAAGACGACGAATAACGTTGCCATCTCGCGCTTCAACGAATACAACGCGCTCGAGATCGACGGCTCGTCGGGAAGCGGCGCGAGCTCCGGTCAAGCGTTGGAGGCCATCCAGCGTCACGTGGAAGCCAATCTCCCCAAGGGGATGGGCTACGAATGGAGCGGGATCGCGCGCCAGCAAGTGCAGAGTGGGCCACAAACGGTCGCCGTCTTTGCAATGGGCTTGCTCTTCGTCTTCCTCGTGCTGGTCGCGCAATACGAAAGTTTATCCACGCCGTTCGTCATTATGCTGGCGGTCCCGGTGGCGCTCTTGGGAGCGATCGGCGCGATCTACATCCGGCGCTTGGCCGAGTTGGCGAGCCAGATCGTGCACTCGGTCTTAGCCGGGCATCCGGTCCCGCTGCCGATCACCTCGTCGGACATTTACGCCCAGATCGGGTACGTCATGCTAATCGGTTTGGCGGCGAAGAATGCCATCTTGATCGTCGAGTTCGCCAATCAGCTTCGGGAACAAGGGATGGAGGCCGTGGCGGCGGTCGCCCACGCCGCTGCGACGCGATTGCGCCCGATCCTAATGACGTCGATCGCCTTCATTCTCGGGATCATTCCGCTGGCGTTTGCCCACGGCGACGGAGCGCAGTCACGAATCTCGCTTGGCACCGCGGTGTTGGGCGGCATGATCGTTTCGACGGTGATGAACCTGGCGATCGTTCCCGTGCTCTACATCGTAGTACTCGAACTGACGCAGCGCCGCAAGCGAAGGAGCGCCATGCAGCCGACGGATCTGCCGCCGCCGCCGATGCCAGCTACAACGCTTTGACGGCGGCGGTCAGTGCGTCGACCGAAGCTTTCGCATCGCCGAAGAGCATCGAGGTATTGGGCAGCTCGTAGAGCGGATTCTCTATGCCGGCAAAACCCGAGCGCATCGAGCGCTTGAGCACGACGACGTTTGAAGCTTTGTCGACGTCCAAAATCGGCATCCCGTAAATCGGCGAGCTAGTGACCGTGCGCGCCGCCGGATTGGTTACGTCATTGGCCCCGATCACCAGCGCCACGCCGGCGGTCGGAAACTCGGGGTTGGCGTCTTCCATGTCGAGCAGCTGGTTGTACGGCACGTTGGCTTCGGCCAGCAGTACGTTCATGTGCCCGGGCATACGCCCGGCAACCGGATGGATCGCATACAACACCTTGACGCCGCGCTTCTCCAGCTGATCGGCTAGCGCTTTCACGCTATGCTGAGCTTGCGCGACCGCCATACCGTAACCGGGAACGAAAACGACCTTCGGCGCGTAGGCGAGCATAACGCCGACGTCGTCGGCAGTCGTGCTGCGAATCTGCTGGGGCGCACCACCGGCCGCAGGCTCGGAGCCGCCGGCCGCGCCGAACGCGCCGAAGAGCACGTTGGTGAGCGGACGGTTCATCGCGCGGCTCATCGCAATGGTCAGAATCGTGCCGCTTGCACCGACCAGCGCGCCGCAGATGATCAGCAGGGTCGAGTCCAGCTCGAATCCCGCGATGGCGACCGCGACGCCGGTGAACGAGTTCAGCAGCGAGATGACGACCGGCATATCGGCGCCGCCGATCGGCAACACGAAGAGCACGCCGAGCAGCAGTGCGGCGCCGAGCAAGAGTAAGAATGCCCATGCGGGCAGCGTACCGAGCGTCGCGACGAACCATCCGCCGATCGCGAGAATCGCCAGCAGCACCGCGGCATTGACGATTTGCTGTCCGGGATAGGTGACGGGCCGGCCGGTCATTAGTTCTTGAAGCTTCAAGAAAGCGACGATCGAGCCGGCGAAGCTGATCGAGCCGATGATCGCCGAGAGTACCAGTGACACCGCCACGACCGGATCGAGGCCTCCTTCCGGCAGCGCGACAAAAAATTGAACCACCGCGATCAAGGCAGCGGCACCGCCGCCGGCTCCGTTGTAGAGCGCTACCATCTGCGGCATGGCTGTCATCTTGACTTTGAGGGCCGCATAGATGCCGACCAGCGCGCCGATCGCGACTCCGACCGCGATCGCCCACCAGCCGATCGCCCCGGTCTGCACCAGGATCGAAACCAGCGCCACGACCATGCCCGCCATCGCAAATCTGTTTCCGCGCCTGGCGGTGGCCGGCGAATTCAGTTCGTGCAACCCGTAAATGAAGAGCGCGATCGCAACCAGATCGGCAAGCGAGGTTGCGACGGCCATGCCGGTCACTTGCCGGGCTCCTTGCGTTTGAACATCTGAAGCATCCGCTCGGTCACGGCAAATCCGCCAAAGACGTTGATCGCGCCCAGCGTGACGGCCGCGACCGCGAGGATCGTCAGCGTCGCGGTATTTCCCGCGCCAAAGAGCCGCGCAACTGCGACGATCGCTCCAGCTAGCACTATTCCGTGGATCGCGTTCGTCGCCGACATCAGCGGCGTGTGCAAGGTCGTCGGCACTTTGGAAATCACTTCGAATCCGACGAAGATCGCCAACACGAGGACAGTCAGCAGCTCGATCAGGTGTCCGACGTCGGTCACGATGCGCCTCCAACGAGCACGATGCCGTCCCGCGCGACCACCGCGCCCTTGGCAACGTCGTCGTCCGGATCGATCCGCAGCTCGCCCTCCTTTATCCACGGGGAGAGCAGCGCGTACAGGTTGCGCGAGTAAAGCCGGCTCGCGTCGGCCGGCATCGTGCTGGGCAGATTTGTCGTGCCGACGATGGTTACGCCGTTGTCCGTCGTAACGGTTTGATCGGCTACGGTGAGCGCGCAGTTCCCGCCCGCTTCGGCGGCAATATCGACGATGACGCTGCCCGGTTTCATCGCGGCCACTGCGGCTTCGGTGATCAGCGTCGGCGCCTTTCGCCCCGGAACGAGGGCGGTCGTGATCACTACGTCGTTGGCTCCGATCTGTTCGACCATCCAGGTTCGCTGGCGCTCCTGTTGTTCGGGCGTCAACTCCTTTGCATAGCCTCCCGCGCCTTCTGCGTCGCCGCCCAGATCGAACTCGAGAAAGGTTGCGCCCAGCGACTGCACTTGTTCCTTGACGACCGCGCGAACGTCGTAGCCGCTGACCACCGCGCCCAGCCGGCGAGCCGTGGCGATCGCCTGCAATCCGGCGACTCCCGCGCCAAGCACCAGCACTTTGGCCGGAGGAATCGTTCCGGCGGCAGTCGTTAACATCGGAAAGAATTTGGGCAGCGCCGCAGCCGCGAGAAGCACCGCTTTGTAGCCGGCGATGTTGCTCTGTGATGAGAGCGCGTCCATAGACTGAGCTCGCGTGATGCGCGGAATCATCTCCATCGCAAGCGCCGTCAGTTGCGCGCCGGCGAGACGCTTGACGAACTCCGCGTCGCCGAGAGGATTCAAGAAACCCACCACAACGCTGCCCGGCCGCATCGCTGCCAGCACGCCTTCGCCTGGCTGTCCGACGGTGACGATCGCACCGGCGTCGCCTACCAGCGACGTCGCATCGTCGGCGAACGACGCGCCCGCTTGCGCGTAAAGTTCGTCCGGGAACGCGGCGGCGTTGCCGGCTCCGCGCTCCACTCGCACGCCGACGCCCGACTTGACAAACCGCGCGACCGTCTCGGGCACGAGCGCTACCCTGCGCTCCTTAACCGCGGCCTCGCGAGGAACGGCAAGAATCATAAGCCTCCAGTCCTTACGTCCCCACGGCGACGGCGCCCTCCGTCACGGCTACGCAATACGGATGCTGTTTCGCAACGTTCCGATGCGTTCGATCTCGACTTCCATCAGGTCGCCGTCGGTCAGAAATTCCGGCGGCGTGCGCGCGAAGCCTACGCCTTCGGGAGTTCCGGTCGCGATGACGTCGCCCGGAAGCAGCGTCATGCCCTTCGACAGCGCCGCGATAATGCGTGCTACCGAGAAAATCATATTTGCCGTGTTGCTGTGCTGCTTCTCCACGCCGTTGCGACGGAAACGAAGCTCGAGCGCGTCGGGATTGCCGATCTCCTCGGGCGTCACGACGCACGGCCCGATCGGGCAGGTTCCATCCAAGCTCTTGCCTTTGAACCATTGGCCGTGCTCGCGTTGGAGATCGCGAGCCGTGACGTCGTTGAGAGCGGTGTACCCAAAAATCACGCCGGGGGCCTCCGCTTCGGTGACGTCTTTGCACTGCGCGCCGATGACCACGGCCAGCTCGGCTTCGAAATCGTACTCGCGCGAGATCGCCGCGCTAAGATCGAGCGTGGCGTCCGGGGCTGCGATCGCGGTCGAGGCTTTGGTGAAGAATGTCGGAACGGTCGGCAGTTTCAGCTCGCGCCCGGCGGCGCGAGCGCCTTCTTTGGCGTGTTCGAGATAGTTTCGTCCAACGCAAAAAACGTTGCGCGCCGGCCGGACCGGAGCGTCGAGCGCAACCTCACCAAGGGCGAGCAGCTCTCCGGTGTGCCGAGACTCGCGCTCGCGCGGCGGCAGCGCGATGTATTCGCGCAACGTGGCGGCGGCGATGGTGCGAATCGCAGCGCCCTCGAGCAAACCCGGGCGCGTCGCGCCGCCGGGTAGCCGGTAAGTGAGAAGCTTCAATCAGTACGGAGGCAGGGTTGCCGCGGGAGTCGGCTTGGGCGTCGAGACTCCGCGAATTTGATTGAGCGAAGGCAGACTCGAATTCCGCTGTTCCTGCGCCTTTTGTTCGGCTTGTTCCGCGGCCTCCGCCTGTTTTTTTGCCATCTCCATCATCACGTTGGCGGCTCCCGGTTCGTCGGCCCAACTCCCGCCGGCAGAAATGAGAGACACCCGGCGCAGCACTTTGGCGGTCTTGGGATTGTAGTCGTAGGATACGCGATAGAGTCCGACCTGAGCGGTGCCGTCGGGGCGGCGAATCCACATCTGCAGCGCGTTGCCGTAGGTTTGCAGATTGAAACTCTGTATCTTGCACGGTTTGGTCGATTTAACGCGCACGACTTGGCCTTTGTTATTGACCTCAACCACGACTTCGGTATGCAGCGGCACGTCGGGAAGATGGACGATGATTCGGGTCGGCGCCGGACTTGGTTTCGGCGTCGATGCGGCCTGCGCGCCCGAGTGAGCTGCGACGAACAGCGCAAGCGCGATCGCGCCGAAATGTCCCGGTTTCACGCTAGTTCCGCGAAAGCATCGCGAACGGATGTCCGCAGGATCCGCAGGCGACCACCACCTGAAAGTGAGTTTTCTCGCGAATGTCGCGCGCTTCGCTCGCGCCCGCCTCGCAACCGCAAAAACGGCAGCGCGTTGATGTGGGCCGCTCGCCGGCCGCTTGTTCGTCCACGCTCTCGGCTTTACGCGGGCCTCGCACTTCACCCTGCCGAAGCGACGGAACTGCGATGCTCCGCACTCGACTCCCGCTGGTATGCGCGCTTGCAATTGTTGCGTGCGCTCTTCCGGTGCGCGCCGAGCGACCGATCGTCGATCTCCACCGGCTCGATGCAGATTTCCAGTTGTTCGCGGCCGATTCGAACGTGCCGTGGAAAGCTGCGGCGGTTCGTCTGGACACCTATTCGAGCGCGCCGGTTGCCTTTTCGGTCTATTCGGTCGATCCCGCCGACGTACTCACGGCAGGATCGAATTCGGCGCCGCGCGCGATCGTGACGTCCGGCCGGCGCCCGTTGCTTTCGTTTACGTTTACGCCGCCCGGCGGCTATCAGTTTCAATCGAACGTCGTATACCTTGCGCTCGGCGCGCGCGAGGGCTTTTTCGTCGTTGAGGCGCGCCGTGGAAACGTAGGAGAGCAAGTTTGGGTCAATCGCTCGCGAGTCGGTTTGATTTCGAAAGAAACTCCGAGCGGGCTGCTGCTCTACGGAGCGGATCTCGGTACGGGCATTCCGCTGACGCACATGCGCGTGCAGCTCGTCGTCAATCGAAACTTCGTTTCGCTCGTCACCGACGCACAAGGCGTCGTACGCTGGAACCGCTCACCGCTGCCGGTCTTCGCGCTCGCGCAATGGGGAAACAGCTACGCCTTCCTGAGCTTCCTCCCGCAGCCTCCGCTGCCGGCGGCCATCGTCGGCGTGCGAACCGATTCAGCCGTGGTGCACGCGGGTGGGGCCCTGCGCGTTGCGGGTTTCGCCCGAACGCGTTCGCGCACGATCCTGCGTCCCAGCAGCGGCGACGCGGTCGTTTCGTTGCGTTTTGGTGCGACGACGATTGCGCAGAAACAGGTGCGGCTCGACGCCGCCGGTGCCTTCGTCACCTTCTTCGACGTTCCGGCGAGCGCGCCGGCGGGCGAGTACGCGGTGCTGGCGCAGGCCGGCGGCGGAGTCGGCGGAGCTAGCGTGGAGGTGGACGCGAACGGCGCGGGCCTTTCGCTCGACGTTCACTCCGCCTGCAACTTTCCGTGCGACTATCGCGCCAACGTTCCGCTGCTGGTCCACGCGTCGCGCGGCGGTGTGAGCGTCCGAGTCGTCGTCGTTCGCTCGCCGCACATCTACCTCGGGGAAGGCCCGCAGAGCGCATCGTGGGCGCCGGCGCTGTGGCTCGATACGACTGTGGTTACCGACGACGGAGGCAACGCAACCGTTGAGGTTCCGCGTCCCAACGACGATTTGAGCTCGACCTACGGCGTGCGAGCCGAATCGAACGGGGCGACAGCGAACACGCGGGTGATCGTCCCGACCGCGCAGGCTGCGATCCGGGTGCTCGCCGACCGTAGCGAACAGAGTTTGGGAGCGCCGGTTGGCTTCGACGTCTACGCCGACTCGATTGACGGAACTCCGCTCTCGGGCGCTGTCGTGACGGTCGATCTCGCGCACGGAACGTCGGGCGCGCGACAGCAGCTCACCCTAGACGGCAACGGGCACGCGCGCGGCAGTTTCAGCTCGCCGGAACTGGGAACAAACTTCCTCTTTGCTTCGATCGATCGGGGAGGCCGCGCCACCGATGCCACGCAGGTGCGAATCGATCCGCAAGCGGCGCAGGCGCCAACCGGCGGCAGCAGTGCGAACGTCAGCCTCAACCTCGATCGAAAGGTGTATCGCTCCGACGATCCGATCGTGCTGAGCGGTGAGGCGCGCGGATCCGAGGGGGATGCCTTGATCACCTTCGAGAGCGCGCTCGGCGTGCAACTCGCGCTCGCTCGAGTATCCGGCGGGCGCGTCGTCGCCAGGCTGCACGCCGTCAACGCAGCCGGCGAGCTGCAAGTGGGGGCGGCGTTCGTACGCGACGGCACGATTGCCTGGGAGACGATACCCCTGGCGCTAACCGCCCCGGGCCGGCCGGGCTTCGCCGAGCTCTCGCTACCCGCGACGTTGAATACGGGCGGCTCCGCGATGGTCGCCTTCGATCGCCAGGCTGGACCGGGGACCTTCGTCGTACGGATCAGCCGGGGAACGCCCTCCGGCAGCGCCGTGTTCGCGTCTGCGCCGGCGTTGCTCGCTATCGGCGTAAGCACGACCCAGAACAGCGCTTCGGAAACGGCCACGTGGCATCCGTGGGTGAACTCCACTGGAGAGCACGCCACGGCGCTGGGTTTCGTCCGGCGCACCCAGCCGCCGCCCGAGCTAAGCCTTCCCGAAGCCGAAACGGACGACGTCTCCTGGAGCGTTGCCAGAGCGGATAGCCGGGGGATCTCGGTGCCGCTGCCTGCAAGCGCCGGGCGCTACGACCTGTCGGTGCTCGGCCTCTCCGACGACGGCAGCGTAACCGCCGGGTCGTCAATCGTCGTTCTACATTAACGCAATGGCACTGATGCTGCTCGACACCTACGGCCTGGTGTACCGGGCGTTCTTCGCGCTTCCGGGTTTGACCACGAGCAAAGGCCTGCCGATCAACGCCGTCTACGGCTTCACGATGATGCTCAACAAATTGATCGCCGACGAGCGGCCCACGCATGTTGTGGCCGCGTTCGATAAGGGCACGCCGTCCGATCGCGTTGCGCTTTTCGCCGAGTACAAAGCGCAACGGCGCGTTATGCCGGACGAACTTCGAAGTCAGTTTGCTCTGGTGCGCCGCGTCCTGACGACCTACGGCATTCCAATCGTTGAAGTCGAGGGTCAAGAAGCCGACGACGTCATCGCGACGCTGGCCCGCCAAGCCGAAGAGGCGGGCGAACAGACCATCGTTGTTACCGGAGACCTGGACCTTTTGCAAATCGTCGGCGAGCGAACGACCGTTTTGACCACCCGGCGAGGAATTACCGAGCTCGGACGTTACGATCCGGCCGCCGTACGCCAGCGCTTCGGTCTCGATCCCGAACAGCTGCCGGATTACCGCGGCTTGAAAGGAGATCCATCGGATAATCTTCCGGGCATTCCCGGCGTCGGCGAGAAGACCGCAAGCCGGCTCCTTCAGGCGGCCGGTTCGCTCGACGCGCTCGTAGCCGACCCGTCGCTGGCCGGCAACCCCAAGCTGGCAGTATTGATCGAGCAATACGGTCAACAAGCGTGTCTTTGCCGCGCCGTCTCCGTCGTTCGCCGCGACTTGCCCCTGCAGATCGATTTTGAATCGAGCCGCTATGCCGAACCTGCGCCGGCCGAACTCTACCATCTCTACAGCGAGCTGGAATTTAAGACACTGCTGGCCAAACTCGAGCCGCCTTCCGATCTGCCGCTGTTCCAGACCGATAAGAAGCTAACCGGAAACTACCGCAGCTACGAGCGATCGGCCGATCCGCCCGACTTGATCGCACTGGCAAAAGAGCTCCGAGCGCTCGCCGGCGCACCGGTCGCCGTAGCGCTTGCAGACGACGCCATTGGAGTTGCCGCGCGTGCCGGCAACGGCCTGGCCTTCGCGCGCAGCGCGTTCGCGCATGACGCGGTGCGCGCGGCGTTCGAGGAAATTTTCGCGGCGGCTGCGCCGGTTAGCGCGTACGATGCCAAACGGCTCCTGCACGCCATGGACCAGGACGGTATTCGCGGCGCGCGATTTTCCAACGATGCAATGATTGCGGCTCACCTGCTCGACCCCGCGCGCGGCTACGCGGATATTGAAGACGGTGCCGCGCAGCTGCTCGGTTTGGAGCTTCCTGCCGATGCCGCCGCCCGCGCCGACGCGACGCTTCAGATGACCGAAAAGACCCGCGCCGAGCTCCGAGCTCGAGACCAGCTTGGGCTCTACGAAGAGGTCGAACTGCCGCTGGCCCCGGTGCTGGCAAAAATGGAGGACGCCGGAGTTACGATCGATCTGGCCGAGCTGCGCGCGATTGGGGAAGAAGTCGAGGCGGCCGCCGCGCGTCTGCAGTCGCGAATTCACGATTTCGCAGGTGAACCGTTCAATATCGGCTCGCCGCAACAGTTGGGTAAGGTTCTGTTTGGGAAGCTGCAGATTCCCGGCGGTAAGAGAACCAAAACGGGTTGGGCGACCGGCGTCGAGGTGTTGCAAAATCTGGCGCGCGAGTATCCAATCTGCGCGCTCGTTCTCGAATGGCGTGAGGTCACCAAGCTGAAAAACACGTACATTGACGTCATCCCGCAGCTGGTCGACGCGCGCGACGGCCGGTTGCGCACCGAGTTCAACCAAACGGCTACCGCAACGGGCCGTCTGTCATCGACCAATCCCAACTTGCAAAACATTCCGGTGCGGGGAGAACTGGGGCGCCGCATCCGCCGCGCGTTCGTTGCCCGCAGCGACGAATACGTGCTGCTGGCCGCCGATTACAGTCAGATCGAGCTTCGGCTGATGGCCCATCTTTCGGGCGACGCCGCGCTGCGCAGTGCCTTCGAGGCAGGGCAGGACATCCACGATTTCACCGCGCGTCAAATTTTCGGCATCGCGGCGGACCGTCAGGTCGATCCCAATCAGCGGCGGATGGCAAAAAGCGTCAACTTTGGGCTCTTCTACGGAATGTCCGATTTTGGACTGGCGCAGCGTCTGGAGATCAGCCGCAGCGAAGCCAAAGAAATCACCGCAGCCTACTTTGCGCGTTTCCCGGACGTGCGCGCGTACATCGACCGTACCATCGAGGAGGGGAGGCGGAACGGGTACGTTTCCACCATTCTAGGACGTCGCCGGTATATGCCCGGGCTGATTTCGGGCAACTACATGCTGCGTGGCGCGGCCGAGCGCGAAGCGACCAATGCTCCGCTGCAAGGCAGTGCGGCCGATCTCATGAAGCTCGCCATGGTGAGCATCGATCGAGCCCTCGGCGGGCCCGGACTCGATGCGACGATGCTGCTTCAAATCCACGACGAGCTTATCTTCGAAGTAAAGAAGAGTCGGCTGGCAGAGACGGCAAACCTGATACGCACCCATATGGAGCACGCGATTTCGCTCTCGGTTCCGCTCGAAGTGACGCTGAAGTTCGGCTCGAACTGGTACGATGCTCGGCCTTTCGATGCAGCGGTGGCGCGTGTTTGAAGTTGTGGCTGGGGCCCTGCTGGCCGCGGCGCTGCAGACAATCGTCGTGCGCGCGCCGCAAGCCAATCTCACGCTCGAGGTAGCGCGCAGCGAAGCGCAGCGCGAGCACGGGCTGATGGATCGTACCTCGGTTGCGGCGCACACCGGCATGATCTTCGTATTCGAGCGCGACGAGCCGGTAGAGTTTTGGATGAAGGATACGCTCGTGCCGCTGGACATGATCTTCATTGGGGCCGACGGCACGGTGCGGCGCGTCTATGCCAACGTGCCGGTCGTCTCCTCAACGCTGCCCGACGATCAAATTCCGCGCGAAGGCGCGCAAGCCAAATACGTTATCGAGTTGCGCGCCGGAGAGGCGGCGCAGGACGGAATCCGCGACGGCGTCAAGCTCGATCTGCACGACGTTCCTGCGACCGATTGAGCGCATAACGCGTCGTGCCGGAACTTCCCGAGGTCGAAACGATCGTTCGGGGCCTTGCCCGATCGATAATCGGCGAGACCATCGCTCGGGTCGAAGTGCGGCTTGCAAAAATCGCGATCTCGCCGCCCGGCGTCGATTTTAGGGAGGCGCTTGCCGGCGAGCGAATCGAGGCCGTGTCGCGGCGCGGAAAGTACGTCGTCATCGAACTCGCGTCCGGCCGGTCCCTGGTAACGAGTTTGCGCATGACGGGCCGTCTGGTGGTTGCTCGGAACGACGCGCCCGAGTCCGCGGCAACGCACGTCGTCTTGCATTTGTCGGCGGGCAGCCGGCTACGGTTCTCCGACGTACGGACCTTCGGGCGAATGCGGCTGGTAGCCGGCGGCGAAGCGTGGGACCGCAATCTCGGCGTCGAACCCCTCTCGTCAGGCTTTACACCAGAAGCCTTTATCGGTATGCTGTCGGGGCGGACGACGCCGGTCAAGGTGCTCCTCCTCGATCAACGGCGCATCGCAGGCATTGGGAACATTTATGCGTGCGAGGCGCTCTGGAAAGCTCGGATTCGTCCGGGCCTTCCAGGCCGAAGGTTGACTCGACCGGCAGTTCTACGCTTACGTCGCGCGATCGTCGACGTCCTCAAGCGTGCCATCGAGAAGCGCGGGACGAGCGTCGACGACTACGTGGATGCCGACGGGCTGCAAGGTGGTTACCAAAACAACCTCTCGGTCTACGGCAGAGCCGGAGAGCGGTGCGCGCGTTGCGGGAGTGGGCGGATCGTGCGAACCGTGCTGGCCGCGCGGGGAACGTGGTGGTGCCGCCGCTGTCAGCGTTAATGAAAACTTATGAAAGTGGGAAAATCAGATCTCTACAACTGAAGCTGCTCCGATTCAATACGAGGAAGATCAACTAGCGCTGGAACAGCGCCTTTACGAAGAATCCCTCAAAGTCCTCGACGAGGGCCAAGTGCTAAGCGGCACGATCGTCCAGAAGGACAGGGACGAAGTGCTCGTGGACGTCGGCGGCAAGTCCGAGGGCGTGCTTCCATTTCGCGAGCTTTCGCTTGCGATCGATCCGAAAGTGCTGCGCGTCGGCGACACCGTCGAAGTGATGGTGCATCGCATCGACGAGCTCGACGGAACCTTGTTTCTTTCCGAGCGGCGGGCGCGCGCGCTCAAGACGTGGGAGAAGGTCATCGCGGCCAGCGACCGCGATGAAGTGATCGAAGCGACCGTCACGCAAGTAGTCAAGGGCGGGGTGCTGGTGGACCTCGGGATGCGTGGCTTCGTGCCCGCTTCGCAGATCCGCCGTCAACCGGTTGGAAATCTCGACGAGCTGGTCGGGCAGCACCTGCGCCTGAAGGTGATCGATCTGGACCACAAGCGCCATCGCGTCGTGCTGTCGCAGCGTTTGGTTCTCGAAGAAGAGCTGCAAGCCAAGAAGCAAGAGTTGCTGGAAACGCTGGAAGTCGGGCAGATTCGTGAAGGTGTCGTGGTGCGCTTGGCCGACTTCGGCGCCTTCGTCGACCTGGGCGGCATAGACGGCTTGATCCATAACAGCGAACTCGCTTACGCCCGCATCAAGCATCCTTCCGAGGTGGTGAAGATCGGCGACGTCGTGCACGTCGAGATCATGAAATTCGATCCCGAGGCAAAAAAAGTCAGCCTGTCGCTCAAACACGCTCTGCCGGACCCCTGGGATCAATACGCCGACCGTCTGTACGAAACGAATAAGCTCGGCGCGCAGATCGTCAAGGTGACGCCGAATTATTTGCTGGTCGAAGTGATCCCCGGCATCCTGGCGATGGTGCCTAAGGGCGAGTTTGACGTATCCGCTTCGTTCGTCGCCGGCCAAGAGGTCGAAGTGACGCTGCTTACCATCAATCACGCGACCCGACGCATCACCGCTTCGATTCAGCACGTCGCCGACGTGCCGCCCGAAGAGATCGAGCAGTACGCGGCGGAGGAAGAGGGCGGCATTGACGTGCCGGCGGAGGCACTGGCGGAGCCGTCCGCAGACGGCTAGCCAATCGCGATGCGCGTTGGCTTGACCGGCGGCATTGGGGCGGGGAAGAGTGCCGTCGCGGCGACCTTCACAAAGCTCGGCGCGTTTCTCATCGACACCGACGTCATCGCGCGCGAAGTCGTCGCCCCCAACAGCGATGGACTGCTTGCCGTGGCTCGGGTCTGGCCGCGAGCGGTCCGCAACGGCGTGCTGGACCGTGGCGCTTTGGCCGACATCGTGTTCGCCGACCCATCGGCCCGGCAGCGACTGAACGAGCTGTTGCATCCGCACATTCGGCGCGTTGCGATGGAACGCGAAGCGCGAGCCAAACCCGGCCAGGTCACCGTTCATGTCGTGCCGCTGCTCTTCGAAACGGGGTACGATAGGTTGGTAGACGCTTCGGTATTGGTCGTGGCACCGTTGGAACAGCGGATCGCGCGGGTCGTCGAGCGCGATAACCTGGATGAAGCACGCGTGCGGGCTCGGGTGGCGGCTCAGATGGAGCCCGAACAGGCTCGGCGAAACGCCGACTTCATCATCGAGAACGACGGCAACCTGGAGCGCTTGCGCGACCGCGCCGCCACTGTCTACAGGGATCTCCTGGGCCGCTCCAACCTGGATTTAAGAACCGAGCGTAAGATTCTCAGCCAATCCTGAGTTTACCGAGCGCTTGTATGGGAATAGAATAAATTACCTTTGGCCCTAAGAGAGGACACGGAAATGGCACAAGAGACAGGACAATCCGGCGGAATGAGCGTTCGCGAGGCCGGTCGCCGCGGCGGCGAGCGCGTTAAAGCGAAGTACGGCTCGGAGTTCTACGAAGAGATCGGCCGCAAAGGCGGCGAGGCGACGAAGAGCAAGTACGGCCCGTCGTTTTACGAAGTGATCGGCCAAAAAGGCGGACAGCGCCCCAAGCGCAAGACTTCGGCATCGTAAATCCAGCCCCATAACGGCGGTATAGTCCGTTGGCTGAAAAGCACGATCGCGCTGTTAAGCGCGAGATGTCCGTGCGCGAGGCGGGTAAGAAGGGCGGCGACACCGTGCGAGACCGCTATGGCTCGACGTTCTATGAGGACATCGGGCGAAAAGGCGGTAAGGCGACGCGTGACCGACACGGCGTGGAATTCTACGAATCGATCGGTCAAAAAGGCGGGAAGGTCGTCAAGGAAAAGTACGGATCCGACTTCTACGAGGAAATCGGGCACAAAGGCGGCCAGAAGGTTAAGAAGCTTATAGCCGAGGCCAAGAAAAAACTCGACGCCGAAAAGCGCTGATTTAGCGCATCTCGTTGTCGCCTCCGGCCTCATTTACCGTAGTAAACTTCGGCCGTCGGCTCCTAGAGCTGCATCTAAATCAGCGCTTTTCCAGATCTCGGCATCAAGCTTGTTCGAGCGCTGGGTTCTTTACCCGTTCCTTAAGGCTAGTGCGTTACGTCGACGCCTCCGTTGATCTTGCCGATGTGAATGCTGTCCTCGTCGAAGTTCACCGAGATCCCGTCGATGCGCAGCGTTTGGCCGCCGGAGTGAACGTAGGCCGGGTGCGGCATGCGCAGCACCTTGGCGTCGTTCGTCCAAGTGACTAAGTCGGTGTCGAACGAGCGCCGCTGCGGGTCGTTGATTCGTTCTATGTGGACCTTTCCGACGGCGGTGAAGTCCAGGGACTGGATGTTGAGCACCACGTGTTTTGCCGAGATCCGCAGATACGGCTTTCCCTTGCGAAAGACGATGCCGTTGCGGACGCCGTCGACGCTGCCACTCATGCCGTCGGCGGAGAGCCGCGCGTGATCGTAATCGAAGCTCCATGATTTGGTGGCGATATGGTTGTTGAGCACGTGGCCGCCGCGCAGGTCGATCGGCGATTGGCTCGGTGGCAACGGCGGGGTGCCGTTGCCTGAGATAACGATTTCGACGATGACGTAGACGCCCAGCAGCAATCCCGCCGCCAAGGCGAGCCGCTTCCACCAAATCGCTTTAACCCGCATCGGGCCACTCGCCAGGGTCCGCCGGCGGCGCGTGAGATGGTACCAAGAGCGTAAGGTACAGCACCGTTAAGAGAAAGCCGATCGTCGTCGGGCCGATTTCAGAGAAGAGCGTCGGCGCGGGAGAAGCGACGTATCCCGTGACGACGGTGCGCTTACCGATCGGCGTTCGTACTTGCCAGCGTCCGTCGGGTGCGATGATCCCGCTAATGCCGGTCGCGGCGGCGCGCACCACGTACGCGCCGGTTTCTACCGCCCGCAGCTGGGCGATCTGTGCGTGCACGTAGGGTCCCGAAGTCTTCCCAAACCATGCGTCATCGGTGCTAACGACCAGCAACTGCGCGCCTTTGCGGATTTGTGCGTACGCCAGATCGGCGAAAGCCGATTCCCAGCAAATCAGCGGCGCAATGCGGAGAGCGGTCGTCGGATAGACGCCGTCGATACGGCCGGGCGTGATGTCGCCGTTCAGCCTTGCGACGTAGGGCAACCACGAGAGCAGCGAGCGCCCGGGAAACCATTCGGCGAATGCGACCAGCTGACGCTTGTCGTAGACGACGTACCCGCCGCCCGGCGCAAAAATGAAGAGCGCGTTGTAGATTCCCGCGGGAGCCGCTGCCAGACTGCCGCCGACGATCGTCGCTCGGGCCTCGCCCGCAAGGTTTGCGAACTTTGTCAACAGCGGAGGATAGGCGTCGAGCTCGGTCGGGATTACGGTTTCCGGCCAGACGATCAACCTCGGCTTGTGTATGGCTGCGGCGCGAGTCATCGTGGTGTAGCGTTTTACCGCAAGCGAAAGCGAGTTCCACTTGAACGACTGCGCGATGTTGCCTTGCACCGCCGCGACACGAATCGTCGGCGGCGGCAGACGGCGCGCCGGCCAAAAGATCCATGCTGCCCACGACAGCAGAGCGATGGCGCTTAGTGCCGTGGCCAGCGGCCGCCACGTCCGCCGGCGGAGCGCATCGGCCAGATACGCGCCCGCGACGCACAACGCGAACGTGACGCCGTACGTCCCAGCATATGCTGCAATGGCGCGCAACGGCGTGTCGGCTTGGGTGTAGCCGAGTTGATAGAACGGCGCTCCAAGCACGCCGATCGAACGAAACCATTCGCAGATCGTAAATGCCGCGGCCGCGCCGAGCGGCGCCAGATCGGGCAGCATGCGCTCGTATGCAACGGCGGCGAGCGCTCCGGCCAGAGCGAGGTATGGTGCTTCGACCAACGCCGGTCCGAACGCGATGAAGGGTCCGAAGATTCCGATGTAGCGGCCGACCGTATGCCCAACCCACGCAAAATCGACGGTAAAGAAAATTAATCCGAAAACCCAACCGAGCAGCGCGGCGCGCTTCCAGGAAGCACCTTGCCATAACCAGAACAGCGCCGCAGTGCCCAACGGCACGATCCATGACGCGCCCAGCTTCGGGAACGCCGCAGCCAATGCAAGAGCGGCAGCCGCGGAAATACCCGCGTCGCGCGCGGCATCAGAGGGGACCATGATACGTAGGTTGAGCTTTGGGTTTGTAGTCGTTCTGCTAACGGCGTTCATTGTTGCGGCGTGTGGTCGTCAGGTCACGCCAAATCCTCCCGGTTTGGGACCCGGCGGCGCGCCTCCGGGATACATGGCGGTCTTCTTTGACACCGAAGCTCCATTCAACTTCAGCAACTACCAGTACATGATCGTGCTCAACACCACCGGCAGCGGCGTTACGCCGTCGACCGACACGCTGCAAACGAACTGGGCAGGGTACTCGTTTGCGTTGGTTGCGCTCGGCAACGGCATTGCTTCGTATGCCGAGCCGATCGAGTTCGTACGAAACGCGAATCCCCACATTTCGCCCGCCTGGCTTCGTCTCGGCACTACGCCGCAGCAGTTCTCTTACAATCTGAATAACAACGGCACCGGCACCGAGTTTTCCATCCTCGTGCAAAAATCGGTGCTGAGAGGTATTGCCTCCCCTTCGCCGTCGCCTAGCGCGAGCCCGTCGAATCTCTGGACGTTCAACGCGTTCGTGACGCAAGCCCAACCGGGCGGTCAGTGGTACTTCCTCGACTCGATGGGCCCCGGAGGTCCGATCGATCCGCAGTTCGTCTCGCCGGTGCTGTGCATGACGCAACAGTTCGACAACACCTATTACGCGTATTACACTCCCTCTGACCCGGCGGCCCAGATCGTCACCATCGAGTTCGCCAACAATCCGGTGTCGCCGGCGCCCTGCACCTAGGTCTTCCCAGTGCACGAATCGCCGCTGGAATGCAGCCACGATATCTGCAATTGCTCGGTGACCGGAGAAGTCGCGGGCAGCGACGTTTACTGCAGCAACTCGTGCCGCAGCGCAGAAGAGCGTGGCATCGAATCGGAAACCTGCGCCTGCGGTCACCCGGAGTGCGACACGCCGTAGCGGTAAGGAGCGGCACTCGATCGACGTCGGAGACGTGCCGACTCGAAGACGCCCGTCGCTCACCTCCTGTTCGCTCCTGCTCGTCCACTTTTTCGGGTCAGCAAGCTTTGAAGCAGCCATCCTGGCTGGCCCGAAAAAGCTGGACGCTTCTCGTCGTGCACGTCTGCGACGTCGATCGAGTGCGTCCGAGTTGAATGAAAGCCTAAACCAGAGCGTACGACCGGTGGAGCTAGAAGTTGAACGTCGTTGGGATGACCGGTTGGGGCTGGCCGACGCTGAAGACCGCGGTCTGCATCGGGAACGCCAGCAGGTTGAGGCCGACGTTGATCGCTTCCTGCGATTCGTTGTAGAGCACCAGCAGCTGATAACAGTTGCCGATCGTGCGCGTGTAGTAAATGATCTTGTCGGCGAAGAATTCGCCGCTTCCACCCGCGGACGGCTTCCAGTTGATGTTGGTGACGAACTGCAAAGAGGCGTCGCGCCCAAATGGCGTCGAGAGCTGAAAATTGGTCGTTTCAAAACCCATTCCCGGGCCCGGGATGAACGAGCCGGCGAGCAACACCACGGAGCGCGGCGACGGACGCGCGGTCAACTGATAGCTGAGCGGTTGCGCCATACCGTCAAAATTCGTCGCCCAGCCTAACGAGAAAGCGTAGACGTCGTCGTTGAACAGCCGGAGCATGTCTTGAGCGTTCTTGGTGTTCATCGTCGGCTGCTGGTCCAAATACTGAAACGGCACCAGCGCCGGGCCGTTGTAATTAGCTTCGTTGTACGTAAGGGTGTTGACGATGTGCTGGCTGATCGGCGTAGTCAGGCTGAGGTCTTGCTGGACCGCCGCCTTGAGATCGCCAGTCCCGTAAGCGTACTGATCGACCGTCACCGTGCCCTGAAAGTCGCTTCCAAAGACCTTTGCTTCGGCCGGTCCCACCACTAAGTTCGCGTCGCCGCGCCAAGTAGCCAGCGCGCTTGGATATCCTTCTCCCGAAGGGTTGCTATACTCACCGACGGTGAGGTCGGCCGAGAGCGGAATGATGAAGTGCTGGAAAAAATCGGTCGGCCGAACGTCGAACTCCGGAATCTTGTTGATGCCGGTAGCCTCCTCGGCGAAAATCTTGTCGAACTCCATCTGATAATCGGCGCCTTGCGTCGTGTACTGCAAGAGGTAATCGAATTCGGACTGGTTGCTGAACGACGACACTCCCGCAAAGCTCGCATTGCTGTCGCTGACGTTGTAGGTCGTCGTTTGATTCAAGTTTTCGTTGAACTGGCGGGTATCGGTAAAAGTAAAGGTATCGCTGCTCGATTGCCCCGCGACCGAGCTGTGCGTAAAGCTGTAATTCTGCGATGTTTGGGTCGTCTGATGGACGATCGCTTCGCTGATCGTCTCGTTCGGCGGAATGCTCACCAGCGGTCCGTAATTCGATTGGTAAGTCGCTTGAAAGTTGCTGCGCAAATGCGCGGTGATGTTCTCCTGCTCCTGGACCGCGACGTTCGTTTGACGGCCGCCCGCCGCGCGGTTGTCGATCGTATAGAGGTTGACGCTGACCGTGCGGCGCCCGTTTTTGGCGGCGTAAAAGCCGACGTAGCCGAGCCCCAGCCCCTCTTTGGTAAAATAGTTGACGATGTAGTAGCCGTAGTAATACTGGCTTTTGCCGAACGGGATCTGAATTTTGATCCACGCGCCTTCGTACGAATCGTATCCGACTTCGGGGAACAATCGTGCGCGACCGCGTTGATTCTCGACGCTGCGCAACGGAATGACCAGCAAAGGCAGGTAAAAAACGGCCGCCGCGCCGAGCCAGAGCACGGCTTTGTGGATGACGATCTTGTCGCCCGGATAGACGTCCATGTCCTTGCCGGTGATGTGGTAGCCGCCGCGCGGGTTTTCGCAGGTCGTGACGTACGGATTTGCGCCATGGGCGGTGCCGTCGGGGTTGGTGTGCAGGTCGCTGGCGGCAAAGTGTATCAAGCCGCGCTGCACGCCTTCGTCGCTGGCCCCCTTGCCGTTACTGAGCTTCGCCGTTTGCAGAACGGTATCGAAGACGATCACGTCTCCGGTGAGCACGGAGTTGTGTTCGTGATTGACTAAGAACGGATGCCCGGTGATGGTGATGGTGCGGGCTCCGTCGAAGTGCGCGCGATCGCCGACAATTTCTTCGTCGCCATAGTAGATGTGCACGTTGCCGATTGCGTCGCTGGGCTTTCCGGCCTCACGGTTGCCGGTCCACTTGTCGGATATCACTGCAACGTAGCCGGGCGCCAGCGTCGGTACGCCTGTTGGCTCGGGCGTTGGTTGCGGAGTGGCTTGGCCCGCGGGCGTGATCGGCGGCGGCGTTTCGCCGCCGCGCACTAGAAAGATCGGAGCGGACGACGGCAGCGGCGTAGGCGTCGTGCTTGGGATCGGCGGCGGCCCGACGCCGGGCGTTTGGCCGGGTGCCGGCGGCGGCGGACGATTGACCGTGTACGTTCCGTTATTGACGCCTTGTGGCGGGGTCGGCGGCCCAGGCGTCGTGACCGGCGCAGGCGAGGCGGGTGGCGTGGCCTGTGCGAGCGTCTGCCCATCGACCGCCTCGCTGTAGTGCTGCGCGCAGCTTTGCGAGTTGAAGAGCGACAGCGCGACCTGTTGCTGATCTTCGGCCGAAGCCGTCGTGGAGACTGGAAAGACTCCGGTCGCAAATGCTGCGACGGCGGCGACCGCTGCTACGCCGCAGTGTATTCGGCCACCACCCCGCACCGCTTCAGCGCTCTTCCAGCCAAAGCAGAACCGCGCCCGCGGTTCCCATGATGATGTTTGGCAGCCAGGCAGCAAGATAAGGGTTCATCGCGCCGTTGCGTCCGAACGCCGAACTTGCGGACGTCATCAGATAGTAGGCGAAGAACGCGATGATCGCCAGAGCGATGCCCAACGTGCGGCCGCGCTTGCCGAAGCGAAGCGCGAGCGGCAGGGCGACCACGACTCCGATGAATGAAGCAAAGGGCCAGGCTAGCTTGTCGGCGAGATTGATCTGCAGATTTCCCATCGCCGTGCCGCCGATGCCCTGCGCTTGCAGAGCGTTCACTTGCATGCGCAGCGATTTACTGCTCATCGTCCAAGGATCGTTGTTGACCTGACTGACGAACTGCGAAGCCGTTTCGCCGAGCGGCAATCCGATCGTTACGCTCTTGACTCGCTGCTGGTTGGTGAGAAACCCGTCGTCGTTGTAGCGGCTGTCGATTACGTCGTGCAGCACCAGCGCGCTTCCCGCAACGGACGCGGTTTTAGCCTGAAGCGTTTCGTTCCACGGCCCGAAGCGCGCCGGCTTGAAAATTTGCACGTCGATCATGGTCTTGTTGTCGGGCGCGACCTGCGAGACGTAAAAAGTGTTGCCGCTGTCGGGATCCTTGCGGAAGAATTGCGGCTCCACCGGCAGTGCGTCGGTGTGATAGATGATCTGGTAAAAGGTGCGGGTCGATAGATCGACCGAAACCGGCGCGACCCACTCGTTCATGGCGTACGCCAGCAAGAACATCGAGAAGCCGAAGAGCAGAGGTGAAAATGCGATCCGCATCACCGGAATGCCCGCCGTCCGCATCGCGGTGACCTCGTTGTCGCCCATCAGGCGCCCCATCGCCAGCAGCGCCGCAAAGAGGCAGGCGAATGGGAAGGCCATCGGGATCGCTTGCGGGACCCTGAACACGACGAAACGCAACACCAAAAAAAACGGTGCGTGCTGATTGATGATGTAATCGGCGGCGAGAAAGAAGATGTTCAGCGCCCAAAAGAGCAGAAACGCACCGAAGGCGAAACCGAAAGGGCTCGCCATTTCGCGCAACAGATAGCCGTCGAGTATCGGCAGGCGTAAGAAGTTCGAGCGGACGTGGGGAAGCGGCTGCCGGTGCGTTAACGTCGCCATGCTACGGTCGGCCGCGCGTTAGTAGCTGCGGTACGCGTTCAGCACGCGCACCACGTATGCGCGAGTCTCCGGATAAGGAGGAACGCCGTGATATCGGTCCACGGCGCCGGGACCGGCGTTGTACGCGGCTACTGCGAGCGTCACGTTATTGCGGTAGTGCCGCAGCAGGGAATGAAGATAACTCGTTCCGCACGCGACGTTTTGCGTCGGATCGAACGGATTGACGATGCCGCAACTTGCCGAAGTGCCGGGCATGAGCTGCATCAGACCCTGGGCCCCGGCAACGCTGATCGCCGAGGGATTGCCCGCGGATTCGGCCATGAGTACGGCGCGAACCAGCCCGGCCGGAACGCCGTTTGCCTGCGAAGCGCCTTCGACCAAGCCGTCCAGCGTCGCCGGATCGAGCGCTTGCGCCGCGTAGGGCAGATAGCCGGGACCACTGCACCCGCAGAGCAATGCTAAGAGACCACAGATTCGTAGGGTCCGGCTCATCGTCGGGGCCCTTCTTCCCCTCCGGCGGTGAGGCCTGGCAGGCAGGCCGCTACTAGCGCGCAACTTTTCGATGGTTTTTGCCCTCGAGCACCGTTAGAGTCATAGTCATGCCGAAAGTAAATCTCAACGCCGCGGCAATTCGAGAAGTCTGCCGATACGTCGACGATCATAGCGACGAAGCCTTGACGCTGGCTGAGCTTGCCTCTATGGCCGCGATGAGCCGCTTTCACTTTGCGCGAACGTTCAAACACGTCGTCGGAGTAACGCCCAAACAGTATCTGGCGACTGTCCGCTTGCGTAAGCTGAAGGACGGATTGAGCGCTGCTAAGCCGATCGACGTGGCCGCGCTCGATGCGGGATACGGATCGATCAGCCGCATCTACGAAAATGCCGGATCGAGTTTAGGCATGACGCCGCGTCAGTATCGGCGGCGTGGGGAGGGCGTTGCAATCTCGTATGCCACGCTGCGCAGCCCGATCGGACTGATGATGATCGCGGCGACCGATCGCGGCATCTGCTTCCTCGGATTCGGCGATACCGCAGACGGGCTGCTTATGCGGCTGCGCCGCGAATATTCAAACGCGGCAATCGAACCAATGCGCGAGCCGTACTCGCCGCAGTTTAGCGCGTGGGTAGCGGCTATCGCTCGTCACCTCGAAAGCGGCGCGCCTTGTCCCGAGTTGCCGCTCGACGTTCGCGCGACCGCCTTTCAGTCACGCGTCTGGAAGTATCTTCAAACGATTCCCTCGGGCGATGTGGAATCGTACGCTGAAGTCGCAACGGCAATCGGCGCACCGGGCGCGGCTCGCGCGGTAGCGCAAGCCTGCGCGCGAAATCCGGCGGCCGTGCTAATTCCCTGCCATCGCGTCATTCGCGGCTCGGGCGAGCTCGGCGGCTATCGCTGGGGGGTCGGGCGCAAGCGCGCGCTGATCGACGGCGAGCGGGCCGCCGTCAATAAAAAAACCGGAGCGCCGAGCGCGCTCCGGTGAGTTTTGTTGCGAGACCGGCGTCTACTTGACGGCGATCCGGCGCGGTTGCGTTTCGGGCCGGCGCGTGAGCGTCAACACGAGCATACCGTTGGTCACCGCAGCCTCGATCGTATCGGGATCCACGTCTTCGGGAACGGTGAACGAACGTGAAAACGACCGCCGTTCGCTCTTGGCATTGACGGAAAGCACGTCGTCCGCAAAAGTCACGTCTACGTCCTCGGGTTTGAATCCGGGAACCGGTACCTCGACCTGGTATCCGTTTTCAGTGCGCGTGACGTCGTATTCGAAGCCGCGCATCAAGTGAAACGGGTCGAAGCCGAGCAGATCTTTAAAGGGCGTCCAGCCCGCCACGCGCGAGGCGGCGGCGCGGTCGCCACGCACTAGAGTGTCGCTCATTTGATTCATCCTTCTGTTGGTTACTGTTAGGTCCGAGCGCCTGAGACAATTTATGGCCCATTAGCACTCACTTAGGTAGAGTGCTAACGAAGCTAAAAAGGTTGCGTTTGCTCCAAAGCAGCCGTCTCTTTGCTTGCTTTTAGCCGGCAGCGCCGAACCTTTTTTGCTTGCTTTGCATTGGGTGGGGGCGTATAGTGGTGTGAAGTAGTGCCTAGTGGTGTCTTGCGGAGGGCCTTGTGGACGCGGAGCTGCCGCGCTTTGCCGGTTCGGAGCATCACGCCCTTGACGACAAGGGCCGGCTCATCGTGCCCGCGCGCTTCCGCGAACGGCTAGGCCCGCAGTTCGTCCTCACGATCGCCCACCCGGATCCCTGTCTCGCGCTCTATCCGACCGCCACGTGGGTGCAGTTCTGCAGCCGGCTGGAGGCCGTGCAGCCCAAGGACGACCGCTACCGCAGTTACGTCCGCTACATCTTCGCCCATAGCGAGGAGGTGACGTGCGACACGCAGGGGCGCGTCGTCGTCCCCGCTCTGCTTCGCGGCTACGCCGGGATCGCTCGTCAGGTCGTTTCGATCGGCCTACTCACGCGAGTCGAGATTTGGGCCAAGGAACGCTATGCGTTCAAGACGCTGCCCGAAGGCGAGGTTCCCAGCTTCATGGCCGAGCTGGGGCTCTAGCGATGTGGCAACTCGATGATCCATCGCCCGGTGCTGCTCGATCGCGCGATCGAGTATTTGTCGATTCGGCCCGATGGGACGTATCTGGACGCCACTTTTGGGGGAGGCGGCCATTCGCGGGCGATCGTGCAGCGGCTGCATCGTGGGCGGCTGATTGCAATCGACGCCGATCCGCAGGCCGAGTTGCGAGCTTCGCAGCTCGACGATCCGCGCTTCACATTCATTCGTGCGAATTTTCGCAACCTCGCGAGCATCCTCGACCGGCTGGACGTCGGCTGTGTCGATGGGGTGCTCTTCGACTTGGGAGTTTCCTCGATGCAGCTTGACGACCCGCAACGCGGCTTTTCGCTGGGAAAAGTCGCGGCGTTGGACATGCGGATGAATCCTGAAGCCGGTCCCAGCGCTTACGAGGTGCTGGCCACGGCGAGCGAAGGCGAGCTGGCCGACATCTTCTTCAACTACGGCGAAGAGCGCGCGGCGCGGCGCATCGCGCGTGCGGTCGTCATGCGTCGCGAGCGCGGCACGCTGCCGAACACGACGGCCGAGTTCGCGCGTTTGATTGCAGGCGCGACGGCGCGGCCCGGGCGGCGGGGTCGGATTCATCCCGCAACGCGCGTCTTTCAGGCGCTGCGGATTGCGGTCAACGACGAGCTCGAGTCGCTGCGCGAAGGCTTGCGGGCTGCGATCGCGCGCGTATCGGTCGCCGGACGTATCGTCGCGATAAGCTTTCACTCGCTCGAGGATCGGATCGTAAAGCAGACGTTTCGGGAAGACGAACGGCTGGAAATTCTCACGAAACGGCCGGTCGTCCCCGACGATAGCGAGGTCGCCGAGAATCGCCGAGCGCGCAGCGCAAAGCTGCGAGCCGCCCAACGAAGGGCGGGATGACGTGGTTCAACCGCGTTTCTTCCAGCGCCCGGCGCGTATCGCCAATCCACGAACGGTTCGGGCCGCAACGCAGCGGCGCATTCTGCGAAAATCCCGCGCGCGATATACCGGCGTCGCCCGCATCTCTACGTATCTTGCCGCCGCGTTGCTTCTATTGATGGGATACGTCGTTTTGACGTCGAGTTTGACCGGCACCAGTTATGCATTGGCCAAGGCGCGCGCGCAGCGCGAGGCGCTGCAGGAAGAGACGATGCGTCTCGACGATCGCATCGCGGCCCTACGGTCGGACGAGCGTCTCTCCGAGCTGGCGGCGCGTTTGGGCATGAGCGAACCGCGACGTTTCGCCGTGGTCCGCATTGAGCCGGCGCCGCGCGTGGCGCGCACGCGGTTTCCGGTACTCTCCTCGCTAGCCGGTTTCTTCGTGCCGGCCGTCGCCCACCGGCAGTAGGGCGGCGCCGCGGCGAGCATGCATCAGCGAACCTTTGCGCGCGTCGCTCCGATGCGCGCGAGGCTGTTTTTTTACGCTTGCGTCGGGATCGCGCTTTTTCTTTGCTGGCGGCTCTACGACGTTCAAGCGCGTCACGGAGCGTTGTACGCGCAGAAAGCTTTAGAGCAGCGGTCGGATACCGTCGAAGTCTTCGCGCGCCGGGGAAGCATTCTAGACCGCTACCAAAACGTGTTGGTCCAGTCGCTGCCGTCGGAGAGCGTCTATGCGGTGCCGCGCGAGATTACCGATCCCAACGCCACCGCGTTGAAGCTGCAAAAGATCGCCGGCAAGCTGAGTTCGGAGACGATCGCCGCGCTCCACGACCGCCGGCTGTGGTTCGCCTGGATTGCGCGCAAGGTTCCGCACGAGCTCGCCGAGCGCGTGCGCGGCCTGGGCTTGGTCGGCGTAGATCTGAAGGAAGAGGAGACGGGGCTGCGCGTGGATACGGCGGGACGGCTTGCGTCGACCGTACTGGGTTTCGTCGGTACCGATGAAAACGGGCTCGATGGGATTGAGTACGCCTACGACGATTTGTTGCGCGGTCAGTCGGGGCGGGTAACCCTCGAAGCAGATGAGTTCGGCCGGCCGATACCCTTTGGCCGCGAACGAATCGTCACCCCGGCGCAACCCGGATTCAACGTCGCGCTGACAATCGATCCATATCTTCAATTTATTGCCGAGCATGCGCTCGAAAAGCAGGTTCGGGCGTATCACGCGCTCGACGGCACCGCGATCGTCATGGATCCATGGACCGGCGAAGTGCTAGCGCTGGCGAATATGCCGGACTTCGATCCCAATAGATTTTGGCGTTACGGGGACGGGGAGCGCCGGGACCGAGCCGTGATGGATGCCTACGAGCCGGGCTCGACGTACAAGCTGATTACCGCGGCCGCAGCGCTGGAATCGGGAAAGGTTACGCTGGCGTCGCGCTTTCCGGCGCACGATCGCCTCGAAGTAGGCGGTCAGACCATCCACAACGCGGAAGACGGCTTCATGGCCGGAACCGGCGGAAGCGAAACGCTCGAGCAAATCGTCGAATACTCGCATAACGTGGGTGCGGCTGAGGTCGGACTCTCCATCGGCGCGAAAACACTCTACGATATGGAACGCAGGGCCGGATTCGGCACGCCCACCGGGGTCGGGCTGCCGGGAGAGAATCCTGGAATCGTGCCGCCGCCGGCAGAGTGGAGCGGCTCCTCGCTTGCGACCATGTCGTTCGGTCAGGGCGTTTCGGTTACGCCCATCGCCATGGCGCGCTACTACAGTGCGATTGCCAACGGCGGCCTATTGATCCAGCCGCGCATCGTTCGGGCCGTTTACGATCAGCAAGGGAATCTCGTCAAGCAGTATCCGCCGCAGGTCGTGCGGCGCGTATTCTCGCGCCGCACCTCAGAAGAGTTGCGCGCTTTCTTGCGGGCCGTCGTATTGCACGGCACCGGCGATCCGACGGCACAGATTCCCGGTTACGCCACGGCGGGAAAGACCGGCACGGCCGAAATGGTCGTGGACGGAAACTATCGCTCCGGCTATTATGCTGCCTCGTTCATCGGCATGGTGCCGTATCCGCGTGCGCGGTATCTCATTTACGTCAAGGTCGAGCGACCGATCGGAGCATACTACGGCAGCATCGTGGCCGCGCCGGCATTTGCGGAGATAGCGCGCGCGGCGATGCTACATGCGGGAGTCCTGCCGAGCGCCGTCGTGGCGCGCAGTGGCCGCTGAGCGCAGCATCGGCTTGGTGACGCTGCTCGAGCGTCTGCCGGAGCCAAAGCTCATCGTGGGCGATACTCGGCGCAGCGTCAGTGCGATCGAAATCGACTCGCGTCGCGTGGAGCCCGGCTCACTTTTCGTCGCGATTCCCGGCGAGCACACCGACGGGATTCTCTACGCCGCCCAAGCGGTTGCCAATGGCGCGGGCGTGGTGATAGCCCAAGCAGAGCCTCCGTCTTCGCTTCCCGCCGACGTGACCTTCGTTCGCGTCGGCGACGCGCGGCGCGCGCTATCCGCGCTGGCGGCGGCCTACTACGGTGAGCCGTCACGATCGCTCGACGTGATCGGGATCACCGGGACCAACGGAAAGACGACCACCGCGTACATGATCGCGTCAATTCTCAATGCGGCGGGCGTCGCATGCGGCATCGCCGGAACGGTCGGCGGGCAGTTCGGTTCGCGCCGATGGCATCTGGCGAACACCACTCCGCTCCCACCCGAGCTGCATCGGGTGATCGCCGAAATGCGCGACGGCGGGGCGAAAGCAATAGCGCTTGAGGTCAGCTCCCACGCACTGGCGCTCCATCGCGTGGACGACGTGCGATTTCGCGTCGCGGCTCTTACCAACGTCACCCGCGATCACCTGGACTTTCACCAAACGGGCGAAGCGTATGCCGCCGCCAAACACCGCCTTTTCGGGATGACCGAAGCTTGCGTTCTGAACGTGGACGACGAATGCGGCGCGCGCTGGGCCCCCCGTTTGCAGCGTGAAGGACGGCGCGTCGTCACTTACGGGCTGCGCGCCGCCGCGAGCCTGACTCCCAAAGATATCGTCGTCGAGCCGGCGGTCAACAGGTTCACCGTCGATCGCCGGCGCTACACGGTGCAGCTCTCCGGCCGGTTCAACATCTGGAATGCTCTCGCGGCGATCGGCGTTGCCCAAGTCTTGGACATTGACGATGCGACGATCGCTCGCGGTCTTGCCGAGCTCGACTGCGTTCCCGGACGAATGGAACGCATCGAAGCCGATGGGATCGCCGTTGTGGTTGACTACGCGCACACGCCCGACGCTCTGGAAAACGCTTTGCGCTCGTTACGGGAAACCGCGCGCGGCGCGGTGACGGTAGTCTTTGGCTGCGGCGGAGATCGCGATGAGGGAAAACGGCCGGAGATGGGCGCAATCGCCGGCCGGCTCGCCGATCGCGTGTATGTGACCAACGACAATCCGCGCGGCGAGGAACCACAGGCGATCGCCGACGCAATCGTCGCCGGAATCGGCAACTCGGATGCGGTTGTGGAGCTCGACCGCCGCCGCGCAATCGAGCGCGCAATCGGCGATGCAACCACCGGCGACGTAGTGCTCGTGGCCGGCAAGGGCCACGAGACCTATCAAATCGTCGGCGATCGAGTTCTCGCCTTCGACGATGCTCAGGTTGCACGCCAAACGCTTGCGGCACGCGCCGCGTTGCGATGACTCTTCCGCTCGACGTCGCGATCGCAGCGACCGGGGCCACGCTCTACGAACCGGAGGCTGCGCCGGCCGCGCTGCGCTGCAGCACCGATACGCGCACCATCGCTTCCGGAGATACCTTCATCGCATTGCGCGGCGAGCGTTTCGATGGGCACGAGTTTACCGCTGAAGCAGCGCGCCGCGGAGCCGCGCTGCTTGTCGTCGATGCGCCGGATGCACGCGTCGGCGGGGTGGCGACGATGCTCGTCTCCGATACCAAAGCCGCATATATGGCGCTGGCCGGCGCGGCCCGCGCCTTGTTTACCGGGCGCGTCGTCGGGATTACCGGAAGTGCCGGCAAAACGACCACCAAAGCATTCTTAGCGCAGTTGCTCGCGCTGCAATATGGAGACCGGGTGCTGGCCACGCCTGAGAACGAAAACAACGAGATCGGCGTCAGCAAGCTGCTCCTGAACGCCCGCAACGAGGCTCACGACGTGCTCCTGGTGGAGATGGGTGCCCGCCACTACGGCGACGTCGCCGCGTTAGTAGCGATCGCCCGCCCGCAACTGGGAATTCTTACCAACGTCGGCGAGGCGCATTTGGAGATCATGGGCTCGCGCGAACGGCTCGAGCTAACCAAATGGGCCCTGTTCGAGCGAGGCGCTCGCGCCGTGCTCAATGCCGGCGACGAAGTCTGCCGGCGCCGCGCCTCGGAGCTGACGCGGGCGCCGCATTGGTATGGCGCGGCGCCGATCGACCACGCCGGCGAGCGGGCGGCGTTGACGTTTTTCGCCGGGGAAAAGCGGCTAGTGCATCGCAGGGACGGAGTAATCATCGAGCGCGATGTGGAGTTGCGCTTACCGGGCTTGCATAATCGCGCTAATGCGGCGGCGGCAGTTGCCACTGGGTTCGAGCTTGGCGTGCCGCTCGACGCGACGATCGCCGAACTTCCTCATTTGCGTCTGCCGCACGGCCGGTACGATCGAATTGCGGCGATGAGCGGCGTTTGCCTGATCTACGACGCGTACAACGCCAACGCCAGCGGCATGATTGCCGCGCTAGACGCATTCGGATCGGAGAATGCCTCGCGCCGCATTGCGGTGTTGGCCAGCATGGCCGAGCTTGGAGAGGAATCGAAAGTCCTGCACGAACGGGTTGGCGCGCACGCAGCCCGCTTGGTGGACGTGCTGCTGGTTCAAGGAGAGTATGCCGCGGAGTTGGCCAGAGGCGCCGAACGCGGCGGCCTTGCCGAACGGCAAATCGTTCACGTCGGTACGAACGCGCAAGCGGCGCGCTGGCTGCGCGAGCACGCGCGGCCCGATGACGTCGTGCTGCTCAAGGGCTCCCGCAAATACAAGCTCGAAGAAATCGTCGAAGAGTTGCGCACGTGAGTATAGCGCGCAGTTTGGTGGTGACCCGCCGCGAGGCGCCGTCTGGATTGACTGCGATTCCACTGCGGACGCCGCTGGTTCGTCCCGGTGACGACTTCGTTGCGACGATCGCGCGGGCGGTGCAGGGCATCGCCAGAGATGGCGACGTGGTGGCGGTTGCGGAAAGCGCGGTTGCCATCGCGCAGGGCGAGCTGCTGGCTGCCGAATACGTGCGTCCCTCGCGAATGGCCAACGTTCTCGCTCGGCGGGCGGATCCGATGGCAACGATCAGCCAGCCGGAGTCGATGCAACTGGTGATCGAACGCGCTGGTCCGTGGCGCGTCGCCTGGGCGACGCTGCTGCAGGCCGCCGGGCGGCTCATCGGCCGGCGCGGCGCATTTTACGGCGTGATGGGCGACGCGATTGCGGCGTTCGACGGATACACCGGCACGATGCCTCCGTACGAGCGCGTGATCGTCTTTTCACCGCGAGAACCCGACGCCTTCGCCGAGTCGGTGCGCGAACGTACGGCACTTCAGTGCGCCGTCGTGGACGCAAATGACTTGGAAAAGGCCAAGGTGCTGGGCGCGTCGCACGGCGTCTGCAGGGAGAGCGTGGAAGCGGCCCTGCTCGACAATCCGCATGGCAATAGCGACGAGCAGACACCGGTCGTCGTGCTTAAATGGCGCGGCCAAGGTCCAAATCCGTTGCTCCGGAGCGATTCGTGAGCGTCGCCTTTGACGAGCGTGCCGCCGCCGCCGCGTGGGCGTTGTTCGGATTTGTCATCTCCGGCTGCACGGCGTTCGCGCTCTTGCAGTTGCTCGGCAAATTTCGGATCACGCAACATGCCTACGAAGACGCGCCGGCCAGCCACCAAGAGAAGACCGGAACTCCCACCATGGGCGGGGTCGTTTTCGTCGCCGCGCTCGTGGCCGCGCTCGCCGTGGTGCGCGATCCGCTGCTCACGCAGCTGGTCTTTCTCGTCACGCTTTGCGCCGCGGTTGGCGCGGTGGACGACGGCATGAAGATTCGCCACGGCGCCAATCGAGGTCTACGAGCACGTACCAAGTTTTTGGCTACGGCGCTGGCCGGGGCAATTTTTCTGCGTGAGATTTCCGGATCGGCGAGCCTGCTCACGCGTGACGTGCTATTTCACGCGGGCAGCCTGTGGCTGACGGCTCCGCACTGGCTTTGGCTGCTGCTCGGTATTCTAGCGATCACCGGGACGACCCATGCGGTCAATCTCACCGACGGCCTTGACGGCTTGGCCGCGGGAGCGATGATCCCGCCGATGACGGCGTTCGCGCTGATCGGCATAGGGATGCACGACGCGCCGACCTGGATCAGCGCGTCAATTGGAGCCGGAGCCTGTCTGGGCTTTCTGCTCTTCAATCGGCATCCGGCGCGTCTATTTATGGGCGACACGGGCTCGCTGGCGATCGGGGCGCTGTTGGCCGGCGTAGCAATCCTTTCGGGCGAGATGCTGGCATTGATCGTCATCGGCGGCGTGTTCGTGGCCGAGGCGCTCTCCGTCATCTTGCAAGTTTCGTACTATAAAGCCACCCGCGGCCGGCGGATATTCCGGATGAGCCCGCTGCACCATCACTTCGAGCTGGGCGGTTGGCCGGAAACGAAGGTGACACCGCGTTTCTGGCTTGCATCGTTGCTCTGTTCGTTGCTAGGATGGGCCATCGTACGATGAGCGAGACCTTCCAATTCGATGCGAGTGAAACGGTACTCGTTATCGGTCTGGGCCGCAGCGGCTTGGCAAGCATCGAAGTGCTGGGCGAGCTTGGGGTCGCGCTCTATGCTACCGACGAAAAGCCCGTGCCGGAACTGAGCCAAGCCATTGCTACGGCGCAGAGCTTCGGCGCGCGTTTCGTTCAACCGAATGAGATCGACGGGGTGCTGGGCGCGCTCACCTGCGCGGTGCTCTCGCCGGGCGTGCCTCCCACATCGCCGGTGGTGCGCGCACTGCACGCGTCCAACGTGCCGGTTTTCGGCGAGATCGAGCTTGCCTATCGCCTGTGCAAGGCGCCGATCGTCGCGGTAACGGGAACCAAAGGGAAATCCACGACGACCGCACTGATCGGACATCTGCTGCGCAGTTGCGGGCTAACCGTTCGAGTGGGCGGAAACATCGGCAATCCGCTGATCAAGGAAGTGACCGGCGCGCTTCCCACCGATTGGATCGTAGCCGAGGTTTCGTCGTTTCAGCTGGAAACGATCCGCGCGTTCAAGCCGCGCGTTGCGGTCTTGCTCAACATCCTGCCGGACCACCTCGACCGCTACCATTCCATGGACGAGTACGCCGAGGCGAAGTACCGGATCTGCGCCAATCAGTCGATGCTCGATTGGTTCGTCGGTAACCTCGACGATCCACGGATTCGCTCGTTGCATTGGCGTCACGGCGATACCCGCGTTCAAGCCCGTCAGCTGTGGTATACGCTGGAGAACCGCGATCAGGCAACGATGTACCTGCGCGACAACACGATCACGTACGCGCCGCCGGTCGGCGATCCGCGCCCGATTGCCCTGCTCTCGCGCGACGAAATACCGCTCCCGGGCGAGCATAACGTCCAAAATGCGATGGCGGCGCTGCTCGCCGCGCTTGCCGTCGGCTGCAAGCCCGGGTTGCTGCGCTGCGCGATTGCCGGCTTTGCTCCGATGCGCCACCGCTTGGAAACCATCGCCGAGATCGACGGCGTGCGGTATGTGGACGATTCGAAATCCACGACCCCGGCGGCCGTCGTCGCCGCGCTCCGAACGTACGATACGCCGATCGTCTTGATCGCCGGCGGACGAGCGAAAGGGGCCGAGTTCGATGCGATGGGCGCAGAGATCGAAAAGCATGCCAAGGCGCTGGTGGCGATCGGTGAGGCCGCGCCCGAGATCTGCGCAGCGGCGCAGGGCGTTGCCGCCGCCCGAGCCACCTCGATCGAGGAAGCAGTGCGGCGAGCGCGCGAGTTTGCCGCGCCGGGCGATATCATCTTGCTCTCGCCCGGTTGCGCCTCGTTCGATATGTTCGCCTCGGCTGAAGATCGCGGCGAACGCTTCGCTGCTGCCGTATCGGCACTGCGCGAGCATGCCGGTGCATAGCGCGGCCGCGTTGCGCCAAGAGACGCGGGCGCCGCTCGACACGGTGCTCTTCACTGCGGTCGCAGCGCTGATCGGCATCGGTCTGGTAATGGTATTCTCGGCATCGAGCGCTACGGCGTACGCGCAGCACGGCGACATCGCGTACTATCTTAAGCGCCAAATTCTTTGGCTGGGCGTCGGGCTGGCCGGCGCCTATGCGGCCTACCGGATCGATTATCACCGGCTGCGGCGCTTGGCTCCGTATTTTTTGGTTGCGGCAATTGCCGGGCTGGTTCTCGTTTTTGCGCCGCACGTCGGGCTGGGAGTCAACGGCGGACGGCGTTGGATTGGAACTCCGAGTTTCAGCGTCGAGCCGTCCGAGTTTGCTAAGCTCGCTTTGGTAATCTATCTTGCGGCAGCGCTCTCGTCGCGCGGGGAGCGCATCACCTCGCTGGCGCGCGGTCTATTCCCGCTCTGCGTTCCGGTGTTGATCATGGCGGTGCTGGTGCTCAAAGAGCCGGACATGGGAACCGCAAGCCTGTTGCTCTTCATCGCGCTGGCGATGTTCTTTTCCGCCGGTGCGCGGGTGCTGCATCTTGCTGCCGTCGCGCTGGCCATCGTTCCGTTGGCCGCGCTGACCGTGCTTTCCAGTCCGTATCGCCGGGCGCGCGTGTTCGCTTTTCTCGATCCCTGGAAGGATCCGCTCAACACCGGCTTTCACATCGTCCAGTCGCTCTTGGCGCTGGGCAGCGGCGGCCTTTTCGGCGTCGGCTTGGGGGCCTCGCGTGCAAAGTTCTTTTACCTCCCCGAGCAGTACACCGATTTCATTTTTTCGGTTCTCGGCGAAGAGCTCGGTCTGGTCGGCACGCTCGCGGTCGTCGCGCTTTTCGTGACGCTGGCATATCGCGCGATCCGAATCGCGCTGGCCGCTCCCGATCGCTTCGGTTTCTTTCTTGCCGTTGGATGCGCGGCGATGATCACGATTCAGGCGTTCGTCAACATCGGTGTGGTGTCGTCGTCGTGGCCTGTGACCGGCGTTCCGCTTCCCTTCATCTCGTTCGGCGGCAGTTCGCTGGTAGTCAACCTGTTGGCGGTGGCACTGATCGCCAACGTCGGCCGCCGCCGGCGCGTCGCCCGCAGCGCGTGACCGTCGTTTTCGCGGGCGGAGGCACGGGCGGTCACGTCTACCCCGCGATTGCCATTGCCGACGCACTGCGCGAACGCGGTGCCAGGATCGCGTTCATCGGCACGGCCGACCGGCTCGAAGCCACGATCGTTCCCAAGGCCGGGTACGAACTGCACGCGATTGCCGGCCGCTCGTTGCCGCGCGTACCTTCGTTCGCGCTGCTACAGACGATCGCGGCCAACCTGAAGGGCACGTTTCAAAGCTTACGCTTGCTGGCGGCACAAAAGCCGGATCTCGTGGTTGCGACCGGCGGGTACGTGGCCTTTCCGGTCGCACTCGCCGCGCGCATTCGCCGAGCGCTGCGGCTCTCGGCGGCGCCGCTGGTGCTGCTCGAGCCCAACGCAGCGCCCGGGCTGACAAACCGTTTACTATCGCCGGTCGTCGACGAGGTGTGGAGAGAGGCACCGATCCGCGCGGAGTTGCGCAGCTTACCGCCACGGGACGAGGCAGCGGCGCGCCTCGGTCTGCGCCCCGCTCTGCAGACGCTGCTCGCGCTCGGCGGCAGCCAAGGCGCGCGATCGATCAACGACGCGCTGGTGAGATTGCTGGAAAATGGCGGTCTGCCGTCGGGCTGGCAGTTGCTCGCCCTCACCGGTGAAAGCGAGTATCATCGCGTCGGTTCGGCACTTCCGAACGCGCGACCGTATCTCGACGACATGCGCGATGCATATGCGGCTGCCGATCTGGTGCTGGCGCGAGCGGGCGCTTCGACGCTCGGTGAATTGGCGGCGTTGGGTAAACCGTCGATTTTGGTGCCGTACCCGCACGCAGCCGAAGGGCATCAATCCGTTAATGCCGGACGGTTCGAGGCAGCGGGCGCGGCGATCGTCCTGACCGACGAAGCCTTGCAGGAGGGAGCGCTGAGGTCGGTGCTGTCGCAAACGGTGCAACCGCAGACGCTCGCGTCGCTTCGCGCTGGAGCCGCTCGCCTTGAGGGAGGTGATGCGTTGCCGTCGATTCTTGCACGGATCGACGCGCTGACGGCGAGAAAGGGCGAGCGGTGAGGACGTTTCACTTTGTCGGGATCGGCGGCATCGGTATGAGCGCTATCGCGCGCGTGCTGCTGGCGCGCGGCGAAGCGGTCTCCGGGTCAGACGTGACGGTAACGCCACTGGTCGAGGCGTTGCGCCGCGAAGGGGCTCGCATCTCGATCGGACACGACGCTCGCAACGTGCGCGACGCGCATACCGTTGTGGTGAGCTCTGCGATCGATCGCCACAATCCCGAGTACCTCGCCGCGTTACGCCGGCGCGCCACGCTGTTGCATCGCGGCGAAATGCTCGCCCGGCTGGTGCAAGGGCGGCGCGGGATCGCGGTCTGCGGAACGCACGGCAAAACGACGACGACCGCCATGGCACATGCGGTGCTGCGCCGCGGGGGAATCGACGCCGGGCTGATCTTAGGCGGGATCGACGCGTCGCTCGGCGGTAACGGCTACGATGGCACGTCGGGGTGGTTTTTGATTGAGGCCGATGAATCGGACGGTTCCTTTGCGTTGCTCGAGCCCACGATGGCGATCGTGACCAACATCGAGAACGATCACGTCACCAGCGACGACGAGCTCCCCGGGCTGGTCCGCGCATTTGGCGAGTTTCTAGGAAAGCTTCCGGAGGACGGCCTCGCGGTCATCGGTATCGACAATCCGCTCTCCGCCTCGCTCACGGCGCACGAGCTTCGTTCGCGGGTCGTCACGTTTGGGCTCGATACGCGCGCTCGAGTTCGGCCGGTGGATCTGCTCTTTGCCGATTTTGGCTCGCGATTCGGGGTGCGATACGGGGATCGCGACCTCGGCGCCGTCGCGCTGCGCGTCCCCGGTGCGATGAACGTGCAGAACGCGCTGGCTGCTATTGCGGTCGGGGTCGAGCTTGGCGTTCCTTTTGATTCGATCGCGGCCGCGCTGCAGGCGTTCCGCAGCGTGCGTCGCCGCTTCGACGTTCTCGTTGCCAACGAGCGGGTCACCGTGGTGGACGATTACGCGCACCATCCGACTGCCGTCCGCGCGACGATTGCAGCGGCGCGCCAGTACCATCGCGGCCAATTGATCGTGGCTTTCCAAGCGCATCGCTACACGCGTACGGCCTTTCTGGCGCGGGAGTTCGCGCAAGCGTTGAGCGGAGCAGACCGCGTCTACCTCACGCCGGTTTACGCTGCGTCGGAGCCGGCGATTCCCGGCGTGAGCGAACGTTCGATCGGCGATTGCCTTTCGGCCGGTGGATCGGCCGTGACCTACGTCGGGTCGCTCGACGAGCTCGAGCAGCGACTCCTTGAAGACGTTCCGGCCGGCGCTCTAGTGCTCGTGCTGGGCGCCGGAAACATCACCGACGTCGCAGCACGTGTCGCGCAGCGATTCGCCGCGCCGGGCGAACGCCATCCGGCCTGGGCCGGCACGTGAGCGTGACGACCGCTCAAGCGCTGCGCAGCCTGATCGCGGAGAGCGATCGGCTGGAGCTGCGAGAAATCTTCGGCCAGCGCGTCCAATTCGACCAACCGCTGTCGGGCTATACATCTTGGAAAATCGGCGGGCCGGCCGATGCCATTACAACCGCGCACACGCAGGAGGAGCTCGCGCATCTAATGCGCTTCTGCCTGCGGCGGCGGATGCCGTGGTGGGTCATCGGCGGCGGCAGCAACGTGTTAGTCGGCGATGGCGGGGTCCGGGGCGTCGTGTTGCGCCTAGCCGGCGCGTTCGCGTCGGTGGAGGTCCGTAAGGAAGCGGAGACCGTGATCCTTGAAGCCGGCGGATCGGCCGATATGGCGCTGGTTACCGCGAAAGCCGCCTCAGCGGGTGCGGCGGCGATCGGTTCGCTGGCGGGAATTCCAGGAACCGTCGGCGGCTCGTTGCGCATGAATGCCGGCACCGATCGTGAGATCGGCGAGTTCGTACGTAACGTGTGGGTTCAATCGCCAAGCCGCCCGGAGCCTCACGCCACCAGCGTGCGATATCTCTATCGCCGTTCGACGCTCGAGCGCGACGTGGTGGTTTCGCGGGTGACGCTTGCCTTTGAAGGCTCGAATGCACGCGACGTTCGCGACGACATGCGAAGCCGGCTCGTTCGGCGCAAGGCGACGCAGCCGATCGCCCTTCCCAACGCCGGCTCGTGCTTCCGCAATCCTTCCCAGGCGGCGGCGGCGCGACTGATCGAAAGCGTGGGGGCTAAGGGATGGCGCGAAGGAAACGCTGAAGTTTCCGCTTTGCACGCCAACTTCATTAATAATCTTGGCGGCGCGACCGCAAAGGACGTTGCTACGTTGCTGGCCCGCATACGACGTGCGGTAGCGGCACGGTTCGGCGTCGAATTGCAACTCGAAGTGCACTTAGTTGGAGTCTTTATCGATGCAGCGTAACAGTGCAGGCAAAGAAAAGATCGCGGTGGTGATGGGCGGCAACAGCGCCGAACGCGAGATTTCGATTCGTTCCGGATCGGAGGTTATGCGCGCGTTGTGCTCGCTCGGGTACGACGCGCAGTCGCTCGATTTTGACGAACGCTTTCTGGAAGCGGTGCGCCAGCTCAAGCCCGACATCGTCTTTATCGCCCTCCACGGCCCGGGAGGCGAGGACGGTCACATTCAGGCGCTGCTCGAGTTTCTCTCGATTCCGTACACCGGCAGCGGATTGGAAGCTTCGGCTCTCTCGATGGACAAACACCTTACCAAGAAGCTTCTGGCCGCCGAAGGCCTACCGACGCCGGTCTGGGACCTCTACGACCTCACCGGCGGCACGCTGCCGTTGCTTCCCGGGTCGCTCGACCTTCCGCTGGTGATCAAACCGCGCTTCGAAGGTTCGTCGGCGGGCGTGGCGATCGTGCGCACGCACGAAGCCTGGACTGCGGCGATGCTCGACGCGTCGAAATCGTACGCGCAGATTTTAGCCGAGGAGTACGTCGAAGGGCGCGAGTTCACGTGCGCCGTGCTTGGCGAAGAAGCGCTGCCCATCGTCGAAATCGTTGCCAACCGGGATGGCTACTATAGTTATGACGCCAAGTACGAGCCGGGCGGCAGCACGCACGTCGTGCCGGCCGCGATCGACGATAATCTCACCGCTCGGCTGCAGATGCTTGCCTTGTCCGCGCACCGGCTGCTCGGCTTGCGCGACTACTCCCGCAGCGATTTCATCGTAACGCCCGACAACCGCCCGTACCTCTTGGAAATCAACTCGCTGCCGGGCTTGACGCCGGTCAGCCTCGTTCCCGACGCCTGCGCCGCGGTAGGCATCACCTTCGAGGCGTTGATCGACCGGCTCGTCGGATATGCGCGCGCCCGCGCCTATCTGCGCGACGCCGTCGCCTAATCAGCAAACGCCTCGGCATCGTCGGCGATCAAATGATCGAGGCGCGACGTCTCCGGCGGCAGGCGGGCGGCGCTGGGATAGCGCTTCAGAAAATCCGGGTCTTTCAAGCGTTCTCCCACGGTGCGCGATTCGAGCTTTGCGTTGATCTCTTCGTAGCGTTCCGGGTCGCTGTGCTCGCGAATCCAGGCGGCGATCTCGTCGTCGGATTTTGCCTGCGCGATGGCCTTGCGTAAGGATGACTCCACGATGCCGAGCGAATTGAGCAGGCTCGAGCTGAAGCCGGTGATTTGATACTCGCCGATGTTGCCTCCCGGCAGCGTCGCGCGCAGCTTATCGACCGTGCGCGCCGCCATCAGCAGTTCGAGCCCCGGTAGCAGCTCGCGCGGGCTGCGCGGCGGCCGCTTCGTTAGGTCCAATGCTTCCATATCGCGCATCCATTTTGACTCGCGGGCCCGTTGAAGCCTTCGGGCACAGGCCGAAGGTCGGCAGAGTCGAAGCTTTGGCGCCGGGAGATAGCCCACGCTTTACATTCTTACCCTATTTGATGGAGGAAATCGTTGCCTACCGTTGTCGATCGTGGCCTCGAAGGCGTCGTCGTCGGGACCACTCAACTCAGTAATGTCGAAGGGACGATCGGGCGCCTAACCTATCGCGGTTACGATATCGACGATCTCGCGCCGAACGCTACATTTGAAGAGGTCGTCCATCTGCTGCTCTACGGTAACCTTCCCAATCGCCATCAGCTCGACGCTCTCAAACGCGAGCTTGGATCGTGCCGCGCCCTTCCCGAGCCGCTCGTCAACGCGATGCAGAACGTTCCGAAGACCGCTTGGCCGATGGACGTATTGCGCACCATCGTCAGTGGGCTGGGTCTCTTCTCGCCGGTAAACGCGCAGGGCGAGCACGTTTCCGACGTCCATACCGCCATCGAGCTGATCGCCAAGTTTCCGACAATCGTCGCAGCATGGGACCGCATTCGCCGCGGGCTCGATCCGGTTGCGCCGCGCTCGGACCTCTCGCAAGCCGGAAACTTCCTGTACATGCGAACCGGGAAGGTACCGCACGCGATCGAGGAAGACGCGCTGGACACGTATTTCGTTCTTTTGGCTGATCATTCGTTTAATGCGTCGACGTTCGCGGCGCGCGTCGCGGCCTCCACGTTGGCCGATATGTACGCCTCGGTCACGGCCGCGCTCGCAACGCTCCAAGGCGACTGGCACGGCGGGGCTGCCAGCGCCGCCTACCGCACGCTGCGCGACGTGAAGTCGCCCGAGAACGCCGAACCCTACGTTCGCGACGTGCTGGGCAGCGGCAAGCGGATCATGGGTATGGGGCACCGCGAATACAAGGTGCGCGATCCGCGCGCCCGCCATCTGGAAGCGATGGCTAAGGCGCTTGCCGAGCACGCCGGCGGCGACCGCCGGTACGAAACGGCGCACGCGCTCGAAGAGGCTAGCCGGAAAGTGCTGCAAGAGCGCAAACCCGGAAATACGATTTACGCCAACGTGGATTTCTATACCGCGCCGGTTCTGGCCGACTTGGGAATTCCCGGCGACGAATTTACTTGTCTCTTCGCATGCGGGCGAATTGCGGGGTGGACCGGTCACACCCTCGAGCAATTGGCGGACAACCGTCTCATTCGGCCGCAAGCAACCTACGAAGGTCCGGCCGGTGGGCCGTACGTTCCGATCGAGCAGCGCTCGGCGAACGGTCAGCGAGGCTAGCGAACTCAGTGCTCGTCGTCCCGGCGATCGACCTGCGCGCGGGAAAGTGCGTGCGCATGAAGCAGGGCGATCCGACAACCGAGACCGCGTACGACGGCGATCCGGTCGAGCGCGCCAAGGCATTCGTCGAAGAGGGCGCGCAACGCTTGCACGTGATCGATCTCGACGGCGCCTTCGGCTCGGGTGAGAATCTCGCTGCAGTGGAACGAATATGCAACTCGGTTGACGTGCCGGTGCAAACCGGGGGCGGTTTGCGCGCCGTCAAGCACGCCGAGGATGCCTTCGCGGTGGGCGTTTCCGAGATCATTCTCGGCACGCTTTTGGTCGAGGACGAACGTCTTGCGCGCAATATCGTCAACCGCTTCCCGGGCAAGGTCATCGCCGGCATCGACGCGCGCGGTTCGCAGGTTGCAATCCACGGTTGGCAGGAGCGCACGCCGGTCGATCGCGATGCGCTCGTTCGCCGCGTTGCCCAGTGGGGCGTTTCACGCATTGTCTTTACCGAGATCCGGCGCGACGGGATGGGCGAAGGCTACGATATCGAGGCGCTCAACGCGGTCGCCAACGCCGCTGAGGTCAAAGTGACCGCGAGCGGCGGTGCCCGTAACATCGAGGACTTGCGCATCCTCAAGAGCTCCGTTCCGGTCACGGTCGATTCGTGCGTGGTCGGAAGCGCGCTCTACGGCGGGACGATGAACCTGCGCGAGGCGATCGCCGCGGTAAGCTAGCCGCTAAAGAGCCGGGCCTTCACGACCCGTCGTAGTTACGGGGAAGTTCGGCCGGTAGACGAGCCACGATCTCGTAATTGATCGTGTCCGCCCACGTGGCCCAGTCGTCGGCCGACACGCTCGCGCCCGCATCGTTTCCGATCAGCGTTACGGTAGATCCGATGCTTGCCAGCGGTGCCGACGTGAGATCGATCTCGGTCATGTTCATCGCCACGCGACCGACGATCGGGCAGAGCGCACCGTCGACGACGAACGCCCCGCGATTTGAGAGCGCCCGCGGAACGCCGTCCGCGTAACCGGCCGGCACGACGCCGATCCGCATGTCGCGCGGCGCGTGAAAGCTGCCGCCGTATCCGACCGACGCGCCGGTTCCAATCGTTCGCGTGACTACCAGTTGCGAGCGATACGAAAGCGCAGGTCGCAGCGCCGGCGTGGCCGCTCCCATCGCTTCGAGCGTTTGCCGCGAAGGCATCAGCCCGTAGAGCGCGATCCCGAAGCGGACCATATCGAGACGCGTCTTCGGCCACAGCATCGCGGCCGCCGACGCGGCGATGTGCGCGATGGGCGCGACACCTCGCCGGTCGAGTAACGGCTTCGCTTGCGTCAGCGCTCGCTCGAACTGGCCGAGTTGATGCATGGTGTAGGGCGAGTCGAGCTCCTCGGCCGAAGCGAGATGCGAGAATATTCCGGTCAGTTCGAGTTCCGGCAAACGAAGCAGGTCCTCGAGAGCGTCCAGGAGCTCGTGCGGCTCGAAGCCTAGGCGATTGAGGTCGGTATTCACTTTGACGTGTACCCGTGCAGTGCGCCCGCGCTTGCGGGCGGCCGCACAGACCCGCCGCACAAACTCGCCGGCGCTCCACAGAACGAGCTCGACGTTAGCCGCCATCGCGTCGTCGAGCGCCTCGGGCGCAATGGGCCCCAGCACCAGCACCGGCACGGTGATCCCGGCCGTTCGCAGCGCGATGCCCTCTTCGATGGTGTAGACGCAGAGACGAGCCGCAAACGGCTCGACCAGCCGTGCCACTGGGATCAGCCCGTGACCGTAGGCGTTGGCCTTAACTACGAAGGCCGAGCGCCGCGGGCCGACCAGGTCTCGAAGCAACCGAGCGTTATGCCGAAGGGCTTCCGTGGAGATCGTCAAGCCGCCGGCCACCAGGCCGTGCATTCGCCCAGGGCAAGGCCGAGCCTGGCCGCCAAGCCGCAACGGTCCTTGCACTCCCGCCTAGACTCTGCTAATATGGCACGGCTAGCGCTCTTGCGCTGAGAGTGCTAATCACCCCTATATAGTACGAATTAACCAAGTTGTTGGAGGTTTACGTGAATCTCAAGCCCTTGTTCGACAACGTCGTTGTCGAACACGTAGAGCAAGACGACAAGACGAGCGGCGGCGTCTTTTTACCCGATACGGCCAAGGAAAAGCCCCAAGAGGGCATCATTCGCTCGGTTGGACCCGGCCGGGTGACCGACAAGGGCACCGTGGTCGAAATGCACGTCAAGGTCGGCGACCGCGTGCTCTACCGCAAGTACTCGGGCAGCGAAGTCAAGATCGAAGGCACCGAGTACCTCATCATCCCTGAAAAAGACATTCTCGCCATCGTCGACAAAGTGCCGGCCGGCGTTTAAGGAGTCAAGTTTTTAATCATGGCTGCAAAGCAACTCGTATTCGATGAAAGCGCGCGGCGCGCGCTGGAGCGCGGTGCGAACACTCTCGCCGATGCCGTCAGAGTGACGCTCGGACCGAAAGGCCGCAACGTCGTGCTCGACAAGAAGTTCGGTTCGCCGACGATTACCAACGACGGCGTCACGATCGCTAAAGAGATCGAACTCCCCGACGTGTTCGAGAACATGGGAGCTCAACTCGTCAAGGAAGTCGCTTCGAAGACCAACGATATCGCCGGAGACGGAACGACCACCGCGACGGTGCTCGCGCAAGCGATCATTCGCGAGGGCCTGCGCAACGTGACCGCCGGCAGCAATCCGCTGTTGATCAAACACGGCATCGATAAGGCCGTCGAGATCACGGTCGGGCAACTAGAGAAATATTCTCAGAAAGTCGATACCAAGGAAAAGATCGCGCAGGTCGCTTCGATTTCGGCCAACGATCCCGAGATCGGCGAGCTGATCGCCGACGCGATGGAGAAGGTCGGCAAAGATGGCGTGATCACGGTCGAAGAGTCGAAGACGATCAAGACCGAAGTCGAGACTAAGGACGGCATGCAGTTCGACAAGGGCTACATCTCGCCGTACATGGTAACCGATTCCGAGCGAATGGAAGCGTCGCTCGACGACCCGTACATTCTCGTAACGGAGCGCAAGATCTCGGCGATTGCCGACATTCTTCCGCTGCTCGAAAAGGTCGTTCAAGTCCAGAAGCCGCTGCTGATCATTGCCGAGGACGTCGAAGGCGAGGCGCTCGCTACGCTGGTCGTCAACAAGCTGCGCGGCACTTTCACCTCCGTTGCGGTCAAGGCGCCGGGCTTCGGCGACCGCCGCAAGGAAATGCTCAAGGACATCGCCACGCTGACCGGCGCGACGGTTATTTCGGAAGAGCTGGGTCTGAAGCTCGATAAGGTCACTCCCGATCAGCTCGGCAAAGCCAAGCGCGTCAAGGTCACCAAAGAGGAGACGACCATCGTCGACGGCGGCGGAAAGCAGGATGCGATCAAAGGCCGTATCGAGATGATCAAAAAGCAGATCGAGGAGACCGATTCCGACTTCGACCGTGAGAAGCTGCAAGAGCGCCTTGCCAAACTCTCCGGCGGCGTTGCGGTCATCCAGGTCGGCGCGGCCACCGAAACCGAGCTCAAAGAGAAGAAGCATCGCATCGAGGATGCGCTGTCGGCGACGCGCGCCGCGGTTCAGGAGGGGATGATTCCGGGCGGCGGCGCCTCGCTGCTGCACGCGATCAAAGCGATCGACAAGTACGAGCCTCCCAAGACCAATGGCCACAGCGCGACCTGGGCCGACGAAAAGATCGGCATCAGCATCGTGCGCAAGGCGCTCGAAGAGCCGGCGCGGCAAATCGCCGACAACGCAGGCTTCGAAGGCTCGGTCCAAGTCAACGCCGTTCGCACCAAAGAGGCCCCGTTCGGCTTCGATGCGATGAGCGGCGAGGTCGTGGACATGTTCAAAGCGGGCATCGTCGAGCCGCTGAAAGTCACCCGCGCCGCGCTGCAGAATGCTGCATCGATCGGCTCGATGATTCTCACCACCGAGACGCTGGTTGCCGACAAGCCCGAGCCCAAGAAAGAGCCGGCCGGTATGCCGGGCGGCGGCGGCATGGGCGGCTACGACATGATGTAGACCCCAGTGTCATCCTGAGCGGAGCGAGCGTAGCTCGCGCAGTCGAAGGACGAGATTGAGGTCACACCAGCATCAAAGGGCGCGTCGCAAGACGCGCCCTTTTGTATCTGTCATCCTGCGTGGAGCGAGCGTAGCTCGCGCTGTAGAAGGACGGTGGCGAGCTAGTTTTGTGGTTCGATGAGCGTCGTCTGGGTCACGGCCGGCTCGACGAGCGGCTCGTCGTAGAGCGGGACGCTCGGCTCGTGAATATCTTCAAACGAAACAGAGGCATCGCTGACAACGCGCTCGTGCGCGAGATAGAGGGTTGAGATCGCGCTTTCGCGAGCGATGTACGGCGCGCCGTCCACGATCGAAAAATCCACAGTCCACGGAACATCGACGAGCGGCGCAACGGTGAAGTTCCCGCCGATCACGGCCCTTCGCGGCAAATAATCGGT
>Ga0187783_10000145_pt1 | contig 53037 bp, 39 predicted proteins | sample 1015_SJ02_MP02_2_FD_132471 | JGI IMG/M metagenome (GOLD analysis project Ga0187783, IMG submission 132471) | Tropical peat soil microbial communities from peatlands in Department of Meta, Colombia - 1015_SJ02_MP02_20_MG | ecosystem: Environmental > Terrestrial > Soil > Wetlands > Peat | place... | reverse complement strand
TCATCCTGGAGATTGATGGTGAAACCGTCTTGCGCGTCATGCCCGACATCGGGTATCTGCACACCGGAATTGAAAAAACCTGCGAAGCCAAGTTTTATCAGCAGGTGGTGCCGCTCACCGATCGCATCGATTATCTCTGTCCGCTGACCAATAACCTTTGTTATTGCCTGGCGGTCGAGAAGTTGCTCGGTCTGGAAATTCCGCCCAAGGCACAATGGATGCGCGTCCTGCTCAATGAGCTGACCCGCATCAACTCGCACCTGGTCTGGCTGGGCACGCATGCGCTCGACATTGGCGCCATGACCGTCTTTCTCTATTGCTTCCGCGAGCGGGAAGACATCTTGCGGCTGTTCGAAGCGGTCAGCGGCCAACGCATGATGACGTCGTATTTCCGGATCGGCGGACTGGCACTCGAGCCGCCGCTTGATTTCCTTGACCGGGTGCGCGACTTCGTTCGCCGCTTCCCGGCGAAAGTCGATGAATACGAAAATCTGCTGACGGCCAATCCCATCTGGCTGATGCGAACCAAGGGTGTAGCCCGCATCAGTGCCGAAGATGCGGTCGCGCTCGGTGCCAGTGGGCCAACCCTGCGTGGCAGCGGTGTCGATTTCGACCTGCGCCGCGACATGCCCTACTCGAGTTACGACAAGTTTCAATTCGAAGTCCCGGTGGCCCAGGAGGGTGACGTGTTTGCCCGCTACATCTGTCGGGTTCGCGAGCTGCGGGAATCGAACAAAATCGTCGAGCAGGCGCTGGCGGGAATGCCCGAGGGTCCGATCAAAGCCGATGCTGCCAAAGTGGTGCTCCCGGAGCGGGAAAAGATGAAGACCCAGATGGAGGCGCTGATCTATCACTTCAAAATCATTACCGAGGGATTCTCCGTGCCCGCGGGCGAGGTCTACCAGGCCGTGGAATCGCCTCGCGGGGAAATGGGCTATTACGTGGTCAGCGACGGCACGGCCAAGCCCTACCGCGTGCATATGCGCTCGGCGTGTTTGGCCAATCTGCAAACCCTGCCCGCCATGTGCGAAGGCCGGCTGATTGCCGATGTGGTAGCTGCCATCGGAAGTATCGATATCGTGCTGGGGGAGATCGATCGCTAGCAGTTGCCCTTCGGATTATTTTGCCGTGGGTGAGGCAGGGTTCGCGCCTAAATTTTGCGAGCACGAATATGCTATTTTCAGAGCCATTTGAGCAGCGCTTCCGGGAGATGCTGACCCATTATCCGACCAAACGATCGGTCCTGGTTCCGACGCTACTTTTTGCCCAGGATGAGGTCGGATTCCTTAGCGACGAGGTCATTCGGGAGATTGCGCGACGCGTCGAACTCACCGAGCTCGAGGTGCGCAACGTGATCAGCTACTATTCCATGCTGACCACCAAAGCGCGGGGTAAGTACAACGTTCAGGTGTGCACCAATATCGCCTGCCTGCTGACGGGTGGGGAAGAAATTCTCGATCACTGCCGCATGAGGTTGGGCATTCAAGAGAAGCAAACAACCCCCGACGGCTTATTCTCGCTCGAAGAGGTGGAATGCATCGGCGCCTGCAGCTGGGCCCCGGCCGTCCAGGTGAACTACGACTTTCACGAGAATCTCACGCCGGAAAAGATGGACCAAGTGCTCGACCAATACAGGAAGAAAGGAGGCGAATCGAGGCTCTAAGGAAAATAGAAATCCTTGGGTTATGGTTTCGCCTTGTCTACCCGTCCATCGCTTAATGGTTCACAGAAATGGCTGAGTTAGTTTCCCATCCCGACGAAGTGAAAGTTGTCTCCAAGCGGTTCGGCCTGGGTGCGACCGATATCGACCGTTATCTCGAACTCGACGGCTACAAGGCGGTCAGGAAGGCGCTTGGGATGCAACCGGATGCCATCATTGCGGAAGTAAAGGATTCCGGGTTGCGGGGTCGGGGGGGCGCGGGATTCAATACGGGACTGAAGTGGTCTTTCGTCCCCAAGCAGTCCCCGAAACCGAAATACATTTTGTGCAACGGCGATGAAAGTGAACCGGCAACCTGCAAGGACCGGTTGATCTTTGAGCACGACCCCCACGCGGTCATCGAAGGTGTAATGATCGCCGGGATCGCCGTGGGGGCGCACACCGGATTCATCTACATTCGCGGCGAATACCGTTATGTGTCGGCGATCATGCAGAAGGCGATCCGGGACGCCTACGCCCGCGGCATCCTGGGCAAGAACATCTTGGGCAGCGGATTCGACTTCGACGTGTACTGGCATGGGGGCGCCGGCGCCTATGAAGTGGGGGAGGAGTCGGCTTTGATGGAGTCGCTCGAGGGCAAGCGCGGGATTCCCCGCATTCGACCTCCCTTCCCCGCCGTGGTTGGGCTCTGGGGCGGGCCGACGGTGATCAACAATGCGGAGACGCTGGCCAGTGTCCCGCCCATCATCCTGGGCGGGGCGGAATGGTACGCCAAACTGGGCCCTCCCAAGAACGGGGGCACACGCTTGTTTTGCCTCAGTGGTCACTTGAACCGGCCCGGCGTGTACGAGCTCCCGATGGGGTACAACCTCAAGAAGATGATCTATGACGTGGGCGGCGGCATCCGAAAGGACCGCGCCCTGAAAGCCGTCGTGCCCGGAGGTTCGAGTACGCCGCTTCTCTCCCGGGAAGAAATCGATGTCCCTATGGATTTTGACTCCCTCATGAAGGCCGGTTCCATGCTCGGTTCAGGGGGAGTGGTCGTCTGCGACGACTCCACCTGCATGGTGAAGTTTGCCCTGCGAATCATGCGTTTCTACCGGCACGAGAGCTGCGGGTGGTGCATCCCCTGCCGCGAAGGCACCGACTGGCTGGAGAAAACGCTGACCCGGTTCCACGCCGGAGGCGGGGTCCGAAAAGACATCGACAACATTCAATACTTGTCGGAAAACATATTGGGCCGGACGTTTTGTCCTTTAGGCGATGCCGCCGCCATGCCCACGATTTCCATCGTAAAGAAGTGGCGCAAAGAATTTGAGGACCATTTAGAGGGAAAGCCGTGTCCGTTTGAGAAAGCGGGGACCATCGAGCAGTTACCGGTAATGGCGTAGTGGCGGTGGTTCGGTCGTGCGGCGGGGGACCGAACCGTTCATGACAGTTGCCCGGGAACCTCCCGCATACCAAGAGCGATCTTATGGCGGATGTCCATCTCACCATCGATAACCAGAAGATCACCGCACCCGCGGGCACGCTCCTGATTGAAGCGGCGAAAAGTGTCGGAATCGAAGTTCCCTCGTTCTGCTACTACCCCAATCTATCCCTGTGCGGCGCCTGCCGCATGTGCGTGGTGAAAATCGAGAAGATGCCGAAGCTGCAGACCGCCTGCACCACCGTCATCAGTGAAGGCATGGTGGTCGTCACCGACAGCGATGAGGTCCGGCAGGCGCGGAAGGGAACCGTCGAGCTGCTGCTCGGGAACCATCCGCTTGATTGTCCGGTATGCGACGCGGGCGGCGAATGCGAGCTGCAGGATATGACATTTTCCTACGGCGCGGCAGAATCCCGTTTCATCGATGTCAAGAACCACCGCGACGAGCAGCAATGGTCCCCGGTGGTCTACTTCGATCGGCCGCGCTGCATTCTCTGTTATCGCTGCGTGCGGGTCTGCGGCGAGGCCATGGATGTCAGCGCCCTTGGCGTCCATCTGCGGGGAGTTGTCTCGACGATCGTGCCCAATCTGGGAGACCATCTCGACTGTGAAGAGTGCGGCATGTGCATCGATATCTGTCCGGTCGGTGCCCTCACTTCGGGCGCTTACCGCTACAAGACCCGACCGTGGGAGATGAATCACGTGGGCACCACCTGCACCCATTGTGGCGACGGGTGCAAGACCACGCTCGGGGTGCGCCGCTCCTTGACCGGAAGCCACATCGTGCGCGGCGATAATCGTGATAAGAGCGGCCTCAACGGCGATTTTCTGTGCATCAAGGGACGCTACGGATTCGATTTCGCCGATCACGAGGGTCGACTGCGCCAGCCCCTGATCCGCAGAAACGGCCATCTCACTCCCGCCACCTGGGAAGAGGCATTTCAGCTGATTGGCAGACGCTTCCGCGAGATCCGCGACCAGGACGGGGGCGACGCCATCGCGGTCGTCGGTTCGACGCGGACGACCAACGAAGAGAATTATCTTCTGCAGAAATTCGCGCGCCTGGTGCTCAGAACCAACCATATTGATCATCACCGCACGGCGGACTTCCCTGCTTTGGCCAGGGCCTTAGCCGGGCAGCCGGAGATGACCGCCAGCATGCGCGATGTGTTTCAGGCACCGGCCTTGCTGTTGATCGGAAATGACCCGACCCAGCAGCATCCCCTTCTGGCCTGGCAGATTCGCAACAACGTGCGCTTGCATCGTGCCCGGTTGTATCTCGTCAACCGAGAGCCCATCAAGCTGCGCCGTCAGGCCACGAGCTTTCTCGAGATTCCCGCCGGTACAGAGGTCGAACTGGCTGCGTTTCTGGCGGGGGAGGATTCCGCAGTCACGGCCATCGCCTCGGGCGGAGTCGGGAGCGAGGCGTGGATGGCCTTGCGCGACCGGCTGCGCAGCGAGCCTAAACTGGTGGTGATGTTTGGCTCGGAGATTCGCGGCAACGCCGTCCCTTCTTTGGTCAAGTTCGCCGCGGGTATTCCCGAGGCCAAGCTGATTGCGCTCGCGGATTACGCTAACTCGCGAGGCGCTGCCGATATGGGCCTCTATCCGGATCTCTTGCCGGGATACCATCCCGTGACCGAGGTCGGCCGGTTTCACCAAGACTGGGGTGGGATCCCGGAGACGGTTGGCCTGAGTTTTCCGCAAATGGCGGAAAGCGCCCAAGAGGGCAAGTTGAAAGCGCTCCATGTGGTCGGCGCCAATCCGATCGAGCAGTTCGCTCTCGACCCCTTCGCCTTTTCCGAGAGTTTCGTGGTGGTCGAGGACTTGTTCCTGACCGAAACCGCCACCATTGCGGACGTGGTCCTGCCGGCGGCGAACGCCTACGAAAAGTCGGGAACCTTTACCAACACCTGTGGTGACCTGCAACTGGTAAAGAAGGCCGGGGAGGTCACGGGAACAAAATCCGATTTCGAAATCATCGTGCGCATCGCCGATGCCATGGGCTTTCATGTGCGCAAGCTCGTGCCCTTTGGCCGTGGTTCACCCGCCGATATGGGACAGTCGCGGGGCGCGCAGTCGGGGGAGGCCGACCGGCACACGGTATGGCTCGAGGCGCACGGCCTGGAACCCAAGATGTCTCCCTTTGACCCCATGGCCATCTTGGATGAAATCCAACGACTCGTGCCCGGCTACGATGTTTCTCGAATGCATCTGCTGGCAGGCAACGATCAGCATACAGGTTTGTCGGGAAGTGGCCCGGGGGTGGAACATGATCCGGCGCTGATCGCTCCCGCCGGGGATGATCTGTTCAGTTCTGGCACTCTGGGCCGATATTGCCGTTCTTTGAACGCGGTCATTGAAAACCATCACAAGGCTGCGGCCGAAGAAGAAGTGGCCGCGGAGTAAAATCGCTGCTTTCGTCGAGCTTCCCGCCCGCGTGAGGACGAAGAGACTACTGCGAAAGCAATCGCAAGCACGGTTCTCGGAAGCGAGAGACATTGAGCATCACGCAATTCATCCTGGTTTCTATCGTCAAGATCGTCGTCGCGATCATCGTGCTGCTGACCGCAGTCGCTTACACCGTCTGGTTGGAACGAAAGCTGGTGGGTCACATTCAGAACCGTTGGGGTCCGACTCGGGTAGGCCCCTTCGGGCTGCTACAGCCTCTGGCGGACGGCGTGAAATTCATCTTTAAAGAAGACCTCACACCGCCCCACGTGCACAAACCGCTCTACATCGCGGCGCCGATGATCGCCCTGGTCTTTGCTCTCACCGCAATCGCACTGATTCCGGTGGGCGGCTGGATTCACGTGGCCGGAGTCAGCACGCCACTTGAGATCACTGACGTCAATATCGGCTTGCTCATCATTCTGGGAATCGCGTCGCTCGGAGTCTACGGCGTAGCCCTGGCCGGGTGGTCGTCGAACAGTAAGTACTCGCTGCTCGGCGGATTGCGCGCCAGCGCGCAGATGGTGAGTTACGAAATTGCCTTAGGGCTTTCCTTGGTGGGGGTGTTGATTTTGGCCGGAAGTTTCAATCTGCGGGAGATTGTCGATGCTCAGGGTGGCACCTTCTGGGGCTTTATTCCGCGCTGGAACATCTTTCGCTGGCCTCCGCAGATTGTGGGGTTCCTGGTTTACCTGACCGCGGCCTACGCCGAAACCAATCGCGTGCCGTTTGATCTGCCGGAAGCCGAGACCGAGCTGGTGGCCGGTTACCACACCGAGTACAGTTCCATGAAGTTTGCCATGTTCTTCATGGCCGAGTACGCCAATATGATCACCGTAGCCTGCCTGGCATCGCTGCTGTTTCTCGGTGGCTGGCATGGACCGGTTGCCGGGCCGGCGATCGTCCGGGCCCTCCTGCCCGTCTTCTGGTTCGGCCTGCGAGTGTTTGCGTTTCTCTTTCTCTACATATGGGTGCGCGGAACACTGCCGCGTTTCCGTTATGACCAACTGATGGCCTTCGGCTGGAAATTCCTGTTGCCGGTAGCCATCGCCAACTTGATCATCACGGCCTTGATGGTCGCGCTGCGGTCGTGAAAAGGGGGCGTTACCGCCCAGAATCTTGAGGCCAGAGACATGCTCCATCTGCTTCTATTCCTGGTGTTCGGTTGCGCTTGCGGGGCGGGTGCGATCAACCTCCTGGTGCAACGTCATCCCATTAACAGCGCGCTTTCCCTGGTCGTGGTCATGGGCTCGCTCGCCGGAGAGTACCTTCTGCTGGGCGCAGAATTTGTCGCCGCGATTCAGGTGATCGTCTACGCCGGTGCCATCATGGTGCTGTTCGTCTTTGTCATCATGCTTCTGAACGCGGGGGAGGAGGAGCGCACGTCGGGCAGCCGGGTGGCCCTGGTGCTGGGAGTGCCCGGCATGCTCATCGGTGCCGTGCTCGTGGCGTGGCTACTCGTCGAGCGTTCCTCGACTGTGACCGTCGCCGCCGGGGCCCTTCCCGGAGACCCGCAAACCATCGGGTGGCTCTTGTTCCACGATTACTTGCTGCCCTTTGAAGTCACCTCCATTCTGGTGCTGATCGCCATCATGGGTGCCGTCGCCCTGGCGTCACCTCCCGGAATGGACGCGTCGGCCAAAAAGGAGGGTTGATGGTCCCACTTTCCTGCTATCTGGTGCTCAGCGGAATTCTGTTTGCCTGCGGGGTAACGGGATTCCTGATCAAGCGCAATATTATTACGATCTTCATGTCGATCGAACTGATGCTGAACGGGGTGAATCTGTCATTCGTCGCCTTCGCGGCGCAGTGGAAGGCTCTTAGCGGTCAAGTTTTCGTGTTCTTTGTCATGGTCGTGGCGGCCGCTGAAGCCGCGGTGGGATTGGCCATCATCATCGCCGTCTTCCGCACCCGGAAAACGCTGAATGTGGATTACGTCAATCTGTTGAAACTATGACTCCGAACTTCCATCTCTGGTTGATTCCCGTGCTACCTCTGCTCGGGGCCGCGGTCAATGGTCTTTTCGGAAAGCGTTTCAGCCGGACGCTGGTCTCCATAGTTGGGCTGAGTTCTTCCGCAGCCGCATTTGCTCTGGGATTGTGGGTCGCCACCGAATTCCCTTCCCTGGCTAGCGGTCTCTATCGGGAAACCTTCGCGCCCTGGCTTCGTGCCGGCGATTTCCGCGTCGACTTCGGCTTTTATCTCGACCACCTCTCCCTGGTCATGCTGCTCATCGTCAGCGGGGTCGGCTTCCTGATCCATCTCTATTCTGTCGGCTACATGTGGGAAGAAGGCGGATACTATCGCTTCTTCAGCTATCTGAATCTGTTTCTTTTCTTCATGCTCACGCTGGTACTGGCCAGCAATTATCTGGTGATGTTCATTGGCTGGGAGGGCGTGGGACTGGCCTCGTACTTATTGATCGGATTCTGGTTCACCCGGGACATTGCGGCCTCGGCCGGGAAAAAAGCATTCATTGTGAATCGGGTGGGCGATTTTGGATTCCTGATTGCCTTATTTTTGCTCATCAAGCACTTCGGATCGCTCGATTTTGTCTCATTGTTTGCCAGTATCCGGCCCCTCGGTCCGGAAACGCAGGGCTCCGGCCTGCTCACCTCGATCGCTCTGCTGCTGATGGTGGGGGCTTGTGGCAAGAGCGCCCAGATTCCCTTGTACGTCTGGCTGCCCGACGCCATGGAAGGTCCCACCCCGGTCTCCGCCCTGATTCATGCCGCCACCATGGTGACCGCGGGCATATATATGATCGCTCGCTCGCACGTAATCTTTGATCGTGCTCCGGCGGCCGGAATGATCGTTGCGATCCTCGGTACCCTGACCGCCTTCTTCGCAGCTACCATTGGAATCACCCAAACCGATATCAAGAAAGTACTTGCCTACTCAACCATCTCCCAGCTGGGATATATGTTTCTCGCCTGCGGCGTGGCGGCCTATACGGCCGGCATCTTTCACTTGATGACCCATGCGTTCTTCAAAGGTCTCCTGTTTCTCGCGGCCGGTTCGGTAATGCATGCCCTCGGCGGCGAACAGGACATGCGAAACATGGGCGGTCTGCGCACGAAGATTCCGGGGACGTTTTGGACCATGACCGCGGGCACGTTTGCCATCGCCGGCATTCCTCCCCTGGCTGGCTTTTTCAGCAAAGACGAGATCCTTTGGCAGGCCTACGCGAGTCCTCGTGGCAGTTGGGTGTACTGGCTGCTGGGCCTCATCACTGCCTTCATGACCTCGTTCTATATGTTCCGGCTCTGGTTTCTAACCTTCTTTGGCGGGTATCGAGGGAGCCTCGCGGAGGCCCATGCCCAACCCGCCGGTCTCTCTCCAGCCAGTCACGGCCATCCGCAGACGGCGGGTTCTGGGTCGCATGGACATGGGATCCACGACAGCCCGAAGGTCATGCTGGTTCCCATGATCATTCTTGCGGTGCTTTCCTTTGTCGGCGGCTGGGTTAACCATAGCTTCGAGAACTTTCTCGCGCCCGTATTTCGCGACTCCGGGTCCACGCTCGCTGCCGAGGCCCATCCTGCCTCGGGGGAATCTCCTGCCGAGGAGGGTGGTGGAAAGGAAAGCCTGCTCATGGTCATCTCCGTCGCCGCCGCGCTCAGCGGTTTGTACCTGGCCTGGTTGCTCTACTGTCGCCGGCCGGAACTGCCCAACGAGATCGCCCAGGGGATGCGGGGGTTATATCAAACCGTGCTCAACAAGTATTACGTGGACGAACTGTATGCCAATCTGTTTGTGAAACCGCTGGTGGACGGCTCGACCAAGCTTTTGTGGCACGGCATCGATCAGAATGTGATTGACGCGGGTGTGGACGCGAGCGCCGATGCGGCACGCCACGTTTCCGATACCATGCGGCATATGCAATCCGGCAATGTCCGCTCCTACGCCGGCTGGGTGGCGTTTGGCGCTGCCGGCGTTATCGCCTACATGATTTGGATAGGAGTTCGATGAGTACGGGGTTGGATCGCTGGATTCTCACGCTGGTCATGTTTATCCCGCTGGCAGGCGGACTTCTGTTACTGGTGTTCCCGCGCCGCGATCGCGACCTGCGGTTTTTCGCCTTGGTCATATCCGTACTTGATTTCCTGCTCTCCCTGCACCTGCCCGTACACCTCAAATCCCGTGTGTATGCGAGCGATCTCGTCGGCATGGCGAACTTCCAGTACGAACTGAACCGGCCGTGGATTCGTGTTCCAAACATTCACTACCACGTGGGCGTCGATGGGATCTCAACCTGGCTGGTGCTCCTCACCACATTTCTCACCCCGCTGTGCGTGCTGATCTCCTGGAATTCAATTCGGGAGCGGGCGAAGGAGTTCTTCATTCTCTTGCTGGTGCTCGAGACTAGCTTGCTTGGGGTGTTCGTTTCCTTGGATTTGTTCCTGTTCTATTTCTTCTGGGAAGCAACCTTGATTCCCATGGCATTGCTGATTGGGATCTACGGCCACGGCCGGCGTGTCTATGCCGCGGTCAAGTTTTTCCTGTACACCATGATCGCCTCCGTATTCCTGGTGGTTGCGATCCTCTGGCTCTATGCCAAGACCGGGACCTTTGACTTTGTCCAAGTCCAGAGCGCGATTCACAATGGACAGGTCGAAAATTTCACGGTCGCCGCGCCCTGGCTCTTCGTCGGATTCTTCATCGCCTTTGCCGTCAAAGTGCCTCTGTTCCCATTGCATACCTGGCTGCCGGATGCCCACGTGAATGCCCCGACCGCGGGCTCAGTTCTGCTGGCGGGTGTTCTGCTGAAGATGGGCACCTATGGCATGCTGCGCTTCAATCTCGGGCTATTCCCCGAGGAGTCGCACCGCAACGCGCCCTGGATCATGGTCCTGGCATTGATCGGCATCATCTATGGAGCACTGGTCGCCATGGTTCAGCCGAACCTCAAGAAGCTGATCGCCTATTCCTCGATCAGCCACTTGGGATTCGTTGTGCTTGGCATCTTCAGCTTCACTACCCTCGGCCTGGACGGCGCGACTTTCGTGATGCTGGCTCATGGCGTCTCCACCGGTGCGCTCTTCATGTTGGCGGGCATGCTGTTCGAGCGCCGCCATACCTACGAAATCTCCGAATTCGGCGGCCTCGCTACGCCCATGCCCGTCTATGCCACGTTCTTTTTGTTTATTGTTTTATCCTCCCTGGGACTGCCCCTGCTGAACGGATTCGTGGGTGAGTTCTTGGTGCTCAGCGGCGCCTTCCGCGATCGCGCAGTGTACGGGATCCTGGGAGCCACCGGAGTGATTTGGAGCGCTTGCTATTTGCTTTGGATGTATCAGCGGGTTTTTTGGGGAAAGGTCGTTCATAAGGTCAATGAGGCGCTCCCTGATCTGAGCGTTTTAGAGCGGGCATGTCTCTGGCCTCCGGCCATCCTGGCCTTGCTGATGGGAATGGCACCGCTCCTCTGGTTAAAGACCATTGATGCCGCCGTTCAGGCAGCGCTGGTGCCCTTGGTCGAGATCGCGAGGAAGGGGATTTTCCCATGAACGCCTCGCTTGTCACAGCTCCTCAGGCCGCCGATTACATCCGCGTGCTGCCGGAGATCGTGCTTGCAATCTTCGGCATGATCGTCATGGTCGTGGATCCGCTGCTCAAGGAGCGGCACAGGCAAGCGACGTTAGGCACCATCGCCCTGGTGGGTTCGCTCGCAGCTCTCGCTGCCACCTGGTATCAGGCCGAATATCCAGGCTTGGCCTTCTGGGACATGATTCAGGTGGATGCCTTCAGCGTCTTCTTCCACTTCGTGATCGTCTCGGTTACCGCCGTCGTCATCCTAACTTCCTACGAGTACATGGAAGTCGAGGAGATCCGTGCCGGTGAATACTACGGCTTAATCCTGTTCGGCGCCGTGGGCATGAGTTTGATGTCTTCCGCGGTCGAGTTGGTTCTCATCTTCATCGCACTCGAGATCTCCTCGATCGCTACCTACGTTTTGGCGGGCTTTCGCCGGGGTGCCGCCGTCAGCAGCGAGGCTTCTCTCAAGTACTTTCTGCTCGGATCCTTCGCCACGGCATTCTTTCTCTACGGCGTGGCCCTGATGTTCGGCGCCACCGGTTCGACGAGCATTCAAGTCATCGGGCGCGTGCTCAGCTCCTTCGAGGTCCCGGCCTTGGCCTACGCTGGGATCGCGCTGATGTTCGTCGGGCTGGGCTTCAAAGTAGCCGCCGCCCCCTTTCACATCTGGACGCCGGATGTGTATGAAGGCGCCCCTGCACCTGTGGTTGGATTCATGTCCACCGGACCCAAAGCGGCGGTGTTTGCGGTCCTGCTCCGTCTTATGTTTGAGGCCCACGCACCGGGCCGCATCTGGTTGATCTGGGTGGTTGCCGCGCTTTCGATGACGCTCGGCAATCTCGGGGCACTCGTGCAGAACAACGTGAAGCGCCTGTTGGCCTACTCCTCGATCGCCCACGCCGGCTATCTGCTGGTTGCCTTCGCGGCGGTTCCCGACAGCGGCATTCCCGCCGCGATGTTCTATACCGCCTCCTATGCCGCCATGAACGTGGGGGCATTCGCCGTGGTGAGCCATTTTTCCAGTGCCGGAGAGCGCTATGTCAGGGTCGAAGATTATTCGGGATTAGGCAGCCGCTCTCCGGTCTTGGCCGCGATTCTGACCATCTTTCTGCTTTCTCTCATCGGAATCCCCATCACCGGGGGTTTCATCGCCAAGTTTTATGTCTTTAGCGCCGCCCTGCAGTCGAACATGGTGGGACTGGTCATCCTCGGATTCCTGAACAGCGCGGTTGCGGCTTATTACTACTTGCGCTTGATCGTCGTGATGTACATGCGGGAACCACGCACCGAAGTCCCGGTTTCTGCGGTTCCGGCCGGCATGGGAGCAGCCATGGCGCTCAGCCTGGCCGCGACCATCTATCTGGGGGTCCTTCCCGGTCGTGTACTCGACTATGCCGGACGGGCCGTGGCAGAGTTGTCGCGCTGAGCTCGGAACCTGAACCTTCTCTCCTCATTCCACCGAGACGGCGATGTCCATATAGGAAAAAATCCTTGCTGCCAGAAACCAGAACACGCACGTCTCCCCAAGGGCCAGGAAAATGGGCAGCCATGAGCCGGTGGCCGGGGCATCAAACGAGGATTTCAGGACCGCCGCAGCCAGGGCGTTGACCGGAATCACCAGCCTCCACTGCGCGTTTCCGGATGTATGGCTCAGTAAAAAGGGAAGGCCCATCGTTGCCGCCGTGGCTCCCGCCGCGAAGAATGGATTGAGAAAAGTAGAAAACATCAACGCCACGGTGCCCGCCAACATGCAAGCCGCCAGCAGACAAAGCATCAGAAACCACACCTGGCGTACCGGGAATCCCGCCTCCCCCAGAGTCCAACTGCCGGTCACGCCCAAGGCAAAACAGTAGATTGCAGAAGCCAACGTGATCCCGAGGACAAGGCCCGTGAGGTACTCCTTGCGCCCGATGGCTTTCGACAGCACGCTCAGAATTCGGCGAGAACGCCGGTCATTGAAGATGGCGGAGCTGCCAAAAAAGACGCCGAAGGCGACCACATACACGGCCACCTGCTTGAACACAAACAGAAGATCCTCGCCCTGCCGGCCAGCCTCGGTCGTAAGTCCCAGGAATGCGAGCAGCAGCACCCACAGCAACATGACCAGGATCGGCCATCGCTGCTCTCGCACAAAATTGACGGCAATCACCAGGACCGGTTTCACTCGACACCTCCCGCTCGTGTGGAGTCAGCGCCGGAGGTTACCTCCAAGAAGATCTCCTCCAGCGAGCGCCGCAGCGGCACCACACTAATCACCTCACCGCCTGCATCCCAGATCCGGTTGATCGTGTCACGCTGCTGCTCCCTGGGCACGACAATTCTCGCGATCCCGTCTTGCCCGAAGTTCCACGAACTGCGATCGGGCGCTTTGTCAAACCCGTTCGGGTTGATGCCGCGAGCTGCGATCTCGGTTCGTTCATAGGATTCGAGCAGCTCATCGGTTCTGCCCAACCGCACCAGTCGGCCGCGATGAAGCACGGCCACGCGATCGCATAACAATTCAATTTCTGACAGCAGGTGCGAGCTCAAAAAGATTGTCTTGCCTTGGGTACGCGCTTTCAGAAGAAGTTCCCGCACCCCAACTCGCGCCACCGGATCCAAGGCGGAGGTGGGCTCGTCCAGAATGAGCAGTTCGGGATCGTTCACCAGAGCCTGCGCCAGACCCACTCGTTGTAGCATGCCGCGAGAAAAACGGCTCACATTCCTCCGGGCGTGGTCGTCGAGGCCCACCATTTCCAGCACCTCACCCGCCCGCTGCTTCAATTCGGAAGTTCTCATTCCGTTGATCGCGCCATAAAACCGCACCAGCTCCTCCGCGGGACGCGGATATAGAGCGAGATTTTCCGGCAGGAAACCGACCCGGCGGCGTGTGATGGCGTGGCCAAACGGCTCCCCGAGCAAGCGACCGTTACCGCTGGTAGGCCGCATGAAGCCCATGGCTAAATGAATGGCGGTAGTTTTTCCTGCCCCGTTCGGCCCGAGAAAACCGAAGATTTCCGTCGGGTAAACCTGTAAGCTGAAGTTGTCCAGTGCGCGAAACCGCCTTCCAAACAGGCTTCGGTATTCTTTGGTAACGTGGTCAAACTCCAGCGCGAGCTTCATCTGACCTCATTGTGACTACGCCCCATAGCTATGCATTATAAAAGGCGTCCGGCACGAGAAAACCATAGCTTGCGGGGAGGACATGCCGAAGGTTTCGGCTCTTTCGGTTTCGCTCGATTGCCGCCAGAAAGCCTGGATTGATGGATAGGGTGTACGCCCTTCACCTCGCCGAACTCGGCATTCCGGCGCACCCGGCATGCCAGCCACAAGCGCCTTGAAGCCCTGAGCTCTAGTACTGTCCGAGATGGGCTACTCGGGCGTTAAGACCCTTTCTAACCGCCTTAGAATCAGATTCTACTGGCCAAAAATTAACCTGGATATTCAAGGGATCGAGAGCTCTCCTCGTGCTCCCAACTCTGATTTGACAGCTCCCGCCCCTGCCGTCATCATGAGGGCGCCAGCGGGGTCCAAGCTGAGTCGTCAAGACCAAGGCCGCTCCGATGGCTAGACCGTTAATCGAAGGTTGAACCGCGGGCTCGCAGCCTAGCGGACGTCGACCAGGGGAGAACCACGGAAATGGAGCTCGGCTCCGCTTTGTTCCAACTGCCAAAGCGGGAGGTGCATGTCTGGCAGACGGATTTTGAAAGACCGATCCGTTCGGTTCATGATCTCCTCGACCGACAGGAACAGGAGCGAGCTGCGCGATTTAAAGTGGAGGCTCCGCGCAAGCAATTTATCGTCTCTCACGCCTTCCTCCGTCTTGCGCTCGAATCGTATCTGGGAATTGCGGCCCGGGACATAAGGTTTCGAATCGCGGCCTACGGGAAGCCGGAATTGCATGCGGATACAGACCTGCGGTTCAACCTGTCCCACACGGAAGGGACGGCCGTACTGGCGGTAGCCCGTGAGCGGCAGGTTGGAGTCGATGTGGAGCGAATTCGCGGGAATTTCAATCCTCTCGAACTGGCCGACCGCTTTTTTTCCTCCCCAGAAGCGTCGTGGCTGCGTTCCCAGCCTCGCGCGCAGCAGTTCCCGTCGTTTTTCGCCTGCTGGACGGCGAAGGAAGCCTACATCAAGGCCTGCGGCAACGGCCTCTCCATGCCCCTCGACCAATTCAGCATCATCCCCCGGCCTGCGAACCAGCGGCTCAAAATCGAATTCCTGGACAAAGCGGAGCCGCCGGCGGAATGGACCATGTGGGCGCTGGATTTGGGACCTGATCTACGCGCAGCCCTGGCGGCGGAGGGCCGGGAGCTTACGGTGAACCTGCGACACTGGTCTTGGCCTTAAACGAGGGCAAACCGGTTTCAGGAAGGCCCGGCGCTCGCGCCAGTATGGAGGGAATCGAGCACGCGAGTGATGCCTTGATGAAAGGTTGTTGGCGGAGTGATCAGGCTGACCACCAGAAATCCGTCGCTCGGGAACTCATAAAAGTGGCCGGGATGGACCAGAACCCCGGTCTTCTGCAAGAGATCGATGGCCAGCTCTTCGTCGGATTGGGTCACCGGGACCCGCAGCACTCCATACCAGCCACCTTCGAGCGCCAGACGCTGACAAGAGTGTTCTCGGGCCAGTGCGTGGTCGAGTTGTTCCAAATTTGTCCGCACCCGGTCCAGCAACAAGGGCTGGATATTGCGCCTTTGGTCAAGCATGACCGGAGCCGCCAGCTGGATGGGAGCATTCATCGAGAGGTACGTATCGGCGATGACCTCCAAGCGATCGAGCGCAGGGCCCGTACGTTCAGCCGGGCCGCTCGTGATCAGCCAAGCCAGTTTCATCTGCGGCAAACCCGAGATTTTGGAAAGGCCGCTCAGGGTAAAGGTCAGAACCTCCTGATTGGCGGCAAACGTCGGCCGGAAAGCACCATCGAGCGCGTAGGTTAGAAAGACCTCGTCGACAATCAACGATAGCTCATATTCCCGGCAGAAGTTGTTGAGCTCGGTCCGTTCGGTTGCGGAAACGAAGGATCCGGTCGGGTTGTTGGGATGTACCACGACCACGGCGCGGGTGCGATGATTGACTCGTTTGTGGAGAGAGGGGAAATCGATTTGCCAGCCGTGATCGTAGACCAGCGGATAGGGGACGAGTGTTACATCGTCTAAGTCGGCCAGAAATTCGAATAATGGATAACTTGGCCGGGGCACGAGGATCTCATCTTGGGGATTCGAGAGCAGGCGAAAAATGTAGGAGTAGCCTTCGCTGGTGCTGGTGGTGAGAATCACTGACTCGGGCGCGATATCGAATTCGTCCTGCTGCTTGCGGTAAAAATCGGCGACTGCCTGGCGAGCACTGCGCAGGCCCCTCGGTTGGGGATCGTACTCAATGGCTTTGGGGTTCATCAGAGCCTGGAGGATGATCTCCGAATCATAGTGAAGTTCGGCACGGGTGGGATTGGAAATCGTGAGATCCAGGATTTCCTGTCCTGCTGCCCGAAGCCTTTGCTGCGCCTCGGTCAAGGGGTTCGGGGTGAGTTTCCAATTGGTTCGCTGAGAGAACATGCGTCGAGTCATGATATCCGAGGACCGGGAGACCACTCATCCTCGGGATGAGAGTGCGGAACCGATCGGCGCAGCGGCGATGATGGTCATGGCGACTCGCCCGTGGCGACGCGGTAGCGCGCAAAAACATCTTCACCGGTGATGATACCCTCGAGCTTTCCGAGGTCGGCACGACTGACTACGGGAACAAGCGGAGTCTGTTCAACATAACGCAATGCCATTTCCAGCGGATGGTCGGGATGGAGGTAGGGGAGAGGCTGAGCGGGGAGAAGTGAGGCCAGTGTCGCTCCCGATTTGCCCTCGTTTACCACGCGCTCGAACACATCACGATTCAGGCTGCCCCAACCGGAGGGGGCCGATCGCACCAGAAAAACGTCGGACGACGTTCCCTGAAGCTGTTCGATCGCTTCCCCAACGGTAAGCCGGGAATCGAGCACGGGAGCCGGCGGGAGTTTCATCGCATCCTCGACACGCAGTATGCCTTCCTCCCGCTGCTCTTCGAGTGAGGGCAGATTGAGTCCGTCCTGGCGAGTCAGCAGGTCGAAGATGGGAGTTTCCTGGAGGCTACGAGAAATTACGTAGGCGATGGCGTTGGCCAGAATCACCGGAACGATGATCGAGTAATCGCCGCTGAGCTCAAGCACCATAAAAACAGAGGTCATCGGCACCCGCATAAACCCCGCGAAGAGCACGCCCATGCCCACCAGGGCGTAGGTGCCGGTAGTACCCGTGAGATGAGGATAAAAGTGCCGCTCCACGCCACCCACGGCGCCTCCCAGCATAGCCCCAATGAACATGGTAGGTGCGAACATTCCCCCCGGCGTGCCGGTGATGATCGAGAGCGTCGTAGCGAGGATTTTTAGTCCGGCCAAGCCTGCGAGCACCGTCCAAGTGAAGTGATCGTGCATGGCTTGGTCGATCGATTCGTATCCTGCTCCCATGACCTGAGGGGCACCCAGATACCCGATGAAGCCGATCATGAGTCCTGCGAGCGCAGGCTGGAAATATCGTGTGGCCTTGGGCAGAGCGACCAGCAGCGGGCGGAAATAGCCGATGGCTTTGGCGAACACGACTGCCGCCAGGCCTCCCACGATTCCGAGGACTGCATACGCGAGCAACTCGGTGGGATGGACGGTGGCGAGCGGAGGAATTCGAAATAAGGGTTGGGCACCGAGGAACGAACGCACCACCACCACACTGGAGATCGCAGAGAGCACAACCGAGCCCAGAATGGCGGCACTCCAGCGCCCGATGACCTCCTCGATGACAAAAAGCACCGCTGAAATGGGGGCATTGAAAGCGGCCGCCAGTCCGGCGGCAGCGCCGACCGGAGCCAGCAAGCGGAGCTTTTCCCGGGAGAACTTCATACGCCTGCCGATGACCCAGGCCAGGCTCGCGCCGATCTGCAAAGACGGATCTTCGGGTCCAAGCGACTGGCCGGAACCAATCGCCAGTGCAGCGGTGATGAATTTGCCCACCGCCGTACGAAACGGAATGCGGCCATTGAAGATATAGAACGCGGCCTTGGTCTGGTTCACGCCGCTGCCGCGAACCTGAGGAAATACATGGATGACCAGCACGGCGATCACAAGACCAACCACAGCGGGCACCAGGAGCACGGCAAGCGTATGGGGGGAAGGCGCCGGCCCAAGCAGACTGACGCTGGTCCAATCGATGGCCAGGCGAAGGCAGATGACGGCAAGCCCGGCAAAGATTCCGATGAAAACCGAAAGGATCAGGAAGAAGCGCTCTTCGGTCAGATTTGCGGTCAGGAACAGCCAGGAGTGGGTTCTCACATTCGGTACCGCTTCCGAAGCGGCCGAATTGGAAGGCACGGCAAGTTCCTGGCGCTCAGTGAGAGAATCCCTCACTGCTCCACTCCCGCGCGGTTCTCGGCGAGCAGCAACAAAGCCTGATCCTTGGCGGTCATTCCGCAAGCCGTCGTCTGCTGCTCAATCTGGAGCACGAGATCCATGATCTCATCCGGCAAGTCCGATTCACGGCTGGTTCCGAGTAGCCCGAGTTTCGATTTCATCTTGGTCCAGCGACCTTTCAGAGGAGACATGAGATCGCTTGAGGTTGGCGAGTTGGAGGTTTGGGGTGCTCCTGCCTCGATACAAGCGTCCAAGCGTTGCCCGGCGTCCTGAAAGATCATGCGCAGGCGCCGGTCGCGCTCGACTCGCGAGATGCGGCGATTGAAGGGATCGTTCTCAAGCACGAGTTGACTGGTTCGAAGCAACTGGGTGAGCTGAGCATCTTGGGGCCTGGCTTTGGCGGCGGCCTCCAAGTATCCCGCCGCCGTGCGGTAACGAGAGAGCTTGTAAGCTGCCTCCCCAGCTCCGGCAAGAGCCGCCGCGTTGGTCGGATCCGATCCGAGAGCCCGGCGGTATTCTGTAAGTGCGTGCTCGTAATCCTGCACTTCGGCAAAGAGATTCGCCGTTCGCAGCTCCATCTCTGCGTTGGGCGGCACATTGGCGGACAAACTAAGCAGCTCCGCCTCGGCTTGCTGGCGCGCCCCGAGACCGATCAAAACCCGAATCAATTCGAACCAGGCCTGCACCCGGTTTTGCTCCGCATCGGAGACCCATAGACCATAAATGGCATTGTGATAATACTGAATCGCCCGGTCGAGCGATTTTTCTTTGGCTGCCAGCCGCCCGAGAGCCAGATTGACTTCTCCATTCTGCGGAAACCGCTCCCATAAGCCAATTAGATAGCTCTCCGCTTCCTGCGTGCGTCCGCTGTCTACGAGGGCCCTCGCCAGGGCCAGTTGATATTCAAAATTGTCACGATCGTAGCTGAGAGCCGCGCGAAAATGCTGAATCGCCAGGTCTTCCTTCCCCGCCACCTGTTCTCGAAGGCTTCGCCAATAGAGTTGCCGGGCAAGCGCTTTTTCCTCCTGCTGAAAGTGGTGGACCAGTCGACCGACGCAGAATAAACCGACGAGTGCAAGAAGCACGAGGAGGGCGATCACGACTGGGGGTCGGCTGGTGATGGGCTCGAGGGCCGGTTTCGGCATTGTTACATCGTAAACCCATCGGTCGCTCGCCTGCTCCGATCTATTCGAGGCCCAGTTCTTTCCACTTTTTGTTGACCAGGGCCTTGATCTTAGCGTCCATTAGGATCTCATCAGGCCAGGGGCGCGTGAAGCCTTCGGCCGGCCATTTACGGGTGGCATCGATCCCCATCTTGGAGCCGTAATCTGGCAGCCGGGATGCGTGGTCGAGAGAGTCGACGGGACCGAGCGTGAACTGAATGTCGCGCTCGGGATCAATGTGGTTGAGTGCCTTGAGGGTGACCTCGCCGACGTCCTGGACGTTCACATCCTCATCGACCACAACGATGCACTTGGTAAACATCGCCTGGCCGAGCGACCAGATGGCGTTCATGACCTTGCGGGCCTGGCCCGGGTAGGACTTGCGGATGGAAACAATCATCAGATTGTGAAAAATGCCCTCGACAGGAAGATTGATGTCCACCAGCTCGGGGATGGTCAGCTTCATGAGCGGAAGAAAGATGCGCTCGACGGCCTTGCCCATCCAACCGTCTTCCATCGGCGGCTTGCCGACGATGGTGGTCGAGTAGATCGGATCTTTGCGGTGGGTAATGCAATCGACGTGGAAAACCGGATACAGATCTTCGAGCGAATAAAAACCGGTGTGATCGCCGAAGGGACCCTCGGTGCGGAGTTCGTCGAGGTTCACATGTCCTTCCAGCACGATTTCGGAGGTGGCCGGCACTTCGAGATCGACGGTCTCGCACTTGACCAGCTCGACCGGCTTCTGACGGAGAAAACCTGCAATTAAGTATTCTTCGACGTCGGGTGGAGCCGGCACAATCGAAGAGAAGGCGACCACAGGATCGGTGCCAATGGCAACCGCAACTTCCATTTTCCCGGAAGGCAGCGGATCTTCGGGCAACCGTGAAGCTCCAGAGGTACGTGCCATGATGTCCACCGCCCGGCGAGTGCCATCCCAGCCAGTTTCCCCAGCTCTCCCGGAATCGGGGGCGGAAGTTTCGACCGGCGAGATACTCTCACCTGAGCTGGCCGCCTGGCGCAACCTTTGGCGATAGTGCTCGGCCCCCACTTTTTGGCGCTGCCAATGCATGCCCGTCGTGCGAGCGTCATAGACCTGCATGCGGTAGCAACCGACGTTGCGCTTTCCGCTCGACGGATCGCGGGTGATCACCGAAGGCAAGGTAATGAAGCGGCCTCGATCCCGGGGCCAACATTGCAAGATAGGAAAGTCGAGGAGGGAAAAATTATCGCGTTGGATGACCTCCTTGCAGGGGCCGGTCGATACGGTTTTGGGAAAGAACTTTGCCATCTCCCCGAGCATGGGCAGCATTTTTACCTTGTCGAGGAATCCCTGGGGTGATTTCACATCTACAAAGGCCCGAATGCGGTCGGCGACGTCGTTGAGGGAGCTTACGCCCAAGGCCAGATTCATCCGGCGGGCTGAGCCGAACTGATTGATGAGGACTTGCGAGCCAGGGTAACCCTTGACGCTTTCAAAAAGCAGGGCCGGGCCGCCGGGCGAGGGCGATTGTCCCTTGCTGACGCGGTCCGTAATCTCGGTGATCTCAAGAATAGGATCGACCTCGGTTCGAATCTTCTTGATTTCGCCAGCGCGGTTCAGTGCGGCGATCCAGGCACGCAGGTCATCGTAGGCCAAGAGTCCTCCGTGGGAACTAAGGATTATAGAGCTTTTGCCCGAGGAAGCAGGGAGACCCGTGGCTGCCGCCCGCGGACCGACCCGGGCCTCGGTCAAGATCAGAATCCGGGATTTCGGTGGGATGATCATCGCTCGACCGGTCGGATTCCTGGCAGACACCTGCTCGATGTGAAGGAACGAGCATTTTGGAGAATTTTGTCCCGTCCCTCTCGACGAATCTCCGTGCAATGCCTATGATGGGAGTCTGATAAAACCTGTAGAGGATACGCAATGGCTGAACCAACCTATGAAGAGCTGAAGTCGCGTGTGGCGGAACTCGAAAAGCAGCAGGGCCAGCGCCGTTCCGGCTCCTTAGAATTTCGCATTGGGGAAAAAGGTGGCGTGAGTGTGTACGGCCTGGGTCGTTTTCCAACCACGCTGTACTACGAACAATGGATGCGGCTGCTCGACGCAGGCGACAGACTTCGGGAGTTCCTTGAGCAAAACAAGGAAAAGCTCAAGCTGAAGGGCTAGTGATTTCGTGCCGTCTGGGGAGCGAGAAACACAGTATCTCTACCTCACCACGCGCGGACGAAAAACCGGCCTCCCCCGCGAAATCGAGATCTGGTTTACCACCCGCAACGGCCGCTATTACGTGATCGCCGAGTACCCTAACTCCCATTGGGTCGAAAACCTGCGTGCCAATCCGCAGGCGCAGGTGCGCCTGGGATCGAGAAAGCTTCTCGCCCAGGCACGAGTTCTCTCAGCCGAGCTAGAGCCCGATCTTTATCATGCGGTCGAGGCTCTTTCTCGCGAGAAATATGGCTGGGGAGAAGGCTTGCCAGTCGAGCTGGTGCCGGAGGGAATCGGCTAGCTGCCGATCGCTGCCGTCGTCTCGAGCGCCACAGCGGCCCGAAACACTCAACGCGAGGAGGTTCGCCGCAAGACTCGCCCGAATCTAACTCGGGCACTGGGCTCCTGGTGCCCGATGTGCTTAGACTGTTTTCATGTCCTCTCAAGATATTCTGAAGCTCCCTCCGCCGGCAGCCGATGCCCGCCTCGCCTACGGAAGCGATCCCAATCAATTCGGTGAAGTCCGTTTGCCGAGCGAGAAGGGCCCTTTTCCAGTCGTGATGAACCTCCATGGCGGGTTCTGGCGGGCGCAATATGATCTCAGTCATGCCGGACACCTCTGTGCCGCACTCAGCCAGAAGGGCATCGCCACCTGGAATGTGGAGTACCGCCGGGTGGGCAATCCCGGGGGAGGTTGGCCGGGGTCTTTCGAGGACGTTCGCAATGCTTATCGCTTCATTCCTCAGCTCGGCAAACGGTACAACCTTGACGTCGCCAAGGTGCTGGTCATGGGCCACTCCGCCGGAGGGCAACTCGCTCTCTGTCTGGCGACCCACGAGCCGGCCCTGACCCGGGTCCTCTCGCTCGCTGGCGTTCTGGATCTTACCCAGGCTTGGCAGCTTCATCTCAGCGACAATGCGGTGGTGGCCTTCCTCGGCGGCACGCCGAGCGAAGTGCCGGAGCACTATCGCGAAGCCGATCCCACGGCAGGCTCAGTCCCGCGGGCAACCATCGAATGGCTGATTCACGGCGCCGGGGACGACGTGGTGCCCTCCTACTTCAGCCGGAACTACGCCGAACAAAAGAAAGGTCGAGGCGAAGATGTACATTACTTGGAGATCGCGACCGCCGGACACTTCGATCTGATCGATCCACGCTCCAGGGCGTGGCCAAAGGTCGAGAGCACCGTGCGCAACATGATGGGAGCTTAGGCTTCGCTTGAAAGCCTGAGTGCTTGCTGCGGTGAAAAGAGCGTTGTCAGCCTCATTCAAGATTGGGTCTCAAGCCGAGCCAATCGATCGGAGGAATCGGTGACTATAACGATTGCCCCGCCGGACCTTACTACACGGCCGCTGCGCGTGACGATTGAGCGCGCAATGCTGGCCCCGCCTGAGGTGCTGTTCCGTGCCTGGACGGAACAATTCGATCGCTGGTTTGCCGTCCCCGGGTCGGTGTTGATGAAAGGTGAAATCAACACTGCTTTCTTCTTCGAGACCGAATTCGAACGAACCCGGCACCCTCACTACGGCCGGTTCCTCCGACTGGAGCGCGACCGGCTGGTGGAACTGACCTGGCTTACGGCCGCAACCAAAGGTGCGGAGACGGTGGTGACGGTGGAATTCATGCCGCAGGGAGAAGGCACCGAGCTCCACCTCATTCACGCTGGCTTTCCGGATCGCGAGTCGAAGATTCGGCACCAGGAGGCCTGGCCCAAAGTGCTCGCCCATCTTGACCACGAAATGTCGCGCGCCGCCTGACCCTACCCGGGAACTCCCCTCTCCACCGTGATGCTCGCCGGTTGAGTAGCGTCTGGGAAGGCTCGGACCGGCAATTGACCCGGTCGCTCGATCGCTATGGGGGGTTCGACCGGCGGCGGCGTCCTGCTCCCGCCGTGGCAAAATCATGACTTCCGTAACCTTCTCGTCCCCCGTGGTGGAGGAACATAATCGAAATGCCATGGAGCGCCGCAAGTCCAAGCGCATGAAAATGGTATTGCCGGTGAAGGTTACGCTCTCTGGCAGTACCTATCTCGCCCACACCTGCGATCTGACCTCGCGCGGGGCGCGGGTCGGCGGCTTGCGCAGCACGCTGCAACCCGGCGAAACCGTCTGCTTACAGCGTGGCTCGAAGAAAGCGAACTTCAAGGTGATTTGGATTCAGCAGCTGGGGACCAATGAAGTGCAGGTTGGTCTCGAGGCGCAGGAACTACCGGCTAACTTCTGGGGTGTTGATCTTTCTCAAGCCGACAAAAAGAACAACACCACAGACGCGATCCTGGCCTTGTTCGCTCCCAAGAATTCTTGAACGCAAGCGCTCGCAGTGCCAACAGAACACTGAGCTTACGAGCCTACGAGGCTCTCCGCAGCACCAAAGCCGAGTTCTTGGATCCGAATGCAATACAATTGCAAACCGCGTGTTCGATCGTCTTCCTCCGTCCGGCCCGGGGCACATAATCGAGATCACAATCCGGATCCGGGGTTTCCAGGTTGATGGTGGGAGGGAGCTGCTCCCTCTCCATGGCCACAATCGTCGCCGCCACGCCGGCGGCGCCGCAGGCCCCTTGCGGATGCCCAATCTGCGATTTCAAAGCCGACATCGGTACCGTGGTGGCTTGCTCGCCGAGCGCTAGCTTCAACGCGCGGGTCTCAATGCGGTCGTTCAGCTGGGTCGAGGTTCCGTGCAGATTCACATAATCCACATCCTTGGCTGAGATCCCCGCCTGTTTCATCGCCAGGACGATGGCACGGGCCGGCTCTTCCCCACACTCCTCGAGACGCACGCGGTGGTATGCCTCGCAGGTGGAGCCGTACCCGCAGACTTCTGCGAGGGTTCTGGCTCCGCGGGCGCGAGCGTGCTCGTATTCTTCCAGCACAAACATCCACGCCCCCTCGGCCAGGACAAACCCGTCGCGATCCACCGAGAACGGTCGCGATGCGCGCTGGGGCTCGTGGTTCCAGGAATCGGTCAGAATCTTCATCAAAATGAATCCCTTTACGATGCCTAGCGAAATCGGCGCATCAGCCCCACCGCTCAGCACCCGGTCGAGCCTTCCGGATTGAATTTGCCGCATGGAATAGCCGAAAGCATCGGTCGAAGAGGTGCATCCGGTAGTGATTACATGGCTCGAACCGCGCAACCCAAAGCGCACGCTCAGCTCGCTCGAAAGCGTGCCCATCACGCCCGTCGGGATGCAAAACAAACTCATCTGCTTATATTGCTGACGAAAATAGCGGCGGTATTGTTCTTCGGTGAACTCCTGCGATCCGCCGCCAGAGCCGAGGATCACCCCGAAGCGGCGTCTTTCCTCCAAAGCAAGCGAAGCCGCATCGATGCCCGCAACTGACAGGGCTTCGGTAGCCGCGGCTAAAGCGAGGGGCAGGACACGCGACACATGCTTTCGTTCCTGCTTTTCCACCCAGGCCAGTTCGTCGAAATCAACCACTTCGCCCGCGATCTGAACCGCTATTTCCGAGGGGTCAAAGCGCGAAATGCGGCGAACGCCGCTCGACCCGGCTAAAACCGCGTCGGAGAAAGCAAGATTGCCAACACCGTTCGGGCTGACTACCCCCATGCCGGTGATCACCACTCGTCGTTTCAAGCTGGCCCTCCACAATCGTGCCCTCTAAAGTCTAGCAAGCAATGATGCCCGACAGGCTCCGTCGGACCGGTGGGTTCCGGCATCCCCTGGCCGGCCGTCATTCGCGAGCCGTTCCTAATCAAGGAAGGCTTTCATGCAGAAGACGCTCCCGCCGGACTTTTCGAACTCGGAGGTTTCGACCACGACCGGTGCCAAGCCTTCCAGGGCGAGAATCCGGCTGAGATTCGGCGTGAGGTGAGAAGTAATGAAGCGGCTGTGGATGACGATACCGTTCCCCAGGAACTCGCGCGCTTCATCGCGGCTGAGCTCGTGGACCCGCAGAAAACCTGCACGAACCGCTTTCAGCGAGGCGGCGGAGTAGGCTCCGGGGTAGATCAGCGCCGATTCGTTATTCAGGGGGCAAAGGCAGGTATCGAGGTGGTAGCAGTGCTGATCGACCAGCTCGAGGGGACTAACGAGGAAACCAAACGGTTCCATCGCCGCCCTAAATTTCTCTATGCCTCCGCGGGTGGAGCGAAAGCCATAACCTGCCCAGATGCGAGAGCGGTCGGGATGCCAAAGCAGATCGCCGTGTCCCTCGAGATATTCGTCCTCGAAGTCCAGGTCGATGATGTGGTATCGACGCCGGCGAAACCATTCGACGTAGAAAGGCACCTCGCGTTGGCGGGAAGCGTAGCGCATGCGGCTGGGAACTACGAATTTGCCCAGCTTTCGATGTTCGCCCACAAAGATCGGGTTGGCGGCAAACACCATGTCATCCAGGTCTGGTACGGGATCAATTAACTCAATTTTTAGGCCTGCAGCCTCCAAGGAACCGCGCAAATTCTCCCACTGCTGCTGGGCTCGCAACCGGTCGATAGGGAGGCCCATATAGGGGTTCTTCGCTTCGCGGACGTCGAAGAAGGTTGGCGGGCACATAAGGACGGTCCTAGGCATGCGGGTTGATGATAGCGTTTGGCTCGTTTGGCTGGCTAGTCACGGGGTTGCGGTGGTGTGGAATCAAAGGCAGAGGCTTCGAGGCGCATCCTCCCTTGCGGCCTTGGGAAACGCGTCTCCATTGACCCGGCGCTCGGTGTTTTTAGGCAGCACAGGTTGTTAGATTCAAGCATCTTAGCAACCCACTTCGAGCCTGCTTTGTTTATCCAACGGATCGAATTTCTGAGTTCCCTGTCCCACTTCTCTCCAGGCTTAGACCTGCGCAGCTTTCCAGGCGCGCCAGTCCTTGCGAACGGCCGCTGCCATGTCCTTGACAGCCGCAGACAACAGATTGGGTTTCATCCGATCGAGATGCCGGCGCATTTGCTTCCGGGCCTTCCGGCTGCCCAAGTGTATGTTCGCAGTTTCCCGGCCCATGGCGTTGAGGAGTCGGCATTCGTCTCGATCACGAGGCAACACGTTTAACTCAATGCGGCAGCAGTGAGGCGATAACCGGCGAACGATCCAGTTCCCACACAGCCGTACGTAGGGATCGGGACAGCGAATCGCAGAATTGATGATCGTCTCACAGAACAGCCTGGCCGGAGCTTTCTTTTGGGTGGCCCAATAGAGAGCCGAGGGCCGCAGTGCCTTGGCCTCCCGGGCGATCCGGCCGCCCCGCAATTCTGCGATGGCTACCAGGCGAGCCTGACCCAAACTCCCCAGCCCAGCGACCCGGTGGAAAACCTCATAGGCCTGACCTGGTTCGGGCAAAAGACATTCCAATGCCCGCTTGGCGGTGGGAGGAATGCGGCCGTCGCATCTTGGCAGGCTGCCCAGCTTTTGCCAAAAATGGACCGGATCCCGCAACCTGTTGGTCGCCATGCGGCGCAGCCAGGTGTTCTCTTCTTCGAGCACAAATGGACGTCCGCCTTCGAGGATCGATTCCCGGTAGCCGTCGAGAAGCGCGTCCAATGCATCTTTCGTCTTCAGGACAAGGTGTCCCGCTTCGATCGCCAAAATGGCGCTGGTTGCCAGACGTACCAGATCGATTGTGTATGGCAGAGGCGCTGCTTCATCAAAGTCGTTGACGCCCCAGACAAGACGGCCTTCGGTGTCGCGCCAGGTTCCGAAATTCTCGATGTGAAGGTCACCAACGGCCAGAAGCCGGGGAGCTTGGCACAGATGGGGACAAATCTTCGGCCAAAGCTCGATCCAGCGATAAAAGGTAGCCCGAAAAAAGAAAAAGGGCGATTCTGCCATGCGCTGATGTTTGAGAGATAAGTCGCGCCTTACCAGAGTGGTGTACTCCCCCATCCATTGTTCGAAGCGATGTGTTGCCTTGATGATGTCCATTCGAGCAGGGCGTCAACATTATGATCGGCCAGGAGGATTGTCAATCGTTGGGCGGGAGGCCACCGCTCTCAGCTTCCGGCCGCGGCTGAGCGTCCTCGCCCAACGTGTACGGCGTCGCCCTTTTCCACAGGTCGCCAAGCTACCCCCGCCCCACCTACCCGTCGGCGGCTTCTCGAGCGAGGGCCTGGGTAGCGCCAGTAGAGCGGCTTTCCTCGCTTTCGCCTTCATGACCGGATTCTCGGTGCGTTCCCGTGGTTGGATGCATCCAACCAGTGTGACAGCCGTAGATCCGCGACACCCATAGTCCTTGGTTTCGAGGGGCGGAACGAGTGCCTAAACGAGATACAGTACATACTGTATTGGCAGGTCCCATCAAAGCCTGTAAGGTCTCGGCCGAGGCATTGGGCTAAGAGAATGGCGATGTTGGCTCATTGTGTCAATCCGAGCTGTGGCGTTCCGTTGCATTCTTTCGCGGAGGGACGCCTTTTTCAGTTTGAGGTGGTATCAATTTCCATTTCCGCCAGCGATGAGAGTGGTGGGCCATTCGACGAGCGGCCAAGCACACAGACCGCTCAATTCTGGTTATGTCTCCGTTGTGCAACCAGTTTTCGCCTGGTACTTGACCCCGCAAGTGGATTAAAAATCCTGCCCATAGAGATTGACTCGGCAGAACTCAATGACTTGCCGCTTTCGGGCGTGCACTTGAGAGAAGCTAACAACTGCTGAGCGGTTAAGACGCACGGCGGGGGTAAGAATTACATCCCTACCACCGGCTACCGATTGAATTGGCGGCATTTCATTTTGGCAACCGCGGTGCAGAAAACCTGGACGTCTGACATGTTTTGCTAGTGGTGTTCACCAAGCAGGGCGTCGTATGCTAAGTCTTGGGTTCATCGATCGGTGGCGACCCTAGGTTCTGCGGAGGTGTTCTGTGGCTGCTTTTCGAATCTTAGTAGCCGACGACCACGAGGTTGTGCGTAAGGGATTGGTGGCGTTGTTGCAGCAGCAACCGAACTGGGAGGTGTGCGGCGAAGCCGCGGATGGTCGGGAAGCCGTCGAGAAGACCCGGGAGTTGAAACCCGATGTGGTCATTCTCGATATCGGCATGCCGAGCTTGAACGGGCTCGAGGCAACCCGCCAAATCCTGAAACTGAATCCTCAGGCAAAGGTGTTGATCCTTACGCTGCATGATTCCGACCAGGTCGTGCGAGACGTGTTGAACGCAGGGGCGCGGGGGTTTCTCCTGAAATCCGATGCCGCCCGTGACCTGGTGGCTGCCGTCGAAGCGCTGAAACGCGACAAAACCTATTTCACGTCCAAAGTCGCCGCGATGGTGCTCGAGGGGTATCTCAAGGGTGGAACTGGTCCGGCACCGGCGACCGTCGGACGCAACCGCCTGACTCCGCGGGAACGCGAAATCGTTCAATTGCTCGCCGAAGGAAAGAGCACCAAGGAAGTCGCGGTGGTTTTGGGCTTGAGCGTTAAGACGGCCGAGACCCATCGCTCGAATATCATGCGCAAGTTGCAACTGCACTCGGTCAGCGACCTGGTACTGTACGCGGTGCGGAATAACATTGTGCACGTAGTGCAAACGGGCGTCGAAACACCCCAGTAGGATTCGTCGATCATGAGTGCTGGCCCATGCGCCAGCTTCGTTCGTGCCGGTTGTGCGCATCGGCGGCTGCTAGGTTCTGCTCGACTTGCGCGATCTTCTGCGGTTTCAATGACGATCGGGAAGAAGTGTGTTCATGGCTAAGATGTTCCCGAGCTCGCCTTCCGTTCTCGTAGTCCCGCTGTAGACCTACCTCATTTCCTTCGTGGGATCTGCGCCCATCGCCAGGGCAAGGAAATTCTCAGCACCGCAGCGATTCAAACCCTTTCTCATGGTGCGAACCGGAAGCTGGAAGTTGTTTCGTCGTTCCGATGGCAACTGGGAGCATGGCAAGAAGCAGGAGCCGGCCCTATTACGGTTCAGGGACGCGGCGCCTGCTCAGAGAGGTAGGTTACTTGCGGGCAACTTGCATCGTCGGAGCTTAATGCGGAGCGGGATGTTGAGGAATCCGGCCGACCCTGTAATTTGCCTCAGGACTTTCTGTAGCCAGATGCAAATTCCCGGGCACGGGGCTGCGGCCAATCGATACAGCAAGTAATTGAGGCGCCTACAGCTTGCACCGGATGGTTGGTCTGCCCGCGGCAAACTAGCCTCAGATTGTAAGCACAAACCGCTTGCAGTCGTTGAAAGGAGATGCCAGTGAGCCGCGAAATCGATTCCAGCCTCCGTTTTGTTTCAGATCGTGACTCGGTAAGGCGGGCCCAGCAGGGCGATGCCGACGCATTCGCTTCGTTGTTCCATGCCCACAAGGCGAGAATCTATTCCGTCTGCCTGCGCATGACCAACAACACGGCAGAGGCCGAAGATCTGACCCAGGATGCCTTCATGCAGGTGTTCCGCAAACTCTCTACCTTCCGCGGAGATTCAGCCCTTTCCACCTGGCTTTATCGCATCGCAGTTAACACTGTGCTCATGCGCTTCCGCAAAAAAGCTCTCCGCCAGATACCGCTCGACGAGCCTAGCTCCCCGGGCAGCAAATTGGTGCACCGCGAGTACGGAGGCACGGACGATCGCCTCAGCGGCTCGATCGACCGCATTGCCCTCGCGCGGGCCATCCGGGAACTGCCGGACGGTTATCGCACGATCTTCCTTCTCCATGAAGTCGAAGGATATGAGCACCAGGAAATCGCGGAGTTGCTGCACTGCTCTGTGGGCAACTCCAAGTCCCAGCTGCATAAAGCCAAGCTGCGAATCCGGGAACTGCTGAGACACGACAGGCTGGAGCCGCAGGAACAGAAAAGGCGCGAGGTGAACCGACCTAGGGTGGCGGCTCCCCGCGCGCAGCACGACGCCGAAGCGAGGGACGCTCGGGAGCGTTCGGTCGATCGAAGCCACCCTGTCGTCCCACAGCTTTCATCTTCCTACGCGATTCCCCTCTAATCCACGGCTGCCGGGGTAGCCCGGAACGCGAGCATGCGGACATTACCATTTCCGCGCTGACAATCCTTCTCGGTTGGAAAGGAGCTCCCTTGGGGGGGACCCCAACATCGATGTCTAAACCCCTCTGCTGCCCCCTGCGTCCTAGATGCGAAATCATGGCAATCGCGAACAGCACCAAAAAGATGACGAACAGGAGCTTAGCGATTCCTGCCGCTGCCGCCGCCGCAATCCCTGCGAATCCAAAAATCCCGGCGACAATCGCGACAACCAAAAATAGCAGCGCCCAGTACAGCATGTAGCCTCCTTGTTGTTGTCGAAGTCGAGCAAACGCGAGTCCAGGCTAGTGTCCAAACTTCGCTTCCGACCATCAGGCTGAGGTTGTAATCGGGTCTTCTATTCGCTGTAGGGCGACCGAGCTGATCTCGCACCGTCAGTCGAGGTCACAGGTATCGGACGATCTATGCCGTAGAATCGCATCTTGGGGTCGCCCATCGGATGAACCTCTTGCACTCAGCGAAGAGCATCGAACTTTGGACCCGATCGCCAGCTCGAGGCTCAGGCTGGCTGGCCTTCGAAGTGTTTTGTCTCGAACGTGTTCGGATGATTCTTGGTCTATTGAGCTGCTTTTTGTGCTGGTCCCTGGTCGGAACCGCCCGTGCGCAACAGTCCTACCAAGAACTGCAGGCGGCATACGAGGGGGAGACGGTAACTGCGGTCGACCTGGTGGCCAACCCGCACCTCGACACCAAACCTCTCGAGGCGCTGATTGAGCAAAAAACCGGCCAGCCCTATTCTGAGAAAGCGATAGCAGCGAGTGTTGCCGCTCTGGAAGGAACCAAAAAGTTCACGAGCGTCACGCTCAACGTGGACGCCAGACCCGACGGCTTGCGTCTCAGTTTTATTCTTGAACCGGCATATTACATGGGAATCGTGGACTTTCCGGAAGCGGCAAAACGCTTCAGCTACATCCGGTTACTCCAGGTGGCCAATCTTCCCGACCAGGAACCCTACGATGAAGCGCGGATTCCGGAAGCCGAAGCAAGCTTACGGCGTCTGTTGCGAACGGAAGGTTATTTTCAGGCTCAGGTACAGGCCGAAACTCAGCTCGATGACCTCAATCAGCTCGCTAACGTTACCTTTCACGTCAATTTCGGTCAACGGGCTCGCATCGGTTCTCTGACGATCGAGGGAGCAGGAGAGGAAACTGCCCGGCTGTTGCGTTCGGTCGAGTCCCTTCGGGCAAGGTTGAGCGGAGGCCTGCTGAAGCCGGGAAAGTCTTACTCTTCCTCGCGCGTGCAGGAAGGCACCAAGCTCATTCAACGCACTCTCCGTCAGCGTGCTTACCTCGCCAGCAAAGTAACTCGAACTCCTCCGCGCTATAACCCGGACACCAATCAAGTGGACATCACCTACAAGATCGAGCTGGGCCCAGTCGTAGAGGTCAAGGTCACCGGGGCCAAGCTCACGGTGTTTCCCTTCTTATCCGGCAAACAGGCTAAGAAACTCATTCCGGTCTATTCGGAGGGATCCATCGATCAGGATCTTGTCAATGAAGGCCAACAAAGCCTGGTTGATTATTTCCAAGAGAAGGGATACTTCGACGTTAAGGTCAACACGGATCTCGAGCGTCAGCCGGAGCGAATTTCGCTCACCTATCAAATCGACAAAGGAGAGAAGCGCAAACTGGACAAGATCATTTTTGAAGGCAATCAACACATTTCCAGTGGAAATCTGGCGGCTCACATTCCGATTCACAAGGCTCGCCTCCGGGGCCCCGGCACCTACAGTGACAAACTCCTCCAAACCAGCGTCAACAATGTCGAGATCCTCTATCGCGATGCGGGTTATGAGCAGGTGGATGTTACTGCGAGAACCGTCGATCACGAGTCGAAGATCGACGTCGTCTTCAAGATCACCGAGGGCGAGCAAACCCTCGTCGATAGGGTCGAGGTCAACGGCAACCAAAACATCCCGCAGAACCAACTCACAGGAACGCAGGGATTCCAACTTCGTCCCGGCGCCCCATTTTCTCCTGGCAAGCTGAGGACCGACCGCAACCGGATCGCGGCAACCTACCTGGACCGGGGATACCTGAACTCGGAGGTAAAGGCGGCGGTAAGGAACCATGCAGAAGAAAAATACAAGGTCGACGTCACCTATAACGTCACCGAAAACCAGCTGGTCCGGATCAATCGAGTGGTTTATCTAGGACAAAAACGTACGCGAATGCGGCTGCTCCGAAAAACCGCGGCGCTAACCAGCGAACAGCCTCTGAGCCAACAGCAGCTCCTCCAGTCTCAATCTCAGCTCTACGACCTGCAGATTTTTGATTGGGCCAGTGTCGGGCCAAGGAAGCCGATCACGGATCAGAGCGATGAGGAGGCCCTGGTAAAGGTTCATGAAGCCAAGCGCACGGACATCGCCTACGGCTTTGGCTTCGAAGTTTCGCGTCGCGGTGGCAACGCCCCTGCCGGGACGGTTGCGGTCCCTGGTCTACCGCCCGTGGACCTGCAAGGTCACAGCGTGGCGTCGAGTTCGGAGTTTTTTGCCAGTCCACGCGGCTCCCTCGACATCACTCGTCGCAATATGCGCGGCCTGGCGGAAACCGTGAACGTTCAGCTGCTGGGCTCGCAGCTCGACCAGAAGGCGCTCTCTTCCTACACGATTCCGAGTCTTCACCGAACCAAATGGAACGGGCTGGCCTCCCTTTCCTTTGAACGCACTTCGGAGAATCCCCTGTATACCGCCCAACTCGAAGACGGCACATTTCAGGTGGAGCGAGTCTTGAAAAAGCAAACCAACACCAGACTTCAGGTTCGCTACAACTATAACCACACCACCCTGTCGGAGCTGTTGGTTCCGGAACTCGTTTTGCCGCAGGACCGCAATGTCCGGCTGTCCTCGGTTTCGGGCAGCTTCATTCGGGATACCCGCGACAATCCCCTCGATGCTCACGGAGGTACCTTCACAACCGTGAACCTCGGCATCACCCCCATCGCGTTCGGTTCGAGCGCCAGTTTCGCACGACTGTTTAGCCAATACAGTTTCTATCGACCGCTCCACAAAATCGTGTGGGCCAACAGCTTTCGTTTGGGTTTGGTGAAAGCCTACGCCGGGAGCTTCGTCCCTACCAGCCAATTGTTCTTTGCTGGCGGACAGACTACGTTACGCGGGTTCCAGGTTGATCAAGCGGGGCCGCAACGCATCGTGCCGTTCTGCAACGTGCTTACCGGCACGACCGGGTGTGTCCCCGTCACCGTCCCGGTGGGTGGACGTCTGCTATTCATCTTCAACAGCGAGCTGCGGTTCCCCGTGAAGATTGTGTCAGCCCTGGGGGGAGTAGTCTTTTATGACGGCGGGAATGTGTATTCGGCCATCAATTTCAATAACTTCGTGGACAATTACAGCAACACGATCGGCCTTGGACTGCGCTATGCTACTCCGATCGGGCCGATTCGCATCGATGTTGGCCGCAATTTGAATCCCGTCAAGGGTCTCAACCCAACGCAATACTTCATCACGCTGGGTCAGATGTTCTAAGGGGTGGTCATGAAGGGGAAACAGTTTATCCGATGGGCGGGGGCGGTCGTCGCGATCCTCGTGTTCCTCGTCATTCTCGGCGGCTATACCGTTCTGAAGACACCGCAATTTCATCGCTACGTGCTGGCGAAAATCATCGAACAGGTCCAGAGGACGACCGGCGGCAAGCTGGAGGTCGAGAACTGGGATTTTCATATCTCACCGATGGTGGTGAACCTTTATGGAATCACTTTCCACGGGACCGAAGATGCGGAGCATAAGCCATTACTTGCAGCCGAGAAGCTAACCGTCGGGGTTCGTGCACGCGGGTTGTTGCGTCGTAAGCTTCAGTTGACCGAGGTTCTTATTCAGCATCCCATCGCGAGTTTCGAGGTGAATCCGGACGGAAAAACTAATCTCCCGACCCCGCCCGAGAAGACCACGAGCGCGACTCCCATCACCGTGTGGGATCTGGCGGTGGCCCACACACTCCTGAACCATGGGGAGGTTTACTACAACGATCAGGAACATAGGTTCAGCGCAGAATTGTACGATCTCCAAACCGAAGTTCGCTTCGATCCCGCGGCAACGCGCTACAGGGGATCGATTTCCTACCATGATGGTCGACTGCAATATGCGGATTATTCTCCTCTCCCCCATAATCTGGACGCTCAGTTCAGCGCAACTCCGTCGGGAGTTTCTTTCCATCCGCTGGTGTATGCCATCGGTTCTTCCCGTGTTTCGCTGCAGGGGGAAATTCGGAACTACAACAACCCTGAGCTCAGCGGCACCTACGACATCTTGATGCATACGCAGGATTTCGCGGCCATGTCGCCTAGGGCAGCTGCAGCAGGAGACGTGCGGCTGGCGGGGAAGTTTCAATACGCAAACGCGTCCGACCAGCCCCCGGTGAAAGCCCTCGTGCTCGATGGTACCCTCGACAGTGGCGCCCTCCACATCGCTTCGCCGGATGGGCAGATCGAATTTCATAGCCTGAAGAGCGAGTACCACTTAGCCCACGGCAATCTGATTGCGCCCCGGGTCACTGCCGACCTGCTGCATGGGCGACTGACGGCCGATGCCAGCATCGAGCATCTGGACACGGCTGCAATCTCGAAAGTCCACGCCTCCTTCGAGCAGGTTTCGCTCGAAGCGGCGAGGCAATCGATAAAGCGCGGTGAAATGCGGCGTATTCCGCTAACCGGAACCGCGGATGGCAGGCTGGACGCATCCTGGGAGGGCAGCCTGAACACCCTCCGCTTGGTCTCTGAACTGGCCATCCATGGTGCCGTCTGGGATTATTCGGCCGTACCAGCCTCGGCTACCCCGGTCGATGGGATGGCCCACCTCAAGTACGAAGGCTCGCAAAGCATCCTCGAATTGCGTCAGACCACGTTCAAAATTCCTTCCACCTCGGTAATTGTCGCTGGGCAACTCAGTAAGCATTCCAATCTCAAGGTGCAGGCAGTTACCGGCGATCTCACTCAGTTCACCGAGCTGGTGGCATCCTGGCGCAAGGCGTTAACGGCATCGGCGCCGCCTCTCCCGCTGGTGTCTGGGTCAGCAAGACTCGATGCCGTCGTCGAGGGCTCGCTTGAACAACCCGCGATTCGCGGGCAGCTCAATGCGCAGAATCTCGAGGTCCAAGGCAGCCAGTGGTCCGCTGCGCAACTGGCATTCGCGGCCAATCCTTCCCAGTTTGCGGTTCAGAACGGGTCGCTGACCAATGCTCGGCAAGGCGTGCTGTATTTCGACGCCCGCGTGGGTTTGAAACATTGGACCTATACTCCTTCGAGTCCAATCGCTGCGAACGTATCGGCGAGAAGACTCTCGCTCACAGATCTTGCACACCTGACCAACCGGCAGTACCCAATCGCAGGCAACCTATCGGCCGATGTCATCTTGCAAGGGTCACAACGGAATCCCTCTGGACACGGCTCTCTCGAAGTGGTGAAAGCCACACTCTACGACGAGCCCGTTCAGAATCTCGGTATCGAGTTCCAGACCGCAGGCAATGCCATCAACGCACGACTCAAGCTTAGCGCGCCTGCGGGTTCGGCGGTGGCAGATCTGAACTATGTCCCCACAACCCGGGCCTACCAACTGCAATTGAACGCCCCCGGCATCATGCTCGAGAAGCTGCACCGGGTCCAAGAGAGGAATATGGCACTGAGCGGAACCCTGACTGCCTCCGCCCACGGGGCGGGAACGCTAGACGATCCGCAGCTGGCGGCAACGCTTGAGATACCTCGGCTTGAAATGCAGCAAACCGCCGTCCGCGACATCAAGGCGCAAGTGAATTTGGCTCATCAACGCGCCGACTTCACTCTCGGCTCCGACATGACCGGGGCTCACCTCGAGGCAAAAGGAACGATCGATCTCACGGACGGTTACTACACCGACGCCAGCCTCAATACCAATAGGATCCCGCTCGAGCCACTGCTGGCAGCGTATGCGCCAAGTACCCCGCCCGGACTCGAAGGGTCGACCGAATTCCATGCATCCTTTAGAGGACCGCTCAAAGATAGATCCCGCATGGAAGTGCACCTGACGATTCCAACCCTAACCGCGAGTTATCAAGCCATGCAACTGGAGAATCGAGGACCGATCCATGTCGACTATGCCAATTCGTTGGTCGTGCTGCAGCCAGGAGAACTCCGCGGCACCGATACTTCGCTTCGCTTTGAGGGACAGATCCCCGTCGCAGGCACAGCGGCCATGAGCGTCAACGCGCAGGGGTCGGTCAATCTGCGCTTACTCAGCATGTTTTCCTCGAACGTGAAAGCCACGGGCACCCTCGGAGTCGATGTGCGCACGAGCGGCAGCATTCAGAACCCTAATGTCGAGGGGCAGATACAGATTGAAGGGGTTGCGCTGTCGAGCGGCATGGCACCCCTGGACCTCGAGAACCTGAATGGAACCATGGACGTCACCCGGGACAAACTACAGATCCGCAATCTTACCGGCCAACTGGGCGGCGGCCAGGTTTCCGTCGGCGGGTCGATCGCGTACCGGCCCACTTGGCAGTTCAATTTGGCTCTCCAGGATAAGGCCGTGCGCTTGCTCTACCCGGCAGGGATGCGCACCGTATCCGACGGCAATCTGACATTCACCGGGACCGCGGGATCCTCGACGCTGGGCGGGCGGTTGATGATTAGCAGCCTGAGCTTTACGCCCGACTTCGATCTCTCCAGCTTCGCCAGCCAATTCGGCGGGACCTCGCTTCCTTCAGTGGGAGAAAGCTTTGCCGATAGGGTCAAGCTCCGCATCGGGGTGCAATCGAAACAGAATCTTTCCGCTATCAGCAGCGGGCTCAGTGTGGAAGGCACAGTCAATCTGCAAGTGATCGGCACGCTCTCGAATCCGGTCATTATCGGCAGGACCGACCTGACGTCGGGCGAATTCTTCTATCTGAATAACCGATACAATTTAGAGCGCGGCATCATAAGTTTTGATAACCCGAACCAAACCTCGCCTGTGCTCAATGTGCAGGTCACCACCACGGTCGAACAGTACAACCTGACCGTCACTCTGACCGGGCCCGTCGATAAGCTTACGACCAGTTACATGTCCGATCCTCCCTTGTCGACAGCCGATATCATCAATCTGCTGCGGACCGGACAAACCACCATCGAGGCCGCCGCGACCGGGACCAGCACGGATGCTTTCCTGGCGAACAAGGCTACCAGCCCGGTCACCGGCGGGATTCAGCGGCTGGTCGGGATTTCGAGCTTGCAGATCACTCCGTTGTTCGGTACCAATCCGAGTGCACGCATCGCCTTACAGCAACGCGTCACAAAGAATTTCCTGTTCACCTTTTCGACCGACGTCAGTCAACCGGGGAGCGAGCAGGTGCAAGGGGAGTACACGTTCAACCCGCGCTGGTCGATCAGGGTAACGGGTGATGAACTGGGTGGAGTCGCCGTCGATGGCCGTTATCACACCAAGTTTTAGGCCCAGGAACCCCTATCCTTAGGCTTATAGGTACATTAGCAGGGGTCATCCACAGAGCCGTCGGCCTGCCAACGCCTAGTGCAATCGAGGCATCGAATCCTTGCAGGCGGGTGTAGCATTTTCCCAGGGGGCCCGGGGAACCCCTCGACGGTTGACCCGGTTCGGGCCCGGGCCTAACATATCGCCGAGCGCGCTTCCATGATCGGCCAAACGGTCCTGCATTATCGCATCCTTGGCAAAATCGGTGGCGGCGGCATGGGAGTCATCTATGAAGCCGAGGATCTGCGCTTGGGTCGTCGGGTGGCGCTTAAGTTTGTTCCCGAAAATGTAGTCGGCGACCGCAAGGCTCTGGAGCGCTTTGAGCGAGAAGCTCGGGCGGCCTCCAGAATGAACCATCCTAATATCTGCACTATTCACGACATCAGCGACAATGACGGCCATCCCTTCATTGTCATGGAGAAGCTCGAGGGCGAGAGCCTCAAGCAGCTTTTGCAGGGAAAGCCGCTTGAACTTGAGAACTTACTGGGCATCGCCATCCAGGTTGCGGGCGCACTCGAAGCGTCGCACGCCAAAGGTATTATCCATCGCGACATCAAGCCTGGGAACATCTTCATCACCCAAAGCGGCCAGGTGAAGGTTCTCGACTTCGGCCTGGCCAAGCTGTCGCGCGGCGGAATCCCGGCGGCCGAAGACACGCCTTACGAAGACTCGCTGACTCTGGTGGGAGTAATCCCGGGCACCGCCCTCTATATGTCTCCGGAGCAGGCGCGAGGGGAAGAGCTCGACACCCGCAGTGACATTTTTTCCTTTGGCGTCGTGCTCTACGAAATGGCAACCGGCCAGAAACCCTTTCGCGGCACAAATGTTGTCACCACCCTCGACGCCATCCTGCATCAAAAGCCCGCTTCTCCCCGGTCTTTAAATCCCGCTCTTCCCCTGGCTCTTGAAGGCGTAATCGGGAAAGCCATGGAAAAGGACCGCAGCCGGCGCTATGAGAATGCGATCCAGATGAAAGCAGACCTGGCGCGGCTGAAGAAAGAAGCGGACCTCGGGACCCTCAAAGCGAGCACACGCGAGATCCCTTTCCAGGTCATCACCCAGACCTTCGGTCAGGCCCGGCCCTGGCACAAATATCTATTCCTGGGCCTTGCCTTGCTTCTGGTCACGGTGCTAGCGGCATTCGGTACCTGGTGGTTCAAACATCGAGCGGGAACGGTCGTGGCCGGCAAGAACGGGATTGCCGTGCTTCCTCTGCAGAATATGAATGGTGACTTCAGCGTAGATTATCTGCGTTTCGCGCTGGCCGATGAGATTGCCAATGCTTTGATGTACACGCGAACCCTGGACGTGCGGCCGTCCGCGATCACCAGAAAGTATGTGAATGCGGATCTAGACCCACAGCAGGTCGGACGCGAACTGCGGGTGGCCAATCTTGTAACCGGGCACTTCATCCGCCAAGGAGAGTACTTGCTGGTGACACTCGAGGCGGTAGATACAGCCCACAATCGCTTGCTCTGGCAAAGCAACTTCACCACCTCCAGTCAGGATGCGCTAGCCTTACAAAACCAGCTTGCGGGACAGATTCGGCAGGGATTGTTACCCGCACTGGGAGTGGTCAATGGCTTCGTGGACACCGCCGCCAAGCCAAAGAACGGGCAGGCCTACGATCTGTATCTGCACAGCCTGGCCCTACCTCATGACCCCGAACCCAACAAGGATGCCATCGCCGTACTCGAAGAAGTGGTAAAACTCGATCCTACGTACGCTCCGGCATGGGAAGCCCTCGGTCTGCGGTATTACTACGATGCGGACTATTCCAATGGCGGAGAGACGGCATTTCAGAAATCCAATGCGGCGAGCGAGCGCGCGTTAGCCCTCGATCCAAACCGCATTACGGCCGCAGGGCAGTTGATCACGAACCGGGTTGAACGAGGTGAGTTGAGCAAGGCGTACGAGCAGGCCCAGGCGCTGGTCAGGAACCGGCCAGAAAGTGCGCAGGCTCACTTCGTACTTGCCTTTGTACTGCGTTACGCAGGCATGCAGGAGCAGTCGGCGCGAGAATGCGCGGCGGCTCTAGCGCTCGACCCGGGAAATTTCCAGTGGCGTTCCTGCGCCTGGGCACTGATGCAACTCGGCGACACAGAGCGGGCGATGGACTTTGTCCGGCTCGATACCGGCTCCGAGTGGGCAGCTTATGCCACCATTCACGTGCTGCTTCGCGAAGGTAAGCTGGCAAAGGCCAAAGAAAACATGCGCAATGTTTCGAACAACCCGCGTTATCATCGCGATCTGCTGGAGACGTGTCTGGGGATGCGCCCTGCCTCGGAGCTAGACCGGATTGCTCAAGGGGCCGAGGCCGCAGTGCTGGCCGAGCCCGATCCCGAGCCGTGGTATTACACGGGTACCATCATGGCGTTCTGCGGCAAAAAAGAAGCGGCGTTGCGCATGCTCAACGCCGCCGTGGAGCAGAACTACTGCGCTTATTCCGCCCTGCTTGCCGACCCATTGCTGAAAAGCATCCGCAGCAGCGCGGAATTCGACAAGGTGCTGACGGCCGCGCACCAATGCCAGCAGGCCGTGCACAATCCGTCCCAGCCGTAGCAGCACACTCCCCGGTCTAACCTCTTGCTCCAGCCCTCCGCTCCAGGCTTCGATTTTGCTTCTCCCGCCGAACCCCGAAGGCTTCCTCCCTCGCGGTTTTGATAGATTAGGGGTAGTCTCGATGGATTCGGCCGTCGGGGAGCAGCAGTTTTTGCGTGCCGAGCGTCAAATTGTCCAGGACAGCAGGGAAATGCTAGAAACCTCACAACAAGGAAAAACATTGCCTCCAAGCCGATGGAGAACCCATCCTTTACCTATGCATCTCTCCGGTCGCCGTGGGCTTTCTTTGGCCGGTTTCGCGGCCCTCGCTGTCTTACTGGCGTGCTTCGCCTGGTCGAGTCCGGACCCGGCAACCGACGTCGTCCGGAATCCGGTCGCACCCTTGCCGCAGGACAGTGGCGTGGCGGGACTCAAGGAAATGCTTCTGCGCCTGCACACGACGGCGCGGCTGATCGAGATCGTGGCGCATCCCGACGACGAGGATGGCGGGGTCCTCACCCTCGAATCACGGGGTAGGGGAGATACGGTCTTGCTGCTCACACTCAACCGTGGCGAGGGTGGTCAGAACAAGATCGGCAGCAATCTATTCGATGTTCTGGGTGTCCTGCGCACACTCGAACTGACCGCCTCCGACCAATACTACGGCGTCGAGCAGCGGTTCACCCGAGTTGCCGATTTCGGCTATTCCAAGACCCCTGAGGAGACCTTTGAAAAGTGGCAAGGCCATGACATTGCCTTGGGTGACATGGTGCGCGTCATTCGAGGATTCCGTCCGGATGTGCTGGTGGCGCGCTTTTCTGGAACCGACCGCGACGGCCACGGACATCATCAGGCGTCGAGTATTCTGACTCGCGAGGCGTTTCGCGCGGCCGCCGATCCGGACCGCTTTCCCGAGCAGATCAAGGACGGGCTCGAGCCTTGGCAAGCCAAGAAGCTCTACATCGGAAACGTTTGCCCGTGGGGCTCGAAGACCTGCCCTGACGGCGATTATACGGTCCAGTTCAACACCGGCCAGTTTAGCCCTGCCCTGGGAATGTCCTACGCACAGTTCGCGATGGAAGGGCTGCGACACCAGCTTTCGCAGGGAGCCGGGGCTTGGACGGTCGAGCCGGGCGACCGTTTCTCCTTCTATAAACTCCTCGACTCGTCCGCGGCGGCCACCGATCAAAAGGGGCACGAGCACGACTTTTTCGATGGCATCGACACCAGTTTGCCGGCACTTGCTTCGCGCCTCGGAGCGGACATTGCTAAGGCTCCGTTCCTCCGCCCTTCGCTGATTGAAATTCAAGCCCGGATTCAAGAGGCCGGCCTGGCCGCAGAGCACGATCCGGCAAGCGCCGCAGAGCCCCTGCTTGCCGGGCTCGAAAAGACTCGCATGACGCTGGAGTTAATTAAGAACTCCTCGCTGCCCAATCCGGGCAAAGCCGAACTCCTGACCGTGCTCTCGACCAAGGAATCCCAGTTTGAAAAAGCAGTCAACCTCGCTCTCGGCATCGAGTTTCATGTGACCGCAGACGTGCCCGTAGGAGCAAACCCCGAAGACGCCTTTATGGCCGTGCCCGGACAAGCTTTTGAAGTTTCTGCACAGCTCACGAGTCCCCAGAAGTTGACCGGCATCAGGATAGAGATGGATCTGCCGCCCTCCTGGAAGTACAACCAGACCAAGGAAAGCTCGAGTGCGCCGCCTGGCGGTCAACATGCCGCAACTTCGACCCCGCAAGGTTATGGGGTGACGTTTCGGGTCACAGTTCCCGGAAATGCCAGCTACAGCCGACCGTATTGGCACCGCAGCGATCCAGAGCGGGATACACTGAACATCATCGATGACCCGGAGTATGTCACGCTCCCCTTCCCTCCGCCTCCGGTTCGTGCCCATGCGGTTTACGAATTCCACGGAAAGGTGGGCGTGGCGCATACCGTGACCATGGTGAAGTACAAGGATCCTGCTGCGGGAGAACTGGAGCGCGCACTGGCCGTAGCTCCCCCGTTTTCCATCATGCTCGAGCCAGGCCAACAGGTCGTTCCCACCGTGGGGAACGGGGCGCGCGAGGTGAGCGTAGCGGTCTCTACCAACCTCTCCCAGCCAAGCGACGGATCGCTTCATCTTGAACTGCCCCGGGGATGGCGCGTAGAGCCTGCGAGTGCAAGGCTCGAATTTCACGGTCGGGGCGACAAGCACGAAGTCGATTTTCAGGTATTCCACGATGCCATCCAGGAAGGCACGGCAGAACTCCGAGCCGTGTTTGAATCTGGAGGACAAAACTACAGCGAAGGTTATAGCGTCGTGACCCGCGAAGATCTCGATAGCTTCTATTACTACCAGCCTGCGGTGCAGCACCTGAGCATGGTGGAGGTAAAGGTCCCGAAAAACCTGAAGGTCGGCTACATCATGGGCGCCGGCGATGATATCCCCACGGTGCTGAAGCAGCTTGGAATGAATGTGACGCTGGTGCCGGCCGAGCGGCTTGGGAGCGAGGATCTGGCGCAGTACGGCACGCTTGTCCTCGGCATCCGGGCGAACGATACCCAAAAGGAGATTGCCGAAAACCGCCGCAAGCTGCTCGACTTTGTTTCCCAGGGAGGCACGCTGATTGTGCAGTACAACACCGGTGTTTCCGATTTCAATAAAGACGAGCTCACGCCCTATCACGCAGAACTGAGCCGCGCCCGGGTTTCGGTAGAAGAGGCGCCGGTCAAGATTCTGGCTCCGGATGACTCGGTGTTCCATGATCCTAATCTGATCGGGGAGCGAGACTTCAACGGTTGGGTCCAGGAGCGCGGCCTGTACTTCATGGACAAATGGGATGATCAGTTCAAGCCCCTGCTGGCATGTCACGACCCGGGAGAACCGGAACAAGAAGGTGGTCTGCTGCGCGCTCAATACGGGAAAGGAACTTACATCTACACCGGCTACGCATTCTTCCGGCAGTTGCCGGCGGGTGTGCCAGGAGCAATTCGGCTCTACGTGAACCTGCTGACTGCAGGACGAAATGGCTCAGCCGCGGTGGCCAGTACTCACTAGACGTGGATGGCGCTCGATCGTCGCTGGTTTCGAACTGACTCCACGGCGGCCTGACGCGTGGCGTTCTCTTTCAAAACCTTGGCTCCCCAATTTAACGCTTCCTATCGGCTCCGACGCGCAGCTCGGGACCACTGACGACACCATTCCATGGCTCCTCGCGAACAACCCGACTCCTCTCCTCGACCGTTGATTCGTGGCCTCGGCTTAGGCGGCGCCACGGCGCTCAATATGATCGACATGATCGGGGTCGGCCCCTTCATCACCATGCCTCTCATGGTCAGCGCCATGGGCGGGCCGCAAGCTATGCTGGGCTGGGTCTTGGGTGCCATGTTCGCCATGTGCGATGGCCTGGTCTGGGCGGAGCTCGGCGCGGCCATGCCGCATTCCGGCGGATCCTATGGATATTTGCGCGAGATCTATGGTCCCAAGCGCTGGGGACGGCTGATTTCGTTTCTTTTCATCTGGCAGCTCTCCTTCAGTGCGCCCCTCTCCATCGCCTCCGGAGCCCTGGGACTCGCCGGCTATGCTGCCTACTTGTGGCCGCGTCTGGAGATTCCGTATGCCAACGGCAATTGGGCTCTGCCGCTCCCGTTCGTCGGACGGCTCGAAATGGACTGGCTCGCGTCAGGCACGACCTTCCTAGCCATCGGAATCATCCTCCTGGCTACGCTTTTCTTGTACCGAAAAATTACCAGCATCAGCCGGATGTCCAAGCTGCTCTTGGCGGGCGTGGTGGGAACCATGGGGTGGATCATTATCGCCGGTCTCAGCCATTTTGACGCGGCCCGAGCCTTCAGCTTTCCGCCGGGCGCGTTTCACCTCTCTCGCAGCTTCTGGCTCGGTCTGGGGTCTTCCATGCTGATCGGAACCTATGATTATTGGGGTTACTACAACGTCGCGTTCCTCGGCGATGAAATCAAAGAACCGGCCAAAACGATTCCGCGCGCCATCCTGCTATCTATTTTGCTGGTGGGCTGTCTATACGTGGTGATGAACGTCAGCATCCTGGGGGTAGTGCCGTGGCAGGAGATGATCGCCCCGGGGCATGAGAACCGCGGATTGTATGTGGTCTCGATCTTCATGCAGAGAATTTACGGGTCCTGGGCCGCCAGGTTGGTTACCGGACTGGTGATGTGGACGGCTTTTGCCTCCGTGTTCTCGCTGCTGCTCGGTTACTCGCGCGTTCCCTACGCGGCGGCTCTCGACCAAAATTATTTTCGGGTGTTCGCTCGCATTCATCCCGAACGGCGTTTCCCCTACGTATCGCTCGTGGCCCTGGCCGGAGTTGCCGCGCTGTTCTGTTTCTTTTCTTTGGCCGATGTGATTCGCGCCCTGGTCGTCATCCGCATCGCACTGCAATTTCTGGTACAAGCCGTCGGTCTAATCGTGCTGCGCATTTGCCGGCCCGAGCTGCCTCGACCATTTCGGATGTGGTACTATCCTTTGCCTGCACTGATCGCATCCTTTGGGTTCCTGTTCATCTTGATGGTCCGGGCCAAGTCGTTCGTACAAATCGGCTATGCGCTAGTGATTTTGCTGAGCGGAGTTGCCGTTTACATCGTGCGCGCATGGCGCAATCAGGAGTGGCCCTTCGGACGAGAGGTCCCGGCCGAGGCCGAGAGGCTCCCAACCCACTGATATGACAGACTTGGCGCACACCTCGGTGTCGAGGAATCTCGAACCTCGAGCACACGCTTCGCCGTGGGCGCCGTTAGGGGAACCGTTGTTTCGCTCGCTGTGGGTAGCCGCCGTAATTTCCTACGTTGGAACCTGGATGCAAAATGTGGGCGCGGGCTGGCTGATGACTCAGCTCACCATGTCTCCCCTGATGGTCAGCCTGGTCCAAGCCGCCTCCACCATGCCGGTTTTTCTGGTCATGCTTCCTGCAGGCGCCTTGGCCGACATGGTGGATCGCCGGCGGTTGTTGCTGGTGACTCAAGCCTGGATGGTCGCCGCCGCGGCGCTGCTGGGCGTATTCACCTTGCTCGAACACGTGACGCCGTGGATCCTTCTGCTCTTCACCTTCCTGTTAGGAATTGGGGCGGTAATGAATGATCCGGCATGGCAAGCGATCACGCCGGAGATTGTTTCTCCCAGACAGCACGCGTCGGCCGTCGCCTTGAATTCTGTCGGGTTCAATGTCGCTCGCGCCCTCGGTCCCGCCCTCGGCGGGCTGGTCATCACGCTCGCCGGCTCGGGAATGGCCTTTCTGCTCAATGCCGCTTCCTTTTTTGGCGTGATCTTATTTCTCTACCGCTGGCGGCGCCCTCATCTCGAAGACATCGCCAGGGGTAGCCTGCGGGACGCGATTCTGGTCGGGCTGCGATACGTTCGCACCGCAGCTCCGGTGCGTTGTGTACTGATCCGCACCGCTGCCTTCAGCCTGGGAGCCAGTTCGTTGCCTGCCTTGCTGCCTCTGCTGGCACGACCTCATGGCGCCACCGGCTACGGCCTGCTGCTCGGTTCCTTCGGACTGGGTGCCCTGGGCGGCGCGACCTGCATACCGCGGTTGCGCAACTGGCTATCGCTCGACGGTGTGGTGTCGTTCGCCATCGTTTTATTTGCACTCATGACGTTCGCCGCAGGAGAGGTGCACCGCTTCGGTCCTTTAAGCGTGGTCTTGTTCGTAAGCGGCACGGCATGGATCGCAATTCTTGCTTGTCTGAACGTTGTCGCCCAGACCATGTCGCCCATCGTATTGCGAGCCCGGGCGTTGTCCGCTTACTTGCTGGTGTTCCAAGGCGGGATGGCAGCGGGCAGCGCGTTCTGGGGTGCGGTGGCCAGCCGCATTGGGGTTCCCAGCGCGTTGCTGTCGTCCGCGGCGGCGCTGGTGATAGGATTGGTCGCCGTGCGGCGATATCGTCTCACCGCCGAGCAACTGGAACTTGCACCATCGGTGGTTCGCGATTAGGCCACTTCGATCCGAGGAGGTGATTTCCATGCATAGGATGAAATCGGTTCCGCTTTCGGTGCTGGTGCTCTTCTGCGCCACGGTTGCCCCGAGCCAGACCAAACCGGCGGAGCATCCCACACTCTCTCAGATCATGGATCACGCCGTGGGCCAGGTCGAAAGCGAATTTGTGCCCACCGCTGATGCCATGCCGGAAGACAAGTTTTCGTTTGCCCCCACGAATGGTGAGTTCAAGGGCGTGCGAACCTTCGCCGAGCAGGTCAAACATGTGGCGGCAGTCAATTACCTGATCGCGGCCGCCGTGCTTGAAGAAAAGCCGCCGGTCGAACTCGGCGGTGAAAATGGTCCAGGTTCGATCACCACCAAGGCGGACATCCTTAAATTTCTCAAGGACTCGTTCGCTTACAGTCACAAAGCCATGCGCAGTATCAACGAGAAAAATCAGACCGATCAGATCAAGTCTCCTTTCGGCAATGGCACGGTAAGCCGCATCGGAATCGCCAACGTGGCCCTCTGGCATCCGTTCGATCACTACGGGCAAATGGTCGTATACCTTCGAATGAATGGCATCATTCCTCCCGCAAGCCGGCAATGATCGACCCATGCGACGATCGAGGCAGGAGGCGGTCGGGGTTTTCGACGGCTATCGCTGGCTCGGAGACCTCGGTGATCCTCCGCGGGTTGTAATGCGGGTGGTGATCAATTGCGCGCGCAGACCACGTATCTCGAGATGCTCGCGGATGCGTTTCCGGGCGCTCGTTACGTTCAGCTGAGGGTGGAGGAAAATCAGAACCGACGGACCGGCACCGCTGAGTGCTACCCCCGCGATTCCCTTGGTGCCGGTTAAAGATTGCAACGCCGGAAGAAGCGGACAAAGTGTGGATCGATACGGTTGATGGATGCGGTCGGCCAGGGCCGAGGCCAGCCAGTCCCGGCGTCCTTCGGTAAAGGCGGCCAGCAGCAGCATGGAATTCTGAATATTGGTGACCACGTCCGTACGAGAGTATTGTTCCGGCAGGACGCCCCGGGCTTCTTCGGTCGGCAGAGCTTCATCGGAAATCACCAGCAACAACGGCCAGTTCCCTTTTGGCGTAATGCATGCCATCTGCGCCTGTCCGTCTGCAGCCATGCGGGCGATGACCAAGCCGCCCATCCAACAGGCGGCTGCATTGTCAGCATGGTGCTCGCGCCGGGCTACTTCACCCACGATGCGATCGTCGGTCCAGCGCAATCCGCCAAAGTGATTGGCCAGACCGACGCCGGCCAGACGGGCGGCCGCAGAGGATCCGCAACCTTTGCCGATTGGAATCTCATTCTCTATCCTTAGCGCCAGCGGGATGATCGGCTTACGCTCATCCTCCAGCACCTCGCGGTAGGTCGTCAGAATGAGATGGTTTTCGAGCTGGCCACAGACTTCTCGGTCCCGGCCCCGGGCGACAACCGAGAACCTGGGCGCGGCTTTGGCACTCAGCTTGAGAAATATCGATAAGGCCAGGGCGGCGGCATCGAAGGCAGAACCCAGATTGGCAGAGGTTGCCGGCAGGGTGATGTGGAATCGACCGAGATGACTGCTTTTTCTGGATGGCATGGGCTTAGAGCAGCAACGAGATATTCATATCAACCGCTCGACTCATAGAAGTCTTCGGAATTGAGAAGCAGCGTGCTAGGCCTCGGATCTTTCTTCTGCCTGCTTCAGGGCAGATATCACCGCATCGCCAGAAGCTTCAAGTACGATCGGAGCGCGCCGGTAGGGCGCCAGAATCTCAGCTACCCTCGGGGGCGGTCCACCTCCAAACAGTTTCCCGCGATGAAACTTCAAGGTGAACTCCGGGTCCTTGAGCAAGTGTCCGGTCAGGATCAAGACTACGGACTCCCCCGGCTTCACAAATCCGCCCTCCACCATTTTCTTGAGCCCCGCCAGCGTGACCGCCGAAGCCGGCTCGCACCCGACTCCGTCGGCTCCGATCTGGGCCTTGGCCCAGGCAATCTCGACTTCACTGACCTCGGCGACGGTGCCGCCTGTTTGCTCGAGTACCCGGACAGCTTTTTTCCACGACGCAGGGCTGCCAATCGAGATGGCGCTCGCTGCAGTTTCCGCTTGAACAGAAATCAGCTTCTTGCCGCCGGTTTCTCGCATGGTGCGCACCAGCGGGTTGGCGCCTTCGGCCTGCACAATCGAGAGCTTGGGCACGCGGTTAATGAACTTGAGCTCTTCGAGCTCGAGGAGTGCCTTCCCCAGCGCGGACGAGTTTCCCAGGTTGCCTCCCGGAACAATGATGTGGTCGGGAGACTGCCAATCGAGTTGCTCCAATAGTTCAACGGCGGCTGTCTTCTGACCCTCAATGCGGTAAGGATTCACCGAGTTCAGAAGGTAAACCGGCATGCGGTCCACGACTTCATTTAAAATTCGCGAGCAGCCGTCAAAATCGGTTTTGAGCTCGATCGTAATCGCACCGTAATCCAAGGCCTGGGAAAGCTTTCCCCACGCAACCTTGCCATGCGGGATGAGCACCAGACTGCGCATTTGAGCGCGGGCGGCGTACGCCGCCATGGAAGCAGAGGTGTTTCCCGTGGAGGCGCATCCCACCCAGCGGAAGCCTTCCCGCCGCGCCACCGACGCGGCCACCGTCATGCCGGTGTCTTTGAAGGAGCCGGTAGGATTCATGCCTTGGTGTTTGGCAAGAAGGTATTCAATCCCGACCGCGCGAGCCGAAGACGGCAGGCTGTAGAGGGGAGTGTTGCCTTCGCGCAGGGTAAGGATCTTCTGCTCGTCGGAAAAAGGCGGCAGCAGCTCTCGGAATCGCCAGACTCCGCTTTGATCAATGGGCACCAAAGATTTTCGCCGGGTACGCCAAAGCGCTTTGAGCGTGGCCGCGGTGCACTGGGCGGCGCGCATTCCGTCACTCGTATTCCAGCCCGGGTAGATGATTTCGAGCAGGTCGGCACACGCGGAGCAACGAAACCGACGGCCGGGTTTGCCGTTGCGAAGACCACAGCCAATGCATCGAAGTTCCGATATCGCCGCTGGCTCGGAGGCAGTCAAGTTCGTCATGCAGTTTACAGGACTAAGACCAAGTATCTTCGATGACATGGCATGGCGCAACCATCGCTGCTGTGCGGTCTGCCATGTGAAAAGAGATTCGAGGGTAAGCTGTTCCGAGCTCTTTCCTACCCTAACTCTTCCGATCGGTTGCTGCTCCACTCCCACCGACTTCGTGATAAGTTCTTGGCGTCGAATGGTCAAGGGGTACCCCATGGAGGGGCCCATGAAGCATGCCGGAATCACCCGGTTCGGCGTTTTGCTTCTGCTCTCGACCTGGTTTGCGAATCTCATCCCGCCCGCGCTCGCCCAGGAATCAGAGCCTGGTGCGAGCAACGAGAAGGCCCAGACCCTCAAACAGGACGATGCCGCGAAAACAATGCTTTCAGAAGTTCCTCGACTTGAACGCCGGGGACAGTTTGGGACGACAACGGGCACTGCGCTACATCCATGATCCTGAACTGGTGCGGGCCCGCAGTGGCGCCGCCTTTCGCCGTTACCACGCTCGACGGCCAGAACATCTCTCTCGGGCCGACGGTGTGCTCGAGGACGAACACATCGGCGATGCTCGAGCGAGGGCAAGTTGAAGAAACTTGTGAGTCGGGCGAATGATTTCGAGGCGGCAACTCCTGCCAAGCACTAGGCACATCCTGTTAATGTAGCCTGCTGCCGACGGCCCGCCTAAGCCTTGCCTCCGCGCAGATATTGATCGGTCTTGTTGATCCAATCCTCGCGGGGCGGGTGGAACACATCCAGGTCGACCGTGTCCGCCAGGGCCTCGGCTTTGTGCGGCATATGGGGAGGGATCGTCAGCACCTCACCGGCGTTGACCACGATCTCCTTGCCATCGATCCAAAATTTCAGGGCTCCTTCGAGAATGTAGGTGATCTGTTCGTTATGATGGCTGTGCAGGGGAACGACGCAGCCTTTCTTGAGCAGCACCCGGGCCAGCATGATGTCCTGCCCGATGATAAAGTGTCGCTGCAACAGCGGCTTCAGATCTTCGACGGGTACGCTCGTCCAGGGAATGTGGCGAAGTGCGACCTCCGGAGCGCGTCGGATGGGCACCGGCTCGCTGATCTTCGTCTTCGACTTTGGTTTCGGTGTCCGCTTGGGCGCTCGTAGAGTTGCCATCTTAATGTACCTTCCCTGGGTAGATTCCCACCGCGTTGTCGTGCAGATATCCGTGCGCCAACTGGAGCGCCTGAGCCTCGGTGATCTCCTTTTCAGAGATCATCTCGGCCAAGGCAGCCGCTAAGGCGGTACGGCTTGATTGGACTCCGAGCCAGTAACTCTCTTCCGCACCGAGTGCTTCGTTGTAGGGGAAGCAGTCGGTCCCAAAGGTGATCTTGTCGGGGTAGGTTTCGAGCCACTGCTTCAGCAATTTCTTAAATTCCGAAGGGTAGAGCAAAATCTCCGTTTCCGAGGTATCCAGGTATACGTTCTTGACGGCCGCCAGCCAGATGGACTGTCGATCGTAGGGATAGCCGCCGTGAATCATCACGAAGGTCGTGCTTCGATAGCGGGGGTCGCGAAGCACGCTTTCGAGGTTCAGAATGTTGCTTTCCGACAGGTTGAAATAGTCCCCGATCCCGACCGCCGAATGGACATGCACGGGCAAATGCAGTCTGCCCCCTTCCCGCACCAGATAGCGGAAGATGTAATCCTGAAATGTGCGGTATTCCGCTTCGCTCGGAACTCCCCCCCCAACATACCGCTGGTAAATAGCTTCGGCCTGTTCGCGTGTCGGGTCGGAGAAACGAGTCGTACGGAAATAAGCCACTTCAAACTTCTGGGCAATCGCGCCCTTTCTCTGGTTTTCTTCGAGAGTATGGCTCACGAACGTCAGATAATCGCTGAAATTCGAGGGCAGCTTCCGAAGACCTTGCTGCGCCATCCAGCGATCGAGCATTTTCTCCTGCAACGGGATATAGACTTGCTCATCCGGGTTCCGCGCAGTCTGCTGCTGATTGTCGAAGGGCCACATGAAGGAATCGGCAAAGAACACCCATACAAAGCGCTTCGGGTCGAGATAGTCGGCCATCATGGCACGATTGGCGACACCCTGCTCGATGTTGAGTTTGTCGAGAATGTCGGAGAAGTACTGATTTCCGCGCTGCTTTCGAACCTCGGCTTTTTTTTGAATCAGCCACTGGGTGTGCTCGGCCGACAAGTCGTTGTAGGGATACCCCCAGAGTGCCTGGGCCGCCGCCACCAGCTCAGGATTCGTATCCCGCGTGCGCACCGGGGCACTGCCCGGCGGCGCAGCCATGGCATCGACGTCGGGATCGTCGGCAAACCCGGGGTGGGCATGATGATCGAACATGGGGATCTTTTCAATCTGCGGAAGCAGACGCTGATAGATCTGTTCCACGTCAGGACCAGCCAAAGGACGAGCCTGAGCAGCAGCCAGGGGGGCCGCACCGGCTGCGATGACGGCGATCAACATGGTTCGCATCATTGGATCCAGAAACCCTCCATTCTCCGATGTCCGCGCTGCCCATCCCTTGGCCTTACTTGAGCGTGGTGCGCGACTCCTCAAGTTACAACCATCGCCTGCTAGAAGCCGGCCGAACCCGGCTTCCGAGTCCTGTTGGCCATCTTAAAGACCCTTATACGTCCCCCCATCCACCAGAATCGTCTGGCCGGTGATATAGGAGGCGCGCTCGGAGGCCAGCCAGAGGATCGTATCTGCCACCTCCCGCGGCTCACCGATGCGCTTGAGGGCAGCCGTCTCAGCCCAGCCCGCAATAATTGCCTTTTCTGATTGGCCGAGGGCTCGCGCCCGCCGCTTGGCCAGTTCGTGTAATCGCTCGGTCGCGGTGAACCCGGGGCCGACATTGTTCACCAGTATGCCATCCTTGCCGAATTCGTTGGCCAGACTCTTGACCAAGCCAACCACGGCGGCACGAACTGCGTTCGAAAGCACGAGGTCGGGAACGGGCTGCTTGGTGGTGATCGAGGTAAGAGTAATAATTCGTCCCCAGTGCTGGCGCTGCATGTGAGGAATCACCTCGCGTGCAAAATAAACCGCGCTGAGGAAATTGGCCTCGATGGCTCGGCGCCAGTCTTCGAGGCTCGCGGCGAGAAATCCTTTGGCTGGAGGGCCGCCGGCATTCGGAACGCAGACGTCGATGCCGCCGAACCGCTTTACAGTTCGCCTGACGAATTCGTGCACCGCCTGGGGATCGGTGACATCGAGCGGCACGGAGAGCACCTCAGCACTGTACTGCTTCCTTATTTCACCCGCCGCCCTATCTAAAGCTCGTGCCCTGCGCGCACACAT
>Ga0187783_10000144_pt1 | contig 53270 bp, 53 predicted proteins | sample 1015_SJ02_MP02_2_FD_132471 | JGI IMG/M metagenome (GOLD analysis project Ga0187783, IMG submission 132471) | Tropical peat soil microbial communities from peatlands in Department of Meta, Colombia - 1015_SJ02_MP02_20_MG | ecosystem: Environmental > Terrestrial > Soil > Wetlands > Peat | place... | reverse complement strand
CCCCGGGTTGGCAGCCGGTACGCGCGATATCCCCAGACTCGCGATCAAACCGATGAATGAGCAGCCCGTCAGGAGGAATCCGGCAACGACTTCGCGTCCGCGATAGCGTTCGGCGAGCTCGCCCGCCGCGATCGTTCCGCCGATGCCCGCTAAAAAAGTCCCGAACTCAATGATGCCATTGCCCCAGGAGAGCTTCGGTTCCGGCAACAGCTCGGGCAGCAAACCGTATTTGGAGGGACCGAACAGAGCGCCCTCTGTGCTCATCAAGAAGACGCCGGCGCATTGCATGGGCAGATTGCGCAGAGCCAAGCTCGCGATGAAAAACAGCATCACAGCGATTTCGAAGATTTTCGTGCCGATGGTGACGCGGCGCTTGCTGTAACGGTCGGCAAAGTAACCTCCCGTCATGGAGAACAGAATGAACGGGATCGCGAACAGCGCACCTACGATGGGCACCAGGCGATCGCGTTCGGCCTGCGGAAGATTCATCCCGATCACGATGTAGGTGACCAGGAACTTCAGCCCATTGTCGTTGAAGCCCGTCTGAAACTGCGTGACGATGAGGCTCCAGAAACCGCGCCGCCAGTCGCGAGGCGGGAGCTGGACCCGGGCCGAAGGGTGGGAGTTTTCCGTCATATCTAGGTTTTATCGTTGTTAACGCTGTTCCTCGCGTGGGCTGGCCTAATCTTAGAACGCGGCGCGGAAAGTCAGGCGAACTATTCTCGAGCGACTTGCCGCGGGGGGATGAGAAGAGCTGATCGTTTAAGCGAGGATGCCCAGGGGTGGCTTGGGCGTGGCCGTCGTAGAAGGCATGGCCGCTTGCGTGAGAGGAGTTTCACGCTTGGCGTATCGTGTGGCGACATAATCGTTGACGAGCGCCTGAAACGCTCGCGATAGCTCGTCGTAGGTGCCCTCGAGAGTGGTGAATTTCTGGCCGTCGATGTAAACCGGGCAGCGGGGTGCTTCGCCGGTGCCGGGCAAGCTGATGCCAATGTTCGCCGCCTTCGATTCTCCAGGGCCATTGACGATGCAGCCCATCACGGCAAGCTTTAGCTGTTCGACGCCTTCGTATTCGCGCTTCCATTCCGGCATCTTGTCGCGGATATAGCCCTGGATGCTTTCAGCGAGTTCCTGGAACGTCGAGCTGGTCGTGCGACCGCAGCCGGGGCACGCCGTGACGCTAGGAGCAAACGTACGCAGGCCGAGCGACTGCAACAGCTCGCAAGCGGCGTACACTTCCTCGCGGCGATCGCCGCCGGGGCGCGGCGTAAGGGAAACGCGAATCGTATCGCCGATCCCCTCCGCTAGCAAAATACTCATGGAGGCGGATGACCAGACCAGGCCTTTGGCGCCCATACCGGCTTCGGTGAGCCCGAGATGCAGCGGCTGCTCGGTCTTCCGGGCCAGGTCACGGTAGATTTCCAGCAGATCGCGCGGGCGGGACACCTTGCAGGAGATGATGATCTGGTCTTGGCGAAGGCCGGTTTCCAGCGCGAGCTCGGTCGATTCCAAAGCCGAGAGAACCATACACTGGTTGATAATCTCTTCTGAGGTTCTTCCGAGATCGCGGTCCGTATTTTCCTGCATTTTGCGCATGACGAGCTCTTGATTGAGCGAGCCGCCGTTGACGCCGATCCGCACAGGCTTGCCCTGGTCGCGCGCGACCTTGCAAATCGTGGCGAACTGCTCATCGCGGCGCTGGCCGTGGCCGACGTTTCCGGGATTGATGCGATATTTATCGAGAGCCCGAGCACAGTCGGGATATTTTGTCAGCAGGACATGGCCGTTGTAATGAAAGTCCCCGATCAGGGGAATATCGGCACCCGCGTCGAGCAGCCGCTTCTTGATTTCCGGGACAGCAGCAGCGGCTCCAGGCACGTTCACCGTCACGCGCACAAGCTCCGAGCCCGCCTGCGCCAGTTCGAGGCACTGCTGTGCGGTCGAGGCAGCATCGACCGTGTCCGTATTGGTCATCGACTGTACAACGATGGGTGCCCCACCACCGACCTGGATTTTGCCGATCTTCACCCCGACCGTTCTGTGGCGCTTTTCCATGAACCGTGTTTCCTCCACTATTGTATCGCAGCCGAAACGATCGGGGAACGGAGAGAAAAATCCGGCGGGAACAATGCCAAAATCCCGGACATGGCTCGGAATGGCGACGCGGAAATCGATCACGCTTCGGCGCGATGACCTGACTGCTGCGAAGACTTGCCGTTGCGCGGAGGGGGCACGATCGTGGCCATTTTGCGAATCATGGCCAGCACAAGCCGTTTATCGTCGTCAGAAAGGCTCGTCGAGTAGCGCTTGATTTCGGCCAAGAAACGGATCTCTTCGTCAGATAGCTCCCCGAGAATCTTGCGCGTCTCGCGATCCTGCGGGGTGTCCGTGCCGGGGAAAAAATCGGCCAAGTTGATCTCCATGGCTTCGGCGATTTTCGCCAGCGTTTCAAGCGAGGGTACGGTGTGGCCGTTCTCAACGCGAGAAAGATAGCAACGTAATAGACCCGTGCGTCGCTCGATATCGCCCTGCGAGAGGCCGCGGTCGCTGCGGTAAGAGCGGATCACCTCGCCAATATTTACCTTCGGTTTTTCTTTGGGCATCGCTCTTTCCTTGAGGGTATGGTCGGTGTCAACAGGCGGTATCTTACGAGTCACCCTTCGGCCGGTGCAAGGGAATCCGGAAGCTGTGTTTCCTGATGGGAACCTTGCCGATACCTGCCGCCTTCTAGTTCGATCCATGCGGCAGCGGCGCCGAAACGTCCCCTTGCAGCCTAAATTCGAGCAGGGTTTCGCTGGGAACGCGGACCTGCTGGCCGTGGGTCATGACCTGCGCGGCCGTTCCGGCGCCTGCGCCGGCCACTCCACCGATGACGGCGCCCTTTCCGCCGCCCGCGAGCGCTCCGATGATTGTCCCGATGACTGCCGCGCCGCCAATCCGTTGCGCACTCTGAGTCCCTCGGCTTTTGCCCGCCACATCGTAGTCAGTTGAGTCCAAGGGAACGATGTTGTCGCCGATGCGAATTCCCGTGAGCTCAAGCGTCAATTCGGCGCTGCCCGAAATGTTTCCCGCTGCTTTGACCTGTGTGAGCTTGCCGTACGCGTCGGCTCCCCTTGGAGCAACTACCATGTCGCCGACAACCAGGGCGCTTTCCAGGCTGGCTCGAAACGTGTCGCCGATCCTGTTTTGTGACGAATCGACTCCGTCGATCATCCGAACGAAAACCGTCGTGCCAGCCGGCACGGTAACAGAGGGCCCTGCTGCTACCGGAGCGACCCGGGGCGCTGGTGAGGTGGTCAAAGCGGGTGCCGCCGCAGCCGAGGGCACGGGCGGCGCCGAGCCCGCCTGTGTATCCGATGGGGCCGCGCGAGGCAGTTGCGGCTCAGGCGCAAGATTCGACGCGCGTGAGGCGTCGCTTTGCTCGCTGAAGCCTATGTTCAGCACGTCCTGAGTGGCGAAGCTCTGTTCTTGGCCGTTCACCTCGAAGCGGATCTTCGCAGCTGAGCCGCCGAGGAACTTTCCCTGAACGATTTGGCCGGTTCTCAATTCGAGAGTGTCGGCCATCGCCGCTTGGCTGAACAGCAGCGCCGGCAGCCAGACAACCCGAAGGACCGACAGCTTGTGCTTTGCCGTTTTTGCGATCCGCATTTTCACGGCACGCTCCCGCGCTTGAAATTCGCGCAACTCATTTTGATGCCACATCATCTGTTTGCGGTTTTCCCGAGCGGGATTCGACTGCTGGTGTGGCGCACCCTTACAAGTTTTCCCTACACCGCCTCGGAACTAGTGAACCGATTGCGGGATGGGCACCGGATCGGACGGACCAGGCACCTTCGTAGCCCGTTTGTTTGAGTAGAGAGCTCCATCGGCGCGCTTCAACAACTCCTCGGTCGTTTCCCCGGGCCGGTAGTCGGTCCAGCCGCGAGAGAAGCGGCACGGAATTTTGGTCCCTTCGTAGTCAACCTCAAGCCCCTCGATGCGGTTGATGACGTGCCTGACCTCTTCAGTGCGGCATTCTGGGAGAAGCGCCATAAATTCATCGCCTCCGAGCCGGACAGCCAGATCGGAGCCGCGAATCGCTCTTTGTAGCCGCTCCGCAAATTGTTTCAGTACTATATCGCCGGCTGCGTGGCCGAGTTTGTCGTTGGTTTGCTTCAATCCGTCGAGGTCGATCAACAGGACTGTGAGAGGGCGCTGGTAGCGGACAGCGCGGCTAATTTCTTCGGTGAGCCGCTGTTCGCCGGAGCGACGGTTGTAAAGTCCCGTCAGTGGATCCAGCGCGGCGAGCTTGTATACCTCGTTGGTCAAATCTTGAACTTTTTCAAGGGAATGGACCTGCTCGGCCAACTGGTTTCGCATGCGCATGATGGTGTGCTGTTGGTGAACGAGATAGACGCTAAAAACAAGAACGATCCCCACGAGCGAGCGTACGGCCTGGTTGAGATAGAACGAATAAGTCCCTTCTTCTCTGGTAAGAAGGGCCGGAAAAGCAAACGATGCCACAGCAATCGTGAGCAAGATGAGCACGAGCACTGTCGATGACCACAGCCACCACTGGCGCCGGTCGAGTTTCCGCAAGTCTTCATGGAACGCCCGCGGAGGTAGGTCTGGGCCAGCTTGGGGGGATTTAGTGTCAACCATGATGTGCCTGCACCACCCGGCTACATCCCTTAGTACCGCGAACTTGCGCAAATCTCCATACGTATGTTCCGCGAGGTTTCCATTCTCGTCAGCTCCCGACGACAGCTGCGGCGGTTACGGGACTTCCTCGAAACATAACTTTGTAGTTATCGTTGCGGACGTGCTCGGTGGGGTGAGCGTTCCAAGTTTGCAGTATGGTAGGCGGGGCTTAGTTCTAGCTTTCCGAGCGGCACGAGCCCCCTTTTAAAAACTGCCTAGGAGAGAGCGATGAATTTGAACCATGTTTGGCTGCTGGCGGTGGCCATCATTGTCCTTGCCGTCTTTGCGTCTGCACCGCCTGCTTCAGCCTCTGTGCTGACCCACCCCGTCACCATGGACGGGCCCATTCCTCCTCCGCACGTGGCCGCGATGGACGGTCCTATACCTCCTCCGCACGTGGCGGCCATGGACGGCCCCATACCTCCCCCGCATGTGGCCGCCCTGAATGGCCCAGTGCGTCCGTCTCACAAGGCGTAGACCTACGGGCAAGACCCAGGTCGGTTTGATCTTTACGTAGCCCGGGAGCGGAAAGTCGTCTCTGCCCTTGGGCTACATGTTATGATCCTGGCCGATCACCCCTTAGGGCGGACGGGATGTCGATCTGGCTGATAATGGGGTTGGGCCTCCTCCTGGAGTTGTTACTGCTCATCCGAGGTTTGCGGGCTCGCCTGATACAGCGCTATTATTTCTTTTATATATACATTGCATCTGTTACATTTGTCACCGGTGCGGCGATGCTTCTCAATGGGACCGCACCGGCCCTCTACGACCGTTGGTATTGGCCCTTGCAGCTGGGGACCTTGATCACCGGCTACGGGATCCTCTTGGAGATCCTGAACCATGTTTTGGCGCCGTATCCGGGCGCGGAACGATTTGCGCGCTTCAGCGGAATAGGAGCATTTGGCGCGATCCTGTGTTTCGCTCTGGTTTCACCGTTAATCGCACCTCACTGGTCGCCGGGAACCATCATCGAATTCGAGCGAGATTTACGTTCGGTGCAGGCCATCTTCATCTGCAGCCTGCTGGCCGTGGTTTTTTACTACGGCATCGGCATCGGAAGGAACATGAATGGCATGATTATGGGCTACGGTCTGTACATCCTGACCAGCCTGTTCAGCCTAACCATCCGGTCCTATGCGGGTAAGCCACTGGATCAGATCTGGCTGATCCAACCCCTATCCTTCAATATTTCCCTGATTATATGGCTGATAGCACTCTGGTCCTATTGCCCGAACCCTGCTCCGGATCATATGATCCATTTGGAGGAAGATTACGGAGCGTTAGTTGCAAGAACCAAAGGCGTAATGGGCGCGATTCGCGCGTATATAGGAAAGGCGGCGCGCACATGATTTCATTGATCTTTTTTCTCTTTGTCGGGGTGCTGCTGTTTTTGTCCCTGTTCCTGCTGGCGCGCCGCAATACGCGGCCCGAAGGGAGCTCCAGCGCCCTTGTCGAAGCTCGTCAGGCACTGAAGACCTTGCAGGCGGGTCTGCTCCCGCTTGACCTGGTCAAACGGGTGTTCGCCGAGCGGGATTGGGAGTACGTGCGCGCGGAGACCCCCCGATCGATCCACGAGCTTTTCATGGCCGAGCGCAAAGCCATCGCCTTGCTGTGGCTGACCGAGGTTCGCAGCCAAATTCGCAGTCTGCAGCGGTTCCACCGCGGCGCGGCGCGCCACTACGCCCGGCTGAACCCGCGGTTGGAAGTGGAGCTGGCTATGTCGTTTGCCGCTCTGACCGGTGCGTGCATGGCGTTACAGGCCCTGGTTTACATCGCTGGACCCTACGCGGCACCTCGGATGGTCTCTGTGGTAGCTAATGTAGCAGCTCGCGCCTGCGAGATCTCTCAACAGTCGCTAAGCTTCCTGGACACAGCGCGACTGGGCGCGTTGGGCGGCCAGCCCACCGATGCGGCGACGCTCTAGGAGACTGTTGGTGACACGGGCAACAAGACGAATCGACGTGGCGCAAGCCGCCACCGATCTTCGCAACCGCACTCTGGCCGAGATCCCACGGTCGCTTGACCGGTTGATCTACTTGGCTTCGATGCGAGATTACAACACGGGTCTTTACTACCATGATGGCCTGGCTTCTCGCTTCACCCAGGAAGTTGCCTGCGAAGCGCTGGCCGACTGCCACCGCGAGGCGTTCAGCCAACTGGTAGGTTGTTCTTTACGCGAGCTGGTGAGCCAGATGGAAGGGTATATCGATTCTACGCACACCAGCCCGCGGGATTTCGTAGCGGCATGGAAAAAACTCGAGCCCTACCGGGTCGCAGTCCCCGTAGAGACCGACCCGCTGACGGCTCAGCTGCTGTTTTCCAGCTTCAAGATCGCCTTGGCAATCTTGGAAGCTCGTCTCCCTTCGCCTCCGCCGCAACCAAGCGCATAGCCATCCCCGTTACCTGCCCGACGATCTCAGCCTCAGATGGATAGACAAATTGCCGAATGGTGCAGCCGGAAAGCGGATGTGGAACCAGCGTTAGCTGGGAGCCGCGAATTTCGCACCAAGAACATGCATAGCCATCCCGCAATTCGACGAAATAGATAGGCCGGTCGTATTCGGTACGCCAGTCCGCGACCTGCATGCGAATCGAGTGGCTCTCAATCTGCACGAACGACCCTGGGCGCAAGAGTGGATACATCGTGTAGTCCTGGGTGCCGATATACCCATATTGGCAGCGGCGCACATCGAGCTTTTGAATTAACGCGACGGGAATCTCTCCCCAGAGTTCAACCATACGAGAAATCAAACTGGTTGTCTCGAGGTTGAAACTTTTATCAAAACGTACCGGAAAGGTGATGGATTTCCCCGGATCGGCGGCTTCAAAATCGGTTAAGTGCGTGTGCTGGAGAGGAAGGGAGAGTTGATAGCGCGAGGTGGCATTTAAGTCGATGCCGAAGACGGCCAGCAGGTCGTTGAACTTGGTTCGATAAATGACGCTGAGGCTATACAGCTTATAGATGCTTGGGATCGAGTTCTTATTCTCCAGCTGTGTCAGCCACGCATTCGAGATGTAAAACTCTTCGTTTTGACGATCTTCCGCGATCGTCCGGCTAAATTCCTCGACCTCGCGCGTTGTCACCCCGAGACGATTGCGGAGCTCCCTCAGCTGCTCGCCTGGACGCATTCCTGCCCCGTGTCACCTTCATTTCAGTACATCGAACTTGCCAGAATCGCAGGACTTCCCGACCTGGAATCACCATATCGGTTTTCGTTTATGGAATCAACTGAGTTTGCACGTCCTGTGGCCGGTCATCTCTGGACGCTCGGCAGAACCTTGGATGCCGTGAAGGTCCAGTTCTAGTACGTCGTTGCTTACAGTGCCAAGCAATTGCCAAAGATATTCTGCAACGCTCATGCACGACGAATGCTTCCAGCAGGCCCGTCGAGGGGCTTGATTCTCCGACGCCGTCTCCCACGAGGTGACGGTGAAGGGCCCGGCTAGCGTTGCACAGAGAACTGTGTGACCGCGAATTGGAGCGTCACGACGATGAGCGGACCGGGCGACCCCGTGTCAGCTGACTCGCCCTATCGGGAGCGCCGCACCGTGCCGCGGTCGACGTTGATTGCCGCTGCCGAAATCGTTGAGCCAGCCAGCGGCGTTCGCATGGCAGGGCGCATCTCTGAAATCAGCCGCAAGGGCTGTTACGTGGACTTGCTCAACACGCTGCCCGTGGGCACCACCATCCAACTATGCATTTCCCGCGATCAGGGTGCGTTGGCTTGCTCGGGACGAATCATCTACGTCCAGGGCGGGATGGGAATGGGCGTCGCATTTGAAGAGATGCCATCTCAACAGTTGCAAATTCTGGATTCCTGGCTCGCCGAACTCGGTTCCTAACGGATCGCAAGGGCGGGCTCTTGTTGCTCGCTAGCTGACCCGCCAATCTTGCGGGGGTGAGCTGATCGGCCAGAACTCGGGCGAGGGTCGAGCAAACTCGACCCCCACTTGTGACAAACCCGCATGGGGATGGCCCAGATAGGCGACCCGTGCTTCGCACTGGCCGTGATTGGCTGGATTCGTTAGAAGGAGCTTTTGTCCGATCGCGACCTTCGTCGCGAGCATCACGAGGGCACCGTGCGCGCTAACCGTGACGGTGAACGTCTCTTCAAGGAACGTGCTATGGTCGGTGGATTCACCGCTGACGATGATCGGCAAGTCCATGAGCACGCGCTCGCTACGTCTTTGCGCTGTTTGCCCCAAAGAATCAGCCCTCTTGCTGTTCCTCACTATCGACTATCGCGCAGTCTCGATCGCTGTGCAGCTTGAAAACGATCGCACGCGGCGTTCAAGTAACCGGTCTTCTCCGGAGAGCGCTGTTTCTGGCTTTTTCTCAGACTTAACAGTAGACTAGATAGGTGACAAGACAGCCCACGACGAGAACGGGGTCGACGGAAGGGTCACCGAAAAAGGTGGGGCCGGATTCGGGCGAAGAGCGTCGCCGGCAGATACTCGAGTGGATGGGCGGGCACGGCGATCCGATTCGCGGCAGCGAGCTGGCGAGGCGCTTCCGCGTAAGCCGGCAATGCCTGGTGCAGGATGTGGCCGTTTTGCGTGCGAGCGGCGAAAAGATCATCGCTACTCCGCGAGGCTATCAAATTCCCAAGTCCCAAGAGCAAGTCCATCGCGCCGTTTTGGCATGTCGCCACAAGCCCGAGCAAACCGAACAAGAGCTGCAGACTTTGGTTGATTTCGGCGTTCGGGTGCTGGATGTGATCGTTGAGCATCCACTCTATGGGGAATTGCGCGGCTCACTGATGCTTGGATCGCGAGCCGATGTGCAGGATTTTCTCGAACAGCTGCGAGCGACGAAGGCGACCCTGCTGTCTGCTTTGACCGACGGCGTCCACCTCCACACCGTAGAAGCCTCCAGGCCCGAGGCGATTGCACGCGCCAAAGCGGAATTGCGAAAGCAGGGCATCCTTCTGAAATGAGCACACGCGGGCAATGAAACTGACACGGGAACAACGCATCCTGCGCGCCCTATTTCGAGGCGATGTCCTGAGAATTCGAAATGCGCGCTACCGCCGCACCGTGCGCGCGCTAACCGATCTCCTGCTTGAGGCGGACCTTGCGCCGACCGACCAAACCGCGAGGGCGCTCGGAAGCCCGAAACGCACTGTCCGCGCCGCCGTCATCAGTCAGCAAGGCGGCATCGCAGCCGGGTTGGACGAGTTTCGCTTTCTGCTCGCGCGGCGCAGACTCCAAGTCTTCCCCGAAAAGCGCGATGGCGACGCCATGGCGCCAGGCGACGTCCTGGCCTTCGTCGAAGGCCAGGAGGTGAGGTTGCTGGGGCTGGAACGAGTGGGCCTGAATCTTCTGCAGAGGATGAGCGGCGTTGCCACGACGGCACGGTGCTTGCAGGAACGCGCTCAAAGTCGCGGCGGCCACGCGCGGGTGGTCGGCACTCGCAAGACGCCCTGGGGCTTGCTCGACAAACGCGCTTTGCATCTGGGTGGTGCGGGCACTCACCGTCTCGGATTGGGTGACGCCATCCTGATTAAGAATAACCATCTCGCGCTGCTCGCACCGACCGAACTCGAGGCGGTTCCGCTCGCCATCGAACGGGTCTGGAAGGCTCGCCGGGAGGCCGCTTTCATTGAAGTCGAAGTGCGAGAACTTGCGGCGGCGCGCGCCGCCGCGCAAACGTTCCGGCGCCTCCTAGAAGGGGCGGCCGAGGAATATCCCTGCCTGTTGTTGCTGGACAACATGACGTCGGATCAGATCGGCACGATTGTAGACAGGTTGCAGCAAGAAGGCTTGTGGAACGACGTTCTCATCGAAGCCAGTGGCGGGATCTCGGAGACAAACATCGAGCGATATGCCGCGAGCGGCGTAGACGCGATTTCGCTGGGCGCGCTGACTCATTCGGCTCGCGCGCTGGACATCTGTCTGAGGATTTCCTAACCCAACACCCAAAGGGGATTCGCCATGTCGAGTGCGGCTGCCACGCAAATTAGCTTCGATGAACGTTACAGGCTTCCGGCGATCGAGGAAGTGAAGGATACGACGTCGGAGATTCGCCGCAAGCAGGAGCGTATCCGAGCACTTTGCGTCGAACGAAACGCCATCCTGCTAGCGCACCACTATCAACGTCCGGAAGTACAGGAGGTGGCCGATGCTGTCGCTGATTCGCTGAAGCTGTCACAAGCGGCGGCGAAAACCAACGCCGACGTGATCGTTTTCTGCGGCGTGCATTTCATGGCAGAAACGGCTGCGATTCTTCTGCCCAAGAAGATTGTCTTGCTCCCTGATCTGCGCGCTGGATGTTCGCTGGCGGCATCGATCACGGCCGAAGAATTGCTAAAGTGGAAGGCCAAGCTGCCCGACGCCGTGGTGGTCGCCTACATCAATACATCGGCGGCGGTGAAGGCGGAGAGCGATTACTGCTGTACGTCGGCAAACGCAGCCAATGTCGTGCGGGCGATTCCGCCTGACCGGACAATTCTTTTTCTCCCCGATAAATTCCTGGCGGAGGTTGTGGCGCGACAAACCGGCCGAAGCAATATCGTTGCCTATCCCGGCTACTGCCATGTTCACAAAACCATCCGGCCCGAGCAGGTGGTGAACCTGATGGAGGATCATCCGGACATCGAGTTGCTGCTGCACCCCGAATGTGGATGCGTCAGCTCGTGCATGGCCAAGGCGGCCGACGGCACGCTGCCGCAAGACCGCACGTTTTTTCTCTCGACCGAAGGCATGCTGCGGCACATCGGCCAGTCTCCGGCGACCGAGTTCGCCGTCGGCACAGAGATGGGAATTTTTCACCAGCTGCACAAGAAGTTCCCGGCGAAAACGTTCTATCCCGTCAATCCCGATGCGACGTGTGCGTTCATGAAGACGATTACGCTCGATCGAGTCATTCATTCGCTCGAGACGCTGACGCCTCCGGTTCGCGTCCCCGAAGCCATCGCCGTACGGGCGAAGCGGGCCATCGATCGAATGCTCGAGCTCGCGTAGGTCATGAGCGCATGCTGAAAATCGGACTTCTTGGCGTCGGGGCGATCGGACGAACGATCGCTACTGCGGTCGACCAAAAACAGGTGCTCGCGGATCTGGTGGCGCTTGCCGATCAGGAACCGGAGCGTGCGGCTCGGCTCTCGGCGGAGCTTCGGAGCTGCCCACCCGTCGTATCGATCGAACAGATGCTCGACCGCTCGGACCTGGTCGTGGAAGCGGCGAGTCAGGCGGCCCTCGCCGAGCTCGTTCCCAAAGCGCTCGCGTGCCGACGGGACATGCTGATCATGAGCGTAGGCGGTCTTCTGGGCCGTTATGAGTGGTTTCGAGAGGCGGACGAGAAAGGCTGCCGGATCTATGTGCCATCGGGGGCGATCGCCGGGCTCGATGGAATCAAATCCGCATCGATCGGGCGGATCGAAGCGGCCGAGCTGACCAGTCGGAAACCCGTGGAGGCGCTGCGAGGATCTCAATACGTGGTCGATCGCGGCATTGAGCTCGACGATCTGAGAGAGGACACCGTCATCTTTGAAGGTTCGGCCGAAGAGGCGGCCCGCGCGTTTCCGGCTACTTCCAACGTGGCGGCCTCGTTGCGGCTGGTGGTGGCACCGTCGGCGCCTGTGTGCGTTCGCGTGGTCGCCGTTCCGCGGGGAAACGAGAACGTCCACGAGATTGGTGTGCGCGGCGAGTTTGGGCGCCTCTCGATGCGCGTCGAAAACGTTCCCTCGAAAGCGAACCCACGGACATCGCAGCTCGCGGCGTTCTCAGCGATCGCGACGCTGAAAAGCCTCACCCAGTCCCTTCACATTGGAACGTAACCCCCCAGCCAGGCCGCTGCGCATTTTATAGGGGTTGGCCCGCAAGCCAACCGTCGAGGCGACCGTACAACGCCTCGACCTCTGGGCCGGTTAGGCCAGGCATGTCGAGCTTAATTTTGTAGCCGATTTGTGACTGCAGATAAGCGAGGTGGCGATAGCCCTCGGGAAACTTCGCCAGCAGTTGCGGATCGAGGGTAAGTTTCGCTGCCGGATCGACTGGATCCATGCGGTCCTTTTCATAGATCGGCTGCCGCAAAACCAGACCCCAGCGCCCGGCGCGCCTCTCGAAAAAATCACAGAAGCGGCCGGTGCAAACCACATCACAGAGCACATCATGAACCTTGGCGCGCTGCGAAATAGTCATTTTCGTAATGGCGGTCGCGCGATTGCCACGAACCTCAATCGTGCTCCCACCAAGGAAATGCAAGATGCGCACTCCCTTGGCAAATCCTGACTTGCTCATTTCGATGAACTCATCGGCCGTGCCCTGTGTCCAGGTCGCCATCATGCGGCCGTCGTCGTGCCACAGAGATCGGAACTTCTGCCACTGATTGGCGTCGCGCCATAAAACCCAGTTTTCGACCATCTCGCGAATCGTGAGCCGTTCGATCATCTCGTCGGTCATCGTGCGCTCCTGAAAAGGCCTGCAAGGACGGCAGAAGTCTACAACAGTTCTGCACACCGAGCTGCTGCGTGGGTGCCAAGCTTCGGCGCTTCTTGGAATGATGCAGAGCGAGAGCAAGCGCCGGGTGCCGCGAACTCAGCGGAGCGGATAGAGCCTGATCCAATCGGTGATGGCTTGAGGCAGCTTGCCGAGCGGCTCAAAGAATAGACGCGAGCGTGTTTGGTTCGGCGTCCTGATCCGGACTTCACAATACGGCAAAGCGAAACCCGCAGTGAGCGATACGATCCACTGTTCATCTTCAGGAGGCTCGGCGATGCATTTTCGGATGGTGTCCTCGATACTGATCTTCGTTGGCGAATCCCAAAACCCATTAAAATCGACGATGAGGACCAACCGACGCTCCCTCCCTTGAATCGGCCTGCAAAAGGTTGGCAGGCAGCGGTCTTGGAACTTTCCTCGCATGGCTCGCTTGTGGCTGTGACCGGCATCACATCAAGAAGAGGTGCGCGGCTCCCCCGGTAGCACATTCCCCGGGTTCCTGATCGAGATAGATCCTGTTGTGGTACAGGTCCCGGTCACGTTTGGACGCTGCACTAGGTCTGAAGGTTGAGAAAACCGACGATTTTAAAACTGCCGGAGGAGGGAGTCGAACCCACACGACCTTGCGGCCAGCGGATTTTGAGTCCGCCGCGTCTGCCATTCCGCCACTCCGGCGCGGTGCCTGTAAGTCTATCGGTTCAATACTGTTACTGCAAGGCAAGCGCTTTTCTTCGGGTTTGAGCCCTACTGCTTTTCGAAGACTTCTACGTTGCTAAACGCCTTCCCATTGGGGGACGTACCTTTCGCTACGATCTGCATCGTCTTGCCATCGGCGCTGACTGTGATGTGCTCGGTCGAAACTACCTTGCCACCTTGCATGACGGTTACGTTGCGAGTATTGGCATTGACCTGTTTGACGCTTTCGGTACTGCCGTCTGTGGGTCCCCCTTCCACGAACTTAACCGGGCCCCCGTCGGTCGGATGCGTCATGTGTGTTGAGAAAGGTTTCCCGTTTTCGTCTGTTCCTGTTGCGGTCACGTCGGTTATGCCTTTCGCTTCTTGCACCGTAACGATTGTTTCTTTGGGAGCTGGACCGGGTTCGTATTTCGATTTGGCGAGGTTGAGCTTCCAGGTTCCCGAGAATGAATCGGCTGCGTACAAAGCGCTAGCCAATCCGAGTGCAGAGAGTAATACCAGCAGCTTGCGCATTGGAAGTCTCCTTTTGACGCTCGGAAGTGTAGGGCCGAACCTTGGATGTGAACTACCTTGCGAGGAAACCATACGCTGGCCGCACCGCCAGTGTCAAATCTCGAAGAACTCAGTGTGGTAGCTCTTTTACTCGTTAGAAATGTCCCTTGCTGGGGTGGCTTGCCTTGAAAGCAGCCCAGGCGCGGGTTAGCATCGGCGCGATGATCGAATGCTTGCGCCGTCTCTTCCATAACCCCGTGTTTGTTGTCGGCTTCACGGCATGTCTCACTGCCCTCGTGGTGCAATCGGGCGAACTGGGCACGAGCGACACAACGCATCGACTGGAGACTACGCACTCATTCTGGACGTCGGACCCGCCTGTTGATCCGCAGAACTACCCGGAATTTGGGATCCACGGCCGCAACGGAAAGCTCTATGCTTGGTATGGCATCGGCCAATCGCTGCTGATGCTTCCGGCCGATATTGTTGGTACGTACGTCGAGAACCGATCCATTTTCAATACCTATGACGACGACCCACGCCCACGTAGCATTGTCGTTAGCTACAGCACGAATACGATCGTGTGCGTTCTGACGATTCTCGTGTGCTACAGGCTGCTGGGGCTGTTAGGATTCACAACGAATCAGCGCATCGCAGGAGCCTTGGCCTTGCTCTTCTGCACGACATTTCTCCATTACGTGCAGAATATGATGGAAAACAACTACATTCTGCTCCTCACGTTGACCGGGCTCTGTTTCCAGTACCAATGGCTCCGCACGGGCGGTCGCCGTGCACTACTGGTGGGCTCAGGTGCGCTCGGACTGAATCTGCTAACGCGGCTTACGACCGCCATGGACCTGCTGGCGGTAGCACTTTTTAACTTATTGGCTTTGAGTCTTTCGGGCGCAAGCAAACGCGAGCTGCGCGCGCGTTTCGCCTTATATGCCAGGATCGCGCTGCCTGTCTACGTATTGTTCTTTGCGCTCGACCGGGCGTATCAATATGCTCGGTTCGGGTCGTTTTTCACCACATACCTTCAAATCTTCGGGCGCGAGCAGAAAATGCTGCACCCGGAACTGCCTGCGGCTTTCCCATTTGAAACTCCTTTCCACGTCGGCTTCTTCGGTGCATTATTCAAACCGGAAAAATCAATCTTCCTGTTCGACCCCTTATTAATACTCACACTGCTGCTCGCCACGTTCGCGTGGAGGCGATTTCAGCCCGAGATTCGAGCGTACTTGGTCGCGTTTGCTGCTCTGACGCTCGCCTACATCAGCTTCTACGCTCGATACACCGACTGGGCCGGCGATTTTGCCTGGGGCGATCGTTACGTTTCGACGTCGAGCGAGATGGTTGCATTCCTCTCGGTGCCGCTCTTGATGCGCCATCGCACCGATGTGGGCGAGGCCATCTGGAGATGGGGGCTAGCGCTTGTCGGGATAAGCGTTGTCGTGCAGTTGGCTTCGGTGATGTTTTGGTGCCCGCTTGAAATCTATCAAATGGAGACGCTCGGGCACCCGACCTTCGTGATTGCGCTGCGGCTCAAAAACATTGTTGCGTTCGCACTGGGGAAAATGGACCAGTGGGGATTAAACAACGACGCGATGAAGCAAGATCCTTGGGATTACGTGCATATCACAACGTACAACTTCTTGCCGTTTCTGTTGGCGCGCGTCGGAAAGGCGGCAGATTGGCTGGTGGATCTATTGACCGCGATCTGGTTCACACTGCTGGGCGCAACACTGGTCCTGCTCCACTTCATTCGCCGCTGCGCTAAACGCGGACAGTGGGAGACGGTAAGCCCTGGGATCTAGGAAACCGAAGGGAGGGTCAGGAATCGGATCGTGGCTTCGACGCGTCTAAGCACACAGAGCGCGCACAGGAGATCGGATGGCCCCAAAAATCGCACGCGGGATGTATGGTGTGATTCTTGTTCTGATTGTGCTGGCCCGTTCGGCTCCGTCTCAAATGGGCGGCCAGGCTGCCAGTCCTCCGGCCAAGACCGAGTGCAAGTTTCCTGACGGCAGAAGCATTCACATCGAATATTCGAGCCCGCGCACGAGGGGCCGCAAGATTTTCGGTGGCCTCGTGCCGTACGGCGAGGTGTGGCGGGCGGGAGCCAATGAGGCCACCACGTTCATCCTTGACACCGACGTGAATCTAGGCACCCGGACCGTACCGCGGGGCAGTTACACGCTTTTTGCTCTACCCAATCCGGACGCTTGGACGCTGATCATCAGCAAACAAACCGGCGAATGGGGCGTTCCCTATCCCGGCGAACAGGACGATTTCACACGTGTGCCGATGAAAGTTTCGAAATTGCCGTCGCCACTTGAGAATTTCACGATCGCGTTCGATCAGGCGGGCAATTCTTGCACGTTGCGTTTGGAATGGGAAACGACACGAGCCGCGGTGGACATCTCCGAGAAAAAGTAAGGTGCCTCTGCGACCACCACTGCTACACGTGAGCCTGCGCCTTCGCTCCGTGTTTTTCGGGATCGACCATCGCTCGAAAAACGCGGCCGCGCCCAATGACGTGCTCCCCAGAGCGCGCCTCTACCTCGAAGACCAGAAAACGGCCTTTGTACTTTACGAAGCGGGCGTGAGCCTGCACGGTTGCGCCGGGCGATACCGCCTTTAGGTGGTCCACCTCGACCCGCGTGCCGACCGTGATAACCCCGGAAGGCAGGTCGGGACGGACGGCCAGCGCGCTGGCGTGTTCCATCAATCCGATCATGGCCGGAGTCGAGAAGACCGCCGGCAAGTTCGGGTCAAACGCCTGAATCGTATATTGATGTTCGACGACGCGCTCCACGGTAGCTTCCGCTCCAATCCGCGGGCGCGGGTCCGGAAGCGGGGTGCTCGGTCGCTTTGTTTGTCCCGACGCGCGATTGGCTCCGCGCCTTCGGTGAGAAGCTTTGCGTCTTTTCATGACAGGGGATTGCTGCGTTTCCAGCAGGAGGGGCTAGGAATCACGCCGCTGCCGAAAAAGCTACGCATGAATTCCAGCATGGTGGTGCCGACCTGGCTAAAAAGCCTTCTCTTAAGGCTGCGGTAATCCTGTGAGCCGCTGAAGACATCGCGAATGAGGTCGCGGAACGTTGGAGAGCAGTTCAGTAGTTGCACCATGCGCGTGGTGATCGCGCCGCCCAAAAAAGTGCCCCGGAACAGTTTGCGTGCGATGCCTGCTGCGAATTCCAGATCGGCGGAAAACGCCGCGCGGAGACGTTCGCTGTAAGAATGCAGTTGGCCCTCGATCAACGCTTGCGCCAGCAGATCGCCCGAGCGCAGCGCGTAATACAACCCCTCTCCGGTGATGGGATCGACGCAGGCCGCTGCGTCCCCTGCCATCGCCCAGTTTTTTCCAGCGATGCGCCGCGCGCGAATCGTCTGCGCCTGGGGCGAAGGCAACACGTGGCTGTAAAATCGCGCGCCGGTCATCGGTATGTTTTCTTCGGTGACGAACCGATCGAGGTGTTGGCGCAACTCGAGCGTCGGTCCTTGGCCCATTTTGGCGCAGATGCCGACGGAAAGATGATCGGCGCGCGGAAACGACCACAAATAGCCTTCGAATTCCTTTAGAAACTTTACCTTGATGATATCCTCTTCGGTGGGCACGAAGTAACCGAGCGTCAGTTCCAAATCATGCGCACTGAGCGCCGTCGTCTCGGGCAGCAAGCGGTTCCGCGCGCCCGCTGCCACAACAACGAAATCAGATTGACATGCTTCGCCCCCGGCCCTCAAGTGCACGCGCGGGCCATGGGTATCAACGCTGGTTACGCGAGCGCAAATCGTACGGCAGCCCGCAGCAACGGCGCGGTCCAGCAGCAGGCCGTTCAAAACCTTCCGCGCATAGATGACGATGGGCTGGCTCATGTCGAAGCGCGCGCGATGCCCGCTGCTGGAAATCAGCTCCGCTGTCCGGACGACCCTCTTGGGATGGCAGCCGTCGAGCAGGAAGGGGTACGCCTGAATCGCCTTGTGCGTCAAGCCGCCGCCACAGGGTTTTTCCCAGGCCAGACGTTCGTCGAAAATGGTGACGCGGAATCCATGGTTGGCCAGCCGCTCGCCGCATCGCGAACCGGCAGGGCCTGCCCCAACGATGGCAATCTCTTTCATCCCCAACCTACGGTGTTCTTTTCTTGTCCGGTTCCGCCGGATCAGGTCAGTGGAAATATTGCTGCTATAAACCAGGCGCCGAGTATAGCACCAAAGACGGCGGCCGCTGTCGCCGAGCCCGTGCGCAGGCGTAGCGCATCGGTCGCTAACCTCTGCAACAGCGAAAATAGCGCCAGAGAAACTCCCAGGATCAGAATGAGCACCTGCCCACTGGCCAGTGCGTAGTAGGAGAACAAACAAGCCAGCCAAAGTTCGGCCCGAAGAGCAAGGAAAAGGGCAAATCGCCAGGCGCGCAGCCGGCCCTTGCCGACCGGCCCCAGCACGACTTCCTCGGCAAAACAGAAAATCGACACCACGGGGAGGAGCCCGACAAACCGGAGCCAGCGCGGTAGGTTCAGCCACAAGTCCGCGATCTGCCAGTCGAGCCAAGCCCCAAGGCTAAGCAGAACGGCGAATCCGAGGAGCGCAGCGGCAAACAAGACGCGGAGATCGACACGCAGTGCCTGCTTCGCGGATTTTCCGTTGAGCGCCAAAAGCAGAACGCCTGCGATCAAAAGCAGGGAGGCGAGATAATCTCCCGTGTACAGGTGCAGCAACGACAGAGGAACGCAGACTGCCAAAATCAGGACACTCGCCAAGGAGCACGCCGCCCCTTCAGCCAGGGCAAGGGCAGCAGGGCTCGCCGCCGCTTGGTCGGTAGTGAGCGGACCCGCGACCTTCGCGGCCACCGCTACGGCAAACGGGAAGAGCAACAGAATCCCCAGCAAACCGATGAAGGAGGGAAGATCCTGATATGGGCAGGAAGGATTGTGAGCTCGGTAGCCGCCCAGCACGTGGTCGATCCAATCAGCGGCTTGCCGGAACACCCGTGGATCGGTAAGCAGGCTCGTGTGGTCGGAGAACGATGTGATCTCGAGATGAAAGGCCCGCGCTTGGCGAAAATCATCGGGCTCTCCGCGCTCGCCCCCGGCCGCCTGGCCCAGCGTTCGTGCTGCCCGCTGGAGGATCGGTAGATCGTACTGCGCGCTGAAGACGAGCAGGTTCGCCGGCATCCGCCGCGGCAAAGGCATGGGAGCGGGCGAAAGCGCGATCGTCGCCGCCACCGGTTCGCGATCCGCCACCCGGATGGCAATCGCGCCCCCGAGCGAGTGCCCGACGAGAATCGTCCGCTTCGGGTCGATCTCGCCGGAGCGAATCAGCGATTCGACGGCAAGCCGAGCGCAGAGATCGGCGCGTGAAAACGAAAAGGTGTCCGTGTTGTCCCCATGCCCCGGTAAATCGAACAGATACACGCGCAAGCCTGTTTGTCCTGCCAGATAGTTCCCAAGACTCTGCATGATTCGGCGATCGGCGGACAGCCCATGAAACAGAAGCACGCTGTCGCGAGTCGTCTTGTCCGGTTCGAGAATCGTCACCGGCATACGGCAGCCGCCGGCCATCAGGACGAAATCCCGATGCGGTCGTTCGGTGCGGCGGATGGCCAACGCGCTCAACCCAACCACGAGCGAGCCCGTGATCGCCAGTACGATTTCCCATCGCTTCATGATGGCCTCGGCTGTTGCCGGGGCGCACGTGCTAAAATCATCTGCTCGGTCGAGCCCGCTGGGATCGACTGAGGGACAGAAGTTTGGGACCGTTTGTTTTGCAACCTGGGCTGATTTTCTACCGGGGCACGTGGAAACACAACGCCCAGGGAGGGGTGTGCCCAAAGGGTGCGATCCCCAGGCTCGGTAGGACGGCGCTTTCCCACCCTGCCATGCTGATTCCGCTGCTGAAACAGCGTCTTCTGGCAGGGCCCGCATGATCCTTCCTTTCGTCTCCGAGGTGCTTGGGCAGATTGCGCGGCTTCCAGCCATGGAGGAGGCGTACGACCGGCTTCGGCGCAACGTCGGTGAAATTCACATCGCGGGACTCACCGATCCGGCCAAGGCCCTGGTCGTGCCGACGGTTTTCGCCGCGATTGGCCGCCCTACGATTCTGATTGTCAGCTCGAATGAGCGCGCCGAAGTGCTCGTGGAGGCCGTACGCTGGTGCTATCGCGCAATCACAGCAAAGCCGGGAAGCCGGGTTGCGCACCTTCCCGCCTACGAAGTGTTGCCGTACGAAAACCGCTCCCCGCACGGGGAAATCGCGGAAGCGCGCGCGGTTGCACTGTGGCGCTTGGCGACGGGCGAGCTTGATCTGTTGATCGCGCCGGTCGAGGCGATGGTCTGGCGCATGCGCGAGGCATCGTTCTACCGCGATCTAGCGCGCGAAGTCGCCCGTGACCAATCGATCGCACACGAAGACTTGATAGGTTTCCTCGAGCGCGCCGGTTACGAAAAGCAAGTTAGCTGTGAGATGCCAGGGCAATACGCAGTGCGCGGTGGCATCATCGACGCCTTTCCGCCGGAGGCGCTGCAGCCCGTCCGCATCGAACTGCTGGGCGACACGATCGAATCCATTCGTGCGTTCGATCCCGCCACACAACGTTCAACGAATCCGGTCGAGCGTGCCCTGCTCTTGCCTCTGACTGAGGTGTTCCATAGTGCGAACGGGACGGCGCGGGGATCATCGGGACGCGCCGACGATGTGGCGGTCGGTTTCCACCCCGGATGGGAATTTCGTGAGATGGCGTCCGCCGAGCGGCCGGGAATCGTATTTGACCTCGCAATCGAGCCGGCGGTCGTGCTCGACGAGCCCTCCGAACTTGCTCAGGCGGTCGAATCCTACCGCACGCAGCTGGAAGAAGCCTTCGACAAAACAGCCGATCCTCTCGCCGAACCTCCGGCCCGCTACATTCTAAGTGACGAGGAGTGGTCCCTCGCGCTTCAACTCTTCCCACGCCTGGCGATCGAGCATCTGGCAATGGCCGGCACCGAAAGCACTCATCTTGTCCTTCAGACACAGCCTACGACGCGCTATCGCGGCAACATCAGCTCGTTCATGGCGGAAGTGCGCGGGCGGATCGGCGCGGGCGAGCAGGTGATGGTTTCGGCGGCGAGCACAGGAGAACTCGAACGGCTTGCCGATATCTGCCACGAGTATGAGATTCCGTATCGGCTGGGAGAGCTCGAAAAGGACGCCACCGTCACGCGGCTGGCCGAAGAATCCAGCGGCGGCGGCGTCCCAGCCATGGGACTGGTGAAGGCGCCGCTTCCTGAAGGCGTCGTCTTTGGCGAAGCCCGTATCGCCTTGTATGGCAACGCTGATCTGTTCGAGTTTCTTCCGGTCCAGCGGATGCGCTCGCGGCCGAAGACTGCGAGCTTCTTCAGCGATTTATCGGACCTCAAGCCTGGCGAGTTTGTCGTGCATGTGGACCATGGTATTGGGCAGTTCGAGGGGCTGCGCCAGGTCGCCGTAGACGGCGCGCAGGGCGAGTTCATGCTTCTACGCTACGCAGGTGATGCACGGCTGTACGTCCCTTTGGCCCGGCTCGATCTCGTCCAGAAGTATCAGTCGCTCGGCGGCGCCGAACCCGCCTTGGATCGGTTGGGCGCCAATCTCTGGGAGGCGCGTAAGTCACGCGTACGCAAATCGGTCAGAGACATGGCCGATCAGCTTCTCGCGCTGTATGCGGAGCGCAAAACCGCGCCCGGCCACGCCTTCTCGGCAGATTCCAACTGGCAACGAGAGTTCGAGGACGCCTTCGAGTTCGAAGAAACACCCGACCAGCAGCGCGCCATTGACGACGTAAAGCGTGACATGGAGTCGTCATTGCCGATGGATCGCCTCCTGTGCGGCGACGTCGGCTACGGCAAGACGGAGGTGGCCATGCGCGCGGCCTTCAAGGCAGTCGCCGACGGAAAACAGGTCGCCGTTCTGGCCCCGACGACAGTGCTTGCGTTCCAGCATCTGGAGACGTTCCGGCGCCGCTTTGCTGCGTTTCCGATGCGCATGGAGATGCTGAGTCGGTTTCGCACCGACAGGGAACAGGAGAAAACGCTTGAGGAACTCGAAGCGGGTAAACTCGACATCGTCATCGGAACCCATCGCCTGCTTTCCAAGGACGTACGGTTCTCCGACCTGGGTCTGCTGATTGTGGATGAGGAGCAGCGGTTCGGCGTGGCTCACAAAGAGCGCCTGAAAGAAATGCGGAAGAATGTCGACGTTCTGACCATGTCCGCGACCCCCATTCCCCGCACCCTTCATATGTCGCTCGTGGGGCTTCGCGATATGAGCGTGATTGAGACGCCGCCCCGGGACCGGCTCGCGATTCAGACCACTGTGGCTCCCTTTCAGGAGACGCTGATCCAACGGGCCATCGAAGAAGAGTTGCTGCGACATGGGCAGGTATTCTTCGTACACAACCGCGTCGAATCGATTGCGTCGCTCGCCAACCTGGTGCAGCGGCTCGTGCCTCGCGCGCGTGTCGTGGTTGGTCACGGCCAGATGCGCGAAAGCGAACTCGAGAAAGTCATGCTGAAGTTCGTGCGCAATCAGGCCGAAGTTCTCGTCTCGACCACGATCATTGAGAATGGACTGGATATCCCTCGCGCGAACACAATTCTGATCAATCGCGCCGATCGCATGGGGCTTTCCGAGCTGTATCAACTCCGTGGGCGAGTCGGCCGCTCGAATCAGCGTGCATACGCATACCTGCTGGTTCCCCCCGAGGGCGCGCTCACGCCTATCGCTCGGCAGCGGCTCGCGGCTCTCAAGGAATTTAGCGAACTCGGCGCAGGCTTCCGCATCGCGGCGCTCGATCTGGAATTGCGCGGAGCGGGCAATTTGCTCGGACGCGAGCAGCATGGACACATTGAGGCGGTAGGGTTCGATATGTATTGCCAGATGATGGAGCGAGCCGTTAAGGAACGGAAAGGCGAAGCAATTGCACCCGAACGCCGGGCCACGCTCAATCTCGGACAGGACCTCCGCATTCCGCCCGAATACATCGACGACGAAAACCTACGCCTGCGCATCTACAAGCGCATTGCGAGCGTTACTTCGGAGAGCGAGCGAGAAGAGGTCCGGCGAGAACTGGAGGACCGGTTCGGCCCTCTGCCGCTTCCTGTCTTCCATCTCCTCGATTATGCCGTGCTGAAGGCGTTGGCCGAGGGGCTGGCGGTGGCCACGGCAGACCGTCGCGGCGACCAGATCGCCATCAAATTTCACGAGGATACCCCGCTCGGCCCCGATCACTTAGTGAAACTGATTGGAAAGCGCCGAGACCTGCGCCTGGATCCGGCTGGCGTGCTCTGGCTCACCTGGAAGAGCGGAAAAGGCGGACCCCTGGAAGCAATGAGAAACGTGTTGAAGCAACTACAATCGTAGCGATACACTTCTGCTCGAGTACCTACATGAGAAAACGGCGCTTGGATGGGATTTCCGCTCTGGGCCTCGCCGCCCTATTTTTGCTGGTTTCTGCGACGTCGTGGGCACAGTCGAAAGCCAACGTCGTCGAGGAAATCGTTGCACGCGTGAACAACCAGATCATCACCTTGTCCGACTATCAAAAGGCAGGAGCCGGCCTGCAGCAAGAGGTCCAGCAGGATTGCCAGAATTGCACGCAGCAGCAGATTGCCGCCGAATTGACGGATCGTCGCAAGAACCTTTTGCGAGACATGATTGACCAGCAGTTGCTGATTGAGCGAGCCAAGGACATGGACATCAACGTGGAGACCGAACTGGTCAAGCGGCTCGATGAAGTGCGCAAACAGAATAACCTCGCCACGATGGAGGATCTCGAAAAGGCTGTCGAGGGGCAGGGCTTGGTCTGGGAAGAGTACAAAAACCAATTGCGCAACAACATCCTGACACAGGAGGTGATTCGCCGGGAAGTCGGCGGTCGCCTGGACATCGGCAGCGAGGAGGTGAAGAAGTACTACGAAGCCCACAAACAGGACTTCAACCGCCCTGAACAGGTAGCACTGGCCGAGATTTTCCTCAGCACCGAGGACAAGAGCCCTGAGGAGATCGCCGCGGTGCGCACACGCGCCGACGATCTACACAACCGACTGGTCAAAGGAGAAGATTTCACCGCCCTGGCCAAGCGCTATTCGCAGGGCTCTACGGCACAGGAGGGCGGCGCTCTCGGGGAATTCGAGCGGGGCCAACTGGCAAAACAGCTCGAAGATGCGGTTTTTGGCCTCGAGAAAGGTCAGTTTACCGATGTCATTCAGACCAAGACGGGTTTCGAGATCTTGAAGGTGGAGGACCACTTTCAGGCCGGATTGCAGCCCCTTGATAAAGTGGAGGGTGAGATCACGAACGTACTCTACCGACAGAAGATGGAACCGGCCCTGCGCACCTATCTTGCGCAGTTGCGCGAAGAAAGCTACGTACAGGTAAAACCAGGCTATACGGATACGGCCGCGGTCCCCGGAGCCACCGTCATTCAGGAAGTCGCACCGACCCCGGATGCTGCGGACAAAAAGAAGTCCAAGAAGAAAACACCTCTCCCGAAAGTCAACAGCTGATGAAACCTCAGTTCATTGCTGGCCTGGCTGATGGCCAGCTCGTTTGTTCTCTGTTCCTTGTGCGTGAGAAGGAAATTCGAACTTCCGTGCGCTCGGGAAAGTCTTGGCTCGAGCTCAATCTGACGGACCGCTCCGGCAGCATCCCCGCGAAGATGTGGGACAACTTCGAAGCACTGGCGAAGACTTTCGAGTGCGACGACGTGGTGCGTGTTCGGGGGCGCGTGAAGATGTACAACGGACAGAAGGAGTTGACGCTTGAGCAGATTGTTCCCACATCCGACAGCGACTACGATCTAGCCGATTTTCTGCCGCACACAAAACACGACCTCGAACAGCTGTATGCCTCGGTGAGGGCCGCCATTGCGGAAATGAAAAACCCTTGGCTCAAACAGCTGCTTTGGTCGGTCATCGAAGACCCGGTGATCGTGCCTCGACTGAAGCGCGCCCCCGCGGCCATGACCATCCACCACGCGTACCTGGGTGGCCTGCTTGAGCATATCGCAAGCCTCGTGGGTCTGGCGGCCGCCGTCTCGGCGCACTACCCCGCACTCGACGCCGATCTGCTCCTTACCGGAGTCGTCCTGCACGATATCGGAAAGCTCGACGAACTTCGCTATCTCCGGCGCATTGATTATTCCGACCAAGGCCGCCTGCTTGGGCACATCATAATCGGCGTTCGCCTCGTTCGGGAGAAATGCAGAGCGATAGAGGGATTCCCCGAACCGCTTGCTGTACTGGTCGAACACCTGATTGTCAGCCATCACGGAACGCATGAATTTGGATCGCCTTCCCTGCCGCAAATTCCCGAAGCGGTGATGCTGCATTTCATCGACGATATGGATTCCAAGATGGCTGGCATGCGGGCGACGCTCGACGCAGCTACCGCCGACAGTTCACAGGAAACTTGGACCGATCGCAACCCCTCGCTGCGGCGCGCCTTGCTTCGCACGACCCGCTATCTGGCTCATCCCGAAGCTCTGGAATCACCTGGGGCGGGAGCCATTCCAACGGCGCCCGCTGGAACACGAAGGGAATAGCGCCCGTGGGCGACCGTATGCCATCGCCACGACATTCGCTCCTCGATCTGGCCCCGCTCGAGTTGGAGTGCATGAACATGCTCTGGCCCTTGGGTGAAGCGACTGTCCGCGAGATCCGCGATCGGCTTACCCCGCGTCGCACCCGTGCGTACACGACAATCATGACCATCATGGATCGCCTGGCACGCAAAGGAGTGGTCGAACGCCGCAAGGCCGGCCGCGCCTATGTATACCGTGCCAGACTTGCCGCCGAGGACGCGCGTTCGCAGGCGCTTGCTCAAATCCTTGAGAATTTCTTCGGTGGCTCGAAGGAGGCCCTCCTGGCACAGCTCGAGGGGAGCGTTGCGATCGATGCAGCTGCCGAGGCTCGAAACACCTCTCGACAAGAAGGCGAACAGCGAACGAGCCGTGCCACGCGGCCCGCGGCCGGGTTTGACTAATGTTTCCCGCCGAACTCAAGATCGGTAACCTCGCGATCCGCCCGGCCACTGTTCTGGCACCCATGGCCGGCCTCACCGATACCGTCTTTCGGCGGGTCATTCGCTCGCTCGGCGCCTGCGGCCTGATCATGACGGAGTTCACCAGCGCCGAGGGCCTGACGCGCAAATCCGCGCGCACGCTGCAATATCTATATTTTGACGAGGATGAGCATCCCATCGCGGGCCAGATTTTTGGCTCCGATCCGCACGTCATGGCATCCGCCGCCGCTCTGATCGAAGATTTGGGTTTCGATCAAGCCGATATCAACCTAGGTTGCCCCGTAAAGAAGGTCGTCAAATGCGGAGGCTCGGGCCTGCTGCGTGACCTACCACATCTTCAAAAACTTCTGCGGGCTGTTCGCAGCGCCGTGGAAATCCCGCTGACGATCAAGATTCGGTCTGGGTGGGATGAGCACAGCCTTGTCGCGGTCGATGTCGCGCGGATGGCTGAGCAGATTGGAATCGAAGCCATCGCTGTTCATCCGCGCACGCGAATGCAGGGTTATGCCGGATGTGCCGACTGGAAAATCATCCGCGACGTGAAGCAGGTCGTGCGGATTCCTGTGATCGGCAATGGCGACGTTCGCAAACCCGAAGATGCCGTGCGAATGATCGAGGAGACGGGCTGCGATGCTGTGATGATCGGCCGCGCGGCTTCCTCGAATCCTTGGATCTTCCGCCAGATTGCAGACCATCTCTCGGTTGGCCGCTACGAGGAGCCAACCGAATCCGATCGCTACAGCTTATTGTCGAACTACTTCCGCAGCTTGATGGAGACCGACATGCCGGATGCGATCGGCAAGATGAAGCAGTTCGCGACGCTGTTTACGCACGGCGTTCGCAACGGCGGCGAACTGCGCCAGCAAGTTCACCATTCGCACACGGCCCGTGAAATTCTCGATCGCGTCGATGCTTTCTTTTCGCCAGCTGCTCTCATCCCTTAGCTTGAATACTACGGCTCGCGGGTCATCAGCAGTTGTTTATAGGCTTCACGGCGCGTGATCCCGCGTTCGCGCGCCACCTGCTTGAGCGCCGTTTTGCGGTCGACTCCGCGCTCGTGCATGATTTCCTCAACACGCCTGGCAAGCGGCGCCGCTTGAAGAGAGCCCCCGCCATCTGCAGCATGCGCTTCGTGTCCGTCTGGTGGGCCGACGAGCAGCGTGATTTCTCCGCGTGGCGCTTTTTCCCTCGCGGCCGCGATCAGATCTTCCAGGTGCCCGCGCAAGAACTCCTCGTGCACCTTGGTCACTTCCCGCGCAATCACGGCGGGGCGGTTGCCGAGAATTTCCAGTGCGTCTTCGAGCGTATCGAGCAACCGGTGCGGTGCCTCATAGAGCGCAAGCGTTCGTGTGTCAGAGCTGAGAGCGCGGAGGGCCTTGCGGCGTTCGGTGGGCCGCGGCGGCAGGAAGCCGATGAATGAGAACTGCTCGATCGGCATCCCCGAAGCCGCTAGCACCGCCACGAATGCCGACGCGCCCGGCACGGGTATGACGTGGATCCCGTGCCGCAAACAGAGGCTAACCAGCCGGTGGCCCGGATCGGAAATAGCAGGCGTCCCCGCGTCGCTGACCAGCGCGACCTTGGCGCCTTGCTCCAGCTCAATCACGATTTCAGCTGCGCGCGTCATTTCATTGTGTTCATGATAGCTCACCAGCCGCTTCGAAATGCCAAAGTGCGACAGTAGCTTCAGCGTCTGCCGTGTATCCTCGCAAGCGATCACGTCCGCTTCCTTGAGAATGCGCAGCGCGCGCATCGAAATATCTTCCAGATTGCCGATCGGCGTCGCGACGACGTAGAGGCAGCCCGTGCCGGCATCGACACCTGCTGTTGGGCCCGACGTTTTCGCTGCCACTGTGCCTCCCCGCGACCCTTCCGGACAAATCAGCGTAAGCCGCTGGCGCCCTGTTTGCAAGGCGCCTACGGTCGCCGTCCCATTGCAACACCCGCGATCACCTCGCCGTCCTTCCCCACAATCGGGGGCACCGTCGTCGAGAGCGTCGAACACTTCGGCCAAAATTGACACAGTTTCGTAGCTCGGATATTCTGGTTCATCCGAAATAACTTAGAAGGAGCGATGAATGGCTCAGGGTACGCCCGTAAAACACAGGAAGAAGACGAAATCCATTCTGAGGAATATTCGCCATACGGAGCGGCGCGCGGCGATCAATCGCATGAACCGAACGCGTGTCCGTACCGCGATTCGCCGCATGCGTGCGGCTCTCAGCTCGGCAGATTCCGCCAGCGCGGAGAAACTGGCTTCGGCAACATTTTCGGAAATCGACAAGGCTGTCCGTAAGCGCACTCTTTCTGAGAACACCGCCAACCGCTACAAATCGCGACTGGCGCTGGCCATGAACGCGCTTCGGGCGAAGAAGTAGACTTCCGCGACCGGCAAGAAACAATCCCGCTTGAACTCCACCCGGGGTCCTTGGTGCCGGCTCAGGCCGAACCGGCGGTCGATGTGAGCCGCGTGATCAAGAATTCGAGCGTTGCGCGGGGGTTCGGATCGGCCGATTTCAGCCGACTGTCGGCCTCCGCCAGCGCGACGATGCCCGCTAATAGATCCGCCTTTTCGATCCGGTGCGCTTGACGAACGGCCACCTCGGCCGATTCAGGTCTCATGCCCAATTGCCGCGCCGCCTGATAGCCTCCGGTATGTAAAGGGAGATCGCGAGCTTCGACCAGCTTGCGATATACCCACGCCAAAGCACCGATGATGCCGGCCGGCTGCTCGCCGTTGCGCCATAAAGTATCGAGGAGGGTCAGCGCGTCGCCGCGACGGCCGCTGGCCAACAGGTCGGCGAGTTGCCAGACCGTCGTCTTGCGCGTCGCCACGACTAGCGCTTCGATGTCCGCTGCGCCGATGCGACGACCGCGCGCATAGGTGGCCAGCTTCGCAAGCTCGATGCGCATCAGCGCGGGCGACCCGCTCAAAATTTCAGCCAGCAGCACGGCGGCCTCCCGATCGATCTCAGCGCCCAGGTCTTGCGCTATCTGCTCCGCCAGGCGTGGAGCCGATTCGGCATCGATCGCCAGCTCGACCACGAGACCTTTCCCTTGCAGTAGCTTCGCGAACCGCTGGCGACCATCGAGTTGCTCCACCTCAATCACCAGCACGGTGAAAGGCGCAGGCGATTCGAAGTACCCTTCCAAGGCCTTCAGAACCTCCTCGCGCGATTTTTCACCCAGTTTCTCAACCGATTCGGCGCCCTCGACAATCACCACCTGTCGTCGCGCCAGCATCGGCACCGTCTGCGCCCGACCCAGAATGTCCTCCCAGCTCGCCTCGCGTGCGGAAAGGCGCGCGACGGCCCAATCGCGCGCTTCTGGCGGCACAAACGCTTCAATGATTTTGGCTCGACATACTTCTCGGAGATAAACATCGGTGCCTTTCAAAACCACAGCAGGGACCGGCTTGCCCTGTGCGAGCCGATGGAGGAGCTTTTCCACAGAAGCCGCCGACATCAGAAGTTCTCCAAGACGTCCGCGACAAGATGGGACGCATAGTCGCGCGACATCCGGTCAAGCGCGGGAGACTGCTCGTTGAAAAAAACAGTCACATCCGTTTGAAGCTGATACTCCTCACGAAAAACCATATCGTCATTCTTGTAAACGGACTTTTCCGTGCGGTTGTCGACCAGCCGCACCTTGGTGTGCACGGTGACGATCATGGCTGTCACCTGGCCCGTCGTTGCTTCAAACAACAACGGGTTGGTTTCAATCGATGCTACCTCACCTGTGAGGACAGCATCGGCCGACGCAGGGTCCTGCACAATTCGGTACTTGGTACGCGTGATGAATTCGCGGATCACCGCTTCGGTGAATCGCTGCTCGATCCGATAGTTCGTTGTGTCGTTCTTAAACGCCGGGATCGCGATCGTTTTCCACTCCGAAGGCAGATTCCCGGACCTCCCGACTACGTGGTACCCACAACCTGTCCATGCCAGGACAAAAAAGGCAGCGGCCCAGCAGCGTGAGATCCGGAACAAGGCGAGCCTATTAGTCGGCCGAGTTGGCAATGAGCTCCTCCGCGATGCGTACTGCATTGTTGGCTGCCAGGCGCAGGTTGTCAGCAATTCCCCAAATCCACATGGCGTTTCCGATATTTGAATCCCCCTCCATTCGCATAAGATGGATGTCGCTTTCGCCCGCCACACTCACGTTGGTTCGAGGGGGTTCGCCCGGGGGAGTGATTTTCACGCCGAGTCCTGCCAGCGCCTCTTCGAGTGACTCAGCCGCCACAGCTATCTCCGTCTCCAGGTAAGCGGCGAAAGCATACCCGTAGAACACAGGTGTCTGCACCAGTTGAATGGACGGCACGGGTACTCGGCCAGAGAGATAGCGCGCCACGTCGCGCGCAATAGCGCCGCGCATCTTGGCTAGGCTGTGCTTGCTCTCGTCGCCGTAGCGTGCGAGAAGATTGAATGCGACTTGTGCATCGAAGACAGGCCGAACTATCTCACGGAAGGAAAGCAAACTCGCGGTCTGGCTCTCCAGTTCTTCGATGCCGGCCTGACCTTCTTCAGACACAGGGGGAAACAGGAGTATGGGAATGCGCCGCGTCTGAAAAGTGCTCAGTCCCACCGCGAGCGTGCATGCGATGATGACCGGCGGAGACGCCGAGGAGTATGCCATCGACCCGTTTCCCACGACTCCCTTCCGCGACGCCGACACAGGCGCAAGAGAGGGAATCGCGCAGGGTGCCAAGTCGTCGGAGGCCGCCAGAGCCCCGGTTAGGTCGATCACCGTAGCTCCGGATTTCTGCGCAACTGGCCAGTTTCGCTCCGCGTCGAACGCGCTTCCCGCAAAAAAGGCCAACTCGGCGCCCTCGAAGCTGTCCTCTTCCAGGGCACGAATGAACGTCGCTTCGCCGCCGGCCGCAGTCAAAGTTCCGGCCATGACGCTTTCATCGAGGAGGACGATATCACGTGCCGGAAAATTGCGATCTTCCAACACCTGTTTGAGTTCCTTGCCAAGCAGGGAGGACGCACCGACGATGGCTACGCGATAGAACTTGCCCGGCCCGGAGGGCATGGTTCAGGCATGACGTGAAGCGAGGCGATGACGAGCGGATCGAACGACCTGCAGGGCGACTCCATGGAGCGCATAGCCAGTCGCAACAATCAGCAAGGTGGGCCGAGAGAAGAACCAGATTCCGCCGATCAGCAACGCAATCAGCACCACAAATAGAGAGGGCCAGCGCCGCGTCCACTGGATGTCTTTGAAGCTGTAATGACGCACCGTGCTCGACATCAGCACGCCCAGCACGACTAAAAGCGCGAGCCACAGCACGGCCAGCCGCGGGTCGGAGACAGGATTCTCAAAGAAATGGACAGTCGCCGCAATCATGCCGGCCGCGGCCGGCGTAGGCATGCCTGCGAAAAAGCGGCTCCCTCCGGGCGCCATGCCCTGGATGTTGAAACGGGCGAGTCGCCAGGCGCAGCACCCCAAATAGAAGAATCCAACGAGCCAGCCCAGCTGAATCAGATGAGATCCCTCAAGCGAGCCCAGCAACGCGACCGCGTGAACGCCCCAAGCGTAGGCGAGAAGTGCGGGCGCCATTCCGAAGCTCACCACGTCGGCGAGCGAATCAAATTGTTTTCCAAACTCGCTGTTCGTGCCCATGGCGCGGGCCACGCGCCCGTCGAGCGAATCAAAGATAATGGCGAAGCCGATGGCGCGTGCGGCGTTGTCCATATCGGCGACCGAACCCTCCAGGGTGGCAAGAATCGCGTAGTATCCACAAAGAAGATTGGCCACGGTGAAGACACTGGGCAGAATGTAGACGCCACGGCGCAGTCGGTGATTGCGTAAGGGCCGCCGCACCCCCTCTTCCTGGCCGATCGGATCTAGGTTGTTGAATTCCAATTTGCTACGACCGTCTCTCCGCCCTTTGCAAACTGTCCCCTTCGAACTCTGACTTCGGCGCCCTTCGGGAGCCACAGGTCCACGCGGGAGCCGAAGCGAATCATTCCCACGCGCTCACCGATGGCGATTTCGTCTCCCTCGTGTTTCCAGCATAACACGCGGCGGGCGATCGCTCCGGCGATTTGTTTGACAATCATCGTCGCCGTCGGCGTATTGATATAGATCACGTTCTGCTCATTCTGGCGCGAGGCCGCCCGGCGGTAGGCCCCATAAAATTTGCCGGGACGATGCTCAATCTTGGAAATGCGTCCGGCGATGGGCGCTCGCTGCACGTGGACGTTCCATATCGAGAGAAAAATGCTGATCCGCTGACCTGGCACCGATCCGAACTCCTCCTCAACGATCTCCACGACACGCCCATCGGCAGGAGCGACAACGACTCCGGGATCGGTGGGAATCGTGCGATCGGGATCGCGGAAAAAATAAAACACGAAGAGGCCAACAAAAAAAAGAATTCCCGCGGCCCACTTCCAGCCGGGAATCAGGCAGGCCGCACCGGCCACCAGGGGCGGGATCGCAAATTTGTACGCTTCCCTGACCATAAAGCGTGGAAAATCCTGTGCTGGAAGCGCGGCGACTGCGCGTGTTGCGAGCGATCGCCCGCTCTCGAGTCTCGACAGATGCAGAGCTATTGTACGACAGAAGAGACAGGGCCGCTCGGCCCTAGAGACGCAGCGCTTGCTGATGTTGAGCCAGAATCCGCTCCATGCGATCTTTTAGTTGAAGCTTGCGTTTCTTGAGTGCTGTCTCACGCATCAGTTCTTCTGAATTCAGGTAGGAGGACTTGAGGATTTGATCTAGCTGGGATTCGCAGCGGGAATGCTCTTCAGCGAGCTTTTGAAACTCGGGGTCGTTTGCCAACAGGGACTGCCGGATATCCTGGCTTGTCAGCGCCATTCCTTCCCTCCTAGTTGTGTGAAGGTTTCACATAGCGCAACTATTATCACAAATGGGTGGCTGCGCCAATAGGTCGCCGAGGAAGGTTGTGAATATCGCTACGCGGTCCGGCTTTTCACCTCGCGGCTTCAAAGCGAATTGATCAGTTCAACTGAGAGGAGGCGGGCCTTCTGGGCAAGGTTCTGGGCACGCGCCCAATCACCGTTTCGGCTGGCGTCGCGCGACTGCGTAAGGAAACTGCGGATTTTTTCCGTCAGGTCTGATTGCGCCGCGTTGAGTGGCTTACCGTCCGTCTCGTGCAGATTGCTTTCGGCCACAGAAACATCTTCACTCGTCTTGCGCTGGTAAGCGGCTTCATCGCCAGGTGATAATTGGGGTGAGATTTGCGGCGCCGGCAGATGCGAGGGCGTGGCATCGGCGGCGGCCGGGGCTTGCTCGAGGGCGGGTTTGCGCGGAGCGGCCGGCTTCGTGGCAGGGATGGCAACCGGAGGCGCAGGCGTGGAGGCTGAGGGTAGAGTCGGTGGCGCTACGGCGGCATGCTCAGGCGGCGGAGCGGCGTCGGTGTCCGGCGCCGTTGTCATCGGCCGCACCGCCTCGATCGGAACGGGCGCCGCGGGCGCGGCGGCGGCATGAACCTGCTTTTCCGCACATCCACTGACCGCTGGCACGAATGCCAGGAGAAGGGCGGCCATGCGCAAATCGGTGTGTGATCGGCTTGGCACCTATCTCTTCTCAGCTGCAACTGGTTTAGGACTAAACTCGCCGGCCTTCTCGGCCGGCTTGCTCGCCGGGCGTGCCAGCGGAAGCTCAATCCGGAAGGTCGTCCCTCTCCCGGGCTCTGACTCAAATTCTATCCGGCCCTCGTGTAGCTGTACAAATCGAAAGGTGTTCGCCAACCCGATTCCGCTACCTCCGGGCCGTGTGCTAAAAAACAGTTGAAAGATTTTCTTTTGGTCGGCGGGCGAGATTCCTCGACCGGAATCCTGGACCGCGATCACAGCAAATTCGCCAGCTCGCATCAGACTGACCGCTATTTCTCCGCCGCGATCGGTGAATTCGCACGCATTGAGCACCAGATTCAGCACCGCCTGGTGAATCAGCTGGCGGTCTGCGAACACCGGCGGAAGATCAGGCGGCGCTTCGCAGTGAAGTACCAGCCCAGACCGAGTAGCCGCAGGCCGCGCCGCATCCAGTACATCCTCAGCCACCACTCGCAGGTCTAATTCCTCCAGCTTAAGTTCCACAGGCCGCGTGAAATTGAGAAATGTCTTTACCGCTCGATCCAGCCGGTCGATTTCGCTGTCCAGCATCTTGACTGCCTGTTGCGGCTCGGGGTCGACGGGCATGTTGGCCTTCAGCACCTCCAGCCACAGGCGCATCGAATTGAGCGGATTCTTCACCTCATGGGCCACCCCAGCCGTCTGCCTGCCCAGTACGGCCATGCGCTCGGACAGCTGCAACTGGCTGCCGATCCGTTCGAGCGATCCAACATCGCGCAACGTAACCAAAGTGCCCATGCGCACGCCGCGTTCACGCACCACGTGCACGCTGACGCCGGTGCGTCGTGGCCCCGTACCGTCGTCCAGCGTCACCTCTTTCCCTTCGGCGGGCTCGAGCTGATCACCCTCCATCTTCAATACCGTCCGGAGCGGGTGACGTGTTGGGAAAATCTCTGCCACCGAAAGGCCTCGCAACTCTTCGACGCGGCGGCCCAGAAATTTCTCGACGGCCGGGCTTACCAAGACGGCGCGGCCCTGGGCATTGAACAATAGCATTCCGTATTCGAGCCCATTCATCACCTGATCCAAGTTTTCCCGCAGCGTGCTAAAAACCTCGCGCACATCACGCAGCTGCTTTCCGATTCCCACGATCTTTGTGCTCACCGCGCCGAGCTCGTCCCCACGAGCCACGACCGGCTCTGCGTCGAATTGCCCAGCCGAAATGCGATCCAGTTGGGCCGAGATCCGTGCGACCGGAGCCAGCACGATCGAACTGACAAGAAACGCCAGTAGCGTGGAGAGGAGCACGGAACCCAGCGCCCAATAGCCCGCCGACTCCAACCCAGGCAGGATTTGCGCGCGAATCAACGCAGACGACAGTCCGACACGTATGTCACCGAAGGGCACTCCCGCCAACAGGAATGGAAGGGAGAACTCATAGGTCTGCGGCGGCCCTAGCAATTCCCGCATCTGTTGGAAAAACCCGCCGCGCGCCAGTGACCGGATCGCGGGCCGACTGGCCAGTTTCTGGCCTCGCAGTGTCGCATCGCTCGAAATCATGACCGTGCCCTGGGAATCACTGATCGTAATTTCGTAGATCGTCGGCGAAATTCCGACATCGGACTCGATCATGGAATTGAGCGTGCTGCTGTTGTCGAAGACGCGCTGGACGTAACTGTGCAGGTCCGCGCTGCTAAACGAAGCCGGCGCCTGCCCGGCCTCAGCGGCTTCTTTCAAGGCGCTTTCACAGGCATCAATGACTTGCTGCGCCACGAACCCCGCCGTATCGTTGGCTTGGCGCAGCGTCTGCCGCATCAGCCGCGCCAGATACAGGCTGGACACTACCGTTACCACGAGCAAAACGAGCAACGAAGTGGCAAGCGTGAACTTAGTTTTCAGGCTGAGACGCATCGTTCCGCCCCGCCTCGTATTCTTTCAGTTTATTGTGCAGCGTCTTGAGACTGATGCCGAGCAGCTCGGCTGCGCGCGTCTTATTGTGGCTCGTGGCTGCCAGAGTCTGTAGGATCAGTTCGCGCTCAGCGTCGTCTACCGTCGTGCCCACAGGGAAGCGAAGGCCGCTGAGCCCCGATGTGCTCACCGCGGGCGCATGACCGAAGTCCGGCGGGAGATGCTGTCGGTTGATGGTTCCGCGATCCGAGGCAATCACCGCACGCTCGAGTACGTTACGCAGTTCGCGCACGTTCCCGGGCCAAGGATGGGACCGCAATAAATCCATTGCGTCGGCCGCCACACCTGTGACTCGCTTCCCATGTTTGGCCGATATGTCTGCAAGTAGGTGCTCGATCAGCAGCTGCAAGTCCTCTTTATGGTCCCGCAGAGGAGGCAGATGAATGTGAAACACGTTCAACCGGAAATACAGATCCTGACGCAACTGCCCGTTGGCGACGGCTTGTTCGGGACTTTTGTTAGTCGCGGCCAGCACGCGCACGTCCACCGGCGTTTCCACCCTGCTGCCCAGACGCCTTACCTTGTGATCCTCGAGCACGCGCAGCAGTTTCGCCTGTGTCGGTGCGGGCATCTCGCCGATTTCATCCAACAAAAGCGTGCCGCCATGCGCCAATTCAAAGCAGCCGATGCGCCGTTCTGCGGCTCCGGTGAAGGCGCCTTTCTCATGGCCGAAAATCTCGCTTTCCATCAGCGACTCAGGAATGGCCGAGCAGTTGATAGCCACAAAGGGTCGTTCGGCGCGAGGCGATAGCATATGGATGGACCTTGCCACGATCTCCTTGCCCGAACCCGTTTCACCCGTAATGAGAACCGAGGCGGTTGAGGGTGCGGCCATCTCCACATGCCGCATCACCTCCTGCATCGCCGCCGATGAACCAACCAGCTCCCCGAGCCTTCCCGCCTCTCGCAATTGCCTGGTTAGGACCGCAACCGCCTGCCGGTCCCGCACCCGCCCAAGAGCGCGATCGAGCAACGCCCGCAGGACCGGTGGCTTTAACGGCTTTTCAATGTACCAGAAGGCGCCTGCCTCGATCGCTTGCACGACCCGCTCGTCGCTTCCCCGCCCAGTGATGATGATGACCGGAATCTCCCGGAGCTCTTCACCCAGCTGACGAAGTAGCTCAAGTCCATTGATTCCTGGCAATTCCACATCGGCCAGAATCACTTGCGGGTGGAACTCCGGAATTTTTGCGAGCGCATCCTCGCCGCTGCCTACGCCAAGAATCTCACAGTTCCATTTGCACAGCAGGGCCTCATAGCCCTTGCGCGCGTTTTCTTCGTCCTCGACGATAAGGATGCGTTGCAGAGATAGGTTCTCGGTGGCCATCAATCATTTGAATCTACCAGCAGTCCTCGGGAATTCCAAGGCGAGGCGGACGGATCGCTCGAAGGCCCCCCTTTCAGTCGCTTCGCTTCGGTGGGCAGTCACACGGCCGCCTCGCCGGAGAGAAATTAAGACTCCTGCGTACGCAGCCCGTCAGCTAGGTTCGTCCAAAAAAAAGCGAGCGCTCCAGGATCAGCTCCAGTTTGGTGTTCTTTTCGATCGTCAGTTCCTGGCCCAGACTGGCTGCCGCCATGTAGGCGGTCACAGCTCCGATGGCTGCTCCCATCGTTGCGTCTCGCTTGTCACGTTTTAGGACCCCCGGTGCGGCTCCCACCAGCGCTGCGGCCGCGGCCGCCTCGAGAGCTTCCTGCCGTTTGTCGGCGCTCATTTCGATCTCCCCCTCGCGGGTGTCATCGACGTGAATTGAGTGCACGCCCGGTACATCGTCCACCATGGCAACCAGTGGAATCCATCCGCCGGGAGTTCGTATGTCATCGAAGGCCAGCCAAAGCCGTGCCCGCCCGGCCTTGTTAGCTGGGACGACTTTGTCGATATGGCCCCGAATCTCGGCACCTTCTCGCAAAATCGTCCCATCGGCGCTTGCAATCGGCACGATGGTCCGTACCGTGAAAGCCTCGCCCGCCTTCAAGTCCTTGGTGGCGAGGGTGTTCTCTAACCGGACCAGAAATCGGGTGCCAGGGGACACTTCGTTTGGCGCAGCGGAAGCCGCGCTTTGATTGCCCGCGGAAACCGGCCATAGGGCAGCCGTAGCAGGAACCAGCAAAGCTGCCAAGGCCAACAGCACAGAGATACGACCCATACGTTTCACCTCTCGTTTTGAATTGGCTTGGCGCTTTCTGCTGGATAGAAAGCGATACTGCGCAACGCGCTCCTCAGATGTCCGCTCTGCGCCCAGGTTCTTGCAGCTGAGGCATCTGGAAACGGTTCAAGGTAATTGTACACCGAATCGGATCGTTGCAATTCGGTAGTTCGTTACGGTGACGATGAAGGGATCTACCGACAATACTCCCCCCAGTTGAGGAATGCCCCCAAAAAACAGATAATCGCAGGGCCCAATCGAGCAACTTCTGCAAAATCCAAATCCGAATCGGAGAACCCCGCATGATCAACGAAAGACTGGATGTGGATCGCCTGACGGCGATCGACGTCCACACGCACGTCGAACATGAAGGCGAAGGGACAGAGACGGATGAAGCGGCCAGGAAATATTTCGGTGAGGGCGCCCCTCGCGGCCGCCGGGGAATGGCAGAATACTACCGTTCGCGGAACATCGCTTGCGTTGTTTTCACAGTGGACGAGCGGGTATCGGGTCGGCCACCGGTGTCGAACGACTCCGTCTTGGAATTTGCTGCTCAAAACCCAGACATCATGATGCCTTTTGTCAGCGTGGATCCCACTCGAGGGCCGTTGGCCATCAGCGAAGCCAAGCGCTTGCTTCGAACCGGTCAAGTTCGCGGCTTCAAGCTGCACCCTCCCATTCAGCAGTTCTTCCCCAGTGACCCTACCGCGTACCCTTTGTACAGGGTCATCGAGGAGGCGGGCGTGCCCGTTGTTTTTCATACAGGTCACAGTGGGATCGGGACCGGGATGCCGGGAGGCGGTGGAATTCGGTTGAAGTACGGCAATCCGATGTACATCGACGATGTTGCGGTGGATTTTCCGGACTTGAAGATCATCATGGCGCATCCTTCGTTTCCCTGGCAGGACGAGGCCATTTCGATCTGCCTACATAAGCCGAATGTGTACATCGACCTTTCCGGCTGGTCGCCGAAGTACTTCGCGCCCAACCTCATCCAGTACGGCAACTCCCTCCTCAAGCGCAAACTGCTGTTCGGGTCGGATTATCCGCTGATCACGCCCGACCGCTGGTTGGCTGACTTCGCGAAAGCCCCATTCAAGGACGATGTACGACCTCTGATCCTAAAGGAAAATGCCATGCACCTATTCGGTCTCACATCGAAAGCAGCGCCGGCAAGCTGAGAAAGCGCTCCCATCCGGCGCGCCGCGTGTCCGGTGCCCCCCCAACTAGGCGCCGACCAGACGACCAGCCAGGCCAGAGAGGAGGATCGCATGCCAGGTCGGCGAGAAACTTGGTAAACCCGACCGTTCTGTGATGGCAGAACTGCCTACCGTAGCGAGGCGCAGCAGGCCGTCGCGAGCTTCCCGGCCCCTGCTAGGGAAGGGTAAACGTGTAAATCGCGTTGTGTCCCTGCAGCAGCGGCGTATCGGACTGACGGGAAAGCACCGGTTGGGCCAGGTTGTCTCCGGTAATCACCGAGACGTACTGCTTGCCATTCACCGCGTAGGTGATCGTGCTGACAGAGATCGGGCCGCCAAGAATTGATTCCCAGAGTTTTTGGCCTGTTGCCGCATCGAATGCACGGAATCTGCGGTTGATGTCTCCGTGGAAGATCAATCCGCCCGCCGTGGCGAGTAATGCACCCGTGCCGGGCTGGCGTTGTACGTCAAACTTCATCATCTCGCCCGTGGAAAGATTAATCTTGGCGATGCCTGCGATGGCGTTGATGTCAGAACCCTCACGCAACACGCCGTGTCTAAACCCGCTTAAGCCATTGGCCGTCATGTCGAGGCAATTGTCGATGTAGCCCGTGTAGAGAGAGTTCGTTTCCGGATCGTATGCCGTGGGCCAATAACTGCGCCCGTTCCAATAACAAATCACGTGATGATCGCCCGGTTTTTTCATCACCACGTCCCAATTGATCGTAGCTTTTCCCGTCGTTGGGTCGATGTTGGATAGGGCCAAATTCGGCGCGTCGACCGGCACGGGCTCGGCCCATAGGAACGTGCCGTCGTTGCGGTCGAGCACGAACAGGATGCCGCTCTCGCCGACCATCGCGGCCACATCGTGCTTCGATCCGCGCGGAACCTGCGTGTTGTACCACTTCACGGCTTTGGGATCGGGATTATAGGTTGTGGTCACCAGTGTCCGCTCGTGCGTGTGGTCAGTGTCCCAGTCATCAGCAGGCAGGTGCTGGTAATACCATTTCAGCTTGCCGGTCTCAGGATCGAGCGCGACCGTGCAGTTGCTGTAGAGATCGGCAGGAGCGGTGCGGGAGGTGCCGTCCGGATTTCCACCGTGGCGGGCCAAACGCTCGTACGGGGACGGATTGGCGATGCCCCAGTAGATTGTTTTGCGGACCGGATCGTAGTTTCCCGGTAGCCCCCAGGTAGAAGCGGTGAAGTTTGTGTTGTCGGCCCCGGCCCACGAGGCGTATCCAGGATCGTCCGGGCCGGCGATGTTGAAGAATCGCCAGATCATCTTTCCGCTTTCCGCATCATCGGCTTCGATGAAGCAGCTTTCACGACCCTTCCCGCACGTGCCCCCTGAAATGACCTTGCCATCGACTACGATCGCGCCGGAGGTATCCTGCGTGTCAGTTTTGTAAGTCTCCCATCGGACTTTGCCGTTCTTGGCGTCAAGCGCCACCACATAGCCGTCGGGCGCCGTGAAATAAACCAGGTCGTCGTACATGGCGATCGCCTTGGTGCGTTCCTGACTTCCGACTCGAGGATCTTTATACGGGCGCCTGTATTCCCAGATGATGTCGCCGTTGGTCGCGTCGATGGCCTGTACGCCGCCGCCGGGAGTGATCAGATACATCACGCCATCGTGGACGATCGGAATCGTCTCCGTGATGCCGGCAGGCAGGCCGCGCGCCCACGCCTGGCGAAGTTGACCGACATTTTTCTTATTGATCTGCTTGAGCGGGCTATAGCGCCAGGCGTCGTAGGTGCGACTGAATTGTAACCAATCGTCGGGACTTGGGTTCAGCAACATTTCGTTGGTCACCGGCTTGTAGTTTTTCACCTCGCCGTGAGCGAGCGGGGCGGTGAACTGTCCGGGAGGCCCGGCCGCCGGCCGGGACGGTTGTCCCTGGCCGGTGGGTGGAGTAACCCCCTCCTCCACCTGCGCGCCGGCTGCGGGCGCAATGGCCTCTGCCAACAGCAGGGCCAGCACCAGCAAGCACGCGAAAGCCAAGCCATGAGCCTTGATCATTCCGTTCCCCCCAAGTTTGACATCGATGACGTGCTTAATGTGACGCGCCCGATGCTTTCGCCGTTTCCGTCAGTAGGACCGCGCGCTGTCGCTTTTTTAGGCAGCGGTCATCAACGAAGATCGCGGCCTGCGGTTCGCATTCCTGGCCCTCGACTGCGACGCCCTTGTTCAAACCACTTGGAGGACGATTTTCCCGCGGGTGTGGCCCTGGGCGCTGAGCTCTTGGGCGGCGCGGGCTTCGGCAAGCGGGAAGACCTTCTCAAGCAAGATTCTGAGTTTACCGGAATCGATGAGGCTCGCGATCTGGTCCAATTGCTCCACGCTCGGCTGAACGAATGTGTGCGCCGCCCGGATCCGATGCGCGGCGGCCTTTTCCTGTGACGGCGGCATCAAAATGGAGACGTAAACGCCACCTGGCTTGATAACTGGATAGGAACGGTCGGCCGTTTCTCCGGTGATCGTATCGAGGACAGCGTCCACATTTTGGACAACGTCCTCGAATTTGGTGGTGTTGTAATCGATGGTTTCATCGGCGCCTAGCGAGCGGAGGTAGTCGTGATTTTTCTGGGATGCGGTGCCGATGACGCGCGCGCCCTTAATCTTGGCGAACTGCGTAGCAAAAGAGCCGACACCGCCCGCCGCGCCGTGAATCAGTACGGTTTGTCCGGCCGAGAGTTTGGCGGCATCGAACAGCGCCTGCCAAGCGGTTAACGCGGCCAGAGGAACCGCTGCGGCGTGAACGTGATCGATCGATTGGGGCTTAAGCGCAACCTCCGATTCCTTAACGACCGTGTATTCGGCGTAACAGCCGTCACGCGAAATGTCCGGCCGGCTGTAGACCTCGTCGCCGACTTGTAGGCGTGAGACGCCGGTCCCCCCGGCTTCCACAACACCAGAAAGATCCCAGCCTGGAATGAATGGCATTTTGTACCGGAGCCGGTCCTTGGCGAAACCGGCGCGCACTTTCCAATCGACCGGGTTCACGCCGGCGGCGTGCACACGGATCAGAACTTCGTCGGAGCCCGCCGCTGGACGAGGAGCCTCTTCGTACCGAAGAACGTCTGGGCCACCGTACTGGTGAATTCGCACTGCTTTCATCGTTTCCATCGAGTTCTCCTCGATCTGCCCCGTGGCCCTGCGGTCTCGTCCGGGCATGGAATGATATGCAAATCGAAGAGCTTTGCCAAAACGATTCTTGAACGTAGACGCGAGGCCGCCGGCCACGGGCCGCACGGAGGGAAGGTGTTGAAGGGCGGGGCGCGTCGTGCTAACTTCCGCCCCAATAGGGGGGAATCGTGCGCTGATTCTGCAAGTCCCCCGTCGAACGCGGCTCAACGAGCGATGGAACCAGCCGGGAGGTAAGATGGCGGGTTCGGGAGGCAAACGCCATGTTCGAGGCACAGCAACAGAAGGAAACTTCGGGCAACCTAGGCATGTGGATTGGGGTAGCCGTGATCATCGTAGTGGTGGCTGCGCTCGCCTACTACGTCATGGGACCCAAAGGGAGCTCGAAGAACAACTCCGCCACGTCGGCGTCTGGATCGAGCGCGTCAGTCGCCAATGCGGATGCGCCCAAAGATCTGCGAGTCGTCAACGTGAAGATGGACAAGGACGTCACCGGTAATATCGCGGTTTGGTCGGTGGACCTGCGCAATATGTCGCACACCTATACGTACAAGAACATCGCGTATCAGACGACTTATCTCGGCGCAGACAACAGCGTCCTGGCTCAAAACACCGGCACGATCAACCTAAGCCTGGACCCAGGCGAAGAGCAGACGACGCAGTTCCGTGATCTGCTTTACCCGTCCGGTACAGCGGTGTTTAAGTTCCTGGTGACCGGCGCGTCGGCAAGTCAGTAGTCGGCGCGAGCTCCTCGGGAATGTTCACTTGGGCTCGTGATGGCTGACCGTCGAGGCGGGCGCTTTCAGGACGAGCACGAGGATGCGGCCGTCGGAATGAAATTCGCCGCCCGTCGCCGTCTTCGCCTCGGTGAGGGGCTTGGGTGGAGTCACATGGTCGCGTGTGACCACAAGGCCCGTACTTGAAAGAGTGTTATTCACAAATTCGCGTTCGCCGTCGATCGCTGGATCGATCTTGTGTGTGATGCTGTTATTGCGCTGATCCCGCTCGAAGCCGATGTCATGGGTGGCCGCGACACACCATAGGGTTTGTCCACCTGCCGTATACGGCGACTTCCATACCCGCAGGTGATTTCGCGACATCACCACACGCACCGGCTCGGCGTGCGCGAAGCCATAATCCTGCTCGCGATCAAACAGGTAAAGTTTGCTCATGGGCATGGTCAGGTAATCTTTTTTTTCAAGCGAGTCGACCAAACCCGCGAGGGCCGCCTCCTGAACCGAGCTATCCACCCGGACCCACCCGGCGGCTTTAAACACTGCCACCACTTGGTCCTCGGTACCGAGGATCAGAATGTTGACCATGTCACCGGGATGGCCCTGTTGGTCAGAAACGCGACGCGGAATCTTATCGAGCAGCGAAGGTGTGATGGCGGCAATGGGCGCTTCGGGGGGACCGCCCACGACAGTGGCTGTGGCTAGGCCGGCACTGACGACTTCGATCGTAACGTGAAAACTTCCCTGCGCAGACTCGGCGTCCTTGAGGCTCTGGTTGATGCCGAGGAACAACCGATTCGCAACCGGTGCCTCAAAATCGAGCGACTCCCCGATCAGAAACGGCTGCCCCCCTCCCTCGACCGACCCGAGGCGACCGATCAGCGCGCCGTGTCCCGCGTCGGGCACAGCGTAGTCGTGAATCAGATCGCCAAAGCTGCGGGAGAGGCCCTCGGGACCGAAGGAGCGAGCCTTTGACTTCGAAGACGAACCGGGGGGATAGGTGATCGTCCCGGCGGCGGTGAGGTGGATTTTTTCGCCGCCCCTGAGATCGACTTTCGTATCGACCCACTGCTTTCCGGCGTCGATGTCGAATTCATAAGATTTCGCGGCGGACTCGGGCGCACCCTGCGACGCCGGTGCTGGCACGGCTTGGCAAACGGCGCCGAGGGCGAGGATCGCCAGCAGTAGTGTCATCCGACTCATCGTTGGACGATGATAAAACGCGCGCGCACCCGGGCGCAACTCACGGAGTAGGCGAGCCAGAAAATTGGTAGTAGAATCCGCAAAACACAAGGCTCTCGGCAGCATCGCTTCGAAAGACGCGGAGACCTACGCAATGGATGTCGGCTGGCTGGCACTAATCCTCGCCGTGGGAATCGTGTTCGTGTTCCTTACGCTTGTGCAGCACTGGCAACGAGTTGCCCGGCGCCAGGCGTGGTCGATCAAGCGTCTCTCGGAACGTGTAGGGGATCTGGAATCCATTTCCGACCCGGTGTTCGTCCAACGGCTCAACGAAGCCGCGCCCATGCCTCTCGAGCAGGTCTTCACATTTACCCTTCGCCTAGACGATCGCTTTTGGAGCGAGGCCTTGCACGCCACCGAGGACGAGAAGAAATTTGTGCATGTCTACGGGAGTTTCGTGGGCTCGGTGAAGCTTGAGCGCTGGCGCAGCCACACCGTCGCCACCATCACCGAAGTGCTGCCGGAAGGCAAGGAAGCCCGCTGGCAGACTCGTTCGCTTGACCTCTATTCCGATCCCGCCAGAACCAACGGTTCCTGGACGCTCTGGGAACTGCCGCTGTCGCGCCCGGAATGCTCGGTGCACCCACCTTCGATCGAGTTGCTGCTGCGTGCAAATTCCATGGAGCTCTGCGGCCATCTCCGAGCAAACCCGCTGAGCCTTTCCGAGAACGGTCACCGAGACCCAGCAGATTTGGAAGACGTAGTTTTCCTTCGGGTGCCGCTGGACACGGCACAACTGGCCGCGTTCCGCAGCCATGACCCAGCAAATAACGGGAGCGGCGACCCGACCCCGCACGAAGTGCCAGCACGAGCCAACGCCTGGCAGGCGTTTTACTCCGCAAGAAACGAAACGCTCGGCATCGAATGGCAGCTTCGTCTGCATGACCTCTCCAAGAGAAGCGAGTGGGAGCGCTGGAGAATTTTGGAATCGACACCGATCCATCTCGTGTCGGAGCCCAGGTAGCCAGTCACGCTGCCGGGCGAGGCCGCACGGGAAGTCCCAACCAAACGTTTAGCAGGCCCATGAATTCGCGCACGACAGAAAACGTGTCCGCAGTGGTGTGCCACCAGTGATCGGCGTCGAAAGGGTCTTGAAACGCCGCGCGCACAATCAGGCGGGGATGGTCGCCGACGATCTTGTTCCAGAGAGCTTTCACGCGGCGCGTATGCTGCGGTGAGGTGACGATAATGGCGCTGGTCTCTTGCTCCCGCCGCATTTCCCGAGCGACTTCTGCCACCTCCTGTTCGGTATCGGCGATCGGATCGGGAAGCACGCGAATCGCCGCCGCCGGTACCCCGCTGTGGATCAAGACCTCGCGACTAAAATACTCCTCACCCACATAGGGAATACCCATCGAGGCCAGCTCATCGACCGGCGCCGCGGGATGGCTGACCCACACCTCGCGCGCGTCGCCAAGCGAAAAAATTCGTGCGGCCTCTTCCGCGCGCCACGGCATGCTGCCGCTTAAGACGACGATCACATCACTCGGACGAAGCGGGTCCTCTCGCACCAGCCACCGACCGGCGCCGCGCACCGCCAGCACGGCTGCGAGACACACGACAACCAAAGCTATCAGCGCAGCGATTCGAAACCAGAACCGGCGGGCCATAACGATCCAACTATTCGATCAGTTTGTCGATCGAATTGTTTCTCATCAACAACCCGCGCAGACCGAGCAAAATCAACCGCGGTTGCCGCAGGCAAACCCGCCAGAGCAGCTTCCAGGCTTCGTCGCGGGAATATTCGCCTAAGGATCGCTTGGCAGAGTCATTCAACAGGTCCACCAGGTGGCTGTAATCCGGCTGCTGGAAGTGGTGCAGACACCGGCGCACCAGGAGGTGAAAGTCGAGCTCGCGGCGCAGCCGGCGCAGTTCGCGGCTCGCTCCGCCGTTCAGGATCGCTTCGGCGACGCCGAGGGCGCCGCGAAAACCAGTAACGATTCCGCCCACCGTAGACACCTTGACCTGCGCAGCCGCGTCACCGACCAGATAGACCGATCCATTCCCATATTGCCGCTTCACCGGCACCCAGCCTTTGTAGACGGGAATCCGCGCGCCTTGAAATTCCATCGGGTCCAGCTTGCGTTTTTCGAGAAACTGTTCCAGACGCCGCCGCGTTTCGAGCCCCGATTCTCCGATCACTCCCAGCGCACCGCGCTCGGATGATTCCGGAATCAACCAGTAAAAGTACGGAGTGTCCTGGGGAACGAACCAGATACGCACCGTGTCCGGCGCCATGTCGGCCGGCAGCGGGACCATGGCCTGCACCAAAGGAACCGTCTCCAGCGGAGGCCAGCCGGCCGCGCGCGCCACACGACTGGTGGCGCCGTCGCCCCCGACCACTGATGCGACCCGTACCTCCTCGCGGCCGCCGTCGGCGCAGCGTTCCACCTCGACGCATAGACCGTTTCCGTTCGCGTGGAGAGCGTGAAAGCGCCGGCCAAGTGCAAGGCCCGCGCCCGCTTTCCGGGCCTGATCTGCGAGAACCTGAATCAGCCTGCGCCGTTCGACGACCAAGTCGGGGCTCTTGAGCGTAATCGTCGCTGCGCGCCCATCGGTGAAGAGTTCGAAACGGCGAATCTCGTTGAGGATACTGGCCTCGGCGGCATGTCCCAGGATGGCCCTCACGCGGCGGGTAACGATCAGCGTGCGCTCGGTCGGCTCAAGCGCCTCGATGCGTTCGAAGACTCGAACCGATAGGCCTCGCCGCGCAAGCAGTGAGGCCGTGAACAGGCCCGCCGCCGATCCGCCGACCACTGCGACGCTTTGCTGACCTGTGTGGAAACTGGAAATGGAATTGGTCTCTTCTGGCCGTTGGCTTTGCGCTTTGGTCCATGCCGACAACCGGCCCGGGCGCGAATTTTTCTAACTGGGAGCGAAATCGGGATTGCCGCAGCATCAGCTCCTTGCCGCCTCGAGCACGGAGCCAATCTTCTAGCCGACCACTTCTTTCGAGCGACCGCCAAAAGTATATCGTACGAGCGTTGTTCCGCCAACCACGTCGGTCGTAAATAATGGCGGCGCAATGTTCCAGGGCGTTTCGTTGTCGTCCAGGTGCGTGAAAGCGGCCTTCTGCGTTTTGAATCCTTCGACTTCTGTTAGGATTCTGCCGTGGCCATAGAACGCGAGCGGCTGGAAGCGGACGTATTGATCGTCGGCGCAGGGCCGGCGGGGCTCGCCTGCGCATTGCGCCTTGCGAACTTGATCGAGCAACACGTGGTTCGAAAGCAATCTCCCGCGCTATCGGCCGAGAACATCTATGTGCTCGAAAAAGGGCGCGAGATTGGGGCGCATCAACTCTCGGGTGCGATTATGGATCCGCGTACGCTCGGCGAGCTTGTCCCTGATTTCCATAAAACGGCACCGCTCGATACTCCTGTCACGAAAGACGCGGCGTACTACCTGACGGAACAAAGCGCCTTCAAATTTCCCGTGACCCCGCCGCCGTTGCGCAATCACGGTAACTACATCATCTCTCTCAACAAGCTCGTGAAATGGCTCGGCAGCCTGGTGGAAAAAAAAGGTATCAATCTCTTCACGCAGTTCGCCGGCCGCGAACTCCTGTACGAAAAAGACGGAATTGCCGGCGTCATAACCGAAGACAAAGGCCTCGACAAGAATGGCAAACCGAAGGACAACTTTACGCCGGGCTACGAACTCCGTGCAAAAGTCACAGTCCTGGCAGAAGGACCGCGGGGCTCACTGGCGAAGGACCTTATCGCGCGTCTCAAGCTCGACGGCCTCAATCCGCAGGTCTATGGTATCGGCATCAAGGAGCTGTGGGACGTCGAGCCCGGCCGCATCGAAACAGGTTTTGTGGCGCACACCCTGGGCTGGCCTTTTCGCTCTGATCTCTATGGCGGCGGCTGGATTTACGGCTTGCGCGACAATCGCGTGTCTATCGGCACGGTCGTCGGGCTGGAGTACAAGAACCCTCTCTTTGATCCGCATGAGGCCTTTCAGAAATTCAAAACACATCCCTTCGTAAGGAGAATTCTCGAAGGCGGCAAGCTCGTTCGCTACGGCGCGAAGACGGTGCCCTACGGCGGCTGGTATTCGATGCCGCGCACCTACTGCGCAGGCGGCTTGATCGTCGGCGATTCTGCGAGCCTTCTGAATTCGCAGCGTCTCAAGGGAATCCATACCGCAATTGGGAGCGGAATGCTTGCCGCTGAAACCATCTACGAAGCACTCGTGGCCGGGGATAGTTCGGCCGCCAAACTCTCTGTGTATCAGCAGAAAATCGAACAGAGCGAGCTTAAGAAAGAGCTCTGGGCTGTGCGCAATTTCCATCAGGGATTTCACGGTGGATTGTGGATGGGCCTGCTCCATGCGGGCCTGCAATTCGTCACGGGCGGGCGCGGGCTCGTCGATCCGATGCGCACACAACCAGGTTATGAGGACTACCAGAAACTCCAGGGCGGCGCATCGGGCGATCCATCAACGCGATTCCGAGGCGATGGCAAACTCACGTTCGACCGACTCACCGATGTCTATCATTCCGGTACCCGCCACGATGAAGATCAGCCATGCCACCTCGTCGTGCTCGAGCCGAATATCTGCGGCGACCGCTGTGTACGCGAGTATGGCAATCCGTGTCAGTATTTTTGCCCCGCCGCGGTCTATGAAATGGTCAGGGAGAAGGGGGTACCGCAATTGAAGATCAACGCTGCCAATTGTGTTCACTGCAAGACGTGCGACATCGCCGATCCCTACCAAATCATTCAGTGGGTTCCGCCGGAGGGCGGCGGCGGGCCGAACTACGAAGGCATGTGACGCGCCGAACTGATCTTCAATTCACCTTCGCGTCAAACACTCCGGTTTCGACTCTCCCCTTCCGCTTGACCTGAACAAAAATTCGGTACAGACCGGGTTTCGGAAACCCATAGGGAAAGGACAGTTCCGCGGGCAGCGTTTCGCTCGCACCGGAGCTTGCCGACATATCCATTCCCGCCATCGCCTCGGCCGGCGCGGTTGCGGTCGCCCGCGCGCCCGAGGTTCGATCCGCCAGGTCCAGCGCCGCCATCGGCACCGAACCGTCAGGATGCACATGCGCGAAGACGCTGAAATCGGATGCGAACAATTCCGCGTGCAGGGCCATGCCCATATAGGGCTCGAGATCCGAGACAGGCCTCCCCGTTGCATCTTCCACGCGAAACTGGAACCAACACATCTGTTGGGAAGGGAGGGGACCTGAATCTCGCTCCCAAACCATGCGCGCCCCGGCAGAAAGCGGCACCATGAGGTTCCCCGCACGTGGCCAGGTCAAAGGCTCAGTGCGCGCCACCGAATCATCCCCGGTCATGGCGTTTCCCTGCGTCTTGGGAATATCGACGTCTGCCACCATCGTGTCGGGAAAGCCGGATGCGCGTACGATGTCTGCAAACAGCCTGTATCTTCCCGGTTCAACACCCGCGAAGCTTTCGGCGAAGGTCGCTGGGTCGACCCGATCCTGTTGCGGATGCAGGTGGTACATCCGATCCATTCCCGGCTCGCGCACGAGGAAAAGATGCATCAGGTGTCCGTGATCGGGAATGATCTCGGTCATAACGGTGTCAGGACGTCGGATGTGCCAACGAGATTCAGCGATATGCAGATTCATCGTGTCACCCGCCACGGACACGACCAGCTGCGGGGGCTGATAGACTTTTCTCGTTTGGTTCGCCATGGCCACGCGGTTCCACCACCAATTCCCTATGGCTAGTCCTCCCATGGTGAGCGCGAGCGTCCCAGCCATTACGCGCCACGCGGCCCGTTTCTGCGCCGGACCCGGCTCTTGGCCCGGCGGCAGTGTCGACTCGCGCCGAGCAGCGCCAAAAATGGCAACCAGGGCAGCCACGAGCAAAATCATCAGGCTTAGGAGGAAAGCACCAAGGCCTTTCTGCATTGGCAGGGTGCTTCGTGCGAATGCAGGCACGGGCACAGCGAGCTCGCCGGTGCCCAGGCTGCCGCTTGCCAGAATCTGTACCTGCCACGAGCCAGCGTCCATCAGCCAAAGCTTGCCCGCAAAGGATTGGGGGGCACCGGGCACCGGCGGGAGGGTATCGGGAGGAGGCGGATACTTCGAACCCGCCCCGACCAGGTAGAGCGGAGTCGCCTGGACGGCCCGAATGCCGGGCGTGTCGCTGCGAACTTGAATTTCCGCTACGCCCGGAATCATGGGTGGCGTGCGAACCCAGACGACGAGATGATAGGGCCCAGCGTGACCTTGCAAGTAGACGTCTGGGCTTCCCCAATGAGCCAAGCACGTCGAAGCAGACGCCAGAATAAGCCCCATCACGATGGCGACGCGACGTTTCACGTTTTTGCCTAGCGCCGAAGGCGCTTCATCGCTTCGCCTATGGCAATTCCGACGCGCGATGAAGCGATGGCGGAGCCCCAGGCCACAACCATTCCCGTAAAGAACGCGCTTGGTGTTGGATCAAGTCGCTGGAACTCATAGAAGAGGTGGTAGACAGAAGGCGGGACAAAATATGGAATATTATTCTCGCCAAAGAACCAGTTCCGCGCGAGCGGAGAAATCAACAGGCTCGCAAAAGGCCACTGTACGGCGATGAGTCCGGCAACATACACGGTTCCTAGAAGCGCCGCCTGAATCCAACGATTGTGCCTGGCGACCTTCGCTGACGTGAGATCGAGCAAAACCGCTGGCGCAATCAACAGCAGTGGGAATCCCAGCGGCAGCATGTGGGTCACATTTGTATAAACCGGGCCGAGCCTTGGTGACGCTCGAAATAGGGGAAAAAGCCAAGACGTCACGAGCATGAATCCGATATAAACCGCTGCAATGGCGGTCGATCCCCAGCGATAGCCTGACACACGACCGTAGGTAATTAGGATGACAGGCACCCCGATGCTGAGCACGCGATAGAACGTCGTGCTGTGCATCAACGAAGCGTCAGAGTACTCGTAGATCAACATCATGTGCAGCACAAGCTGGAGGCCCGCCAGATACAACAAAATGCGAACTAGGTTTGCTCTTGCTTCACCTTGAGCCCCATTCATTCGCGATATCACCAGGAGGGTCGACCCCAGAACAACGCCGTCGATGCCGAGCCCTAGAACAAAGTGAGGCGGGCTCAGAATCTGTACGTCCAGGCCGAAAGACGCATGCCACCAGTTGTCGAAGGGCGCTGACGTCAGCATCATCACCCCGCCCCAGGCCGTGAAAAATGCTCCCAGCGGCCCGCGGAATCCCCAAACTCCGACCGACATCTCACGCGCCGCAACGTCTGCGCCAAAGGTGGCCGAAAAAATCAGGTATGTACAGGTAATCGCCGCCAGGATGCCGCCCAAGTGAATCGCGAGATGCGCCGGCGTCCAAAACGTGTCGCGCCCGATCGTCATATGCCAGGAAATGTCCCAGTAAAGGCCGGACGTGATGGAGCTGACAGCAATGACGCCGGACCACACGTGCCAGGGAATCGCGGCCGTCCGCGACATAATTTTTGTCTGCTGAACCGGCCTGGGGGAAATTCCGAGGGGAAAGGTTTCAGCCATGGCTGTTGCTCCGTAGCGAAACAAAAGATCTCATGGGATCTCCAAGGCCGATTACCGTTGGCGATCGAAGCGTCGAAGACGCGGGAGCGTTTGACCCAAACCGCGCCGCGCAAGCGCAACGGCTCTGGCCTTATAAATTTTCGCTAGCGGCCTGTTTTTGCTCCTCTCACCCGCCCCCACCAAACGCTCGCTTCAGAGCCGCCCAGAATCCACTCTTCCGTTTCTTCGGCTGCGGGGAAGGTTCGGTCGGCCCGGGCGGGCTCGTGCTTAGAGGCTTTTCACCGAGTGCGTCCTGCATGGCGGTGGCAAAGTTGGGCGGATCCACCCGCCCCGAAAAATCCCATTCTGGCGACAAGCGCGCGTCTCGAACCAGCAGCATCGTCTCGACCGATGGCCCTGGGGGAGGCAGCGGTGAATCCGCCGTAAAAACCAGGACCGGCACAACCGCAGCTTCGCTCGTCACGTAGGAGGGCGACAGGACGGGCGGCAGGTTTCTTTCCGACGCGACCAGCGGATGTGCCTGATTGGCGTTCCGCAAAACACTGTATGCGATCCCTACTGGGGACTCCGCTTCGGATTTAACGGGCTCGGCTGGCACCGGCACAAGGGTCGCGAACTCGGCGTTTACCGGAGTCGGACTCGCGCTGGGTTCATCCGATAGGCATTGGCACCTTCCTGGCGTGACTGCAATGGGCAGTAGTTGACTCGGATTTAGGAAAAACTCACCGGCCTCCGGAACAATAATCTTTTCGCCTGTGAACTGATGCTCGAGTTGGATCGCGCCGCTTGTGGCCAACACACAAAGTGAGTCGTCGAGGGCGAGGCCGACGGTGACGTCGCGCGAGCGACCGCCAATATCGATCGGTGTGCCAACAATCGTGGGCGTAAAAATGCGGAGCGTCGTCGTCGCGGGCAACTCGGCCCGCACGCGCCCGAAATTCAGTGCAAGGGTAATCGCCTGGCCTGAAAGCAGGAGGGTCAACCTAGCGGGACCACAGATTTCGATCGTGCCGCCCTTAAAAAACGTCACTCGAGCCTTGCCGGAGTGCACCGTGACGACGCTTCCGTTTGAGATGTTGCTCGGAGCTGCTGTGGCGACGCCACCAGCCACCGCCTCAGGTTCAACAGAGACATCTCTACCTTCGATGCGGCCGACCGCATCGGTTGGCGCATCGTCCGCACGCACCGTCACAGGGCCGATGAAGACGGCTGCGATCGACAATCCAGCGAGCAGAAGCAGTAGGGAAAGATTGCTACGCGAGGATGCGAATTGGAGTCGGGCCCGCATCGAACCGCCTATACTATACAGCAGTGGGGAACACCTCGAAATCGAGTGCGGTGCTAGCCGAAAACACACAGCCACCGATTCCGATGCCGCCTCTTTCGCTTTGGCGGCGGGTGCAAATTCCTGTGATCGCGTGGGTTGTGTCCGGTGTCATCCGGCTCATTGG
>Ga0187783_10000143_pt1 | contig 53424 bp, 43 predicted proteins | sample 1015_SJ02_MP02_2_FD_132471 | JGI IMG/M metagenome (GOLD analysis project Ga0187783, IMG submission 132471) | Tropical peat soil microbial communities from peatlands in Department of Meta, Colombia - 1015_SJ02_MP02_20_MG | ecosystem: Environmental > Terrestrial > Soil > Wetlands > Peat | place... | reverse complement strand
CCCCCCCCTCCCCTGGTTTTTCCAACAGGGCCTTTGCCGAGCGGCCACGTTTGAGCCTTTGGGGTCTTGGGCGGCGGGGGGACGGGGGGGGGCAGGGAAGAAGAGACGGAGAAGGGGGGGCCCCCCGGGGGGGGGGGGGGGGGCATTCAGCGCCGTCCAGGCCTTCATTATTTTATAGCACTCGCAGGACATCTTTTCGAGGCGCGGCCGGTCCAGAATCTTGATCTTGCCGCGATGGTAAATGATGCAATTTGACGCCTGCATTGCCTGCAATGCAAGGGTTACGGATTTACGGTTGGCGCCCAGGAGATGGGCCAGGAACTCGTGTGTGAAGGGAAGGTTTTTGCCCTTCATCCGGTCATCCATGGCCAAAAGCCACCGGCTCACGCGCTCAAGCGTATTATGGGAAGCGTAGCAGGCGACAGCCTGCTCGATTTGATTGCCGAGCCCGAGCCGGTAAGCGATGAACACACCACGAGCTCTCGGGCTGTGCTCGAAGACGAAGCGCAGAATTTTGAAGGGAACGCGGAGGATCGTGCCAGGGACAGTGCAAACGCACTGACCGAAAATCGAGTGCGTGTACATCGCCTCGAAAAGTCCAAACGCGCCTTCGCGGCCAATTCGCGCCGTCTCGATCGACGCACCATCGGTAAGGATCGTCAGCGCCGAGAGGATGGCACTATCGGGAAAATATGCGTGGTCAGTGGCCTCCCCGGCCCAACACACGATATCTCCTGCCCCGACGTCGATTTTCTCAGCATAAAGGTGGACTCGGGCGGCCGAAGGCTCGTCCAAGGACTCAAGAAGCCAATTGCCGCCCACTATGGTCGCCAATCCCTTCGTCATCGCTTTTCCCCGTAACGCAGCGAGAAAGTAATTGGTTGCGTATCCGCTTTATTTAAACAGATTCTGAGCAATTGGCGATGATTATTCTTTATATCCAGCGGATTTTCTCTTATTTCTGATAAATTATATTTTTGTTCAACAAGATATGTGGCTAACGCCACAGACTCGCGAGCAGTCTTTGCTCATACAACGGACTTGTCGGCGTGGCCGTAGTCTAACATCGCCCCGCCGATCCGCGAATTGATCTGCGTCAAAGGGGTTATGTATTGTGCATTATAGACTTTCGTTCTTGGACAAGGCCGGAAACGTGGCGCGAGAGCGAGAGGCGGATTTTGCCGACGACAGCGGCGCGGTTCAATGGATGAGAGCCGCTGGCGCCGAGCAAGCGGCGCAACCTGGCTGGAACCTCGTCGAACTTCGATGCCAAGGACGCTTCATCGCGGGCTTGCCCGCCTGGGCAGCAAAAACCTCTTGGAAAAGCAAGTAGGGATTTCCCCTCCCCCACAGAATCGAGGCGCACTGGCGCCATCGTTCGGCTTCTCGCCGTGCCGGCGAGTTCAGGAAAGGATGAAATAAATATGTTTCAAAGCGGCGAGGCTTTTGGGGAGAAAATTGCCGGGAAAAATTATCAATTGCGTTTTCTACAAGAGGCCGGCCGCATTCAAGAAACTTGGGACTCGAATTTTGGCGCCGAACACAGCGCCATCTGCTGGATGTGGATTGTCGCCGGGGTCTGGGCCCTGCGCCCGGATTGGGCCCAGCTCGAATTGTGGTGCCGGCGCTGCCGCGAAGAGCGCGTCTCGTCTTGCCCCAGGGCCACATTGGCTGGCAAGACATGCTGCCTAGCGCGTATCCCGGCCGAGGCCCTTCGGCCCTCGACCAAATCGGAACGGCCGCAGCCGCGCGAATTGCCGACGGTGCTCATGGTCGAGAAGAACGACAAAATCGCCGCCTCGCATGAGCGGATGGTCCGCGAGAGCGGTTTCGCGATCGGAGCGTCGTGGACAAACTATTCCTCGGCGGCGCGCTGGCTGAATTCCCACCATCCCGACGTCGCCATCATCGATGTCGCCTTGCAAGATAGAGGCTGCGTCGAATTTGCCAAGAAGCTCACCGAACGCGCGATTCCTTTCCTGGCCGTCTCGCATCATTCGGCAAATACGCCCGGCCTCCACCCGATTTTCCAATCGGCGCCTTGGCTTGAGAAACCCATCTCCTCGGCGAGCTTGCATCTTGCCCTTCGCAGCCTTCTTTGAAGGAACACCGGCATCGGATGGCCAAGCTTTGACGCCGGTGAAGAATATTACTAAGCTCATGAAGACCGCAAAGGGGACATCGAAACATTTATAGACAATGACTTTGGAAAATAGGCGTGAAATATCAATTATTTTTCCTTGATGATGAGGGCTGTGCCCTAGACAGTTGCGAAGCAGATATCAATGCCGAGGCCCTTGCCGTTTCCTGGATGTGTATCGTCGGGAGCGCTTGGAGTGCCCATCACGCCTGCTCTTACCATTGGTCCAGGGTGGAGCTCAGGCGGGGAAGCGAGTTTATCGCCAGCGCTTCGGCCGCTGTCCTCGCCGAATGGGTAAGCTCGGCAGTAACTGAAGCTGATCATCGGAATTTTTTAATGTAAAGAGAAATGAGCTCCTCAGCTTCTTAAGCGCGGCGCCTACCTCTTATCCAATCCGGGCGCGCATGCGGCCCGCTCATTTCTTTTTTGGCGATTGGCGCGTAACATGACACGCGCTGAAAAGCTGCACGCTCGCGAATTTGGGCCTTGTGTGCCCTCGCCGGCAGGGCCAAATGATGCCGGGCACGAGTCCCCATGTGGCAGGATATGCCGTCGGAGACATAAGAATGAGCGACTACCGAGGCGTGAACCAGCCTCCCTATTATGAGCCTTCTCTGGCTGAACCAGTTCTTCCCGCCGAAGCGCTCGCATCGGTGCGGCGGCGTCGGATCCTCGCGCTCTGCATCGACTTCGTCATCGTGTCGATCTTAAGCTTCACCCTATGGGTGGCCCTGGCGGTATTAACGTTCGGTATTTCTCTTATCATCCTGCCGCCATTGTTCCCCGCCATTGCATTCTTTTATAATGGCCTCACAATATCGGGAAGCCGCTTAGCCACCCCCGGAATGGCGGCAATGGATCTTGAGATGCGATTGACCGATGGAACGCGGGTGCCTTTCCTCAACGCTGCTGTCCATGCGGTGCTGTTTTATATCAGCACGATGTTTCCTCCAATTTTTCTTATTTCTCTCCTCGGCCCAAACAAAAGATGTTTGCATGATATGCTCGCGGGTGTGGTCGTCGTGAGGCGCCCTTCATGGCCGTAAAAGAGAAGAGGTAGACGAGAAAAGGGAAGGCCTGCGAAGTGACGCGAGAACTGCGCGATGCGCCGCAATTTTATCTCTCGGCTCCGTCACCTTGCCCCTACCTGCCTGGCCGCTACGAGCGCAAGGTCTTCACGCATCTTATTGGCAGACGGGCCGCCACTCTTAACGATCAACTTACCCAGTCTGGTTTCCGCCGCTCGCAGACGATTGCCTACCGCCCCGCCTGCGAAAAATGCCGCGCTTGCATTTCAGTGCGGATTAAAGCTGGCGAATTCCGGCCCTCCCGCAATCTTCGCCGTATCGTCGAAATTAATCGTGACATTAGAGCATCGATGACGCGGCCGGAAGCGACGGCCGCTCAATATGCTCTTTTTCGCAGTTATCTCGATATTCGACACAGTGACGGCGGCATGGCCGATATGACCGCCCTAGATTATTCGACGATGATCGAAGACAGCCATGTCGACAGCCGTCTCATTGAATACCGCTTACAGCGGAGAGCCCCGTTTGAAGACTCGGTGTTGCTCGCGGTTTGCCTGACTGATGTCCTGGCCGATGGCTTATCGATGGTCTACTCTTTCTATGAGCCGCGAGAAGCGAGACGTTCGCTTGGGACATTCATGATTCTCGATCATATTGAGCGCGCCCGCCGGTTTGGCCTGCCCCACGTCTACCTTGGCTATTGGGTGGCGGGCTCCCGGAAGATGACCTACAAAGCCCGTTTTCTCCCCCAAGAGCGGCTTGGCATGAACGGCTGGGAGCGCGTCGATGGGCGCAATCCCGGCTGTGATCGTCGCTGAGGCGGCGCAATAGCCGCTATTATTTCCGCTCCTTGCAAACCTCCCTCTTGGCCTGGCGTTCGGGACAGGCTTAGGCGCATTAGGGTTGGCTCAAACAAAGCGGTTGGTTTTCGGAAACCCCCTGGGCGCAAGGCGTCCGGCCTCTGCCCGATTGCCGAGCCATGGTTTTAGCTCCGCCGGCGGCAGGGAGTGTGATCTGCCGGCGGAGTCTTTCCAGCTCAACCCTTCCTTGAGAAAGAAGACCTTAATGTCGCTCGCCCCTCCATCCTTGTATTTTTGTAGGCACGCGCCCTTCCCGCGCTCCATCCGCGGGACCTGGGCGGCCGGAAAGAGGAGAAGCTTGCGGTTTTCGCCTATGATCGCGACGTGATCGCCATCCGCTGGCGTTATGAAGGCTGCTCGCGCCGGCTTATCGGCATGCAAGACCTGCTTTCCCTTTCTGGTGCCGCCGATCAGCGCCTCTTGCTCAACGAGGAAACCCCGGCCATCGCTGGTGGCCACCAACATCCTCCGTGATGGCTCAAAAGGAAAGACGGCCTCAACCGTCTCTCCTTCCGCAACATCGGCGAAGAGGCGGATTGGCTCACCCTGCCCACGGCCGCCTGGCAGCTTGCTTGCCTCAAGGGTAAAGACCTTCCCATCACTCGCGAGAACGAGAATTTTTGAGGTGGTCTCGGCGAAAAAAGACGTGGCGAGCCCATCGTCGCCCTTGAATTGCAGGGCCGATAAATCCTCGACATGGCCCTTTAACGCGCGGATCCACCCTTTCTCGGAGACGACGACCGTCAGCGGCTCACGCTCAACCAATGCTTCGGCAAGCTCGTCCGAGCCGATGGAAGGCGGCTCTTCGAAACTCGTCCGCCGCCGTCCGATTTTCGTATCGGGCCCGAACCTCTTCTTGAGATCCCGGATCTGGACGCTAATCGCTTTCCACTGCTTGGGATCGCTGGCGAGGAGAGTTTCGAGATCGCGCTTCTCTTTGTTGAGTTCCGTATTCTCCCGTCGCAGCTGCATCTCCTCGAGGCGGCGTAAGCTACGCAAGCGTGTGTCGAGGATATAGGTCGCCTGAACATCGGTCAGATCGAAGGCGGCTTTGAGTTCGTGCTTCGGATCCTCCGCTTCCCGGACAATGGCAATCACCCGATCAAGATTGAGATAGACGATAAGCATACCGGCGAGAACTTCGAGCCGATGCTCGATCTCAGAGAGGCGGTGCCGGGAACGGCGTTGAAGAACATCGCGGCGATGATCGAGCCATTGCTGCAGCGCCTCCTTGAGGGAGACGACCCGGGGCACGACTCCGCCAGAGAGGAGGTTCATGTTCATCGGAAACCGGCTCTCAAGTTCGGTGAGCTTGAAGAGTTGTTCCATCATGATCCGGGCATCGACAGCCCGCGCGCGCGGCTCGATGACAACCCTTATGTCCTCGGCCGATTCGTCGCGAATGTCGCCGACGAGGGTCAGTTTTTTCTCATTGAGAAGCTCGGCGATTTTTTCGATGAGCTTCGATTTCTGCACCATATAGGGGATTTCGGTCACGACCACCGCCCAGGTGCCGCGACTTCCTTCTTCTTTCACCCAGCGCGCCCGCAGCCTGAAGGAGCCTCGCCCCGTTCGATAGGCTTCGGCGATTGCCTCGCGCGGTTCGACGTTAATACCGCCAGTTGGAAAATCGGGACCGGGAGAAAACCGCAGCAGCTCATCAACCGTCGCTTTGTTGTGGCTGATGAGATGAAGAGCCGCATCGCAGAGCTCGGCGAGGTTATGCGGCGGCACGGAGGTCGCCATCCCCACGGCAATGCCTTGCGCGCCATTCGCCAAAAGATTTGGCAGCGCCGCCGGAAGGACGACAGGCTCCTTTTGATCACCCGAGTAATTATCGCGAAAATCGACGGCATCCTCGTCGATGCCCTCAAGGAGCAAACGCGCCGCATCGGTCATGCGCGCTTCGGTATAACGTTCGGCGGCAGCACCATCGCCATCGATGTTGCCGAAATTGCCCTGGCCATCGATCAGCGGATAGCGGGAAGAAAAATCCTGGGCGAGCCGCACCAGCGCGTCATAGATCGCCTGATTTCCATGCGGGTGGAACGAACCCATGACGTCGCCGACGATTTTCGCGCACTTTTTAAACGCGGCGGCAGGGTCAAGGCGCAAAATGTGCATGCCATAGAGGATGCGCCGATGAACGGGCTTGAGCCCGTCGCGGGCATCCGGCAAGGCCCGGCCCATGATGGTTGAAAGGGCGTAGGCGAGGTAGCGCTCCTCGAGCGCCTCGCGCAGATTGACGTCTTCCGCTTTTGGGGCCGGCGGCGCGGCATGTTTTCCCATGAGCTAACGCGTGGCGCCTGGGCGCTGGCTCGTCAAGCTCCTAATCCCGTGTATGGGACTTATCTACGGGATTGCTTTGCTGTTTTGGCGCAAGCTCTCCGAAATACTCCTCAAATGCCACAGTTAGCTCGCCGGTCTGCCGGCCCCGGTCAGGGCGAGCGTCTTCAGGATAGGCGTGAGGAAATCAAGATCTTTAGGGAGAATGGCAACGGACGGCACGGACCGGCTAGTAATTTCGAGCGCCACGCTCAGGGTGTCTTCGCCTGCGGCGATCCTTCTGGCCGTCGCGCCACTTTCAAATTCGTCCCTTATTTTGGCAAAACTTATTGATTCGAGAAAAGTAAAAACTCGCGCGACCTGCTCTTCGGCCGGTGCTACCGGCGCTTGTCGGCCTGCCAAACAATTCTGTCTGTATGCTTGCATAATACCTCTGCCGATTTAAGTCAGATGAATACCAATCACAGACAATGATTCAGCTTCTTGAGCCAAGGCCAGCCTTCGCGTAAGTATGTACACCGCCTAAACGGCGTTAAATGTCACCCCCGCGTCTTGAGGTTACGATTGAGCGGCGCTCACTCAGCCGGTACAAGCACCGAGGACGAGCGAAAATCCGTGCTCGCGTGTTTGGAGCATGTCCTCGAGTTTGGGTTTTCCGCCGCCTCAGACCGCCAAAAGCGCTTGCTTCAATACCTTGTGACCGAAGAACTGGAAGGGCGAGGAGATCGCCTCAAGGCTCTCGCCATAGCGACTGATGTGCTTGGGCGTTCGGCCGATTTCGACCCCCAAACCGATAGCATTGTTCGTGTGGAGATGGCGCGATTGCGCCGTACACTCGAACTTTACTACGCGACCGAGGGTGCAAAAGACCCGATGCGCTTCAAATTCGAAAAGGGCAGTTACAGACCTAAGTTCGAGGCTATGCTGGTTGCGGAAAAAACGCCGGAAACGCGTTCTAAGTTTTTCTCTGTTCGATGGATCCTCGGTGCTTTGGCCGTTATCGCATTCGGCGGCATCGGAATTACCGTTTTACTCTACATTTCTTGGCCCATCGGCAAGCCTTTTGTCGAGAGACCAATATCGCCGGTAGTCATGAGCCGGGGGCCGCGCGTTGCGGTTGCTCCCTTCGCTTTTTCTTCGGATACGCCGGGTTTGGATTATCTCGCCGCCGGCATTCAGGGTGAACTCGTTGGGATCCTCTCGGAATTTGATTGGCTGACTGTCTTCCCGCTTCTCGCCGATCAAGCGATTGACAAAGGGCCTCCTAACGTTACAGGCCGCGTGAACTATATCGTGCGGGGCACCGCCCAGGCCGCGAACGGAAAACTCGCGGTTTGGGTGCTGTTAGCCGATGGTGAAACAGGTGCTGTGCTCTGGAGCAATCGCTACGAGAGCGCGGTACACGCGACCGATCTCGTCGACCTACAACGTAAGATTGCAACCTCGATTGCAACTGATATCGGTCGGCCTCGCGGATTGATCGTCAATTTCGAAAAAACGCGATTGGCTGCCGATAGCTTTCGGACTTCGGAGAGCTTCGATTGCTATTTCCACTCGCTGTTTTTCTTTGAGACATTTGATCGAGACGATTACGCAAAGGCGTATAGCTGCGCGCAGGCGGTAAACAAAACCACAAACAACACCGACGCCAACGCACTGGCGCTTCTTGCTTTACTCGATCTCACAGGCCAAATCCTTGACTATCAAGGCACGGGATCGGTGGGCCACCGCGCCAGCGTCGCGACGCTCGCCGAACAAGCTTTCCGCTTGAATAACGTTGGTTTCCTTCCCCGAATGGCAAGCTACGCTGCAGCTCTTTGCGAGAGCGATGAAGAGCGGTTTTCTAAAATTTCGTCGCTGTCGCTTCGCGACTATCCAAACAATCCGGCAGTCTTATACGACGTAGCGCAGCGCATGATCCTCGGCCTCAGAAAAGAATCCGATGGCAACGCGCTGCTCGAGCGCGCATATAACCTAAACTCCCTCAGCGAGTCTTCCTACGGCGTCTTGAAAGCTTTTGAAGCTTTTCGGCATGGTGAGAATGCCGAAACCATTCTCAAAAACCTGCAGCTCAGCGCGCCGCCCGTTGATCCGCCATTGGTGCTTTTAGAAATGGGGCTACGAACCAAGGCAGGAGATAAAGAAGGAGCGCAGCGGGTACGCCGGTCTCTCGAAAAGCTCGGCTTTGCGCAACGAAGCGATTACCTTGGTCTTATCGAGCGCGAATGCTGGACCGATGAGGTGAAAAATACCGCCCGCCAGCTGCTTTCCCTTGAATAAATGCGCGTAATCGCTTGGCTGAAGATAATTAGCCGGCTGAGGCAGAACCCTTGGTCTGCCGGTGACCAGCGAAGAGTGAGCGAATTCGGCATGCCGACTGACTTATGCCGACGAGGCTTTATCCATTATCATGACGGTGTCCCTTGTTTTATTCGCAAATCGCTTTCAAGGCCCGCCATTCCCCAAACAAAAGCAAAGGCGTGCCTGTCGGCGCGCGGGCTGCCGCCGCAAGCATCGCCAGCCTGTCCTCTCTCAAGGGATGGGTGGCGAAGATCGACAAGGGATTATCTTTTTCCGGGTCAGAAATGCGCAGCAACAGATCACCCATGGGCTTCGGCGAGCGGCCCAGCTTTTCCATGAGGGCGATAGCGTAACGGTCGGCGTTGGCCTCGGTCTCCCGTGAGTAGGCAGCTCTGAGTGCGACCCTGCCCGCGCTCGCCAGCATAGCCCCTCCCGTTACATCGCCGAGCAGCAAGCCCGCAAAAAAGCCCGTTCCGCTATCCTGGATCAGGCGCCGCAGACCGTCGCGATGCGCCACATGGCCGAGCTCATGGGCGAGGAGGCCCGCCAGCTCATCCGGCGATTCGGCTTTGCCGATAAGCCCGTTCAAAATATAGATTTTACCACCTGGCAAAGCGAAGGCGTTGGCGACGGACGAGTCAAGCACAACGGGCTGCAGGGGAATAGGCAGCCCGGCGGCCGCCTGCAGCGTACTCACGAGCTTCGTCAAAGCAGCGCCGCCTTCGGCGCTGGCGCATGACCTCCCGCCAAAGATCGCACGGACTTGCGTGTCAGTGGCCTCGCCGAGCCGCTTTTCCCAGGAGAGGGGAACGAGCCCGGTCAATTGGGCGGCAATTATGGGCACACCGAACCAGATGACCGCCAGGAGAGAGGCGGCGGCGGCAAGCGACCATGCAACGATCCGAGCCGTTGAGACATGGCCCGCGGCGCCTTCGCCATCAAGCCGTTTGCAAAGATCTTGGAGCCAGGCTTGAGCCGTTGGCTCGCTGACTTCCAAACGGGCGAACTCCGCGGCCGCGGCATTGCGAAGGCGCAGGACGCCGTGCGGCCCATCGGCGCGGCGTATGTCGTCATAGCACCAGGCCGCGACGGAGACGCCATCGCCGGTGATGTCAAGCGACGCCGACGGTACGACCGTCACGCGATGTTTTTGATTCGTCAAGCCGTCGAGGTAAAGGGCCGGAAACGAGCCCTCGCCGGCAGAGCTGGACGGCTCCCGCGAACCCGCATCGCTATTGCTAGAACCCCGCGACATCCAGGCTGTCCGCCAAGCCCTCGCCAATCGCGCTCGCGGCCTTGCTCTTGGCCACCACGTGATCCACTGCTGCGAGATTTTCAAGGCTAATCGAAGAGACGACAATCTTCCAGACACGCTGCCCCATATAGATGCGCCAGACAACGCCGAGGACGACGACGGTCGCGAGGTAGCAAGTTATGACTGCGTAACGCGCCGGCAACAACAGCCAGGGTTGGAGGACCGCGAAGACAATGTTGATTCCGATCATTGTGAAAATCGCGACTATAACCACTAGAATACAGACGCCTATCATATTCCAGAAATTTGTGGCCAAGGCACCAGGCCGCAGATTCGAAGCGAAGCGAACATCTCTGGAAGCGTCGCCGAACCGGAGGCCTTCGGCCCACCATTTCCATTCCACCGCCTTGAAAGCGGGGTAGATGAAGCAAAGAAGGAAAAATGATCCAACAGCTATGGGCACTGCGAAAATCGATAGGGCCACATAGTTTCTCAGTGCTAACACGTAAACCAAAATAAACCCGAACAGGCCCAAGAGCAGCAGCCATAGCCGCCAGCCGCGTTTAAAGAAAACCCAGCCGTCACCCTCGAACCGGCCCGGCAGATCGCCATAGAATGTATGGCCCAATTTGTAGCGCTCCAGCGCCGCCTCACGCCACGGATAGGCGATACCCAGGGTCAAGACGGTTAGCAACGTCCAGCCGAGCGCGCGCGCCATGTAGGCCCATCCGGAGCCCGTCATCCAGAAGCGCACGCCGCGCCAGAGGGTGCGTGTCAACCGGTAGCGCCGGGCGCGATAGATGGCGAATTGCCAGAAGCCGTAATATGCCACGCCAAATGGAAGGCCGGCGAAAGCTTTCCATCGCTCGGCCTCGATGCTGATCGCAAAGGAGGCAAGATAGATTGGAATAAGGATCGTGAGAGCGAAGAGAAAGCCGATGAGGAGTTCGCGGCCCGTGCCAGTATATTCGAGGGCGTCTTCTTCGACGGAAGTATTTGTCCATAGGTGACGCCGTATATTGGTTGCGAGCCAGAACCGGTAGAAACCGAAGGTCACGAGCTCCAACAAGGTGCCACGAATGACAATACGGCGGAACTCGCCATCGCCGCCACTAAAGCCTACGCGGGCGTGAGGAGCGGGGCAAGCCTCGAGAGCGCCAGGCCCAAAGCCTTTACTCATCAGAAAATTTCTCCAAGAATGTTGCGCGGGATTGATGGGTCCTTGAACTGGCCCAAATAACGGTTAACCAGCATAAACTCGCACTCCCCGGACAAATGGGAATGTCAAAGCGTAGCAGGGAACCTGCGCCACGACTTCATTCATTTGTCCTATGCCGGCGCAAAATGAGATAACCTGCCCGCGGTTCTCCTACAGCTGCAGCGCCCGCTGGCCTTTTAGGGTCGCACCTTCGGCAATTCAAATAAGCCGATGCGCGCGGAGCGCGCTGCGATGCGTCGGGTGCACGAAATTTTGGCTCTGATTCAACTCTCCGGACGGGCGGCTGGGCCCGGCATCACTTCACGGAAGAGCCGATGTTAGCTCGCCCTAGGCGTCGCCGGCGTAGCCGCCGAGGGCGATGTATTTGGCCTTCAGCCTCTTCACGGCCTCCAAGACGAGCGGATCGAGCCCCTCGCCGCCATTCTGTAAGTGCTCGATAATCTTCTTGCGCATGCTCGGCGCCCAGAATTTTGAGAGATGATTGGCGATCCCCGAGACGGCCTGCTCGTGTTTCTGCGGCTCGAAAAACTTACCGATTTGATTTGCCATGTAGACGAGTTTCTTGGGCGAGGCGTCATGCGACATGGTTCTGGGCTCGATCGACAATGCGTTCCGGGTGAGTGAAGATTTCAAAGTCCTGGCCGCGCGCGATAGCGATCAGGGTAATGCCGCAGCTCTCGGCAAGCCTTATCCCCGCGGCTGTCGGGCAGGACACCGCGGCGACGACCGGGGCCGAGAGCCGCGCCGCCTTTTGAATGAGCTCGATCGAGACACGGCTCGTCAGCAAAATGATGCCGTGTGCCGCCGCAATGCCACCGCGCGCGAGCGCGCCCACGAGCTTGTCGAGCGCATTGTGGCGGCCAACGTCCTCCCGCACAGCCACGAGGCCACGCCCGGGGAGCCAAAAGCCGGCGGCGTGCACGGCATGTGTGAGCCGATTGAGCTCTTGCCGGGCAGGCAGGGAGGCCATCGCTTGGATGATCGACTCGGAGCTGAAGCGGCTTACATTCGGCACAAAGGGCGCGGGCCTCGAGGCGTCCTCGAGGCTTTCGATTCCGCAAAGGCCGCATCCCGTCGGCCCGGCCATGCTCCGCCGCCGCGCGGCATAGGCCCTGGCGAGAGGCTCCTTAAGCCATGCCCGAAGCTCAACCCCGAGAGGTGTTGCCACGATATCCAAATTCGCGATCTCGCTGGGGGCTTCGATCACGCCTTCGGTCAAGGCAAAGCCGACCGCGAATTCCTCCAGATTGGCGGGCGTTGCCATCATCACCGCATGGGTCGAGCCGTTGAAGGTCAGCGCGATCGCGGTTTCTTCCGGCACGGCGCGAAACGATGCCGAGACTTCTCCGCGCCGCCAAACAGAACAGGGGACATCCTGTGTTGGCGGCGGCGGCTCGCCGCCATCCTCCGCGATATCGCCGGTCATTCCGCCGCTTCGATCTCCTCGGCAACGCGGCGGCTTTGCTCCGCCTGCTCGCGATAGCGCTCCTGCCAATCCGTGGGCCCGTTCGAGCGTGAAATCTGCACGGCAGTCACTTTGTATTCCGGGCAGTTGGTTGCCCAGTCGGAGAAGTCGGTCGTGACCACATTGGCTTGGGTCGTCGGATGGTGGAATGTCGTATAGACGACGCCCACCGCGACGCGGTCCGTCACAAGGGCCCGCAACGTGGTCTCCCCCGCCCGGCTCGCGATTTTCACCCAGTCGCCCGTGTTGACCCCTCGCTGCTCGGCATCATGGGGATGAATTTCAAGCCGATCCTCTTCGTGCCAAGCAACATTGGCGGTGCGGCGCGTTTGCGCGCCAACATTATAGTGGCTGAGAATTCGGCCGGTCGTAAGGAGGAGAGGATACCGCGGACCGGACCGTTCATCGGTGGCCACATATTCGGTCAATAAGAACTTGCCCTTGCCGCCCGCGAATCCGTTGAGATGCATGATCGGCGTCCCTTCCGGCGCCGCCTCGTTGCAAGGCCATTGCACGGAGCCGGCTTCGTCCAACTTGGCGAAAGAGACACCGGCAAAGCTCGGCGTCGTTGCCGCAATTTCATCCATGATTTCGCTTGGGTGGCTATAGTTCATCGGCACACCCATGGCTTGCGCAAGCTTCACGGTGATTTCCCAGTCCGCATAACCATTTTTTGGACTCATCACTTTGCGAACGCGGCCGATGCGGCGCTCAGCGTTCGTAAAGGTCCCGTCTTTTTCAAGGAAGGTCGAACCCGGCAAGAAGACATGGGCGTAATTCGCGGTCTCATTGAGGAAGAGATCCTGCACGATGACGCACTCCATCGCCGCAAGACCCGCCGCAACATGATGGGTATCAGGATCGGACTGCAGAATATCCTCGCCTTCGATGTAGATGCCCTTAAAAGTCCCCTCGACCGCGGCGTCGAGCATATTTGGAATCCGAAACCCGGGATCCTTGTCGAGCGTCACCCCCCAAAGCTTTTCGTAAATGCCACGCGCTTTGTCGTCCGAAATGTGCCGGTATCCCGCGAGCTCATGCGGGAAAGATCCCATGTCACAAGCCCCCTGCACATTATTTTGCCCGCGCAAAGGATTAACACCGACGCCGTTGCGGCCAAGGTTGCCCGTCGCCATCGCCAGATTGGCAATAGCAAGCACCGTGGTCGAGCCCTGGCTATGCTCGGTCACGCCGAGCCCATAATAGATCGCGGCATTACCGCCCGTCGCGTAAAGTCGCGCCGCCTTACGCAGGAGTTCGGCCGGAACGCCTGAGATTTTCGCGACGGCCTCAGGGCTGTGGCGTGCCTCCGATACGAAAGCAGCCCACTCCTGAAATTCGTCAACGTCGCAGCGGGAGCGGACGAAAGCTTCGTTGACGAGCCCTTCCGTTACAATGACATGCGCCATCGCCGTCAAAACCGCGACATTGGTGCCGGGTTGCAAAGGCAGATGGTAGTCGGCTTCGACATGCGGTGTGCGCACGAGATCAATGCGGCGCGGATCAACGACGATCAACTTCGCGCCTTCACGCAACCGCTTCTTCATTTTTGAGGCAAACACCGGATGGCCATCGGTCGGATTGGCGCCAATGACCATGATGACGTCCGCTTCCTCCACCGAGTCGAAGTCTTGAGTTCCCGCCGAGGTTCCATAAGCCTTGCCAAGCCCATAACCCGTTGGCGAGTGGCAAACGCGCGCGCACGTATCGACATTGTTGTTGCCAAAGCCAGCGCGGACCAGTTTTTGAATGAGATAAGTTTCTTCGTTCGTGCACCGCGACGAGGTGATGGCGCCGACCGAGGTCCGGCCGTATTTTGCTTGAATGCGCTTAAACTCCGAAGCCGCGTGAGCGAAAGCCTCGTCCCAGGAAACTTCCCGCCAGGGATCCGTGACCTTGGCGCGGATCATGGGTTTTAGGATGCGGTCACGGTGGCTTGCATAGCCCCAGGCAAAGCGGCCCTTGACGCAGGAATGGCCATGGTTGGCCTTGCCATCCTTGTAGGGCACCATGCGGACGAGCTCCTCGCCGCGCATCTCCGCCTTAAAGCTGCAGCCAACCCCGCAATAGGCGCAGGTCGTGATGGCCGAGTGCTCGGCTTGGCCGATGTCGATGACGGATTTTTCAATGAGGGTGGCCGTTGGACAGGCCTGCACGCAAGCACCGCACGACACGCATTCCGATTGCATGAAAGGCTCGAATTGCCCGGCGGAAACCCGGCTGTCAAAGCCGCGCCCATCGATCGTCAGCGCAAATGTTCCCTGAACCTCTTCACAGGCGCGGATACAGCGGTTACAGACGATGCATTTCGCGGGATCGTAAGTGAAATAAGGATTCGATTCGTCTTTTTTATCGGAGAGGTGATTGGCGCCCTTATAGCCATAGCGGACATCGCGCAAGCCGACGTTGCCGGCCTCGGTCTGCAGCTCGCAATTGCCGTTGGCGGCGCAAGTGAGACAATCGAGCGGATGATCGGAGATATAAAGCTCCATCACCCCCTTGCGCAGAGCCTTGAGGCGTTCTGTTTGCGTGTGAACAACCATGCCCGGGGCGACCGGCGTGGTGCAGGAGGCCGGTGTGCCGTTGCGGCCTTCGATTTCGACGAGACACAGCCGGCAAGATCCGAACGATTCGAGCATGTCGGTCGCGCAGAGTTTCGGGATTTTCGTCCCAACCTCCATCGCGGCCCGCATGATCGAGGTTCCTTCCGGAACCTTTGTCTCGATGCCGTCGATCGTCAGCGTAACCAATTTTTCCGACCGCGAGGCGGGCGTTCCGTAATCTAACTCGGTGACCATTGGCATGGCAGTCTTCCTCATTCAGCGGCGGCAAGGGCGCGCGGCGAGAAATCTTCTTTAAAGTGATTCACGGCACTCATGACGGGATATGGCGCAAATCCGCCAAGAGCGCAAAGCGAACCAAACTTCATTGTGTGGCAGAGATCTTCGAGAAGCGCCATGTTCTCGGCAGGTTTGATGCCGGCAAGAACGGCATCAATCACTTCAACGCCGCGGATGGATCCGATCCGGCACGGCGTGCATTTTCCGCAGCTCTCGATGGCGCAAAATTCCATCGCAAACCGCGCCATTTGGGCCATATCGACAGTATCGTCGAAGACGACGATCCCGCCATGGCCAATCAACCCATCGCGGGCCGCAAAGGCTTCATAATCATAAGGTGTATCAAAAAGGGCTCGCGGAAAATAAGCGCCGAGGGGACCGCCGCATTGCACGGCGCGCACAGGCCGGCCGCTCAAGGTGCCGCCGGCGATGGTGTCGACGATCTCGCCGAGGGTCAGGCCAAAGGCCGCCTCGAACAGCCCCCCGTAGCGGACGTTGCCAGCGATTTGTATCGGCATGGTGCCGCGCGAACGGCCAAAACCAAAGCCGGCGTAAAAATCCGCGCCGCGGTCAAGGACCGTCGGAACAGCCACGAGCGAGAGCACGTTATTAATGACGGTTGGACGCGCGAAGAGGCCTTTGTGCGCCGGCAACGGCGGCTTCGCCCGGACGATGCCACGCTTGCCCTCGAGGCTCTCGAGAAGAGAGGTTTCCTCGCCGCAAACATAGGCGCCCGCGCCCATGCGCAGTTCGAGCTCGAAGGCATATCCCGAACCCAGGATGTTCTGGCCGAGATAGCCCGCCTCGCGCGCGACGCGCAGAGCTTCCGTGAACGTCCTGGCGGCATGCGGGTACTCGGAGCGGAGATAGACATAGCCTTTTGTCGCGCCAACGCCGACGCCGCAGATCGTCATGCCTTCGATCAAGGCAAAAGGATCGCCCTCCATGATCATGCGATCGGCAAAGGTTCCGCTATCCCCTTCATCGGCGTTGCAGACGACATATTTTTGGTCCGCCGGCGTATCGGCAACCGTTTTCCATTTGATGCCCGTGGGAAAGCCGGCGCCGCCGCGGCCGCGCAGCCCGGAGTTCGTCACCTCCGCGACAATGGCCTGCGGGCCAATGGCGATCGCACGCTTAAGGCCCTTCCACCCATCGAGCGCCTCATAGTCGGCGAGAGACACAGGATCAGTAATCCCGCAGCGGGCAAAGGTTAGCCGCGTTTGCCGGGCCAGGAAGGGATGGTCTTCTGGCCGGCCAATCCGCAAAGCATGGGCTCCGCCCGTCAGGAGCCCGGAATCGAGAAGCGAGGCCACGTCCTTAACGGCGACCGGGCCGTAGCCAATGCGGCCTCCGTCAGTCTCAATCTCGATCAGCGGCTCTAAAAATAACATGCCCCGAGAGCCGGTGCGGATAATATCGATGGCAAGGCCACGGGCCTTTGCTTCGGCGGCAAGCTTAGAAGCCACCTTATCGGCGCCGACGGCGAGCGCCGCCACATCACGAGGGATAAAAATGCGCGTCACTGGGCACGCGCCTCCTCAACCGCCTCCGTGAGTATCTCGATGTTCAGCCGCCCATGAGGCTCGCCGTCGATGAGACAAGAGGGCGAAGTCGCGCAGAGACCGAGGCAAAAGACGGGCTCGACGGTTAATTCCCTGTCGCTCGTCGTCTGATGCCAATCCACGCCAAGCTTTTTCAGCATTTTCTGTGCCAATTGCTCGCTGTGCATGCTTTGGCACGCTTCGCCGCGGCAAAGCTGCAGAAGATGACGGCCGCGCGGCTCTAGCCGGAAATCGTGGTAAAATGTGATGACGCCGTGGACTTCGGCACGAGTCAAATTGAGTAGGTCGGCGATGATCGGAACAGCGCCGGTGGGAATATAACCAAATTCTTCCTGCAACGCGTGCAAGAGGGGCATCATCGGGCCCTCAAGCTCAACGAATTCCTTGACGATTTCCCTCGCGCGGTCCGCGCTCCATGGGGCAGCCTCCGCCATGCGCCTCTCTTTAATATCTGATATGTTTTTCGGTGATTATGGGGCCCCGACCTTAAAAGATCAATAATCAAGTCTCGTGGACTCATAGATAAAATCTATCAAACCCGCGCCGCCGAAGCGGCAGCTTTCTTTCCGGGCATCGCGAATCGGTTTGCTTCGGCGATAAGTGCCCTCATCAGGGGCGGAACCGGTTCCCGACAGGCCGAAACCAGTCCGATTGTGTAAATTTCACGCGGATCGGTGATCGGAATGGCACGCAAACTATCAGACGCGCTCAGCACGCTCGCCAGTTTCTCCGGGATGATGCAGGCATTGCCGCCCATGCGCAGGTGAGCAAATAGCATAAGAATTGAATTCGATTCGAACGGCGGCGGCGCCGCCGCGCCAGCAAGCAGCCGGTCGATGATGCGGCGATTTTGCATGTCCGGGGTCAAGAGGCAAAGCGGGATGCATGCTACCTCGCCCCAGGTGACCTCGTCGCGTTCGCTGAGCGGATTGCCGGCGCGCGTCAAGAGAAGATACCGCTCATGGTAAAGCGGTATCGTTTGAAGGTCGCCCAAGGGCTCGTTATCGAGGTAGGTCAGACCGGCATCGATCTGGAAATCATTCAGCATCGACAAGATTTCGCGGGAGGTTTTCGACAAGACCGTGAAGCGAACACCTGGGTGGTTCGCCCTGAAGGGCGTCGTCAATTCCGCCGCCATGGGAAGTGCCGTGGGCACGGCGGCAAGCGTTAGATGCCCCGAAAGCGCGGCCTTCGCGGCCGCAATATCTTGCCGCATCGACCGCGCGTCACTGACAATTCTGCGCCCCCACTCCAGGACGCGCTCGCCTTCGGGGGTCAAGCCATAGAACCGCGAGCTGCGATTGACGAGGAGCGCGCCCAATGAGTCCTCGAGCTGCTTGATGCCGGCCGATAAAGTGGGCTGAGTGACACCGCAGCTTTCGGCGGCGCGGCTAAAATTGCGCTCGCGGGCGAGGGCCATGAAGAACTCGAGCTTATCGATCATCGCTGAAAGCGAATTGGGTGGCGGCGGCATCGCCGGGGCACGCCGCTTTGCGGCGGGCGGCCGCACTAATCAAAGCGGCATGGCTCCAGGCGAGGCTCTTGGCCGAGGTCTGGGCGCCGGTGTTTTGGTCGAATTGCTCCGAGAGCTCCCCCGAAGAGGGAGTATAGGTAGCAACTGTCGCCATGAATTGATCGCCGCGATTTAGCAAAATTTCGAATTGGCGCTGGCGTTGCTGCGCGGAAGAAGTCTGCCCAAGGCCAAGCCTTTGCAAAAACGCGCCATTCTCAGTTACTGAGGGCAAGTCGGCGCCGCCGCGCACGGCCGCTGCGAGCCGGTAGTAATATTCCGCCGCGCCGAGCGTCGAAAAATAATAAGCGCCGCCGCTGAAGTAGCGATCGCCCGCGTAGCGCCCGAGAGCAGGCGCAAGATGCGGCGGGCGGTTCTTATTGATCTGATAGCTGCTCTCAAAGAGCTCCTCGAGGCGGGCCAAGGTTGCCATCACGCGCGGGTCGAGGACGCCGTGGGCGAACTTGCGCCTGCCGTGAAGAACCGCGAGGATTGTTGCGAAATCGAGTTCTTTTCCATCCGCTGGATCGACGACGTTGCGGCGGCTGCGATAAAAGCCCTCATTGACGCGCCAATATTCATCGAGCGAGCGGGCGATCTCACGGCTTGCCTCATCAAGGGCGCCGGCGTAGCCGCTATCGTCTCCAGTTTGACGGGCGAAAGCAGCTCCATCGGCCAGCGCCGCATGGTGGATGAGCCTCGTGTAATAATGCTCGCCCTTTTCTTCTTCCCAGAGGTCGAAGCAGGGCTCGCGCCAGTGAGTAAGGACGAATTGCAGGTCGGCGCTGATCAGCGCCCTCATGCTGGCGCGCAGCTCATCGTCGAGGGTGTTCAAGGGCCAAAAGCGCATGAGGGCTAGCGCCCGCAATGCCGGTCCATCATGCTGCGGGCGCGACCATTTGCTAATGTCGAGAGTGGCGTCCGGATTAAATCTCGGTTCGCCAAAAATACGCTCGCCCGCGATGGCTCGAAGATCAGCGTCGTCTCGCACGAATTGCAGAAAACTCGGCTCCACATGCTGACGGAAGTCGCCACAGGCGGAGAGGAAACTCTCGCCATCGAGGCGGTTGAGGAAAAGGCTAAAGGCGACGAACTCTTTGAGCCTTAAAACGCCCTCTTTGGCGCGACCGCCCTCAGCGATGACATGGCGGAGAGCATCGATAACGATGGCTGAATCCCGCAGCCAATGAAAAAAGTAGTCCGGGTCGGGATCCCATGAGCCAAGCGCCGTCGAGGCAACGACAGAACCTGGGAGCGGCCGGATCGTTTGGCCGAAGCCACGCCGCTCCTTGACAAGGTGGGTGGCCGAGATGGCGCTGAAGAGCTTTCCCACCGACACGTCGTATTGCCGCACCAGCCAGTCCTGCAGATCCCGGCTTGTGGACACTTCAGCTGTCATCATTTTTCCTCTACGCCTCGGCCGTCAATGCTTGGCAACGGACGTTAGCGTTGATGCTTTCTTGCAGGTTGGCGGGCAAGCAGCTTAACTAACATTTGGGCTTGAGAAACCAAGCCGCCGCAAGCCCGTCTGAATGTCCGTGTCGGACATGAAAAGCTTCCATAAAAGCTTGCTGCGATAATTTTCGATCATGATGACGATTGGCCCTTGGTCGATGGCGAGATAGCTCTTCGCATACCAATCATGCGTCTCGCTGAACGCGTCGGTGAAGCCAAAACGCCCCCAGATTTTTTCGCCAACGGACTCGTAGAAATAGCGGAGCGCGCGCATGGCTTGCTCGGGAGCATAGGGAAAGCTCGCGAGCGCCGCCGTCGGGCTGATGACCCCGGTATCATTATCCGGTGCATGAGCGGCATAGCCGGATGGATCATCGCTCGCCGTGAGCCCCCAGCATGAGGGGCCGTAGCCCCGATGGCGATGAGGATTGCGGACGCAGTGCTCATAGTTGATCAAAGTGTGCTGAACGGTTTGCTCGAAGTAATCGGCGTAACGGTCTTTTAATCCGCGCGGGTCAAGCCCGCAGAATGAATAGTGGCTAAAGAACAAAGGGCCGCCATAGTCTGGCCCGAGCGGCAGCTCGATATCGTAGTAGCGGCGGCGGTTGATGAACGCGCGGCCTTGCGCAAAGCCATCGTGGTAGACATCGGGCGGGATCGCATAGGTCGGGGAGGCCGCGGCCAACACATAGGTGATCAGGCACTCGTTCCACCCGCGAATTTCATGGTCGAGGCTAAAGCCATTATTAGGGCTCCAGTGCCATGTCAGGACATGGCGGCCATCGCGCGTGTGCCAGTTCCATTCGGCATCGCGCCAGAGCCAGGTGATGCGGTCGCGAAGATGGCTCTCTACGGCATCGCTGCCATTGAAATACTGGCGGGCGCACAGGAGACCTTGGAAGAGATAGGAACTTTCAACGATATCGGAGCCATCGTCCTTGCGGCCAAAACGAATAGCGGCGCCGGTCCGGCCATTGATGTAATGCGGAAGCAGGCCGTGGAAGCAAGGCGCCCGCTCGAGGAACGCCAGCATGAGGTCAAGGCGCGCTAGCGCTTCCTGCCGGGTGATCCACCCGCGTTCGGCGCCGACGAGGATCGCCATAACAGCAAAGCCTGAGCCGCCAATGCCGATCAGGTCATCATCCGGGTCGGCGGTTAGCCCAGTCCGGTCGCGTGCCAAGCCACAAACGGGATGCGCTCCTTCCCAGAAAAACCGGAAGGTCTGGTGCTGGACAAGATCAAGCAGCGCTTCGTCGGAAAGGCGGACTTGAGGTTGGGGCTGCAACGCCTGGCGCTTCGCGGTCTCTTTCGACGGGGGCTGGCTTGACGTCATAAAGCAGGTGCTTTTTCTTTCGAGGTGGAAGAGGCGATAAGGGCCGCCCTAGCGGTGAGGCAATGGCCATCAGCGTCCTGAATAAGGTGGAGGATGCGTTTGAAAAATCCGCCTCTTGTATCCGCTTGGCCGACGCTGACGATCGCCGCTTCCGCCAATTCCTGCCCAAGGACATCAAGAACAAGGCCTCTCGTCTCTTCGTCGAGCGAGTCGATGGCCTCATCCAGCAAAATCCACGCGGGCTTATGCAAGAGAAGGCGGGCAAAGGCGAGTCTGTGCAGCTCCTCCCGGCTCAATTCCCTTTCCCACCGCGCGTCGCGATCAAGAAAAGGCAGGAGGTGGCTAAGTTTCATGCGCTCGAGCGCCGCCGCATAATCCGCCGCCGTAAATTGCGTCGGAGGCGCCGGATAAGCGAGTGCGACCCGCAGTGTGCCTGGCGGGATATAATCTTGCTGGGAAATAAACATCGTCATCTGTCCGGGCAGCAAAATCCGCCCGCTGCCCCAGGGCCAGAGCCCGGCGATCGCGCTAAAGAACGTGGTTTTGCCGCCGCGTCGTTTGCCAATGACCAACACGCGCTCGCCTGGATTGATCGTGACATGCCGCTCGCTCAAGCGCGCGCACCTCTCCGATGTGGCTATGACCACTTCGTCGAAAACGAGCCGGTTCTCATCGGTTTGAATGAGTTCGATTCGGCCAGCCTCGTCACCGAGCTTATCCATATCGAGGAGAGCGCGCCGGAAGTTTGCGACCCGTAGCAGCGTCGCCCGCCAATCGGCGATCGTGCTGAAATTGTCGACAAACCAGCGCAGCGCCTGCTGCACCTGATTGAAAGCCCCTGCCGCGACCATGAGACCGCCGAGCGACATATTGCCGGCAAAGTAGCCGGGAGAGGCGACGATGAAAGGCGCCACAATGGCAAACCATCCGTATCCAGCGGTGACCCAAGTAAGGCGCGTGACCCCGCTCACCAGCCGGCGCATCATGTGCAAGACTTCATTGAATTCGCGGTCGAGATAGATTTTTTCGTCGGTTTCGCCGCCGTAAAGGGCGATCGCTTCGGTCCGCTCATTGACGCGCACGAGGGCAAAACGAAAATCCGCTTCTCGCGCATAGCGTTCGGCGTTGAGCTCGATGAGCGGCCGCCCGACCCTCCAGCTCGCGAAGGAAGCGATACAAGCGTAAGCGAGGGCAAGCCAGACCATATATCCAGGCAAGGCAAAATCGTACCCGCTTATGGAAAAGGTCACGCTACCAGAAACCCCCCATAAGACAGTGATAAAGCTTATCAGCAAAAGGCTTGACTGCAGCAAGCCGATGCCAAGGTCGGTCGAAGTCTCGACGAGGTGGCGCGCATCCTCGTGGATTCGCTGATCGGGGTTGATGCCGATTTCACCGGCCCCTGAAAGTCGGAAGGCACGCCGTGGCACGAGCCACTGGTCGAAGAGGTCATGCGTCAGCCCGTCACGAAGCTTCAGTTTGCTCATTTCCCTGAGCCAGGCCTGGGCAACGTTCAAGATCAGCAAAGATCCAGCGATGGCCCCAAAAACCATCAACTGATATAGAAAATGCGAAAAATCCTTCAGCGAAAGCGCATCGTAGAAGGGTTTATTCCAAGCATTCAGCTTGATCTGAAGAAGGGCGGTGAGAGCGACGACGGTGCCCACGGCACCACCAAGCAAGAATAATTCATTGCGCGCTGGCGAATGAAAGAACGTCGTCACCATCATCCAGAGCTGCGGAGCGAGTTGCTCGCCAGGCCCTTTGCCGGCCGGCGTGCCTTCAGACCTTTCGCTAGAGGCATCATTCATGTGACCGGTTCCATGTCTCCGCGGCTTTTATGCATCCCATTTAACGCTTTGCGGCGCTTTTTTCTAATATTCCAGCCGAGCTTTAGTATTCCTGGTCTCTTATCGATTGCATAATCGGTGAGGAAAGGGAATCGCTCTACGCGGCTTGTCCTGCAGCCGCAAGTCTTAGCTTCCGACGGAAAGAACGAAATTGGATAGAATCTCCCAGCTCTTGGCCGAAATGCGGGTCGAGGAAAAGATCGGTCAGCTGGCTATGGTGGCTGCTGGATATGCGGTCACCGGCCCAGTTTTGGCGCGCGGATCGGCTGACGATATCGCCAGTGGCCTTGTTGGCGGCGTTCTCAACCTCTGGGGCGGCGCTCAAGTGCAAGAGCTGCAGCGGATGGCGGTAGAAAAAAGCCGGCTCGGCATTCCATTGCTGATCGGCCTTGATGTCCTGCATGGGCATAAAACAATATTTCCAATACCGCTCGCGGAAGCGGCGACATTTGATCCTCAGTGGTGGGAACAAGGCGCCCGCGAAGCGGCCATTGAAGCAGCGGCGGATGGTATCAGCCTGACCTTCGCGCCGATGCTTGACGTTGCCCGCGATCCGCGTTGGGGAAGGATTGCGGAATCTCCCGGTGAGGACCCATGGGTCGCTGCGGCCTTCGCCAAAGCTAAAGTCATGGGTTTTCAAGGCGGTGGCTTACCGGGGGGGCTCCTGAATGGGCACGCCGTGGCTGCGACGGCCAAGCATCTCTGCGCCTATGGCGCCGCCCTCGCCGGCCGCGATTATGCCTCCGCGGATGTTTCGGAACGTTTCTTACGCGAAGTTTATTTGCCGCCCTTTGCCGCCGCCATTGCGGCGGGCTGTGCCGCAATCATGCCAGCCTTCAATGACGTCGCCGGCATACCGATGACCATCCACGTTCCGCTGCTGCGGGACTGGCTGCGGCGCGAGACTGGCTTCGACGGTGTCATCATCAGTGATTATAACGCCATCGGTGAGTTGATCTCCCATGGCGTTGCTGGCGACCTTGCCGAGGCGGCGGCGATGGCGCTGCGAGCCGGGGTCGACGTCGATATGATGAGCGGCGCCTATAGCGAGGGCTTACCCCTCGCGATCGAGCGCGGTCTCGTCACGCCCGCCCATCTCGATGCCGCCGTGCGCCGAGTACTCAGGCTGAAAGAGCGTCTCGGCCTTTTCGACGATCCCTATCGAAGGGGCGTGGCGGCTCCGGCGCTGAGCCCTCCCCCACGCGAATTTGCACGGGATATCGCGCGCCGGTCGGTCGTGCTCCTTGCAAACAACGGGGTGCTTCCTCTCTCCCAAGGCTTGCGCCGGATTGCCGTCATTGGCCCGCTCGCGGATGCCCGTGCCGACATGCTTGGACCTTGGGCTCTGGCCGGCAATGCCGCCAATGTTGTTCCGATCCGCGAAGGCCTGGCAGCGGCTCTCCCCTCCACCGAATTCCTCTTTGAGCCAGGGGTGACCGTCTCGGGACAGGAAACTTCTGGCATCAAAGCAGCCCTGGATGCCTGCCGCAGTGCCGAGCTTTCTATCTTATGCCTTGGCGAGGCGGCGAACATGAGTGGCGAGGCGGCAAGCCGGGCGAATCCTCTTCTGCCCGGGGCTCAGGCTGGTCTGGCGCAAGCAGTCCTGGAGCTTGGCAAGCCAGCGGTCATCGTGCTGTCATCGGGCCGCCCGCTCATCCTCGGCGACCTTTCATCAAGAGCCGATGCTGTTCTCGCCACTTGGTTCCTCGGCGTCGAAGCCGGGCACGCCATTGCCGATGTGCTAACCGGCAATTTCAATCCGAGTGGGCGGCTTCCAATCACCTGGCCGCGCGATGTCGGCCAAGTCCCCATTTTCTTCGCGGAGCGCCCGAGCGGCCGTCCGGCCAAACCAGATGACCGCTATACGAGCAAATACCTTGATATTCCCAACGAGCCCCTGTTTCCATTCGGGCACGGCTTGAGCTATTGCCGATTTTCACTCGCGAACCTCCGCAGCAGTCATGACAGTTTCACAAGGAGAGATGAACTCCGGGTGGAGGTGGATGTCACGAATGAGGGGCCGGTCGTCGGAGAGGCGACGATTTTTCTCTTTGTTCGCGACATTGTTGCGAGCGTGACGCGCCCCCTGCTCGAACTAAAAGGGACCGCCAAGATTTGTCTCGGCGCCAAGCAAAGCGGATGCGTCCGTTTCAATTTACCCGGCGAAGCGTTTGTTTTTCCGGGGCTTGACCTTCAACCGGTTTTCGAAGCCGGCGAATTTCTGCTCTTTGCCGGACAAAGCGCCGATCCGCGCGGTTTATTGGCGATCAAAGTGCTTGCCCTCGCCGATTGAGGCAGGATCAAGCTCCGTTGCGCCATTTTTGCGGCTTGTCCGGTTGCCCTGCCGCCGGTATAACCGCTGATGAAAGCAAAAGCGGCCGGGAAAGACCGGCGGCACGCGGAGTGTAGCGCAGCCTGGTAGCGCACCTCGTTCGGGACGAGGGGGCCGGAGGTTCGAATCCTCTCACTCCGACCAGTGATTCGGAAGCCTGAAAAAACATTATTTTGAAACTGCTAATTCTACGAAACCGGGTACCGGTGAGCCGAGGGATGGAAAGACAAGAAGGCAGATCAGCGTTTAAGCGCGCCGCGCTCAGCGCCGTCACGCTTCTCGCCTTCATCCTACAAGGCTTTCTTGCTACCTCGGTAGCCTTACACGCGACTTCTTCCGGCGGCATAACCACAGTCGAGTGCTCGATCGATGGCTCCCGAACTGGGGGCTCCGGCGATAAGAATGGCAAGGACCACGGTCTCTGCTGCATTCTCGCCTGTGCCGCCGCGGCTGGAGCAGCTTTCACCTCTCCCTCTGGCACGGCCGCCGCTTTCCCGCACCGGCTTGCGTCCTCGGTGCAGTATAGGATCGGGCAAGCCCTTCCTTCCCACCAGCCGCTTAAACATCCTTTCGCGGCACGTGGTCCTCCCGCTCTAATCTAATTTCCCGCCCGCGCCGCCGCCAGAGCTGCGAGCCCGCAGAATTGGCAGCTGTCTCCCCCAAGTCGGAGCAGCAGAGTCGGTTGGCGATCTAATCGTCCGATTCAGCGCGGGCATCCGCCACCTCAACCTTCGATCCATCGAGCTGCCGAGCGCGCCTATCGCGCCCTGGCACTGCCCCCGAGGTTTACCTATGGCAAAGATCGTTACTCACGCTGCCTTTATAACTCCTTCCATTTGGTCGACGCCGGCCGTCCCCGCGTACCCGGAGGCCGCCGATGCAGACCTCTGATGCCGCCATTGCTGGACTCTACCTGGCGCACGCGGGGGAACTGCACGGCTTCGCCCGCCGCCGCGTCGGGCGGCAGGAAGCCGAAGATCTTGTTCAAGAGGCTTACCTTCATCTCCTCCAGCAAGGCAAAGCAGCAAATCTTGAGCAACCGCGAGCCTATCTCTTCCGCATCGCCGCCAATCTAGCAGTCGATTTGGCGCGGCGGACTAAGATTAGGGCGCGGTACATCCACGCCGTTGCCGTTGAAGACGGCGCCGCGCCATCACCGGATGCCTGGGACCCCGGAATGGCTACCCTGCAAGTGATGAGGCTAGAGGCCGCACTCGCGAGCTTGCCTCCTGTCTGCCGGAATGCTTTCGTGTTGAGCCGTGTTCAGGGGCTCACTCACGCTGAAATCGCCGAGGAACTCGGCGTCTCGGCGCGAACGATCGACCGGCACGTTGCGAAAGCCTCAGAGCATCTGCGTGGCTATTTCGCCTTTCATAACTAAATCTCAGAGCATAGCGGGAAGGCTGACCGCCTTCCCGCCTTTGCTGCCTGGGAAAACAATTGCCGAACCCGATTAGAATTTCTAGACACGCCCGAGGCTGACTTTCCAGGGGCGCGCCGATGTTCACTTCAAGAAACGTGAAATCTCTTCTGATCAATGCCGGCGCTGGCCTCTTGCTCTCGCTTATGCCCCCACCGTCCGCGGAAGCCGCAGAAGCCGAAAGCCCAATCGAGCACGTGGTCATCATCGTCGGCGAAAACCGCTCATTTGACCATCTCTTTGCGACCTACGAGCCGCCGCCAGGCCAAGACATCGCCAATTTGTTGTCGAAAGGAATCATTACTCCGGAAGGCGAGCCTGGCCCAAATTTCTCACTCGCCAAACAATATTATGGCGAATTGCGCCCGCCCGCGCGCTTCTCTTTGAAGCCCTTCGCAAAAGAGCCCTACGAATATTTACCGCCGCCAATGACTGGCGGAGCTCATGAACAAGCAAGCGATGAAAAGCCGCCGCCCTTTGCGACACTGGCCGCGGCAGCTGCCGTGGAGGGCGGATCTTTACCCGCAGCGGAGCTGCCTTTGCTAACAACCGGCGCTACCGGCCTTCCCAGGCGGGCTGTGGACACCAGAATTGCCGATGTCGAAAAATTGCCGCCTGGCCCGTTTTCGCTTCCTCCGGGCGTTGGCTATGCCGATTATGCCGGCGGCCCGGTTCACCGCTTCTACCAGATGTGGCAACAGCTCGACTGCGATGCCGCGCAGGCGGGGCCCGCCAATCCAAGCGGTTGCCTTGCCGATCTCTTCGCCTGGGTCGAGGTGAGCGTTGGCGCAGGCTCCAACGGCGCGGCCCAACCGCCCGGCATGTCAGACGGGACCACCGGCGAGGGCGCGACTGCGCTCGGCTTCTACAACATCCAGCAAGGCGATTTGCCCTATTTCACTTCCCTTGCACGCCAATATTTGCTGCACGACAATTACCACCAACCGGCCATGGGCGGCACCGGCGTCAACAGCATCATGCTGGGAGCCGCCGACGCCTATTATTTCGCGGATGGCCATGGCCAAGCGGCCACGCCGCCACAAGGCCAGATCGAAAACCCCGACCCGCGGGAGGGTGCCAATAATTGGTACACGCAGGATGGTTATAAGGGCGGATCCTATAGCAATTGCTCGGACCCCTCGGCGCCAGGCGTTGGCGCCGTCCTGAGCTATCTTGCGTCCCTTCCGAACAGCCCAAAACCAAATTGCGAGACCGGCCATTATTATCTCTTAAACAATTACGAACCCGGCTATCGCGGCGATGGATCGCTTTCCTTAGAAAACCCGTTCACTCTGCCGCCGTCACCGGTGCGGACCATCGCCGATGTTCTGCTCGAGAAAAACATCTCATGGAAATATTACGGCGACGGCTGGAACAATTACCTCAAGAACCTAAAGACGAGTGTGTATTGCAATATCTGCAATCCATTCCTTTACGAGACGGCGATCATGACGTCGTCCGAAGTGCGTATGGCGCATCTCAAAGATACCGCCGATCTTTATGACGACATTGAACGCGGCGAGTTGCCTGCTGTTTCCTTCGTCAAGCCGGGGATCTATCTCGATGGCCACCCGGCGTCCTCGCGGTTTGACCTCTTCGAGGCGTTCACAAGAAAAATCGTCGAGGCCATCAAATCCAAGCCAGATCTCTTTGCCCATACCGCCATCTTCATCACCGTCGATGAAGGCGGCGGCTATTACGATTCTGGCTACATTCAGCCTTTGGATTTTTTCGGCGACGGAACGCGTATACCGCTCATCGTGGTATCGCCATTCACCACCGGCGGCCGCGTCGCGCATGAGTATGCGGATCACATCTCAATCTTGAAGTTTATCGAGCGCAATTGGCGCCTGCCAACCATATCGGCGCGCAGCCGCGATAATCTGCCAAATCCGGTCTCAGCGGCGGGCAATCCTTACGTGCCCACCAACAGCCCGGCGGTCGACGATCTCTTTGGCGTCTTCGAGTTTGGCCTCCCTGCCGGCGATTGAACAAGAGGCGATCTTACGCGCATAGGCGCTGCTTTGCGGCAAGGTATTCGTCTCGCATGCGGTCGATAATCTGACCCGCCGGCAGAATATCCCAAATCGCGCCAACGCCCTGCCCCGCACCCCAAATATCCCGCCATGCCTTGACCGTTTCGGCCGCGGCCGCCGCCTCAAAATTCATCGCGCTTTTATCTCGCGGGGGCAGGCGATCAGGGTCGAGGCCTGCATTCACGACGCTTTGGCGCAGATAATTGCCTGGTACGCCCGAAAAATAGGCCGAGTAAATGATGTCCCCGGCTTCGCTCGCGGCAATCATGCGCTTATAGTTTTCATCGGCATTCGCCTCGTCCGAGGCAATGAACCGCGTGCCGACATAGGCAAGGTCAGCGCCCATTGCCTGTACGGCGAGGACGCCGCGCCCTGTCGCGATTGCTCCCGCCAGCACGAGCGGGCCTTGCCAGAACCGGCGCACTTCCTCGACAAGCGCGAAGGGCGACAGCGTTCCCGCGTGGCCGCCCGCACCCGCGCAAACAAGGATCAGGCCATCCACCCCAGCATCGATGGCTTTCTTGGCATGACGTACGCTGATAACGTCGTGGAAGACGAGCCCACCCCAGCCGTGCACCAGGGGCACGATCTCCGTTGGCGCCGAGAGGCTGGTGATGATCACTGGCACTTTGTATTTCGCGCAAAGGGCAAGATCGGCGGAGAGGCGGTCATTCGAGGAATGGATGATTTGGTTCACCGCGAAGGGTGCGGCTGCGGCGTTTTCGTTCTCCCGTTTGAAGGCTTTTAGCGCAGACGAGATTTCGGCAAGCCAATCATCGAGCACGGCCTGCGGGCGGGCGTTCAGGGCCGGAAAGGCGCCAATAACGCCGGCTTTGCACTGTTCGATAACGAGGCGAGGATTGGAAACGATGAACATGGGCGCGCCGATGACAGGCAGCGACATCGGCGGCAGTTTTATTGGCCAAGCCACGGGGCATCCCTCAATGAGAGAGAGTTGAGCAGCCTGAGGGCTGGACCACGTCTCCACCCCTCTCCTTGGCAAGCAGCTTGAGCTTCAAAGATATGCCGCCGGTCGCCGAGAAGCCACCGATCCTGCCACCCGCGGCAACAACCCGATGGCAAGGGACGATGATTGGAAACGGATTGCGCGCGAGCGCTTGCCCGACGGCGCGCGCCGCCCCCGCGGCCCCAATGCTTTCGGCCAGAGAGCCGTAAGAGGTAGTTGTGCCGAAAGGAATTTTTTGGGCCGCCGCATAGACGCGCCGGTGAAACCGCGGCACTGATTCCATATCGAGATCAATGGATGCAAAATCGCGTGCTGTGCCGCTCAATACATAAGTTATCGCATCGCGCGCCCGGCGAATTCCAGCGCCCGGCTTTGCCTCCCGCGCATCAGGAAAACGCTCGCAAACGCGAGCGCAAGTTTCCTCTTCGCTGGTTTCCGGCAGGTGCACGCCGGCGATCCCGCGCTCACTCCAAGCCAGAGCGCAGGGGCCGATTGCCGTATCAAAAAGTGTAAATGAGACCATCGGATTTTCGCCTCCTCGCAGCTTTCTGGCCCTATCAGGCCATAATCCATGCCCGCTATAAACAGCTTGTGATATTGATGTCTTCGATGACATGCCGCTAGCTCATCGGCCTCTTATCAAGAAGGCAGCAGGGAGAAAAATGCAGCCGGACGCCCCGCACACTGATCTTTCAGCGCAGGACCACGTATTCCTGGGCGCCAGCCATGCCCTCAACGAACGGCGGACCTGGGCGGCGATTACCCTCACCTTAGCCATGATGAGCGTGGAAATCGCCGGCGGCTGGTATTTCGGCTCCCTGGCCGTGGTGGCCGACGGCTTTCACATGGCGACCCATGCCCTCGCGCTTTTAATCGCCGCGCTAGCTTACACCTTTGCCCGGCGCCATGCCACCGATCGCCGCTTTGTCTTCGGCACTGGCAAATTTGGCGATCTTGCTGGGTATACCAGCGCCATCATCTTGGTTTTTATCGCCGTACTGATTGGCTATGAAGCGGCGACCAGGCTGTTTTTCCCCGTGCCGGTATATTTTCGCGAGGCCATCGCGATTGCCATCGCCGGGCTGATCGTCAACATCGCAACGGCTTGGCTACTGAGCGCGGGCGGCCGTAACCATGCCCATGCTCATACCGGTCATTCCTCGCACCGTCCACATCGTCACGATGACCATGAACATTCGGAGAAGCCGGCGTCACGTGTTGGCCGCGATTACAATATGCGCGCTGCCTTTATCCATGTCGCCGCCGATGCCGCAGTATCGGTGCTCGTGATCATCGGTCTGCTTCTTGGCGCAGTTTTTGGCTTGAACTGGATGGATCCCGCCGTAGCACTGATCGGAGCTTTGGTCATCGGCAGCTGGGCTTATGGGCTTCTACGAGACACGGGCAGTGTTCTTTTGGACATGAACCCTGATGAAGCAGCGACCGAAAAGGTGAGGCGAACTATTGAATGCAGTGGCGATCGCCTAGCCGACCTTCATGTCTGGCGCCTCGGGCCAGGCCATCTTGGCGCAATCGTCTCGATCGAGACGGACTCATTGCGTGATGCCGAATTTTATCGTTCCCGCCTCAACCATATCGCAATGCTATCACACCTGACGGTAGAAGTTCGGAGGGTGGCTGGCGCGCACCCAGGCGAATTCTAGTGGCGCTTGCTAGTCCCGCCATTCGTGCGGAGGATTGCACCGGCAATTCTCCACCGCAGGCGATACGCGGGCCCGGGCAAGTCTCGCAAAATGGCAGCCAATTACGTAAAATCGCGCAATCGCGCGTCCGCATGTCACGCTTCAGGCGCCGGGTAAGGGTTTGATGGTTTCGTTCTTTCGCCAGCGAAAACGTGAGGCTAGGCGCGCCGTTTGGCTTTCCTCTCTTTGCTGCTTTTTTCTTGCCTCAACTTATTCCCCAGCGGCCCGAGGGGAGGGCACGCCCGTCGAAACTGCTAGCCTCCTCTGCCAAGCGCCTGCTGCACAGACAGCCCTCGTTGCCGGTCTTCTTGTTTTTTCATCGATCGTCGCGGTCCTTTGCCTTTTGCGGCTCAAAAGCAGCGTCCAACGGGAGGCCGAACAGCAAGCGGAACTTGCCCAGCTGCGCCAGAAGCTCGCCCGGGCGGAGGCTTTCCTTGGCGCCGATACTCAACTCATCGTTTCCTTCCGAGACCCCGAGGGAGAGCCCTTTATCGAAGGCGAGCTCGAGCTGCCGGATTCGACAAACAAAAGCAGCATTCTGGCTTTCTCGTCTTGGTTGCCGCCAGCAACAGCGCAAGCGGTCGAGCAGTCCACAGCTAGGCTCCACGCCGCAGGCGAATCTTTTCGCATAATCGGATTGAGTCTTGACGGCCGCCAGATTGAGATTGAAGGCCGGCCCGTCGCCGGAATTGCCGTTTTGCGGGTAAGAGACATTTCCGAGCAAGCGCGCGAGACGGCGCGGCTGCAAGGAGAACTTGCCGCTGCCACCGGGCAAATCCAGGCTCTTCGCGCTCTCCTCGATGCCGCGCCCAACCCGATCTGGTTCCGAGATAGCGATGGAAATCTCAGTTGGGTTAATTCCGCCTTTGCGAGCGCGGTGGAAGCTAAGGACCGCGAGGCTGCGCTCGTGCGCGGCACGGAACTGGCTGAGCAGCCAGCCCGCGAAGCTGCGGCGGCAGCGCGAAACGCTGGCAAGGTGTGGCGCGGCCGCGCTCCAGCCATCCTCGCCGGCGAGCGGCGAATTCTTGAAATTGTAGAGACGCCGGCGGCTTCGGGGTCGGCGGGTATGGCGACCGATCTCTCCGAGATGGAGACTTTAAGAGTAGCGCTTCAACAGCAAAGGCAAGCACATGCGCGGACCTTAGATCAACTATCGACAGCTGTTGCCATATTTGACGGATCCAAACAGCTAACTTTCCACAATGCCGCCTACAGGCAGCTCTTTGCCTTCGATCAAGCTTATCTTGAGCAAAAGCCCACGGATTCTGAGATCCTCGATCGGCTGCGAGCATGCCGGCTTTTGCCCGAGCAAGCCGACTTCCGCGCCTGGAAGGCGGATTTGCTTGGCGCTTATCAATCGATGGATGGAGAAGAACAGGATTGGTTCTTGCCGGACGGAAGAACATTGCGTGCCGTCATCACTCCAAATCCGCAAGGCGGGGTGACCTTTCTTTTTGATGATGTCACGGAACGCTACCAACTGGTTTCGCAATATAACGCTTCGGTGCGGGTGCAAACAGAAACCCTTGACACCCTAAAAGAGGGTGTCGCCGTGTTCGGCAGCGATGGCCGCTTGAAGCTATGTAACCCCGCCTTCATGAACATGTGGGCGCTCGATGCGCGCGAGCTGACCAACCGGCCTCATGTCGACCGCATTGCCGCGCTCTGCGCGCCGTTATTTTCCAGCAAGGAGGACTGGTCCGCTCTGCGAGCCGCGGTCGCGGGCCTGCCTGACCAGCGAGTGGGTTTCGAACGCCGTCTCACCCGCCACGATGATTTGGTCCTCGATTGCGCATCGGCTCCGCTGCCGGATGGCGGCACGCTTTTGACCTTTACCGATACCACGGCCAGCGTGAGCGTTGAGCGCGCGCTCATCGAGCGGAACAAGGCCTTGAGCGAGCGCAACGAGGCGCTAAAGGAAGCAGAAAGATTGCGCAATGACTTCGTCCACCATGTTTCCTATGAATTGCGGTCTCCTCTGACGAACATCATTGGCTTCATTCAGCTCCTTGATGATGCTGCCATCGGGCAGCTCAACGCGAAACAAAGGGAATACGCTGGTTACATTAAGAAGTCTTCGGCCGCTCTGCTTGCCCTTACGAATGATATTCTCGACCTTGCCTCAATCGACGCCGACGCCATGGAATTATCGCTAGAAAGTGTGGATATCGAGCAAATGATGAGGGCAGCCGCTGAAGGTGTGCAAGACCGACTCGCGGAATCTTCAACATCGCTCAACCTCGTCGTGCCAGAGGGAATTGGAACATTCATTGCCGATGGCACGCGCATACGGCAGATCCTTTTCAACCTCCTTTCGAATGCAATTGGTTTCTCTTCGCCCGGCCACACTATCGCCCTGGCCGCGTCGCGCGCAGGTGATGAAATTTGCTTTACCGTCGCCGACGAGGGAACCGGCATTCCAGCCGAGCTCCTTCAACATGTTTTTGACCGTTTCAAAACCTATACAAAGGGCTCGCACCATCGCGGCGCCGGTCTCGGCCTTTCGATTGTGCGGTCTTTTGTTGAGCTGCATGGCGGGAGTGTGGAAATTGCCTCCGTGCCGGGAAAGGGAACGCGAGTGTCTTGCATATTTCCGGCCGGCGGTGTGAAGCTGGCAAAAAGCGAGACCGAAGGATTCGACGCCGATGACAACCGCTATGCGGGCGAGGGATACACACATCACGATTTGGCCACGTCCTCTGGAAAATGAAGAGGCAACGGTCGCGCTCGCCGCTGACGTTGCAAAATTGATTGGTCCGGGTGATTTGATCACTCTTTCCGGCGAACTCGGCGCTGGTAAAACGGCGTTCGCCCGCGCTCTTATTCGAATTCTCATGGGCGAGCCGGAAGCCGAAGTGCCGAGCCCAGCCTTCACCCTCATGCAGATCTACGAAACGCCAGAATTCCCCATCGTCCACGCGGACTTTTACCGCATAGATAAGCCCCAGGATATTGCCGAACTCGGTTTTGAAGAGGCTTGTGAAAATGCTCTTGTCCTTGTCGAGTGGCCCGAGCTCGCCGATAACGTACTAAAGCCGGACCAGCTGAATATTGAGTTGCAACTCGATCCAACCCATGACTCCGGTTACCGCAATGCAACCCTCATCGGCAAAGGCTGCTTTGCCGACCGGTTGGCAAGGGCAAAAGCCATCCACGAACTCCTCGACCGGAGCGGCTGGAGTGGAGCAGCGAGATTTCATATGCAGGGAGAAGCGTCCTCCCGCATTTACGAGCGCTTATCAAAGGGAAGCGGAGAGACGGCAATCCTCATGATTTCTCCTCCTCATCATGATGGGCCGGTAATTCGTTACGGAAAATCCTATAGCGAGATTGCAAAGCTCGCCGAAGACATCCGGCCTTTCGTGGCGGTTGATAAGAGCTTGCGGAATGAGGGGCTGTCCGCGCCGCAGATTTTTGCCTATGATCTTGAGGCTGGGCTTGCTGTCGTCGAAGACCTTGGCACCGAACCTTTCGTCTCTGATTTTGCCGTTATCGAAGATCGTTACGGCGAAGCCATCGCCGTGTTGTCGCATCTTCACGGCCGGAACCTTGCCGAGACAATCGCGATCGACGAACAAGAGGCCTACCGGATCCCCGGTTTTGACATTGATGCCTTAGGCATCGAAGTCGAGCTTCTGCTTGACTGGTATGCGCCAAACATCGCTCGCGTCCAGCTTTCGCCTCCTGTCAAGGCGAACTTTGTGACGCTTTGGCAACGCGCCTTGCAAGCTGCTTTTGCTGCCCGGCCCACGTGGACGCTGCGCGATTACCATTCGCCTAACCTCCTCTGGCTAAGCGACCGAACCGGCATCGCGCGGGTCGGCCTCCTGGATTTTCAAGACCTCGTCCTGGGGCACCCGGCTTACGATGTCGTCTCTCTATTGCAAGACGCGCGTATTGATATCCCGCAAGAGATGGAGATTAGGCTGCTCGCGCGCTATGCGAGAGCACGCCAGGATCAGGATAAGAGTTTTGATATGTCCAGTTTCTTGCGGGCTTACGGTATCCTTGGCGCGCAGCGGGCAACCAAGATTTTGGGGATTTTCGCGCGCCTCGATAAACGCGATCAGAAACCTCAATACCTTGCGCATCTGCCGCGTGTTGAAAAATATCTTGCCAAAAACCTCGAGCATCCCGCTCTCGATGAGTTGAAGCTTTGGTACCTTAATAACCTACCGCATCTCGTCGCGGCGGCGACCTAATCCTCTCTCCGCAAGGGGCGCATAATGCCCAAATTTTTGCCAAGCAAAGCGATGATTTTTGCGGCGGGATTGGGGACGCGCATGCGCCCATTAACGGATTTTGCGCCGAAAGCGCTCGTCAGCGTGGCCGGCAAAACATTGCTTGATCATACGCTTGATCGTTTCGCGGCCATAGGAGTTGAGACCGCCATCGTAAATGTCCATCATTGCGCCGAACAAATTGAGTCGCATTTAACCGGCCGCAAGGCTCCGAGAATACTGATATCGGATGAACGCGACAGGCTTCTCGACCAGGGCGGTGGTATCGCCAAAGCGCTTCCTTGGCTCGGCAGCGAGCCTTTCTTTCTCGCCAACACGGATGCATTTTGGATCGAAGGCCCAATCGATAACCTTTCCTCGCTTGTGGCCGCTTGGCAACCCGAAATGATGGACGTCCTCCTTCTAGTCGCGGCGACAACGCGCAGCGTTGGCATCGATTCGGCGGGCGATTTCCACATGGACGCGGATGGCCGGCTAACGAGGCGGGCGGAAAGAGAGATCGCTCCCTTTGTTTATACGGGGATTGGCATTATTAAGCCCGAGCTTTTCGCCGGTGAAACCCGCGAGGTTTTCCCCCTTGCGCCTTTTTTTTACAATGCCGCGCAGCGCGGCCGGCTTCATGGCCGCCGCCTCGATGGGTTTTGGTTTCATGTCGGAACGCCAGAAGCCATTGCGGAGGCTGAACGCAAGCTTCTCGCCGGAGTACAGTGATTGGTGCTTAGCTGACGCCGTGGCACCGCCGCAGCTTGTCGAACTCGCCGGCGGCCTCTATACTTCCTCGCCCGTGCCGTTTATCCGAGAGGATAGCCGAGGTATTTGCTTGCTATAGGCGCTGGCGTTGCTTTAGGGTTTCAGTCACCATCGTTGACGAGCGGGCAGCAGGCGCTTGGCTCCGCGAAAATTGCTTCATCCCCTGGGGCGATTATCCGAGTTTATCATGAAGCAGGCCTTATCCGCCGCCTTCAACGCCAATGAACCGCCCGCCGACGCGGCGGCAAAAATACTCGTCCGCCTTGGGCTTAGCACCTTATTCATTGGCCTGCCCCTCCTTAGCCTTTTTTGGCGAAGCGCCATTTACGTTCTTCTTCCCGTCGGCGCGCTTTTGATCCTGAGCGGCGCTCTTTTCCAAGCGCCAGAAACCGCTGGCCGCAGGCTTCGTGCGGCGTTTTCATCTCCGATTACCGGGGCGGCTTTGTTTCTGGTCTTTTGGGCTTTTTTATCGCTCTTTTGGACGCCTTTTCCTGGAGAGGCCGCCGATCGGCTTATCAAATCGGCGGGAAGCACCTTGCTCGCGGTGTTTGTCGCGATCTATTTGCCTCAAAGGAAGGGCAGTCTTGATGAATACTTGCTCCCCTTTGGTTTAGCGATGACCGCGGCGGCGACTTTGGCTGTCGTTTTGCTGAGCCTCATTTCTAGTACGTTCGAAGTCGATGGAAGCTTATTCGAGCGCGCCATGGTAACGTGCATTGTGCTCGTTTGGCCAGCGCTCGGGATTTTGTCAGCACGCGAGCATTGGATCCCGGCAGCGGTTCTTGCCATACTGATCGCCAGTGTCGCCTTAGTTGGGTTTGCGCAAATCGCATTGCTGGCGATGGGAGCTTCTGCCTTCACTTTCGCCTCTGCCATGTCGAATCCCGTACGGACTGGCCGAACGCTCGCGCTGGCCTCCGCGCTTTTAGTCTTGCTGGCGCCGGCGCTTCCGTTCCTTTACCGTTTCCTATTATGGCTGACCGGCATTCAAGCTGGCTCCGCCTCGGCGGGCCTGCTGATTTGGAGTGATCTCATGGTCTCTCACTGGGCTCGCCTCATTACTGGGCACGGGTTCAACTTCGTCCACCAAGGATTGAGCTATGGTTATTTGCCGGAGCGGGCGCCTAAAAGCCTGCTGTTTATAATATGGTACGAGCTGGGAGCTGCTGGAGCAGTGGGCTTTACGCTGCTATCGGCTTCCGCGCTCTGGATTGCGGGGACACTGCCGGCGAAAGTGGCGCCTGCACTCCTTGCTGGTCTCGTCGCGATTTTAACGATCGCAATCCTCGGTATCGCAACGGCGCAAATTTGGTGGCTAACCTTGCTCGACTGCGATCTTATCGCTTTCACTCTCCTTTTGAGTAGCGGGCAAAAAATGCAGCGGCTCGAAGCGAGGGCATTTCGCGCCGCTGAAGTGGAGAGTGCCAAATAAGCTGTCCGAAGACACGCCGCAATTTTAGAAACTCCGATTTCAGCTCCGGTAACAAAATCGCGATTTTTCTTAAAAACTGGCTGGCTCCCCAGGAGGAGCTGTTAAGCCAGTCTTGGGGCAAAAAGAATAAAAAAGGGCCTTGCCGTCGTGGCATATGCGGCCTTAACATTACGCCAATGGAAACCGTAATCACCATACGAAGCGCGCGCGAAAGCGATGCGGCGGGCATAGCCGAGGTGCATGATGCTGCCTGGCGGGATGCCTATCGGGGTATTATTCCCGGCCGCGAGCTCGAACGGATGATCGCGCGGCGAGGCCCGCTCTGGTGGCATTCGGCGATCCAGCGAGGATCACGGCTCCTCGTCCTCGATTTCGCCGACATCATCGGTGGCTACGCTAGCTACGGCCGTAATCGAGTCCCTTCATTGCACTATGGCGGCGAGATTTTTGAACTTTATATTGCGCCCGAATTCCAAGGGCTCGGATTTGGTACAAAGCTTTTTGACGTGGCGCGCAAAGACCTCGCCGAGCACGGATATCCTTCCTTCTTGGTTTGGGCGTTATCCGATAACGAGCGGGCGATTCAATTTTATTTGAAGCTTGGGGGGAAAAGCATACGCCAGGCCTCCGAGCGTTTTGGGCGAGAAGTGCGGGCGAGGACCGCGTTTGCCTTTGACTAGCAAGACTTATCGGGCTGGTTCCACGGACGAATAGACGACTGGTATGATTAGCTCGAAACAATGCCGGGCCGCGCGGGCTCTTCTTGGTTGGTCGCCGGACGAGCTTGCCTCTAAATCCCACCTTCCTCTCTCAGCGATCGAAACTTTGGAGGAAGGCGCCGGGAGCCCGCACGCAGCCGAATCAGAAGCTCTTCGCCGAATTTTCGAACTCGCCGGGATCAAGTTCTTAGCAAAGGACGATGGAGGAATTGGCGTCCAGTTAAGAAACGAAGATCATAGGGAAGCAGTTAGCACATCGATTACCGTTGATCTTTTAACCGCCGAAAACGATGAGTGAGCGAAGACACCGAGCTTAAGACACCTAGCTTAAGCATTGATTGCCCTACTGGCGGATGCGGGGTCTGTGCTTAGGCAATTGAAGGCCCCGCGCCGGATGCTTAAGCCACCAGAATTAGCGCGAGTAAGTCGTTCCCGTAGTGCTGCTGTAACTAGACCTTCCGGTATTCTCGCGGTTCCATACATGGCGCTTGTGCACGCCATAGGCGCATCCCGCCGCTGCCCCAGCAATGCCATGATGAAGGAAGTGCCCCGCGATACCGCCCAGAATGGCGCCCTTTATGCAGCCTGGCTTTGCATTTGCGTAACCCGCGTAATTGACGGCGATGAGCGCCACTACAAGAATTGGGATGATTAGAAGTTTCTTCATGAAGTTCTCCTTTCGCCGCGTAAACGCCCGCAGCAAAACTGAGTTCGGTCTCACCGCTCACAAACGCGTGCTGATCAAGATAAGGAGGCCAGCAGACAAGAGAGGCTCATTGGAGGTAACCGGCGTTGCGCCACGTGCAGCTACCGCCACCGCACCAAAAATTTTAGTGCCTCCGAGTGAGGCAAAACACCCCCTGCTCGCCAAAAAGATTCCAAATCCAGGGCTCTCGGTAGCCGAGTGGTTTGCCCACCCTGTCGAGAGCGAGGCCGAACTCAATGCGCGCCTTGATCTCCCGCACAAGCATGATGAAATCCTGGATCGTGCAGAAGTGAATATTCGGCGTCTCATACCAGGCGCAGGATAAGTTTGGTGTGAGCGGCATTCGTCCGCCGATCGCGACCTGATAACGAATGCGCCAATGGCCGAAATTTGGGAATGATACGATTGCGTGGTGGCCAATGCGCAGCATGTTTTCGAGGACTTTGCGAGGCTGCCTCGTCGCCTGCAAAGTCTGCGATAGAATCACATAGTCAAAGGAATCATCGGGATAATCCATAAGGTCCGTGTCGGCGTCGCCTTGGATGACGGAGAGCCCTTTTGAGACGCAGTCATTGACCCCGTGCTGCGACAGTTCAATGCCGCGCGCATCGACTTGCTTATCTTCGGCAAGCAGCCGCAGCAATGTGCCATCTCCGCAGCCGACATCGAGGACGCGGCTATGGGGCTCGACCATGTCGGCGACGAGCAGCAAGTCGACACGCGCGTGAAGCCGTTCCGAGCGGCTGTTTCTATCCAAGTTCGCCATTGCCATCTACGTCTCATTCCCGTTGCTTTTTGCCGGTGCAATGCCGCGCGCGCGGGCCGCCGCATCCAAAAAACCGCGTGACGTTGCGATGAACTGCGGCGTCTCCAATAAGAATGCGTCATGGCCACGATCTGTCTCGATGTCAACAAAAGAGACAGGAGCACCGCCGGCGTTGAGCGCGTGCACGATTGCCCTCGATGCTTGGGTCGGATAGAGCCAGTCGGAATTAAATGATACCACGCAGAAGCGGGTTTTTGCGCCTTTAAAGGCGTAAGCGAGCGTGCCTCCATAATCGGCCGCAAGGTCGAAATAGTCGCAGGCTCGAGTGACGTAAAGATAAGAATTCGCGTCGAACCGATCGACAAAGCTCGTGCCCTGATAACGCAAATAGTTTTCTATTTGAAAATCGGCATCGAACGAGAACGTTGGCGCGCTGCCTTGCAGCTTGCGGCCGAACTTGCTTTGCAGAGCCTCGTCCGAGAGATAGGTGATATGTGCCGCCATCCGGGCAACCGCCAGCCCTTTGGTGGGAATCACGCCTTCCTCGAGGTAACGTCCACCTCGCCAATCGGGATCCGCCATTACCGCCTGCCGGCCAACCTCGTGAAAGGCGATATTCTGAGAAGAGTGGCGGGCCGCCGTCGCGATGGGCATGGCCGCGAAAACCCTCTCCGGGTAACTCGCGACCCATTGCAAGACCTGCATTCCGCCCATCGAGCCGCCCACGATACAGAATAGCGTATCGATGCCGAGATATTCGATCAGCATGGCTTGCGCGTTGACCATGTCCCTGATCGTAATAACCGGCAAATCAAGGCCATAGAGCCGGCCGGTTGCCGGGTTGAGCGAGGCAGGCCCCGTCGTTCCCATGCAGCCGCCGATGACATTCGAGGCAATCACGAAGTAGCGGTTGGTATCGATGGGGCGGCTTGGGCCGACCATTGTGCCCCACCAGCCAGGCTTTCCGGTGATCGGGTGCGTATTCGCGACATGCTGGTCGCCCGTTAGGGCATGGCAAACGAGGATGGCATTGGATCTTGCTCTATTGAGCTCGCCATAGGTTTGATAAGCGATGGTTAGCGGGCTGAGCGTTGAGCCCGCATCCAATTTCAGCGGCTGCCCGGCACCGAAATGCACGACAAGGCTATTTGGAGCATCGACCTGGCGAAGACCCGCCGCTTTGCTAGCCGGGAGGGATTGCACGGGGCCGCCAACCATGTCGCGTGAGCATTTCAGAAAAATTTGACCAACCGTATGGTGAAAAAAGCCCTATGCCTTCCGCGCCAGAAGAGGAACCTTCAGCTGGCTTCCCCCTCCGTCGAGGATCGCGAAGCGGTAACGTCCGCCGGCGTCTAAGCTAACGGAATAGCGCAAGGTTTCCACAATTCTATTACTTTCGTCCAAGGTTACAACGGCTGGCTCGAATTGAGTGACGCTCTCATCCGCGGCGTAACGCGAGCTGCAAATGATAAGCTCGTCGCGCGGTTGGCAGGTCCTCGCGGCGGCGCCGTTGACGATGCAGCAACGCGAGCCGCGCTCGCCCAAAATAACGTAAGTCGAGATGCGCGCCCCAGAATTTTTGTTCCATATCTCCACGAACTCGAGAGGCAGGATCCCTGCGGCCTCGCAATGTTCCGGATCAAGCGTGATCGAACCATGATAATCGAGATTTGCCTCCGTGACACGAATGCCATGGAGCTTACTAGCTACAAACTTCCGCATGATCCCTCAAATCCTGTTCCGGGCCAGCGCAGCCTGGGCGCAGCCGGACACGCGTATTTCTTTAAAACAAATTTGCAAGAATCGCGAACACGCCGTTAGCGCAAAGGCTGCTTGCTTCGTCAGATTAGAAATTTAGGTATTGTTTGCCAAAATTTCACGACCCACTGCCTGGTATCGAATTTAATTCGAACGTCAACAGCTCGTCTCCCTCCTGAACTTGACTGCCGAGCTTATATAAAAACTCCTTGACGACGCCATCCATCGGCGCCGTCAGAATGTGTTCCATCTTCATTGCTTCGAGAATAAGAACGGGCTGATTTACCGTCACAAAAGTGCCCGGCTCGGCGAGTAAAGCGGCAATCCTACCCGGCATCGGCGCTGTTACATGCCCCTTTTTGTCCTCCTGGCTCGCCGCGCTAGCCGCCAGGCCCGGCAGCGCGAAATGTTTTGCCGCCCCCTTTATAACGAGCAAGATATCTGATTTGTTTTTAAAAAAAATGGCCTTTTGGCGATAGCCATCAAGCTCAGCCATAAGCGCGCCGTCCGCCGCGAGCGCTCCGCTTGCTTGGGCGAAAACCACGCCGCCAAGCACAAGGCTCCAGCCGTTCCCGAGATAACTTATTTCTACTGTGTGATCCCTTTTTTCTCCCGAGAAGACCTCAATAAGGCGCAGCGTTTCCTGCGCTCGATCATTCACCCGCCATCCAGAGACATCATGCCAGGGGGACCAGCGATCAGGCGAGCGCTCGGCTCGCCAAAGCGCGTCGGCTGCCCATGAACACAGTATGCCGATGACAGCGATCGCCACGGTTTCGGTGTTTGCTGCTTCGCCGGGGGCGATGTCATGGCTCCCGAGCCGCGAGAGAAGTTGCGTGTCAGGTAATCCGCCGCCGAAATCAGGAGCAGCGGCGATGGCGCGCAAAAAATTGAGATTGGTGATAAGCCCGGCGATGGATGTGCGGGCAAGGGCGGAATTCAAGCGGCCAACCGCTTGCGCTCGATCCTCGTCCCAGGTGATGATTTTGGCAATCAGCGGATCATAATCGACCGGGATGGTATCGCCGCTTCGCACGCCAGTTTCAATCCTCACGTGGGCTCCTGCCTGCGGAAAATCGAGATATCGAATCCGCCCCGATTGCGGCATAAAATCGCGGGATGGATCTTCCGCGTAAAGCCGCGCTTCAATGGCTGTGCCCCGCGCCGCGATCGCCCCCTGCCGCAGAGGAAGGGGGTCTCCCGCGGCAACACGGATCTGCCATTCCACGAGATCGATCCCCGTGATCATCTCGGTCACGGGGTGCTCGACCTGAAGGCGTGTATTCATTTCGAGAAAATAAAACTCTTCTTCCTCTGCTGGCACCAAGAACTCCACGGTGCCGGCGCCGATATAATTAACAGCGCGGGCGGCCTCGATTGCCGCATCCCTCATTCTTCCCCGGAACGCCGGCGAAAGCCCCGGCGCAGGCGCTTCTTCGATGACTTTCTGATGACGCCGCTGGATAGAGCAGTCGCGGTCGAAAACATGCACGACATTGCCCCGCGAATCTGCGAAAATTTGAACTTCGATGTGGCGGCTCGTGGGAAAATATTTTTCGAGCAGTACACGATCATCGCCGAACGCGGAAAGCGCCTCGCGTTTGGCGCTGCCTAAGGCAGCCTCGAAGCCGGATGGCTGGGAGACAATTCTCATTCCTTTTCCGCCACCACCAGCAGCGGCTTTGATGAGGACTGGGAATCCGATGATTTGGGCTTGCTCAGCGAGAATTGTCAGGCGCTGATCCGCGCCATGATAACCAGGCACGAGGGGCACGCCGGCGCTGTTCATAAGCGACTTAGCTTGTGCCTTGTCGCCCATGGCTCGTATGGCGGCCGCCGGAGGCCCAATAAAGGTCACACCCGCCGCAGAGCATAGTTCCGCGAACGCGGCATTCTCGGACAGGAAGCCATAGCCCGGATGGATGGCTTTCGCGCGGCAGCGCGCCGCCGCCTCGATAATTTTCCCGCCATTGAGATAACTCTCGCGCGCTGGGGCGGGGCCGATCAGCACAGCCTCGTCGGCGGCCTCGATATGCAAGGCCTGCTTGTCCGCCTCTGAATAGACCGCGACCGTCGCGATACCCATTTGCCGCGCCGTGCGGATGATCCGGCACGCAATCTCGCCCCGGTTGGCTATCAATATTTTGGAAAACACGGATCGAGTTTTATCCCGAAAGGAATCCTCTAACTATGTCCGAGCACGCAAAAACTCGGGACTGCGGCAAGCCACGCCGCCACAAACCTTCCCCATAAGCAATCGGATCAAGATCGCGTCCTACGAGAAGCGCTCCCATGCCGCTTGCCGCGAAATCCCCAAGGCCGCACCTATGGCAGACCAGCTTACGCCCCGGCTCCGGAGAACATCAACCTGCTCTTGAACGACAGTGCGTGTCGCGTCCACCGTGGCGATTGCGGGAGACAGAGCGGCGAGCAACTGCTTATCGCTCATTGAGTCCCAACCTGCAAAACCTACGGGCGTAGCCTCCAAGATCCGGTTGCAAACGCCAACGCATGCATCGCAGATGTAAACTTTCGGTCCCGCGATGAGTTTAGCGACCTCGCTGTCCTTTTTCTTGCAAAATGAGCAGCGGAGCGACGACCCATGCGGTTTGAGAGAAAACTTCATGGCAAGTGCCTCCTTCAATCGAAGGCTTATTCGATTGAAAACCGGTCTGTCAAGGTTACCTTGACAGACCGTTGGGAGGCTTGCTTTAATCCCTCAATTGAGCCTAACCAATGGCACTTCGAGACGTCTTCCGCGGCATGATGAATGGCCCGCGTGGAAAGCTCCGGCGCAGAGGAGGGATGCCGACGATCACGTGGGCAATCCTCGGCTATCTCGCCGACAAGGCGTTCCGTGAAAAGGACGATCGGCCGCTTCCCGCTACGGACATCACGGCACGGCGGCTTTAAACGCGCGTATAAAAATTAGCGCGCCGACGTCTCGCGCGGCGCGCTTAATTCTTCGGCTACTGGGTTTTCGAGCAGAGCGCGTGAACGTTGGCTTTGGGAGTGCTTTTCGTCCAGACGCATTCCCAAGCGTTGTTTGCCGTATTAATTCCTGCACTCCGCAATGCATGATCCTCGCCACCCGGCGTAAAGCAGCTACCCGACACAACGGTCGTCCCTGGCGGGCAGATGGAAACCCATGTGGTGTCGTTGTTGCTCGGCTCGCCCGCGGTGCCGGGGCCAAACTGCTGCGCCGCGGCAGGCAAAGCGCTCAGTAAAAGCGCCCCCAAAAGAGCGGCCGGTGATTTCGGCAAAACCATTTTTACCTCCCTCATTCCTCATTGTACCCTGGTTCTGATAAAAAACGATCAGTCAACGCTTTGCCGAAAGATAGGTTCCCGTTGTGGAGCGTTTTCTACCGCAACGTCCTATGCGTCGATGGGCAAGGCGCAATGATGCCCTCATCCCCTGGCCGCGCGCTCGCATAATAGCGATGGGCCCGCCCAAACTCTCTTCTGCACTGCCCTGCAAGGTGCGCCGGTCGAACTTCTGGCTGCCCAAGTGAGTTAAGGGCAGACAAGCACGATCAGAAAATGGGGCTCTTCCAACCAAGGCGGTCTCAACATGGCCATTCTCGTCACAGGCAGCACCGGCACGATTGGAACGCTGGTCGTGGCTAATCTTGCTAAAAAAGGCGCTCAGGTGCACGCGCTCGCGCGAGCACCGGAGAAGGCCCGGTTCCCGGATGGTGTGGTCCCGGTCAAGGCGGACCTCATGGACATCGATGCCATGCGCGCGGCCCTCGTGCAAGCGAGCACACTGTTTCTACTCAATGCAGTTGTCCCAGACGAGCTCACCCAGGCCTTGATTGCGCTCAACCTCGCTCTCGAAGCGGGCATCAAAGGGATCGTTTACTTCTCTGTCTTCGGTAGTGACAAATATACGAATGTTCCGCACTTCACGGGAAAGTACAGTATCGAAAGGATGATCGAGCAGTATCAAATGCCTGCGACAATCCTGCATCCAAACTATTTCATGCAAAACGACGCGAAGCTCAAGGATGCGGTATTTGATCATGGCGTGTACCCTGTTCCAATCGGCGGCTTGGGCCTTTCGATGGTGGATACGCGCGATATCGCGGAGGCCGCCGCGCTATGCCTTCTTCACAGGGAGCACGCCGCTAGCCCCCTTCCGCGAGATGTTGTCGAGCTAGTTGGGCCCGACGTCCTCACAGGTGAGGCGGTCGCTGGTATTTGGGCAAGGGCCTTGAATAAGCCGGTTCGTTATGGCGGCGACGATCTCACAGCATTCGAACATCGATTCAGGTCGTTCGCCCCTCGTTGGATGGCGTTTGATTTGCGGTTGATGGTGGACCGCTTTCAGCGGGACGGATTGGCAGCAAGGCCGGGCGAGAGCGAAAAACTCGCCGCCTTCTTGGGCCATCCTCTGCGGTCTTATTACGATTTCACGGTTGAAATGGCCAAGGAATGGCAAGACGGCTAACCAGCGCGTGTCACATTCGGTAGACGCCAAAGCGGGTCTCCCCAATAGGCGCGTTGAGTGACGCCGAGATGCATAGACCCAGCACCATGCGCGTATCCGCTGGATCGATGATGCCATCGTCCCACAACCGCGCGCTCGCATAATAGGGATGCGCCTGCCGCTCGAACTGGCGCTGGATGGGGGCTTTAAATTTTTCTTCTTCCTCGAGGGATAAGGTCTTGCCGGCCGCCTTCAGATTATCCCGGCGCACTTGCGCCAACACATTGGCGGCCTGCTGGCCCCCCATCACCGAAATGCGCGCATTCGGCCACATCCATAAAAAGCGCGGGCCGAAAGCGCGCCCGCACATGCCGTAGTTGCCGGCGCCGAAACTGCCGCCAATAATGACGGTGAATTTGGGGACGCCGGCGCAAGAGACCGCCGCGACCAGCTTCGCGCCGTCTTTCGCGATGCCACCCGCCTCATATTTCTGGCCGACCATAAAGCCGGTGATGTTTTGCAAAAAAACCAGCGGAATTTTGCGCTGACAGCAAAGCTCGACGAAATGGGCGCCTTTGAGCGCCGATTCCGAGAATAAGATCCCATTGTTGGCGAGAATGCCGACAGGATAGCCAAAGATATGCGCAAAGCCGCAGACGAGCGTCGTGCCATAGAGAGCCTTGAATTCATCAAAAAGGCTTCCATCAACGACGCGCGCGATGATTTCGCGCACGTCGTAAGCTTCGCGTGCATCGGCCGGTACGACCCCGTACACATCGGCCGCGTCATAAAGGGGCTGCGCGGGCTCACGCACGGCGATACCCGGAGTTTTCGTCCGGTTCAGATTGGCGATGAGGTTACGGGCAATGGCAATGGCATGAGCGTCACTGTCCGCCATGTAGTCCGTGACGCCCGACCTGCGCGAGTGAACCGCTGCGCCGCCAAGCTCCTCGGCCGAAACGACTTCCCCCGTTGCCGCTTTAACGAGCGGCGGCCCGGCGAGAAAAATCGTGCCTTGCCCGGCCACGATAATGGCCTCGTCGCTCATGGCCGGAACGTAAGCCCCACCCGCCGTGCAGCTCCCCATGACAACCGCGATCTGCGGTATTGCGGCCGCCGAAAGCCGCGCCTGGTTATAAAAAATGCGCCCAAAATGATCGCGGTCGGGAAAGACTTCGTCTTGGCTTGGCAGATGGGCGCCGCCGCTATCGACGAGATAGATGCAAGGAAGATTGTTTTCCTTCGCGATTTCTTGCGCGCGCAAGTGCTTTTTAACCGTCAGGGGATAGTAAGTGCCCCCCTTTACCGTGGCGTCGTTGGCAACGATGACGCACTCCTGCCCGGCGACCCGGCCGACCCCCGTGATCAGCCCCGCCGCAGGAATGGGCTCCCCATAAACCTCATAAGCGGCAAATTGCGAGAGCTCTAGGAATGGCGAGCCCTTATCGGCAAGGGCGTTGATCCGATCGCGGGGCAAAAGTTTTCCGCGCGAGGCGTGCCTTTCACGCGCCTTGGCTCCCCCGCCTTGCGAAATGACCGCGACCCTCTCTCGCAAATCCGCAAGCAAGCTTTCCATGGCGGCGCGATTTCTTTGGTAGCCATCAGAATGCGGCTTCACGGCGGTCTTGAGCACGTTCATCGGTCGCTATGCTCAATTTCCTTCGAACAATTCACGGCCGATCAGCATCCGCCGGATCTCGCTAGTCCCAGCGCCAATCTCGTAGAGTTTTGCGTCGCGCAGAAAACGCCCGGCAGGAAAATCGTTGATATAGCCATTGCCACCAAGGAGTTGGATCGCGTCGAGTGCGGTCCGCGTCGCATGCTCCGCCGCGAAAAGCAGCGCGCCCGCCGTGTCTTTTCGCGTCGTCAAGCCGTTATCGCAAGCCCGTGCAACGGCATGGACATAAGCGCGGCACGCGCTCAAACTCGTGTACATATCGGCAAGTTTGCCTTGCACAAGTTCGAACTCGCCGATCGCGCGGCCAAACTGGTGGCGTTCGCGCGTGTAGGGCAAGCAGGCGTCAAGGCAGGCTTGCATAATGCCAACCGGACCGGCGGCAAGGACGATCCGCTCGTAATCAAGGCCGGACATGAGAACTTCGACGCCATGGCCGAGGCGCCCAAGTATATTTTCCTCGGGAACTTCGCAGTCCTCGAAAACAAGTTCAGAGGTCGGAGAGCCGCGCATGCCAAGCTTGTCAAGCTTTTGGCCCGCGCGAAAGCCTTTGAATCCGCTCTCGACGAGGAAGGCCGTGATGCCATGCGCGCCCGCCGCCGGATCGGTCTTGGCATAGACAACGAGTATCGAGGCGCAGGCACCATTGGTGATCCACATCTTGGTGCCGTTGAGGATAAAGCGGTCACCTTTCCTATCGGCGCGCAGCCGCATCGATAGAACATCGGAGCCGGAACCGGCTTCCGACATGGCGAGCGCACCGACGTGCTCGCCAGATAACAATTTCGGCAAATAGCGGCGCTTTTGTGCGTCTGTCCCATTGCGCCGGATCTGATTGACGCAGAGGTTGGAGTGCGCACCATAAGACAGCCCGACCGAAGCCGAGGCCCGGCTAATTTCCTCCATCGCGACGCAATGAGCAAGATAGCCGAGGCCCGCGCCGCCATATTCTTCTTCGACCGTTATTCCATGCAGCCCAAGTGCCCCCATCGTCGGCCATAAATCCTCTGGAAAGGAGTCGGTTTTATCGATCTCGGCGGCGCGCGGCGCGATCTTGGCTGTGGCGAAATTGCGCGCGGTCTCGGCGAGGGCATCGAGGTCTGGGCCAAGCGTGAGATCAAGACCAGGGCCGGGCATCACCTATCCTCGCACGCGCCGCAATTTTAAGGCGGCTTCCGCCTGATATATAAGCGCGTGAGCGCTACAAGGAAAACTCCGCATGGATTTGCACAAAACCACTCTTGAGCTCTGCCGCGCTCTCGTACGATGCCCTTCCGTGACGCCGGAGGATGGCGGCGCTCTTGGCGTTCTTGCCACGGCTCTGCAGCAAGCGGGATTTTCGACCGAGCTTCTCACATTCTCGCAGCCCGGAACGGCGGACGTTCAAAACCTTTATGCGCGGCTTGGAGCTGAGCGGCCTTTTTTCGTTTTTGCCGGCCATACGGATGTCGTTCCGGTGGGTGACCCTAGAAGCTGGCGGTTTGATCCGTTTGGCGCCGAAATCTCCGAGGGCGCGCTCTGGGGCCGGGGCGCGGCGGATATGAAGTCGGGGGTTGCGGCCTTTGCCGCCGCCGCCATCGCATATGCCGCGCGGCGTGAGAAAAAGGGCTCGATCGGCCTGCTCATCACGGGCGACGAAGAGGGCCCAGCGGTAAATGGCACGGAAAAGCTGCTGAAATGGGCTTACGCGAAAGGCGAGCGTTTCGATCATTGCCTCGTTGGCGAACCGACGAGCCGGGATTTTTTGGGCGATACTATTAAGATTGGGCGCCGCGGCTCTCTGAGTGGCACGCTGATCGCCGAGGGAAGGCAGGGCCACGCCGCTTACCCCCAGAACGCCGATAATCCCATCCCAAAACTGATACGGATGCTGCGGGCCTTAATCACCCAGCCTCTGGACAAGGGAACGGCGCAGTTTCAGCCGTCAAACCTTGAAATCGTATCCGTAGACACGGGAAATCTGGCATTCAATGTAATCCCGGCGCGCACGCAAGCGCGGTTTAATGTCCGCTTCAATGATCTTTGGACATTAAAACAATTGCAGGCCGAGCTCCGTGAGAGGCTCGATCAAACGGGCGAAACTTTCAGCCTCGGTTTCGAGCCGTGCAATGCGCTCGCTTTTTTAACAAGACCGGGTGGCTTCACCGAGCTCATTTCCGATGTCATTGAACAGAAAACCGGGCGGCGTCCCTCTTTATCGACCAGCGGCGGGACGTCTGACGCGCGCTTTATCCAAGTCTATTGTCCTGTGATTGAATTCGGCCTTTGTGGCGGCACAGCGCATATGGCCGATGAGCATGTACCGATCAGCGAGATATTTGGCTTGGCCGATATTTACGCGGCAATTTTGGATGGGTATTTCAGCCGCCCAGTCTAGGCGTTGCAGTACGTGGTCTTAACCCCCGCTTGCTTGACCTCCATTCCTCCTGGAAGAGAGGTCAGTAGGCAGTTTTGAGCGTGCCACCGACGCCGGCCGGAACTGGTTTTCCGGGATTTTTTTTAACAGCGCAAAGCGTCCTTGAGGCGGTATTTTTAAATCCCTTTGTACCTTTCCCGGTTTCTCCGGGAGCCCCAACTCATAGACCAAATACGTTTGTCGCGTTCCCGTACCAAAAGCATAGACTCCCTCTCGAGCTCGCCGCACGGCCGAGGCTTAGCTCTCGTCAAGATCTGGCAGGCGACGCATGAGTTTTTCATAGAGCACATTTTGCGCCGAAAAAATGTAATCGCATGTGGAGACTCTGACATAAGCGGCGCCCTCGGCGATCAACCAGTCGGCCAGCATCGCCGCTTGCTCCGCGGGACAGTTGAGGATGAGCCATCCCTCCTTTGAATAAAAGCGGACATGGGCGCCATAGGCCGACCTCGCCGCCGCGAGGCACTGCTCGTCAAGACACGGCATGAGCGCCGAGACTTCGCGTGTCGTGCGGGCCTCCTCCTCCGCCGCGATGCGGGAGAGGATAATTCTTGCAAGCTCGCGGTGACCGGCGTCCCAACTGGCTTGCAGCGAGGCAACAAGGTTAGCCCGCGAGCGCAGAATCAGACCATCATCGAGGATCTTGAGGCCATTCGCCGCGAGGGTCGCCCCGGTCGTTGTAATATCGACAATAAGTTCGGCCTTGCCGGCGGCTGGCGCGCCTTCGGTCGCGCCCAGACTTTCCACAATGCGGTAATCGGCGATGTGGCAGGCGGCAAAAAAACGTCTCGTGAGATTGACATACTTAGTGGCGACCCGCATGCGCTGACCCCGCCGCGCCTGGTAGGCCGCCGCGACGTCTTCGAGATCCGCCATTGTTCTGACATCGATCCAGGCGCGCGGAACGGCGACGACGACATCGGCGTGCCCGAAACCAAGTGGGGTGAGCAGTTCAACCTTGTCTTCTACGCCATTAATCGTTTCCCGTATGAGGTCTTCGCCCGTAATTCCGAGGTGGACTTCTCCCGAGATCAGCTGCGAAACAATGTCCGTGGCCGAAAGGAACGCGACTTCTGCATTCTTCAAACCAGCGAGGCGCCCCCTATAATCCCGTTCGCCGCCGCGCGTGATTTCGAGCCCGGCGCGCGCGAAGAACGCCGCGGCGTTTTCCTGCAACCGTCCCTTCGAGGGAATCCCCAGCACTAGGGGCGCATGCGCGCTGCGAGAACCAGTCAATGTGCCACCCATTTTAGGGCTTTAGCCGCGACACCCAAATCGCCGCGCCGACGGCGGGTATGGGGGTTTTCGCGCCGAGAGCCCGCAGTAGCCCATCATAGCGGCCGCCGCCGATCACGGGCATCGCGGCCGCACGCTCATAGGCCTCAAAAACAAAGCCCGTATAGTAATCGAGATTGCGGGTAAAGCGAACCGTAAAGCGGAGTTCCTCAAGCGTAAGGCCCCGCCCCTTGATGAGAGTAAGCCTTTGGTCGAAACGGTCGAGCGCCGGGGAAAGATCAAGTTTCACTAAACCCGCGAGGGCGCGTAACTGGGAAGAAGCCTCGTTGGGATCGCCTTCAATGCCGAGAAACTGCTCGATGACCGCGCGTTTTTCCGTTGGGAAACCGGAGCCTGCCTTGAGGGCCGCTTGCTCCAAAAAACGGTCGGCAATTTCCGCCGGAGTGCGGCCACCAGCGGGAGCGACGCCGGCAATCGAGAGGAGATCCTCGACCAAGGCGCGAGCGGCCTTTCTATCGGTGCCTTCGAGGACCGAAAGCACCCCTGAGTGGTCGGTCCCGGCCGCACCCGGGTTAAAGATCGAGTCAAGAGGCTTGCCTTGACTGAGGCCGCGCACGATACGGCGCCGCCACTCAGGGGGGAGCGCAAGCGCTTCGAGAAGACTCGAAAATAAGCCAACATCGCCGATCCTCACATTGAGGCGTGGGGCTTGCGCTTGGGAGGCGATTGCCGTGAGCGCGAGCGCAAAAATCTCCGCGTCCGCCGCTTCGCGATCCTCGCGGCCGAAATTTTCAATTCCGGCCTGATAAAACTCGCTCGGCTCACCCGATTCGAAGCGGAACACCGGACCATAATAGGAAAAAGCCGCCTGCTCGCCGCAAGCGGAGCTTCTAAGATAAGCGGAGAGGACCGGAATGGTGTATTCGGGCCGCAAGCAATAATCGGCTCCGGATAAATCGCTCGTGAGATAAAGCCGCGCGCGCAGCTCTTCGCCAGAGTCGAAAAAAATTGAGGCTGGCTGCAGAACGGGCGGCTCGATGCGCTGATATCCAGCGCGAATAAAGTGCGCGATGACATTTTCCGCGCGCGGGTCGATGGATGGCAAGGTCTGGCCTCTGGGGTGAGATGCTCGGGGTTCTTTAGCAAGCGAGGCGGAAGGAGGCGATAGGTTTTGTAGTGGGCATTAGCTGACCTGGATATTTTTGGATGTATTTACGTTTCTAGGTGGAATTGGCCGATCCAAAATTTCAAGTTTCTGAACTGTCGATATCGATCGGTCGATTTCTCTAAACATCCTGGGAATGGCACCCATTTGGTAGGTGGAAAAAATTAGCACCGTACCACAAAAGAGCTGTCAAAGCGGGCAATTAATGCAGGAAAAGCTTCAGTTTCGCAATCCGATAGCAGCAGATTCTATCAGCGGCGACCTTCAACTTCCTCGTCGTCGGGGTAGCCAGGGTGATCGTTCCAATCGCAGGCTCGGCACCTTTGATAGTAGGCCCCATCAGGCGCGATCTCGGAGTCGTAATAAGAGCGCAGGTCTCGAGACGAGCATTGCGGGCATTGCATGACAAGGTCGATTCGATCGCGGATTACTAACTGGATGAAGTGTATTAGCTTATACTCGATCTGACAGACGGTGCATGGATGAGCGGTCGGGTTTAGTGTCCGATGTGGTCAGGCTGCGATCATTTTCTCCTTCGCGATCGGCGTTGCGTCAATGAATGTT
>Ga0187783_10000142_pt1 | contig 53705 bp, 53 predicted proteins | sample 1015_SJ02_MP02_2_FD_132471 | JGI IMG/M metagenome (GOLD analysis project Ga0187783, IMG submission 132471) | Tropical peat soil microbial communities from peatlands in Department of Meta, Colombia - 1015_SJ02_MP02_20_MG | ecosystem: Environmental > Terrestrial > Soil > Wetlands > Peat | place... | reverse complement strand
GGGCTGACGGTCGGCCGTGCGCTCGAGGTCGGGCCGGGGGGCGTCCCCGCCGCCGGCTCCGGGCTCCGCTACGACTACCTCATCGTGCGGCCGCTCGCCAGCGCCCTCGGGCCGCCGAGCGCGGACCTCGCCGCGCCGGCGCCGGCGCTGGTCGCGCACGTGGAGGTCGGGCCCTCGGCCTCCGGCTGGATCGACTGGGCGCGGCGCCACGCGGCCGCGATCGAGGTCGGGCCGGGGCCCGAGCGGCTCGACTCCTCGGGTGCCCGCGCGGCCCGCGAGGCGGGGGTCGCGCTCCACGTCCCGACCGGGATCGACCGCGGGAAGGACGACTCGAGCGGCCCGGTCGCGATCGGTTTCGCCCGCCGGGCCGGCGCCGGAAAGGCGGACGTGCGCAACGCGCAGGCCCGGTCGAACGTCACGCGGTCTTGGGCGGCGTCACGACCGGCGTGAATCCGGTGCGGGTGGGCGTCGCACGGCCCCCCGACGTCGCCGCCGCGCTGGTGGCGCTAGCCAGGCAGCTGGCGCAGCGGTGGGCCGACGGCTCGAGTCCGTGGCGCCAGTAGCAGTCCGCGCAGAGCGGACGGCCGCACCCCCAGCATCGGGGGACCGCCCCCGAGGCTCGGATCGGAGCCGCGCAGCTCCCGCAGGCCCGGGCGGCGTTCAGGGCGTCCCCCCGGAACGCCGGGGGCTCGGGAAGGCGCTGGCGACCCTCCCCGACGGGTCCGGGACGGCGCCCGGGACCCGGCACGTGGGCCGGGGACCCCCGAGCGGGTGGGTCTTGGCCGAGGGGGCGTCGCGGGCCGTCGGGCACGGGGAGCGAGACGGAGAGGGGGTTCTTAAGACCCTGTCTCGACGGCGCGGGCTGCCGGTGGACGCCCGGCTTCTTGTAGGGTGATGGCGGACGGCACGGGCGTGTCGGTGGCCCGCCCGACCCGCACGGTGCGCGCCCGCCCGGTGGAGCTCGAGCACGCCCGCTCGAACGCGGCGATCCCGGTCGCGGTCGCGCTGGTGGTGATCGGCCTCTACCTCGCCTCCTATTCGCTCCTCGTGACCGCGTTCCTGGGTTTCGCCCTGCTGGTCTCGGCCGGCTCGCTGCTCTCGACCCGCCTCAACCCGCTCAGCGCGACCTTCTACCTGAGCCGCAAGCCCTCGTTCCTCGCGATCGGAGTGGTCTTCCTCGGCGCCGTCATCCTCTTCGGCGGCGCCTACCGGCTCTGGACGGAGCACGGCGGGCCGCTCTGGCCGCACCTGTAGGCGCTCAGCCCCCGACGCGCCTTAGCACCCCGAGCGCGGTCAGGGTCAGCAGCTTGCTCGGGCGGCCCACGGGCTCGAGGGCAAGCGGCGTCGGCCGCTGCTTCGGGTGGTCCCGGTACCATCGGGCGGCGCTTCCCTGGACGTCCGGATGGATCGCGTCCAGGTTCCACCGGCCATCCGCGCGTCGCTTGGAGCGGAGCAACCCCAGACCGAAGCGGAGGCGCGGGTCCGCGCCGAAGCCGAGCGCGGTGAGCATGTCGAGGCCGACGAGCACGTCGTAGTAGTAGTGGACCGGAGAGTGGAAACGGTACCAGGGAGGGTAGCGCGCGCCTTGGCGGTGAAGCTCGCGCTCCAGGAAGAACTCCGCACCGGCGTCGGCCGCCCGCTGCATCGCGGCCGAGCGCCTCGCCTTGGGGTAGGCGGCGAGCGCGCTCAGGCCCTCCCACGAGTCGAGGTTGCGCCCCTTCCCGAAGCACGACCAGCCTCCCCTCGGATCCGCGCTCTCGGTGATCCACTCGAGCATCCGCCGGACCCGGTCGTCGTCGACGTAGCCGAGTCGGAGGAGGGCACGGGCCATGTTCCCGACCACGCAGTGGTGCGGCGCCCCCGTCCCCGCGCCGCCGAAGCGGGTCTTGGCGAACGACACCCAGCGCTCCACCGCGCGATCCACCCCCGGCATCTCCCGCGTCACGCCGAGCTCCGAGAGCAGGAGGAGCTGCCAGTTGGACGCGGTGTACTTCGGCCAGTAGAAACCGTCGGAGCTCGTCCACCATCCCTCCGGCGAGGCACGGGCCAGGATCTCCGCGGCCCAGCCGTGGCTCGGGATCCGCGCGCGGGCGGCGCGGACCTCGGGATCGTCCGGGGCCCGTGCTTGGAGCTCGGTGAGGGCGCGATAGCGCACGGAGGGTTGTGCGTCCTCGAGGAGCCAGTCCAAGACCCGGCGGGCCGTCACCGCGGCCCGGGCAGGGGCCCGGCCTCTTCACGCTGCCACCCCCCACCAGCGAAGCCATCCGGAGCCCGCGCGTTCGCGCTCGTGGGAGGACGACGCTCCCAGCGGAGGCGCGCCGGCCCGCCTCGCACGCGAACGTCGTGGAGGCGATCCCATCGGTCGCCCGGTCGGTGAACGCATCGGCTACCGGCAGGTCGAGGAACACCGGGAGCGGGTCACGCCGGCAGCGCCACGGCCCGGAGCGGGGCGACCGACGCCGCTACGCGGCGACCATCCGCTCGAGGACCCCGCGGGCCCGCCCGGCGGTAGGCTCGGGGACCGTGATCTCGAACTGGTTCAGCGCGAGCGAGTCGCGGACATCCGCGAGGTCGATCTCCTTCATGAACGGGCAGACGGTGCCGGCGTCGAGCGGCGTGAACTTCGTCGTCGGGTTGAGCCGGCGCATCCGGTGGAGGATCCCGACCTCGGTCGCGACCAGGACCTCGGGCGCCCGCGTCTCCTCCGCGAAGCGCACCATCCCGTCCGTCGACAGCACGCGGTCGACGTGCGGCAGCGCCTCCGAGGCGCAACCGCACTCCGGGTGAGCCAGGATCGACGCGCCGGGATGCTCGCGCCGGGCCCGCGCCAGGTCCTCCGGTCGCAGGCGCGCGTGGACGGGGCAATCCCCGACCCACAGGTGCATCGAGCGGCCGGTCCGGCGGCGGACGTAGTCGCCGAGGAACATGTCGGGCAGGAACAGGATCTCCCGGTCGCGCGGGATCCGCTCGACGACCTGGACCGCGTTCGAGCTCGTGCAGCAGAAGTCGGCCTCCGCCTTCACCTCGGCCGAGGTGTTGATGTAGGCGACGACGACCGCGCCGGGGTGCTCGGACTTCCAGGCGCGCAGCTGCTCGGCCGTGATCGCGTCCGCGAGCCCGCAGCCGGCCCGGAGGTCGGGCAGCAGCACGGTCCGGCTCGGGTTCAGGATCTTCGCGGTCTCGGCCATGAACCGCACGCCCGCGAAGACGATGACCGGCCGGTCCGCCTGGCGCGCCTGACGCGAGAGGTACAGGGAGTCGCCCACGAAGTCGGCGACGTCCTGGACCTCGGGCCGCTGGTAGTTGTGGGCGAGGAGGACGGCGTTCCGCTCCTCCTTCAAGCGGAGCACCTCGGCCTCGAGCGACATGGCGACCCCGGCCGTTCTAGGGAGGCGGCCGTCTTAAGCGGGCGGGGCGCAGCACGAGGTGGAACGGGAGTGCCGGCGCCGAATGCGTGAGCGCGCCCAGGCTCACCGCGTCGGCCCCCGTGCCCCGGTACGCCCCGACGCGCGAGGGGACGATCCCGCCCGAGAGCTCGACCCACCGTCCCCGGCGCAGTCGGGCGGTCTCGAGCGCGCGGACGATCCGGCGGGCCCGCGCGGGCGAGGCGTTGTCGACGAGGAGCGCGCCCGCCCCGGCCCGCGCCGCCCGCACGGCCTCGCGCGCCGAGCGGACCTCGACCTGCACCCGCTCGCCCCGTCGGGCCGAGCCCGAGGCCCGTCGGACCGCGGACTCCAGCGGCACGAGCGCGAGGTGGTTCGACTTGACGAGGATCGCCGCGGAGAGGTCCCGGCGATGCGGTCGCCCGCCGCCGTGCGCGACCGCGGCCTTCTCCAGGTCCCGCAGGCCCGGCAGCGTCTTTCGGGTCGCATAGACCTCGAGGCGGCCCCGACCCGCGCGGACGGCCCGCGCGGTGGCGCTGGCGACGCCGCTCGCATGCATCAGGACGTTGAGGATCGTCCGCTCGGCCCCCAGGACGCGCCGGGCGTTGCCCCTCAGCACGAGCACCTCGAGACCGGGCCGCACTCGAGCACCGTCGGCGCGACGAGCGAGGGCCCGCAGGCCGGCGGCCCGGGCGATCGCGCGGGCGAAGCGGATCCCCGAGAGGACGCCGGAGGCCTGGGCGACCACCCGGCCCTCGGCGGTCGCCCGGTCCGGCACGACCGCTCGGCTCGTCCGATCGCGCCCGAAGCCGTCCTCCCGCAGCGCGCGACGGGCGAGCGCCGCCGCGCCGCGGGGGGCGGCGCGAGGGCTAGCTCGCCGCGCCACGATCCTGGGGCTCCTTCTTCGCAAGGGCGCCCTTGAGCCGCTCGAAATCGGCGGCGATGTCCGGACGCAGCACCGGCAGGTTCTGCCGCTCGAGCTCGGCGACCCGTCGCTGCGCGCTCGCGCGGTCGCCCCGAGCGTAGGAGAGCTGGGCGAGGCGCAGCACGACGTCGACCTCGTCCGCGGGGGCCTTGAGCTCGCGCACGATCCGATAGGCGTCGAGCAGGTCGGCCTCGGCCCGGTCGTACTCGCCGCGGTCGAGGCCGATCTTCCCCTGGACGATCAGCGACTGGACGAGGCCGAACCGGTCCCCGATCCGCTCCAGGATCTCGCGCGAGCGCTGGTTGCGCTCCGTCGCCTCATCGAGGCGCCCGGCCTCGCGCAGGATGTCGGCCACGTTGAACAGCGACCAGCCGACGCGCCGCACGTCGTGCGCCTTCTCGGCCAGCCGGATCGCCTCCTGGAACTCGGCGATCGATTCGGAGTAGCGGGGCGTGATCGAGCCCGAGCTCGCGATCAGGACGCCGAGGAACAGGTGCGCGTGCGCCGCTTCCCGCGCGTCCCCGAGCCGCTCCAGGGTCCCCGCCGCCTCGCGCGCCTCGGCGAACGCCCCCTCGCTGCGACCCATCATCGCGAGCACGTTCGCCCGCCACAGGAGCGCCGCGGCGATCGACCGCTCGTCGCCGGACTGCTTGGCGATCGCGAGCAGCTGGTCGTGCTCGCGGAGCGCCTCATCGTAGCGGCCCATGTAGTACAGCGCCTCGCCGAGCAGCCGGCGGCCGACCATCTGGGCGCGGGGATGGCCGGCGAGATCGACCGAGTCGAGGACGGTCCGCGAGGTCCGTTCGGCGTCGCGCCACTCGCCCTGGTCGGTCAGGATGCGGGCGAGGTACAGGTCGAGGAGGGCGAGCACGTGCGGGCTCAGTCGGCGGCGCAGCCCCCGGCGCGCGCGGTGCTCGCGCAGGAGCGCTTCGGCCTGCTTCAGCTCGCCCTGATGGTCGATCTGACGGGCGAGCTCGATGACGATCTCCGTCTCGGCATCCCAGTCGTCGGGGCGCAGGCGCCGGTGGCTCTCGAGCGCCCGCTCCAGGTGCTCGCGCGCCACCTCGGGGGAGAACGAGCGGATCGCCACGTCGGCCGCCTCCCGGTTGTAGGCGATCGACTTGTCGTCGACCCGGGCGAGGTAGTAGTGGCGCGCGAGCGCGTAGATCGTGGAGAGGTCCTGGTTCCCGCCCGCCTCGATCGCCTCGGCGGCGTGGCGATGGAGCAGGCGCCGGCGGCTCTCGCTCAGGCGGTCGTACACCTCGGCGCGCCGGCGATCGTCGGGGAAGGCGAGGACCTCGCCCGGGCGCTCGACGAGCCAGCCGGCCGCCACGAGCCGGTCGAGGGTCTCGGTCAGGCGTTCCTCCTCCTCGTGGCTCGCCCGCAACAGCACCGGGAACGCGAACTCGGCGCCGAGGACCGCCGCGACCGTGACCGCCCGCTGCTCGTCCTCCGAGAGCGAGCCGACCGCCGGGACCCCGGAGCCGGTCGCGGGGCGAGGGCCATCGCCGCCCACGCCCTCGCGGGGTCCGATGAGGCGACGCGCGAGCTGCTCGAGGAGGAGGGGGTTGCCGCCGGTCTCGGAGTGGCGACGCGCCACCTCCTCCGTCGAGAAGGTGCGCCCCGGCTCCTCGCGCTGGAGGAACTCGGCGACCTCGCTCGAGGAGAGGGGACGCAGCACGATGCGGCCGGCATGGGTCGTCGCCTCGAGCGCCTCGAGGCGAGCGCGTCGGCCTTCCGAGAGGCTGCCGTAGGGCCGGACGGTGGCGAGGATCCACAAGGGCCGCTCCTGGAGCTGGCGCGCGAGCTGCTCCACCGCCTCGAGCGACGGCTCGTCGGCCCGGTGCAGGTCCTCGAGGACGAGGACGGTCGGACCGCGCCGGGTGAAGGCGAGGAACTGCTCGGCGATCCCGCTCCAGAGCGGGTCGCGGATCGCGTCGCCGCGCTCGTCGGCTTCCCCGAGCGCGTCGAGCAGGCGCTCCTCGATGCGCACGGGCGCGGTGAGCGCCGCGTCGTTCAGGCGGGGCGCGAAGCCGATGAGGAAGCCGTCGGTGCCCGCGGCCTCGGGGATCAGCGGGGCGCTGGGGTCGGCGAGCGCCCGACCGCTCTCGAGCGCCGAGCGGATCAGCACGAACGGCGGGGGCGCGTCGAGCGGCGGAGCCCGGCCCTCGAGCACCCGGGTGCCACGTCCGTGCATGTCGCGCACGAGCTCGCGGACGAGGAACGACTTGCCGACGCCCGTCTCTCCGACGAGGAGCGTGACCCCTCCGTGGCCCGCCCGGGCGTCCTCGAACCGCCGTCGCAGGGCCTCGACTGCCTCGAGCCGCCCGACGAACGGGCGGCCGTTCCCGGCCTCGGCCGCCATGCCCCCCGTTCGTATGGGGTCCCGCGACTATGAAGCTACGGTCGCGCCGGGGGAGCGCGGACGAACGGAAGGGCGGTCACCCGGGCCGGCACCTCACGCCCCCGGATCTCCAGCTGCACGCTCGTCCCCGGGGCCGCGAGCGCGCTGGGCAGGTAGGCGAGACCGATCCCGTGGCCGAGGTTCGGGGAGAGCCCGCCGCTCGTGAGCTCCGCCACGACCTTGCCGTCGGCGCGGACGGGGGTGCCGTGACGCGGGATCGCACCGGGCGTCTCCACGACGAGGCCGACGAGGCGCTGGGCCGGACCCTCGGCGCGCTCCTTCTCGAGCGCGCTGCGACCCACGAACGGGTGGTCGAGCTCGACGAACCGCTGCTGCCCCGCCTCGAGCGGCGTCCGGTCCCGATGGAACTCCTGGCCCGAGAGCAGGTAGCCCTTCTCCAGACGCAGCGTGTCGCGCGCCCCGAGGCCGCACGGGACCGCCCCCGCGGCGACGAGGCGATCGGCCAGCGCCGGCGCGGTCTCCGAGCGAACGAGCAGCTCGAAGCCGAGCTCGCCGGTGTAGCCGGTCCGGCTGACGAGGATCGAGCGCTCGAGGTCGGATGGGATCCGGGTGCCGATCGTTCCGGCGCGCGCGTCGCCCGAGTCGTCCGTCGGGAAGCGACGGGCGTGGTAGAAGGCGAGCGCACCGAGGTCCCAGTCGAGCACGGCTTCGAGGAGCGCGCGCGCGCCGGGTCCCTGGACCGCGAGGAGCGAGAGCGTCGGGTTCCAGCGCTGGAGCGTCGTGTCGGGCCCGCGGTGGTGGCGCAGTATCTCCTCGATCTCGTCCGCGCGCCCGGCGTTCGGGACGGCGAGGAAGGAGCGGGTGAGCTCGTCGCCCCGGTCGAGCCGGGTGACGAGCAGGTCGTCGACGATGCGCCCGGTCGATTCCAAGAAGAAGGTGTAGCGCACCTGTGAGGGGGCCTCGCGGGCGATGTTCGCGGTCGTCCGTCGGGAGAGCAGATCGGCCGCGTGGCCGCCCTCGACCGTCACGAGCCCCATGTGGGAGACGTCGAAGAGGCCGACCCCCGAGCGGACGGCGCGATGCTCGGCGAGGATGCTGGAATAGTAGAGCGGCATCTCCCAGCCGGCGAACGGGACGAGATGGGCGCCGTGCCGGACGTGGAAGTCGAAGAGCGCCGTGCGCCGCAGCGCCGCCGGCGCCGTGGGGGCGGCGGTCGCCGTCACGCTCACGTCACGATCTCCGCCAAGCGGCCGTCCGCGAGGGCGTGCCGGATCTCGCGCGCGATGCGGCGCCCCGAGCTCATCGGCTCGCGGTAGAGCGCGTTCCCGTACGGGTGGCCGACCGCGAGGTGGATGTTCGTCCCGCCTCCGATGCGCGCGGCGACGTCGAAGACCGTCGGCCGCCCGTCCCGGTCGAGGCAGGTCTGCAGGCAGAACGGCCCGAGGATCCCGGGCGGGTAGCGCGCCCGGCTCGCGTCGACGAACCGCTCGCCGAGCCGGAACACCTCCTCGAGGATCGACTCGCGGACCGTGAGCGATCCGTGCCCGACGACGAGGTAGTCGGGGATCCGCTCGCGCTCGGAGAGGGCGAGCTGCTGCTGAGCGGGCAGGCGGACGAGGCCGTCGAGGTTGCTCTCCCGCCGCTCGTCGACCCCGAGCAGCTCGAGGCCGTCCGGGCGCGGGACGAGCGGGGAGAAGAAGAAGTTGAAGTTGAACACGGGACCGAGCACGTACTCCTCGATGCGCGCGCGCGCGAGGTCGTCGGCGGCGATCGTCCCGTGCTCGAGGAGCGCCCGGCTCTTGGCGCGGAACTCCTCGGGGCTGGCGGCGGTGAAGAACCCGCGCTCGAGCCGCCGGGCGGCATGCGGGAGCTTGACGATCGCGAGGCGGTCGATCGCCTCCGGACCCGGGAGGGCCCGGGGGATCGGGATGCCGGCGCCCTGGAGCAGGGTGTAGTAGTTGTCGCGCTCGGTGCGTTCCTCGATGCGCAGCATCGCCCGCGCGCCGACGATCGGCACGCGCAGATCATCCTCGACCGTCGCGAGCGGCACGTAGGAGCTCAGCGCCCGGTTCGGGACGAGCAGGACCCCGCGCCGGCGCAGTCGCTCCTGGGACGCCGCGCTCGCGATGTCGGCGAAGGCGCCGTATTCCCAGACCTCGTCGACGCAGCCGCGCCGGCGCAGCCCGTCGGGCCCGTGGACGGTCCGAAAGTAGCGCGCGTACGTCGCCTCACGGCCCCGCTGGGTCAGTACGACGCTGCCGAATCCCTCGGCGATCGCGCCGTCCGCGATGTCGATCGCCGAGTGCGAGCCCACGCACCCGATCGCGGGGGGGTTCGGATATCCCGCGACGAGCCGCCCGATCTCCCCCTCGGGAAGCGGCATGCCGCAGGGCACCGTCAGAGGAGCTTAAGCGCTCGTGCCACGCGCTCGGCGGTGAGCGGCAGCTCGGTGACGTGCGCACCGGTCGCATCGCGTACGGCAGCGGCGACCGCCGCCGGAACCGGGACGATCGGCGGCTCGCCGAGCCCCTTCGCCCCGAACGGTCCGGCGCCGGCGAATCCCTCGATGAGCTCGATCTCGGGGACCGGCACCTCGGCCATCGTCGGGATCCGGTAGTCGAGCAGACGCGGGTTCACGAGCCGGCCGTCCTCGGACCAGATCGCCTCCTCCGTGAGCGCGGTGCCGAGTCCCATCGCGATCCCGCCTTCGATCTGGGCGCGCGCCATCGCCGAGTCCACGACCACGCCGGCGTCGTGGAACGCGGCGTAGCGCACGACCCGCACCGCCCCGGTCTCCCGGTCGACCGCCACGTGCGCGACGTGGGCCGCCCCCGTGAAGTCGGTGTACGGGTAGAACGAGCCATCGACGACCCGCGTCTCGTCGATCTCGCTCGCGTGCCCGTAGTGCCGGCCGACCGCCACGATCCCGCGCGCCGCCTCTTCCGGGCGAAGGAGCGCGCGGATCGCGCGCCGCGTACCGCCGGCCACCGCGACGATCTCGCCGTCATCGACTCCGAGCTCGACCGGCCCGGAGCACGCGAGACGCTCGGCGAGCGTGAGCCGCAGTCCGGCCGCCGCGTCGACGATCGCCCGCCCGAGCGCGCCGACCGTGCGGCTGCCATAGACACCCGAGTCGAACGGCGCCGTGGCCGTGCTCTCGTAATCCACCCGCACCCGCTCGAGCGGCAGGTCGAGCGCCCGCGCACCGACCACGGCCAGCCCTCGGAGCACGCTGCCGCTGCCGATCTCGCGCTCCCCCTGAACGATCACGAGACGCTCGGGAGCGAGCTCGAGGCGCACCTCGCCCCCGGCGCGGGTGCTCGTCGACCAGAAGCCGACCCCGACCCCGACGCCCTCGCCCGGTCCGGTCGTGGCCCGCCAGCGACGGGCCAGCGCGCCGGCTCCTTCGAGCGCGGTCGCGAGGCCGAACGGACCGACCGGCTGGCCGAGGGGCGTCGTGTCGCCCTCGCGCCAGACATGGGCCGATCGGAACGCGATCGGATCGGCGCCGATCGACCGTGCCACCTCCTCCAAGTGCGATTCGAGCGCGAACGCGCACTGCGGCGCGAACGGGGCGCGGTGGGGTCCGAACGGTGGCTTGTGCGTGCGGATCCCGTAGCCTTCCACCTCGAAGGCCGGCGTGCGGTACGGACCCAGGAGGAATCCGATCGAGTAGCCGACGGCGAAATCCCTTCCCGGGAGCGACGAGCCGCCGTCCAAGAGGAGGCGGACGCGCCGCCCGACGATCCGGCCGTCCTTCACCCCGGTCGCGAGGCGGACCACCGCCGGTAGGGTGCTGCGACCGAGCTCGAATTCCTCCCGGTAGCTGAGCGCGAGCCGGACGGGTCGCCCGGCGGCCCGGGCGAGGAGGAGGGCGTACGGTTCGAGGAGCGCGGCGCCCTTCCCCCCGAACCCACCGCCGACCCAGGTCCCCTCGACGACGACCGCGCGTTCGGGAAGGCCGAATCGGGCCGCGAGGTCCTCCCGGACCCCGAACGGGCTCTGCGTCGAGGTGCGGACCCGCCAGATCCCCTCGTCCACGCACGCCACGCAGGCGTGGGCCTCGAGCGCGACCTGGTGGATCCCGGCGGTGCGGTACGTCTCCTCGACGACCCGGTCCGCGCTGGCGAGGGCGCGCTCGAGGTCGCCGTGTCGGGCGAGCACGTGCGCCACGATCGAGGGGGAGCGGGTGGCGGCGCCGTGCGGCCACTGGGGGAACTCGTCCTCGATGTCGATCCGGGGTGGCGCCGGCTGTACCTCGAGCCGCACGCGCGCCGCGGCCCGCCGCGCCTCCTCCAGCGTCGGCGCGGCGACGAGGGCGAGCGGCTGCCCGTGGTAGGCGATCTCCTCCCGGGGCAGGATCGGTTCCGAGGTACTCTCCGCCCGATCGGGCAACAGCTCGGCGAGGTCCGCCGGGCCCACGGCCACGACGCCGGCCAGCGCGCGGGCCGGTCCCAGATCGAGCACGCGCACCCGGCCGCTCGCGACCGGCGCGCGCACGAGTGCCCCCCACAGCATCCCCGGCAGCTCGACGTCCACGCCGAAGTCGGCGGCGCCGCGCAGCTTGACGTCGAGATCGGGACGGATCGTCGCGCTCACGGGTCGAGCTCGGCGAGGAGCGTCACGGCCCGCGCGATCGACGCGTAGCCGGTGCACCGGCACAGGTTGCCCTGGAGGCCGGCCAAGAGCTCGGGAGGGCCGGCGCGGCGACCGAGCTCCTTGCGGAGGCCGGCGAGCGCCATCACGAAGCCCGGCGTGCAGTACCCGCACTGGAGCGCACCGGCGCGGGCGAACGCCGTCCGGACCGCCGCGACGTCCGGGTCGGACTCCGCCGCGTCGATCGTCGCGATCGCGCTCCCGGCGAGCTCGCGGGTCAGCGCGAGGCAGGACAGCGTGCTGTGACCGTCGACCAGCACCGTGCAGGCACCGCAGTCGCCCGTGCGGCAGCCCTCTTTCGTTCCCTTGAGGCCGAGGCGCCAGCGCAGCGTGTCGAGAAGGCGCTCGTCGTCGGGCACCGACCCGAGCGGCAGCACCCGGGCGTTCACCGTCAGCGAATCGTCGTTCATCCCGGCCCCCCCGGTGCGTCCCGAACCGGGTCGATCGCGCGGCGCAGCAGCGTCCCCACGAGATGGCGTCGATACTCCTCCGAGGCCCGCCGGTCCGCGACGATCGCGACCGCGCGCCGAGCGAACTCCTCGGCCCGAGCGAGCGCGGCGTCGCTTGGCCGACCGTCGCCGAGCGCGGTCTCGACTTCGGGAAGGCGGACCGATCGGGGCGGGATGCCACCGACCGAGACCCGCCAGCGACGGGCGGTGGGGACCCAGGCGACCGCGACCGCGAGCTGGCTGATGTCGTGGGAGGGGCGCACGCGCTGCCATCGGTAGGCCGACGGACGCGGACCGGGGATGCGGACGGACCGGATCAGCTCGGCCGGTCCGAGCGCCGTCCGGCGCGAGGCGTGGACGAACCCTTCGACGGGGACGCGGCGCGCCCCGGCCGCACCGACGATCTCGACCTCCGCGTCGAGCGCGAGCAGCATCGGGATCAGGTCGGAGGCCGGGGCGGCACGCCCGAGGTTGCCGCCGAGCGTCGCGCGGTGGCGGAGGGCGACCGACCCGACCGCCGCGACCGCCTGGGCGAGCCCGGGCAACGTGCGACGCACCTCGGGATCCTGCTCGAGAGCGCGGAGCGGCAGCGTGCTGCCCACCGTGAGCGCGCCGTCGGTCCAGTCGAGCGTGCGCCACGGCAGCCGTCGCAGCGAGACGACGCGCGCGGACGTCGTCCGGCCCTCGTCGAGGTCGATCAATAGATCCGTGCCGCCGGCGAGGACGCTCGCCCCGGCGGCGCCGGCGCTCCGGAGCGCGGCGAGCGCCTCGTCGACGCCCGAAGGGGCCAGGAGCTCGAACGACGGCACGGCGGCGGAGCGTCGCGCTCGCGCATATCCCTTCGCGCCGCGCGCGCGGCGTCCGCAACCCTGCCGGTTTATCTCTTGGTACGGATTTGGCACCGCATCGGCATGCCGTTCGAACTTGCGTTGCGTTACAGCACGCCGCTCACGCCGATCGCCGACGTCGAGGAAGTGCTGCGAGAGTTCCTGCGGCTCATCGGCTACCTGCCCGAGGGCGAGGACGGCCGGGGGTCCGAGGGACCGATCGCACAGAGCCTCGCCTACCGCCTCGTGCGCGATTGCTTCCTGCGCGATCCGAGCCGCGCCTGGTACGTCGACGAGCTCACCGCGGTCCTGCGGACGACCAAGCCGACGATCTACCGGCACATCAACAAACTCAAGTCCCTCGACCTGCTCGAGGAGGTCGGAGGGGTCGCCGACGGGAAGGGCCGCAAGGGCTACCGTCTCCGCTACGGGAACCTCGCGCGCGCCTGGGACTTCACCGAGGCGAACGCGCAGAACGCCCTACGTCGCTACCGGGAGACCGTGAATCATCTGCAGGGGCTCGTCGACAAGATGGCGCTCGTGCCCCCGCCCGCCCGCGCTCCGCCGACCGTGCGCGCGATCGGCCGCGAGCGAGGAGGCCGGTGAGCGATCCGGCGGCCGCCACCAAGCGCCCCCCGATCACGCTCACCCTGGGCTCTCGGGTCCGGGTGCGCTCGGCGGGCGCCGACGACACGGCGATCGAATCGACCGGCCTCTTCCGCGGCCTCGTCTCGATCGGCGGCGACAACATCCTCGCCATCGAGCTCGAGGGCGGAGGCGAGGAGAAGGGCCGGATCCGGCTCGTGCCGATCCCCGCGCTGCTCGCGATCGACATCCTCGAGATCGCCAAGCCCGAAGAGGAGAAGCGGAGCGAGCCGAACCCGTCGCCGGGCTACTTCCGCTAGGCGCGGGCGAACGGGCTTGCTGGGAGTTCCGTCGCGGGCGACCGCGATTTCGAACCCAGGTCGTCGGCTTCGAAGGCCGACAGGATAGTCCAGACTACCCCACAAGCCCGCCGACCTCGAACGGGACGCGGGCTATTTTTACGTTGTGCGCGCGGCCGGGAGCGCGAGCGCGAAGAAGCGGGCGTCCTCGACCGGGTTCGGCCAGTACGCCCGGACCTCGTGAAAGCCGAGCGAGGCGTAGAGCGCGATCGCCCCCGCCATCCTCGGGCAGCGTGTCGAGCACGAGCTCGGCGTAGCCGGCGCGCGCGGCGAACTCCACGGCGGCGAGCACGAGCGCGCGCCCCAGACCCCGGGCGCGGGCCGGCGCGCGAACGTAGAGGTGCTTGAGCTCGCCCCGGCCGTCCCGCAACGGGCGGACCCCGACCGCGCCCACGGCCGTCGCGCCGTCCCAGGCGAGGAGCAGGGTGCCGGCGGGCGGCCGGTAGGCACCGGGCAGGCCGGCGATCTCCTCGACGACGTGGGCCGGCGGGCTCGCGAAGCGGGCCGGGCGGATCGACGCGACGTACTCGGTGAACAGCTCGCGCGCGCGCTCGAGCTCCTCGGGACCCGCGACCGGCCGGATCTCCGCGGTGGGGGAACGCGCCGGCGGCCGGGGGCGCCGCGGGGTCATCGCCGGCCTACGGCGAGGACGCCGGGCCCGATCGGAAGCGGTCGAGCGTCGTCTGGGCGGTCGGGTTCGGGAACAGCGTCGCGATCGACGCACCGAGCAGCTGGATGCGCTGGCGCACGTACGGCGTGATGCCGTCGATCTCGCTCAGGCGCTGCGAGAGCGGCAGGTACTTGCGCACCGAGGCCTCGAAGACCGTGGCGGCGAGCTCGCCGTCGCACCGGCCGCCGCCGGGTCGCTCCGCGACGCACCGGCCCTCGAGCGGCGCGCGGCGGTACGACACGCCACAGCTCTTGCAGCGGAACTTCTGCGTCGCGTAGCTCTTGAGGTTCCCCATGACGTCGCGCAGGAAGTGCCCGTTCAGCACTAGGGTCACCGCCTCGGCCACGTCGACCGCGCGGATCTGGCTCGTGAGGACGATCGAGCGCTCGACCGTGTCCTGCATGCCGCGCTGGCCGCGGTAGGCCGAGCGGACCGGCCCGCCGGCGATGTCGCGCGTGTCGTGCGTGAAGCCGTAATCGCGGAGCGCGCGCTCCGTGCCGAGCCGGTGGCCGATCGTGTCGACCAGGCCCTCGACCTCCTTCGGCGGCCGCCGCTCGGCCGCCGCCCGATACAGCGCGAGCGGGTAGCGGCCCGCGACGTCGACGTTGTGCGCCTCCTTGTCGACCTCGGTCGGATCGAGCCGCGTCGTCAGGACGAGCGGCTTGTCCATCAGCGCGCCGCGGCTCGCCGGCAGGTAGGCGCGCGAGAAGTTCACGAGCGCGTCGAGGAGGAGCGTTACCGAGTCCTCGTCGCCGTCGCAGTTCCGCCGCTTCGCGGCGTGGAGGACCGGGTGCGCGAAGCACGCCTCCGCGTCCGTGAACCCGACGATCCGGGCGGCGACCCCGCCCGAGGTGTGCGGGGCCAGGGCGACCACGATCTGACCGACGAGGTCGGCGGGTCGCTCCGCACGGTAGAACGGAGGGAGCCCGTAGAGTCGGACGAGCGCGTCGTCGAGGAACTGGGCGAGCCGCACGAGGTAGGCACCGCACGAGCGGGACACGACCACATCCTGCGGCCGCAGCTCGACGAGCGCGTCCGGGTTGTCGAGCGAGCGGCCGCTCCAGTCGGTGGCGTAACCGAGCGCGCGGAGTCGATCGACCGGCGTGCCGACCTCGCGCGGGCGGAAGTGGGTCAGCGGCAGATCGGTGAGGTCGAATCGGGCGGTCCCGTCCTGGTAGACGGAGATGCCGTGCGAGGCCCGGAGGATCCCCTTCTCCAGCGGCTCGGGGCACTTTCCCGGCGAGGCGAGGCCTTTGACGCCCTTCACGGGGGGGACGCGCGCGAGCTGCAGCCTCGCGATCGCATCGTTCCAGATCCGCGCGACCGGCAGCGGCTCGGTCACGATCCGTTGGGTGGGCGCGGTGTGGGCGCCGCAGGTGCACCGGGCCCAGACGGTCGCACGTCCGCAGCCCGGGCAGGTGCGCAGCCCGAGCTCGACCGGGGTGCCGCCAGCGAGCGTGCGACGCGCGGCCTCGGTGACCGAACGGGTCGTCCCACCGGCCGCGCCGACGGGAAAGAGCGCGTGGACGTTCGGCTGCATGACCCGCTGGTACGCCTTCTCCGGGCGGCCGACGCGCGCGCCGATCCGGGACGGGGCGCGCGGCCGCAGCGTGACCCCCGCGAGCCGGCTCGCGTAGGCGAGCGGCTCGAGCTCGAGCGGCTCGAGCGGCGCGCGCCGCACGAGCAGGCCGTCCGCGGGCTCGAGCCCCAGGCCTCCGACCAGCGCCGCGCTCGGGTCGGGCTCGCCGCGGCGGCCCTCGCCACCGAGAGGCGCCGACAGGAACCCGAGCCGGGCGAGCGGCTCGCGCCAGGACGGGTCGTCGGGGATCTCCAGCGACGAATCCGTCCAGCGGCCGGTCCGCTCGACGAACTCCGAGAGAGCCCGGATCTCGGCCGGGGCGAGGTCGTGCCAGAAGAGCCCCCAGCGCGGATGGAGCGGGACGCCGTGCGCCCGCGCGAGGCGGACGGCGTCGGCGTAGTCCGTCACGTTGAGACCCACCGACTCGGCGACGCCGGCGCCGGCGAGTTCCTCGGCGTGCCAGTCGAGGCTGTAGGCCCCCGGCACCAGCGGCCGGTTGTTCTCGAGGAACTCGCCGAAGCCGACCAGCATCTCCCCGAGGTCGAGGATCCGACGGATCTCGGGAGCGAGCGCGCGGGCCCGCGCGACGTCGTGCACGGCGGTGACGGTCCCATCCGCGAGCTCGACGATAGGCCCGTCGATCGTGTCGCAGACCCCGATCGCGCTCGCCTTGCCCGGATACTCGAGCTTCACCTGGGTCCCAATCGCGACGAACTCCTGCAGGACGACCATGGTCGCCGGGTTCACCGCGCAGCCAGCGAGTCCGCTCGTGCGCGCCCGTCCGTAGACGAGGCGGAAGCCTCCGGGCCGGTTCGGATGCGCCAGCACCGGCCGCCCGCCGACCGCGTCCTGCAGATACTTCGGCGTCCGGGCGTCATCCTCCTCCTCCGCGTGGTGGCCCAGCCGGTCGAGGAACTCCCATCCGTCGATCCCGAGAATCTCGACGACCTTGCGGACCTTGGCAGCCTTCTGGCAGAGTCCCTCGGCGAGGACGAGGCAGGCGCCGCCCCGGATCCCGTTCGTCGGTACCCGCTCGAGGTCGCGGAAGGCGCTGACCTCGGCGTCGCCCTCGGTCGCCTCGCCCGAGATCGCGACCGGCAGCCCGCGGACCACGAGCTCGATCTCCTCGGCGGTCGGGCTGTACTGGAGATGCTGGTAGTGCTTGTAGAGCGGGATCTCCTCCTGGAACCGGCCGATCTCCTCGGGTCCGGCCCGATAGGCTGAAAGCCCGAGGTCTCGTCGCACGATGTCGGCGAGGAGAACGCTGAGCGCCTGGGCGGTCCCGCCGGCGGCTCGGATCGGTCCGGCGTAGTACAGCTCGATGTAGCCGCCGTCGGGCCCGGCGCGCACATGGACCTCCGCGAGGCCCTCGAGCGGCGCGACGAGGATCCCTTCGGTCAGGATCGCGAGCCCGACGCGAAGCGCGGTGTCGACCCGGTCGGCGATCGTGCCGGAGCGCGCGGGGTCGCGGGCGAGCCGGCGGGCGATCTCGACGGCGACCTCCTCGCGTGGCAGGCGGGTGGCCAGCGCCCGGATCTCGTCCGCGATGCCCTCGATGTCGAGATGGGCGAGCAACTTCTCGACCCGGGAGGCCATGTCCTGCGCCCGCGGGATCTCCGGCGCGACCTCGGGGTCGTAGCCCTCGGCCCGGGCCGCTCGCGCGACCGCGTACGCGCGATCGACCTCGGCCTCGATCGCGCGAAAGTAGGCCTCCACGCCCGGCCCACGAGGTCCCCCAAGATAAGCGCGCGCCGGACGCGCGGACGCTTCAGCGCGCGGACGAAGTTCGGACCGCGCCCCGGGTCGGTGCCCAGATCACGAGGCTGACGCCCGTGATGACGATCAGCGAGCCCACGATCTCCCAGACCGAGATCGGCTCGGCGAAGAATCCGGACCCGATCCCGACCCCGACGATCGGCACCAGGTACGCCACGAGGTTCGCTCCGACCGGCCCCGCGCGATGCAGCAGCAGGAAGTAGACGAAGTAGCCGAGGACCGAGGAGAAGACGACGAGCGAGAGCAGCGAGCCCAGCACCCCGACGCTCAGGGGAACCGCCCGCGGGTACGGGAGGACGAGCGCGGCAGTCCCGATGAGGAGCGCGCCGACGGCGAACTGCGTGCCGATCTGCCAGAGGCCCTGACGGCCACCGCCGAAACGCCGGAGCAGGACCGATCCGATCGCCGCGGCGACGAACGCCCCGATCACGAACGCCGGTCCCGGCCAGGTGCCGACCGAGCTGCCGGAGAGCTCGGGTACCACGAGGACGACCACGCCGGCGAAGCCGATCGCGATGCCGCCGAGTGCGAGCGGCCCAAGACGCTCGGAGGGTAGGAGGACCCAGGCGAACAGCAGGGTGAGGATCGGCGCCGTCGAGGCGAGCACGGAGGCGTACCCGCCCGTCGTGTACTGCTCGCCCCAATAGAGGAAGCCGCCGTACACGCCGATGAGGAGGGTCCCGCCGACCGCCGCCGAGACCAGGAGCGCGCGCCGCGGGGGGAATGCCTCGCGCCGCCCCGCGGCCAGCAGGAAGAAGGCGACGGCCGAGAGGGCGTAGCGTATCGCGGCGAACGGCAGCGCGGCCGCGCCGAACACGATTCCCTCCCGGATGAACACGTACGCCGAGCCCCAGACGAGCGCCAGGGCGGCGAGGAGCGCCACGTCCTGCCGGGAGAACCGGGAATCGCCCGCCGGAGCCCGAGCGCTCATGCCGGGCCGAGCGACGCGCCGCTTAGCTGCCTTTCGGGCGGGTCGTGAAACACCCGTTCCGATTTTCGGCGACCCTTATACCGAGAGGCGGATGGTGACCGCGTGACGCGCGAGCTGGCCGAACTCCGCCGGGCGATCCGGGAGGTCGATCGCGAACTCCAGCGCGCGGTGACACGTCGGCTCGAGCTGGCCCGCGCGATCGGACGGGCCAAGCAGGCCGCGGGCCAACCCGTCCGCGACTACGAGATCGAGCGCGAGGTCCTCGAGCGTTGGCGCGCGGAGCTCGTCGCGCGCGGGGTCGCCGCCGGACGTTCCGAGGAACTCGCCCGCTGGATGATCGAGGAGGCCGTCCGGGTCCAGGACGAGCTCGGCGAGGGACGGCCCACGACGAGCGATCCGACCGACATTCTCATCGTCGGCGGCGCCGGCCAGATGGGGGCGTGGATGGCCGGTTTCCTAGAATCGATGGGCCACCGCGTCGGGGTCGTCGACCCGCGCGCTTCTGCTACGAGCGCGGGGCCGTTCCGGGTGCACTCCGACCTGCTCCGCGCCGCGCAGGACGCCGACGTCATCGTCGTGGCGACGCCGATGCGCGTCGCCCGGTCGATCTACCGCGAACTCGAGAAATCCGAGAGCGAGGCCGTGGTGTTCGACATCCTTTCGATCAAGGCTCCGATCGTGCGCGCGATCCACCGGCGGCGCGAGCGACACCGGCCGGTCGGAAGCGTGCATCCGCTCTTCGGGCCCGGCGCGCGGAGCCTCTCGGGTCGCAACCTGCTCGTCCTCGACTGTGGGGATCCCGCGTCCCTCGAGCGCATCGTCGCCCTCTTCGCTCCGAGCTCGCTCGCGATCACGACCGTCCCGCTCGACGCCCACGACCGGATCATGGCGGACGTGCTCGCCCTCCCCCACGCCGTCAGCCTGCTCTTCGGCACCGCGCTCGGCGGCGGTGGCCGGGCACCAGCGCCACTCGGGCGGCTCGCGCCGACCTCGTTCCTGCGCCAGGCGCAGGCCGCGCGCGTCGTGGCGGCCGAGAATCCGGAGCTCTCCTTTGACATCCAGACCCTGAACCCGGAGATGGGCCGTCTCTATCGACGGATCGAGGCCGCGGTGCGCGAGCTGCGCGAGGCCGTCGAAGCCGGCGACGCGAACCGCTACGGTCGGCTGGTATCGACCGCGCGCGATCACCTGGAGGCGGTGGGCCCGGGCTAGGGGCCCGAGCGCCGGGTGCTCGCCGCCGCGGCCTACCCGCGCGAAACGGCATCCGGAGGACGACGCCATTCCGTTCTACGCAAATGTTTATGTAGCAACCTCCAAAGTCTCCGTGCAGAGCGTATGACGCTCGTCTGACAAACAGGGATGGGAGAACTCCGATGAAGTCCATCATCCAGGAAGCGATCGCGAAACACCAAGAGAACCAGTCCTTGGTCGAGGAGAAGGCGGCGCCCGCGGCCCCGGCCTACGGGAGCGCGGACGACGCGGAGCTCGCGAAGCTGGCGGAGACGCTCAAGGTCAACATCCGAATCGTCGGGTGCGGCGGCGGCGGCTCGAACACGATCAACCGGTGCGTCGAGGAAGGCATCCAGGGCGCCGAGATGTGCGCCATCAACACGGACGCCAAGCACCTGCTCACGATCCATGCCCCCAGGAAGATCCTCATCGGACGGCGGGCCACCAAGGGCCTGGGCGCCGGCGCCCGGCCCGAGGTCGGCGAGGAGGCCGCGCGCGAGAACGAGGAGGAGCTGCGACAGTTCCTCAACGGCGCGCACATCGTCTTCGTCACCGCGGGGATGGGCGGCGGGACCGGCACCGGCTCCGCGCACCTCGTGGCCCGGATCGCGAAAGAGGTGGGCGCGCTGACGATGGGCGTCGTCACGCTGCCGTTCGCCGGCGAGGGCGCGGCCCGCATGGAGCAGGCCCGCGACGGCCTCGAGCGCCTGCGCCGAGTCTGCGACACGACGATCGTCATCCAGAACGACAAGCTCCTCGAGCTCGTCCCGCGGATGCCGCTCGACTCCGCCTTCAAGCTCGCGGACGCGGTCCTCATGACCGCGATCAAGGGGATCACCGAGATCGTCACGAAGCCCGGCCTCGTCAACCTCGACTACGCCGACATCCTGACGGTCATGAAGGACGGCGGAGTCGCGCTGATCGGGCTCGGGGAGAGCGAGAGCGCGACCGACCGCGTCACCGAGGCGGTCACCGAGGCGCTCACCTCGCCCCTGCTCGGAGCGGTCGAGCTCAAGGACGCCACCGGCGCGCTCGTGCGCGTCATCGGCGGCCCGACGATGACGGTCAGCGAGGCGGAGAAGGCGGCTGCCCTGGTGGGCGGCAAGATCTCCAAGCGCGCCCGCATCATCTGGGGCTGCTCGGTCGAGAACTCCCAGGACATGGAGAACACGATCAAGGTGCTCCTGATCATCACGGGCGTGCGCGCGACGAGCCTCCTCGGCCAGAAGGGAGGCTATGCCGCCGGCGAGTCCGAGGAAGTCATCGACCTCGTCCGGTAGGCCTGCGTCCCGGCGCCCCCGCTACCTCGGCATCGAGGCGGCGGGGGAACATCTTCCCCCGCCACTCCCTCGGTGGTGGGAGGCGACGCTGCGCGACCGGCTGGACCGCGCCGGCGTCCGCGGACGCTTCCGACTGGTGCGCGCCGAGGCCCATCGGGCGATCGCCGAGGTGGATCACCGCGACGCTCCCGCGGCCCGCGCGGCCTGGACGGTGGACGTGGGGAACGGGCCCGGTACGGTCCGGCTCGCGACCCGGCGGACCTGGGGAACGCTGCGCGGCGCCAAGGCCTGGCTGCGCGCGGGCGCCGCTACAGGAAGCTGACCCCGAAGGTCGCGATCTCGATCGAGAAGGTGTTGAGCGCGATCCCGGTCGGGATCGTGAGCGTCACGGTCCCGAGCGGGCCCCCGATCTGGAAGGGCCCGTAGCAGGCGGCGTAGGTCCCGCTGCAGCTGAAGTAGTTCTCGAACGGCGCCGTGGTGTTGAAGTAGCTGACCCAGCCGGCGGCGAACGTGCTCGTGACGGAGAAGACGATGTTCGTGTTGTTCTCGACTGTGAACGGCGAGCTCGGCGAGAGCTGGATCGAGTCCACCGACAACAGGCGCGCGCTGAGCTCGGTCGTCTGGATGCCGGACTCGGTCGCCCACTGGCCGATGAAGATCGGGAACCAGAGCGTGGCCGCGGTCACGCTGCCGGCGACGCTCGTCAAGGAGATCGCCGGCGGGTCGATCATCAGCGGCACCCCGCCGTCCTGGGCGTAGACCACCGCACCCGAGTCGAAGGCCACGTAGCCCGGCGGAATGTAGGTGTTCGCGAGCATGACGTTGAGCCCGGTGGCGCTCACCTGGGCGTACGGCACCGTGGCGGAGGCGTAGAACGGGCAGTACAGGCTCGCCGTCGAGGTGGAGACCGTCCAGAGCGACGTGGCGGTGCCCTTCGCGCCGGTGGTCGTGTTGAACGTCACCCCGTAGGTCGCGGTCCCGGATACCCCGCCCTCGGCCTTGTCGGTGGTCGCGATGGCGTTGACCGGGCAGTTCATCGCGGCCGTCGTCGGATTGTAGCCGGTGAAGTAGACGCTGAAGTGATTACCGGTCGTCGTCGAGGCGTTGGCCGCCGAGAACAGGTCGAGGAACCCGAAGAAGCTCGCGACCACGTTCAGCGTCGCCCCGCTGCCCACCGTGCCGAACGTGACGACGTCGTGCACGCCGACGACGTAGACGACGATCGTGGACGTGTAGCTCACCGACGCGACGCTGAGCGTGTCGTTGTTGCCGACGATCTCGATGAAATCCACGTTCGGTCCGGCGCTCATCTGGAGGTTGACCGTCGTGGTGTTGCCGACCACGAGCAGGTCGAGCGGGTTGGCGCCCTTGGTCGTGACCGTGATCGTCGCGCCGGCCGCCCCGGTGTAGTTGACGAGGTAGGAGCCGGTCGCGGTGGTCAGGGAGTAGCCGGTGGACCCGACCTTCGAATAGTTCCAGTAGACGTGGTAGGGCCCCGGGCTCGGGCAGCTGATCGAGGTGGACGCCTGCGTGCAGGCGGACGGCACGTAGCCGGTGCCCGCGGTCCCGCCCGTCGGCGGGTCGTTGTTGACCGGCCCCGAGAGCGAGTAGCCGAGCGAATAGCCCGAGCCGTTCGCCGGCCGCGCGATCGTGCCAGAGTCGGGGCCGGCGAACGGGGGCGCCGCCGACGAGCCGAGCGTGACCGGCTGGGTCACCTGCGCCCCGATGGCGTCCGCCTGGCTCACGGCCTCGAGGAGCGCCTGGAACCGCCCCAGTTGGTTCTCGACCTCGATCACGTGGTCGAGGTCGTTGACGCTCATCTGGTTCGGCAGCGTCGTCGTGAGATAGTTCGCGATGAAGGTGACAACGAGCAGGAGGCCCAGGATCGTCGCAATCGGCGCGACCTGCGCCCGTTGCCCGCGCCGCCGCCACTTGCGGGTCGAGCGACGTCGCCGGTTCACGAGCTCCTCGGGGAGAGTAAATTACCCGTGCGCGCCGTATTTATTCTTGCTGGCACGCGAGGCGGCGGGCCCGCCGGCGGGCGGCGGTTCGCTCGAGGTGGCGACGCTCCGCGCCGCGACCCTTATCTCTCTCCTTCCCTCCCCGTTCCGGGTAAGGAGCGTGGCACCGGAGGCCGAGCCCACCGTCCGCGTGGCGCGGGCGCTCCTGTCGGTCGACGACAAGCAGGGCCTGGCCGACTTGGCGCGAGGACTGCTCGAGCTCGGCGTCGAGCTGTGGGCCACCGCGGGGACCCGCCGCGCGCTCGCGGAGGCCGACGTGAGCGTCGGCGCGGCCGAGGAGCTCACGGGGATCGCCGCCTGGTTCGGCGGGCGCATCAAGACCCTGCATCCCGCGCTGCTCGGCGGGATCCTCGCGCCCCGCACGGACGCCGGGCAGCGGGAGCTCGCCGAGCGGGGCCTCCGCCCGTTCGACCTGGTCGTCACCAACCTCTACCCGTTCGAGCGCCACCTCGCCGAGCCGGCGGCGGACCGGGAGGAGTTCATCGACATCGGCGGCGTGACGCTCGCCCGGGCCGCCGCGAAGAACCACGCTTGGGTGTCGGTGGTGATGGATCCGGCGGACTACCCGGGGCTGCTCGCCGAGATGCGCGCCCACGGCGGCGTAACGGCGACCACTCGGGCGCGGCTCGCGAGCGCCGCGTTCCGGCGCACGAGCGACTACGACCGCGCGATCGCCGGCGCGCTGGGGAGCGGCCCCCCCGTTCCCGACGACGGCCCGTTCCCGGAGGAGCTCGTGCTCCGCCGCGAGCCGCTGCGCCTGCGCTACGGAGAGAACCCCCATCAGCGCGCCGCGGCGTACCGGGGGGCGGGCCCGGTAGGGGCGGGCTTCCAGCCTCGGCCCTTCGCGGTCGTGAAGGGCGACGCGCTCTCCTTCACCAACCTCCTCGACGTCGACACGGCGCTCGCGATCGTCGCGGAGTTCCCGGGCCCGAGCGCGGCCGTGGTGAAGCACGCGACCCCGTGCGGCGTGGCCTCGGGCACGACGGTCCGTGAGGCCCTCGAGCGCGCGATCGAAACGGACCCGGTCGCCCGGTACGGCTGCGCGATCGCGGTCAACCGCCCCCTCGGGCCGGACGATCCGGTCGCGCTGAAGGGGATCTTCGTCGACCTGTTCGCCGCGCCGGCGTTCGACGTCGCCGCCCTCGCCTCCCTCGGCCATCGGACGAAGCTGAAGGTCGTGCGGGCCGAACCCCCGATCGCGGGGGCGGCGGCCTGGGAAGCGAAGAGCGCGCTCGACCGACTCCTGCTGCAGGAGGTCGACCAGCGGGAGCTCGCCCCGTCGGACTTCCGCCAGGTCACCGGGGCGCCGGTACGCCCGGAGGCCGCATGCGCCCTCGACTTCGCCTGGCGCGTGGTCCGGCACGCGAAGTCGAACGCGATCGTGCTCGCGCAGGGCGCTCGGACCGTCGGGATCGGCTCCGGCCAGCCGACGCGCGTCAAGGCGGTCGAGCTCGCCTGCGAGGTCGCCGGCGAGCGGGCGCGCGGTGCCGTGCTCGCGTCGGATGCGTTCTTCCCGTTCCCGGACGGGGTCGAGGCCGCCGGACGGGCGGGCGTGAGCGCGATCATCCAGCCCGGCGGCAGCGTCCGCGACCCCGAGGTGATCGCGGCGGCCGAGCGCTATGGGATCGCGATGTACTTCACCGGCTGGCGGGTCTTTCGACACTAGCCCCGTCGTCGGCCGCGAACAGGCGCCGCAGGATCGCGCGGAAGGCGACCGGGTCGACCGGACCGACCTCGCGGCCGCGCTCGTGCCCCTCGCTCACGAACACGTAGGTGTGGATCGAGTGGATCCCGTACGACCGGGTGACGATCGCCGCCTCGTCGACGTCCACCATCGCGAACTTGACCCGGCCGGCGAGGCGTTCGGAGAGGTCCCGGACGATCGGCACGGTGACCCGGCACGGGACGCACCAGTCGGCGTAGAAGTCGACGACGACCGGGAACGGCGAGCGGAGGACCTCGGCCTCGAACGTCTCGTCGTTCACCCGTACCGGGCCCGGACGCTCGGTCACGCCGCCTTCCTCCGCGCTTCGAGCGGGAAGGGCCCTTTAAACATGCGGTTCGTGAGGTGGCCGATCCCCGTGAGGCGCCCTGCGGCCCCGCCGCGCGCGCCGGGCCGATCCGCGGCGCTCGGCCCGGCGCTCCTCGACTGGTTCCGCACCCACCGGCGCGCGCTTCCGTGGCGGGCCGGTCGCGATCCGTACCGCATCTGGGTCGCCGAGGCGCTGCTGCAGCAGACGCGGGTGGCGCAGGCGACGCGCTATTTCGAGCGGTTCGTCGCACGGTTCCCGAACGTGCGCGCGCTCGCGCGCGCGCCGCTCGCGGACGTGCTGAAGGCCTGGCAGGGCGCGGGCTACTATGCGCGGGCACGTCACCTCCATGCGGCGGCCCAGCAGCTTGCCGTCGAGGCGGGAGGACGCCTCCCCCACGACGTCGCGTCGCTCGAGCGCTTGCCCGGGATCGGGCCGTACATGGCCCGTGCGATCGCGAGCCTCGCCTTCGATGCGCCGGTCCTCGCCGTCGAGGCCAACGGGCTGCGCGTCGCCGCCCGCTGGACCCGCGAGGCCGGAGACCCGAGGACCCCCAGGGTCCGGGCGCGGCTGGAGCGCGCCCTGGAGGCGGCCCGGCCGCCGGGTCCCGCCGGAACGTTCAACGAGGCGCTCATGGAACTCGGCGAGACGGTCTGCCTTCCGATCGTTCCGGGCTGCGACGCCTGCCCCGTCTCCTTCGGGTGCCGGGCCTTTCGGGAGACCGATGCGCCGGCGCGCTACCCGCGCCGCCGGCGGGCGGCGAGGCGCCCGCATGTCCGCGCGGCGGTCGTCGTCCTGCGCGACCGGGGACGCTGGCTGGTGCAGCGGCGGCCCGAGGCGGGTCTTCTCGGCGGGCTGTGGGAGTTTCCCGGCGGGAAGATCGCTCCCGGCGAGGCCCCGGGTGCGGCGGCGCGGCGCGAGCTGCGCGAGGAGACCGGACTGGCGGTCCGCGAGCTGCGGCGGGCCGGGGTCGTGCGCCACGCCTACAGCCACTTCACGGTCGAGCTCCACGTTTTCGAGGGACGACGTGCCGGGGGCCGCGGCCGGAGGATGGGCGAGGACCGCCGCTGGGTGTCCCCGAGCGAGCTGTTCGCCCTCCCGATCCCGAAGGCGACCGAGAAGATCGCGCGGCGGCTCGCGCCGGGTACAGCTTCCCGGGGTTGAGGATCCCCGCCGGGTCGCACGCCCGCTTGATCGCTCGCAGCACGGCGAGTCCCGGCGCCCCGACCTCCTCCGTCAGGAACGGCGCCTTCAGCACCCCGATCCCGTGCTCGGCGCTGATCGTGCCGCCGAGCGCGAGCGACGCGCGCAGCAAGTCGGCCCGGATCCGGCGAGCGGCCGCGGAGCGCGGATCGACCACGAAATTCGGATGGAGGCTCCCTTCGCCGAGGTGGCCGAACAGGTAGACCGGCACCGCTTCCCGCCTCGCGATCCTTCGGATCGTCGCGCAGAGCCGGTCGATCGCTCGGAGCGGCACCGCCACGTCCTCGCGGAGGCGCTCCCCCACCCGGCGATCGAGCGCCACGCTTGCGCGGCCCCGCAGGTCCCACAGGCGGTCGGAGTCCGCGTAGCGGACCGGGGGTCCGACGACGCCCGCCCCCCGAGCGACGCGCAGCACTCGATCCTCGCGAACGGTCGCCTCCTCGGGATCGCCCGCCTCGATCTCGAGCAAGAGGCCAGCGGAGCCGCAGCCCAGGGACGTCGGTAACAGGCCGAGCGACGCGCAGCAATCGGGATCGAGGTACTCGATCGCGCTGAGCCCCGTGCCCGGCGCGGACGCGAGCGCGATCGCCACGCGGCCGAGCGACGCCGACTCGGTCATCGGCACCGCGAACCCGCGCCGCACGGGAGGTCGCGCGGCGAGCCGCACCGTGATCTCGGTCGCGATCCCCAGGGTGCCCTCGCTACCGACGAACACCGAGAGCAGGTCGGGGCCGACCGACCGTTTGGCGGCGAGCGAGCCCCAGCGGGTGCGGGTCCCCGTCCCGAGCACGAGATCGACCGCACGGATCCAGGTCCGGGTGGGGCCGTAGCGGAATGATCGGGGTCCCGAGGCGTTCGTCGCGACGTTCCCGCCGAGGGTGGAGGCGGCCCAGGAACCCGGGTTGGGCGGGAAGAACAGATGGTGGGACGCGAGCGCACGCTGCAGCGTTCGGTTGGGGGTACCGGGACCCGCGCGCGCCCATCGCCCGATGGGATCGATCTCCCGGATCTCATTCCAGGCCGCGAGGTCGACGACGATCCCGCCCCGAACGGGGACGGACTCGCCATCCAGCGAGGTCCCGGCCCCGCGGGCGACGACCGGAATGCGGCGGACCGCCGCCCAGCGGACGGCGACGGCGAGATCGTCGGCGTCGCGCGGCCGGAAGACCACGGAGGGCCGGCCGACGACGTGAGAGCCGTCCCGCCCGCATCGCTCTAGGTCCGCGGGGTCCGCGGAGACCTCGCCGCGGACGACCCGGGCGAGCGAAGCCGTTCGGGGGTCCACGGGGGCGCACACCGCCGCAGGGGCTTACGCCTGGCGCCGGCCCCACCACGACCGGGACCCCCCCCTCGGAGGCTCCGGGCGCCCCCACCCTCCATCGTCCGGGGGACTGGATAACTATATAGTCGGCCGCTGTTTTCCGTTCGTTGGCCTCGGGCATCGGTGGCGGCGGGCTCTTGGTGGCACCGTCCAAGAGACCTGGAGACGCCCCACCGGTGCCTTCCCTGTCGCTTCCTTTCGGACGATAGGTTCTTTTGACGAACGCGGCAGGTCCGCGACGATGGCGGGTCTGTTCGGTCCCTCGGACGAGGATCTCGAGCGCCTGCGCTCCGCCGTCCAGTCGCTCGGCACCACCAGCGTGCCCGGGCTCGCGGCCGCGCTGTCCTGGAGGGAGCACAAGACCCAGCGCGTCCTCGCCCACGAGCTCGCCCGTCCGGGCACCCTGGTCGCCTACGACCCCGGCCGCCGCGCCGTCCGCTGGGCGAGGCCGCTGTTCGTCCCGCCCGTGCCGGCGCCCGCGACCTCCGAGCCCCGGCCCGCCGAGCGCGCGCCCCGGCTTCCCGGCGCCCCCGGCCCGGTGCTGACCCCCGCGGGCCTCAAGAGCCTGTGTCCCAGCTGCCACGTGCCACTCCAGTCCACCGGGACCGCGAGCCTCGCGGTCTGTCCGAGCTGCGGCCGGCTCTCCTCCGCGCGGATCGCGGCGGCCGGCGAGACCGCCACCGCGCCGTACCGCGCCCCGACCCCGGAACCGCGCGCGACCGCGCCGCCGGCGTCGGCGATCGACGGCGCGGCGCCGGCCGCGGCCCTCGGTGACCGTCGGGCCCAGGAGATGTTCGCGGCCTGGGTGACCGCCCAGCCGATCCCGTGTCCGAAGTGCCGCACGCCGCTGCGGCACCGGGGCGTGAGCGAGTACACCTGCCCGTCGTGCGGGCAGATGGTGCGCTTCCCGACCGCGGCCGCCGTCGCGGGTGCCGCGAGCGCGCCGCCCCCGAGCCCGGCCGCCTAGAACGGCACGGCCGCGCGCACCGCGCCCACGAGCTCCCCGCTCGCGATCCCCCCGGCCACCCGTTCGATATCGTCGGAGAGGCTGCGATCCGCGGCGAGCGCCGCGACCCGGGCGCGGAGGGCGCGGAGCGCGGCTTCGCTACCGACGCCGCCGCTCTTCGGCCGACGATGCTCGAGCGCCTCGCCGGCCACCAGCCACTCCACCGCGACCACCCGGTGGCTGTTCGCCAGTATCCGCCGCAGCTTGGCACCGGCCCAGGGCCCCATGCTGACGAAGTCCTCCTGGTCGGCGGACGTCGGCAGGCTGCCGACGCTGGCGGGGTGCGCGAGCGTCGCGTTCTCGTTGACGAGCGCCGCGGCGAGGTACTGCGGGATCATGAAGCCGGAGCTGGCGCCGGGCTCCGGCGCGAGGAACGCCGTGAGACCGCGGTTCAGCGCGGGATGGAGGAGCCGTGCGATCCGCCGCTCGGAGAACGCGGCGAGGTAGGCGGTGCCGACGCCGAGGGTGTCGAGCGCGAGCGCGAGCGGCTGGCCGTGGAAGTTCCCGCCGTTGATGAACTCCTCCCCGAAGACCACGGGATTGTCGGTGACCGCGTTCAGCTCCGGCCCCACGATCCGTTCGGCGAAATCGATCGCGAGGCGCACCGCCGCGAGCACCTGCGGAACGCAGCGGAGGGTGTAGGCGTCCTGGCCGGCCCAGGTACGCCGCGCGACGGCGAGCGACGAGCCCGCGAGCAGCTGCCGCAGGGCCCCGGCGACCCAGCGCTGCTCCGGCGAGTTCCGCACCTCCCCGAGACGGTCGTCGAGCGGGCCGGGTTCGGCTTCGAGGGCGTCGAACGAGAGCGCGACCGCGACCAGCGCCGCATCGAGGAGCCGCCGGGCGTCCTCCACCGCGAGGGCCAGGTAGGCCGCCATCAGCGAGGTGCCGTTGAGCAGGGCGACCCCTTCCTTGGCGGCGAGCTCGAGCGGAGCGATCCCCTCGGCGGCGAGGACATCTCGGGCCGGTCGCCGGGCGCCCGTGCCGGGGTCCACGAACGATCCCTCGCCGGTGAGCGCCAGCGCAAGGTGGGCGAGCGGGGCGAGGTCCCCGGAGGCGCCGACGCTCCCCTGCTCGGGCACCCACGGGACCAGACCGCGGTTCAGCACCGCGACCAGGCGGTCGAGGAGCTCCGGCCGCACGCCGGAGTGCCCGCGCGCGAGCGAGTTGAGGCGCAGGAGGACCAGGCCCCGCACGAGATCGGAGGGCAGGGCGGGCCCGGTGCCGCTCGCGTGGCTGCGGACCAGGGAGGCCTGGATCTCGCGCGACTTCTCCACCGGCACGGCCTGGTGCGAGAGCCCGCCGAAGCCGGTGGTCACGCCGTAGACCGCCCGCGATTGGGCGATCGCGCGTTCGACCGCCGCGCGGCTCGCGTCGCAGGCGGCCCGCGCCGAGGGCGCGACCGCGACCGGCACCGCGCCGCGGACGATCGCGACGAACTGCTCCCGGCCCAGGCTCCGTCCGTCGAGCGCGACGGTCCCGGTCACGGCCAGGACCTCCCGGCCGACGGCCGATGCGGCACCCGAGCGGACCCTAGGCCGGAACGACGAGCTCGCCGCCGGCCTTCTGCATCGACGGCACCCGACGGGTCTTCGAGCCCTTCGTTTGCCAGAAGACCTCCGCGAACTCCTGGACGAGCTTGAGCAGGTCCTGGGCGTCCGCGAGGTTCGTGCCCTGGCGCGCCTTCGACGCGCCCTTCATGATCCGCCAGACGAGGTCGTGAACCTGCGGGAACTGCTTGGCATGGTCCGGCGTGAAGTAGTCGCCCCAGATCACGCGGATCTCGCCCTTCACGCGCTCGGCATGCGTCTCCTTGACCGAGGTGTACCGGGCGAGCTTCGACATGAACTCCTTGCGGTCCTCGGGCTTCGCGTCCATCGCGGGGGGCGTCGATTCCGCGATCAGCTGATCCATCCGAACGACGGTGAGCGCCGCGATCTGCGCCTCGTGCGGGTCGTAAATACCGCACGGAATGTCGCAGTGGGCGTAGACCGTGCGCGGCGGATGCACGAGGTCCCAGAGGCGTTCGACCAGAGCGAGCGAGGGAGCGCGGGCGGACATGGCGGGGCAGGCTCGGGGAGGCCGATAAAGGTGCCGGCGCGGACCTCGCCACTCCGCCGTTGGAGGAGCCGGCGGGTGGTCGTCGCGGACGAGAGCATGCGCCCCACGCTCCGGCCCGGAGACCGACTGCTGCTCGATCCCCGCGCCTACCGGTCCGCGCCCCCGCGGGTCGGGGACGTCGTCGTGCTCGTCGACCCAGCGGCACGCGAGCGCTGGTTGATCAAGCGCGTCGCGGCGTACGATCCCGCGACCGAGCTCGTGGACGTGCGCGGCGACGCGGGCGAGCGGGCCCGGGACAGCCGGCGGTTCGGCCCGGTACCCCGCCGCGCGCTCGTCGGTCGCGCCTACCGCCTCTACTTCCCGCCGGACCGCCGCCGGGAGCTGTAAGGCCCCGTCGCTCGGGGTCTCGTCGCGCAACCATTATCCGATGGGGGGAACTGCCACATCGATGGCCTCTTCCGTCCCCCCTCCGACGGCCGCGCCCCCTCCCGCACGAACGATGGCCGCGACGACCCCGGTCTGGATCGTCGTCGTGATCGTGGTCGCCGCCGCCGTCGGAGGGATCGGCTTCTACGCGGGCTACGAGTACCGCGGCTCGCCGGCCGCGACCGGCACCGTCGCCAACAACACCCTGTCGATCGGCGCCGCCGGGACTCTGACCATCACCTTCCCGGAGCTCGCGAGCGCTCTCGTCAACGAGACGCCCGGCATCTCGGCGCCGCTCGCGGCCCAGGATTACGAGGGCTCGCTGGACGTGACCTCCGGCATCACGTCGCAATCGCTGCGAGTCGATGTCGCAGCGCTCGCGGACTTCCGCCTCGCGCCCCAGCTCCTCTACCCCACCTACGCGAACTACGAGGTCGTCTTCGCGCAGACCCAGGAGGTCCTGATCTACAACGCGAGCCTCCCCGCCTACGCGGGGATCGACTCGGCGAACTGGGCAGAGAAGCTCGCGACCGAGACCGCGAACGGCGGCTCCGCCCGGCTGTGCATCTGGAACGCGTCGACCGACCCGAACGGCTACAACGAGATCTTCAGCCTGATGCTGCAGGGCCAGTACTACGGCTCGGGGATCTCCGACTACTACAGCGACTTCTACAGCGGCGCGCCGGGCAGCTACGCCACCCCGAACCCGAGCACCACCATCCTCGAGCACGAGTCGCACGCGGCCAGCCTGATCGAGACCGGCGTCGTCTCGGCGGTGATCACCTACAAGGCGGTCGCGATCCAGAACCACCTGCCGTACGTCCTGCTCGACCCGATCGTAGGGCTCGGATCGAACAACTCGACGGCGCTCACGGCCTACGCCGGGCTGCCGGGAACGCAGATCCTCTCCTCCTCGGGCGCGCTGGCGACCGTGCATCCCGCGCCGATCCTCTTCGCGGCCACGGTGCCGCTGAACGCCCAGAACGCGGCGCTCGGCCTGTTGTTCCTCCACCTGCTGCTGTCCCCGCAAGGGAGCGCGATCCTCGCCCAGGGCGGGGCCTGGACCCCGATCTTCCCCGGGTGGACCGACCAGCCCAGCAAAGTGCCGGGACTCCTTGCCCCTGACGTCACGGGGCTACCGGCGTGGGCGACACCGTTCCTCACCTGAGTCCGGGGCGCGCGAGCGCCCCCGTGCGATCTCCGCTGCGCGCGGGCCGCCCGTGGCTCGCGCTGCAGATCGTTCTCGGCGGCTCGCTGCTCCTGCTCTTTCTACTCCCCATCTACGCCCTGTTCGCCTGGGCGGGGCCGACCCGCATCCTGGCCGCTGCGACGAACCCGGCGGTCGGGGCCGCGATCTGGCTCACGCTCTTCGCCTCGGGGATCGCCGTTCTCGCAGCGGTGGTGTTCGCCGTCCCGCTCGGCTACCTGCTCGCGCGACGCCGCTTCCGAGGCCGCAGCGTCGTCGAGTCCGTCGTCGCGCTGCCCGTCGTCGTGCCCCACCTGCTGGTCGGGCTCGGGCTGTTCTTCCTCGTGATCCCGGGCTCGCCGCTGTTCCGCTTCACGAACGCGATCGGCTTTCCCATCTACGACACGATCTGGGGCGTCGTGCTGGTGATGGTGTTCGTCAGCGCGCCGTACACGGTGCTCGCCGCGGATCTGGCGTTCCGCGCGATCGATCCGCGCGTCCTCGAGGCGGCCCGCTCTCTCGGCGCCGGACCGGCGAACGCGTTCCTGACCGTCTCCTTCCCGCTCGCGCTGCGCGGGATCGTCGCGGGTCTCCTGCTCACCTGGGCCCGGGCGGTCAGCGAGATCGGCGGTATCCTGATCCTCGCCTACACCGTCTACCCCGGCGGCCCGTACACGGGCCCCGTGACGAGCACGCTCAGCGTGCTCGTCTACAATCTCTTCCAGTCCGGCGACCTCGGGGACGCGGCCGCGACGAGCTCGCTGTTCCTCCTCATCGCCTTCGCCATCTTCCTCGTGATCCGCATCGGCGAGCGCTCGGGCTGGGTCCCGTGGCGGCGCGGGGAGCTGTTGCCGTGACGGCCTGGGAGGTCGCGGGGCTCGCGGCCCGTCTCGAGTCGTTCGCGCTCGGACCGGTCGACCTCACGCTGCGTCCCGGCCGTGCGGTGGCCCTGCTGGGGACCTCCGGCGCCGGCAAGACGACGCTCCTGCGGACCCTCGCGGGCTTCGTGCCGCCCAGCGCCGGCCGCATCCGGCGGGACGGCGCGGACATCACGGGCTCCCCTCCCGAGGCCCGCCGGCTCGGCTACGTCCCGCAGGGGCTCGGGCTGCTGCCGCACCGCACCGTCGAGCGGAACGTCAGCTACCCGCTCGAGCTGCGCGGGGACGTCGAGGCGGTGCGCCATGTCCGACCGCTCCTCGAGCGCTTCGGCATCGCCCCGCTCGCGCGCCGGCGGCCGGCGCAGCTCAGCGGCGGAGAGGCCGAGCGCGTCGCGCTCGCGCGCGCGCTGGCCGCGGATCCCGAGCTCGTGCTCTGGGACGAGCCGTGGCAGGGCCTCGACGTCGCGGCCCAGCACGATCTCGGTCTCGTCTTCACGGAGCTGCGCGAGGCGGCCCAGGTCCCGGTCGTCGTCGTCACCCACGACCCGGCGCTCGCCTTTTCCGTCGCCGACCAGTTCCTCGTGCTGCACCAGGGCCGGGTCCGGTTCTGGGGAGCGCCGGCCAAGCTCCTCGCGGCCCCGTTCGACGGGTTCACGGCCCGCTTCGTCGGCTACGAGAACGTCCTCGAGCCCGCCGCGCTCGCCGGCGGCGCACCCGGCTCGTTGACGGCGTGGCTGCGCGAGCGCGCGGGACCGGACGGAGTCGCCTTCGGCCGACCGCTCCTGACCCCGGGCGAGGGGGCCGCGGGGGGCTGGGAGGCGGTCGTGCGCGCCGCCCGCCCGACACCGGAAGGGATCGCGATCTCGGCCCGCGTCGATACCCTCACGCTCGCCCTTCGGATCCCGGCGCCGGTGACGGCTTCCATCCCCGCCGCCGGCCACCGGGTGCGCTTCGATCTGGACGCGGCGGACCTCCGCCCGCTGGGCCTTGCCGCTCGCGGCGGGTCGCCGGAGACCGGTGCATGAGCCGCCCGAGCCGGGTCAGCAGCACGGACATCGCGCTCCTGCGCTCGATCGGCGAGGAGCGCTCGGTGGTCGCCGCGAGCCATCGCGTCGGCGTCTCACGCGATCTCGCGGTCTATCGCCTCGAGCGCCTCGCCCGCGCCTTCGGGGGTCCCGTCGCGCGCGGCCGGCGCGGGGGTCCGGAGCACGGCCGCACGACCCTCACTCCGCTCGGCGAGCGCATCGCGCGGGGTGGGTTCGAGGTGGTCGAGCTCCTCGACGCACGACCGACCGGCTCGCTCGCCCGGCCCAACCTGCTCGCGGGGACCTACCGCGCCGGCCCGCCGCCCGAGGTGACCATCGGCCCGGCACTGACCCTGAAGGTCGCCTTCCGGGCCGCGGAGGGCGAGCGTATCCGGGTCGCGCTCGACCCGGAAGCGATCGTCGTCGCCCGACGTCGCTTCCCGTCGAGCGCGCGCAACGTGGTGGCAGCGCGGATCGTGTCGATCGGCCCCGCGGCCGGTGCTTCCGGCCGGACGCTCGCCGTGCGCCTCGGCGGAACCCGGGTCCGGGTCGCCCTCACGGGCGAGACGGTCCGAGAGCTCGCGCTCTCGGCGGGCGTCCGGGTCTACCTGTACATCAAGGCGACCGCGCTGCGGCGGGTCGGCCCGCCGGAGACCGGGCGGCGCGCGCCCGCTCGTCGACCATGATCCGGCTGCAGCCGATGACGTCCGAGGAGCTCGAGCGCTACCTGGCGCGTTCGATCCCCGCCTACGCGGCGGACCACGTCCGGGATGGTCAATGGAGCGAGGGGGAGGCGCTCGAGCGCTCGCGCGAGGAGCACCGGCGCCGGTTGCCGATCGGCATCGCCACGCCGAACCACTTCCTCTACACGATCCACGACGCGCACGGCGGGCGCGTCGGGGAGCTGTGGTACCATCTGAGGACCGAGACCGGGCGGCCGCAGGTGTTCGTCTTCTGGATCGGGATCGACGCGGCCCACCGGCGCCGCGGCTACGGCTCCGAGGCGCTCGGGCTCGTCGAGGCGGCGGTGCGGCAGCGGGGCGCCGACCGCATCGCGCTCCACGTCTTCGGCGTCAACGTCGCCGCGCAGGCGCTCTACGCCCGGCTCGGCTACGCGCCGACGAACGTGCTCTTGGCCAAGCGGCTCGACGCGCCGGGCGTCGCCGCTACTCGCGGATCCCCTCGCCCGTGAGCGAGAAGACCGCCTCGCCCTCGGGCAGGTTCGGGGAGTCGATCAGGCGCGCGATCCGCCGCGGCGGCTTCGACTTGCGCAGGTAGATCCGGTAGGTCGCCGCGTGGGCGACGATGTTCCCGCCGATCGGGCGGGTCGGGTCGCCGAACAGGATGTCGGGGCGGGCCGAGACCTGGTTCGTGACGACGATCGACGCGTTGTAGGTATCCGCGAAGCGCAGGAGCTCGTGGAGATGGCGGTTCAGTAGCTGCTGGCGGGGCGCGAGCTCCGCGCGACCGACGTACTCGCTGCGGAAGTGCGCCGTCAACGAGTCGACGACCAGCAGCCGTATCGGCCGCTCGCGCGCGAGCTCCTGCGCCTTCTGCACCAGGAGCATCTGGTGGTTCGAGTTGAACGCCCGGGCGACGTGGATGCGCTCGAGCGCGGCACCGGGGTCGACGCCGCTGCCTTTGGCCATATCGACGATGCGCTCGGGGCGGAAGGTGCTCTCCGTGTCGATGTAGACCGCCTCGCCGCCCAGGCCGCCCTGGTCGGCGGGCAGCTGGACGTTGACCGCGATCTGGTGCGCGAGCTGGGTCTTCCCGCTGCCGAACTCGCCGGAGAACTCGGTGATCGCCTGTGTCTCGACACCGCCGCCGAGCAGCTCGTCGAGCGCCTTCGCGCCGGTCGTGACCCGGCCGAGCTTCTTGCGGCGCTCGAGCAGGGTCGTCCCGCTCTCGAACTGGCCGACGTCCGCCTTGCGGCGGGCCTCGCCGATGATCTTCTGCGCGATCGCCGTGCCGATCTCGGCCGCTTCGGCGACGTCGCCCGGCGAGGCGACCGCGAGCTCCATCAGGTCCGTGTAGCCGGCCTCGCGCAGCTTCTCGGCGGTCGTCGTTCCGATGCCCGGAAGGTCTTCGAGCGCGACCTCCGCCCTCGGCTCGGGCAGGGCCTCGGCGCTCACCGCGCGTCCGCTCTTCGATGGCACGCCCGGACGACCGGACCCGGGGGGATAAGCGTGCGGGAGGGGTCCCGAAACGGTGAAAGGTGCCTACCGCGCGCCCGCGCTGAACGGCTCCCCGGTGAGGCGCTGGAAGACGGTCGTGTACAGGCGGCTGACCTCGTCGACGAGCAGCGGCGGGAGCGGGGGGATCGGCGGCTCGGCGGCGTGGGCCGCGCGGGCCTTCGAGAGGGCGTCGTAGTAGCCCGTGCTGCGGTAGTGCTGGCGGACGAACTCCTTGGAGAAGTCGACCTGCCGGCCCCGATCGTAGGCGTCCTTGTCCCAGAAGCGGTCCTCGTCGGCGGTGCCGAACGTGTCGACGACCATCAACGCGCCCGACTCGTCGATCCCGAACTCCTTCTTCCCGTCGACGTGCAGGAGACCCCGGGGCCCGATCTCCCGCTGCATCGCCGCGTCGATCTTGAGGATCGTCTCCCGGATCTCGTCGAGCTGGCGGCGGTCGATCGCCGCGAGCGCCAGCGCCTCGGGGATCGGAAGCAATCGGTCGATCGGCTCGAGCTTGGTCGTGACCTCGAAGTGCGGCTCGGGGAGACGGACCCCGTACTCGAGGCTCGCGTCGCTCGCGAAGCCGAGGTCCTTCGGGCTCACGGCACCGGACTTGACCCGGTCCCACATCGAACCGGCGAGGTAGTAGCGGACGATCAGCTCGAGCGGCACCAGGTAGCGGGTCGGGCGCGGGCCGAGGGTCGCCGGCTCCGGCACTACCCGGACCCGCCGCACCCGCATGGCGGTGGGCCCGGCGAGGCCCAGGAAGTGGTGGCGCACGCCGAGGCGGTCGCAGAGGCCGAACCAGTGGGCCGCGGTGCGCGCGAGGGTCTCGCCCTTGTGCGGGATCTCGCTCGGGACGTGCTTATCGAACACCGAGATGTCGTTCGTGAACCGGAACTCGAGCTCGGTCGGCGAGATCTCGTAGACCTCCTTCACCTTGCCGCGACGCAGGAACTTCGGCGCGGCGAGCGTCGCGGCCGCCGGGGATTTGGGCATGCGGCGCCGAGGCGGCCGGCCGCTTTTAACGTTCGCGGCGCCGCACCGGCGGATCGGCTAGCTCGGGGGCGACGCCGGGGCGGAGCGCGGGAGCGCGAGGCGGTTGAGCTCGTCGAACGAGATCGCGCCCTCGAGGAGCGAGTCGAAGCTCGCGCGCTCGAGCACGTCGGCGCTCACTCGCTTGAGCAGACCCAGGGCCGCGTAGGAGGCGCTCGGGCCGAAGCTCACCCGCTTCACCCCGAGGCGCTCGAGCTCGGCGAGGCTCGGGAGCCCCCGGCGGACCATCACGTTCACCGGCCCGCCGACCGCGCCCACGAACGTCTCGATCGACGCGGCATCCGTGAGCCCCATGGGGTAGACGCAGTCCGCGCCCGCGTCCCGATACGCGCTCGCGCGCCGGATCGCCTCCCGCAGCTGGGCCGCCGGTTCGCCCGGCGCATGACGGAGCGCGTCGGTGCGCGCGTTGATCACGATCGGCACCCCGATCTCGCCGGCGAGCTCCCGGATCGCCCGGATCTTGCGGACCTGGGCCGGGACGCGCAGGAGGCCGTCGTGCGTCGGGGTTAGGTCCTCGAGGTTGATCCCGATCGCACCGGAGGTGACGGCCTGACGGACCGTCCGCGCGACCGCGCGCGGGCCCCGACCGTAGCCCGAGACCAGGTCGGCGCTCAGCGGGACTCGGAGGGCGCGCGCGATCCGCCCGACCACGTCGAGCAGCTCGCGCCTGGGCATCCGCTCGCCGTCGGGGTACCCCCGCGAGACCATGACGCCGGCGCTCGAGGTCGCGACCGCCGGAAATCCCGCGTCCTCGAAGATCCGGGCGCTCGGGACGTCCCAGGCGTTCGGCAGCACGAACGGTCGGCTCCCGAGGTGGAGCCGCCGGAACGCCTCGGCCTTCTCCGCGAGGTCGGTCATCGCGCGAGCAGCGGCGGGCCCCTTATCGTCCTTGCCGGCGCCCGGGCTCGCTCAGAGCTGGCGCGCGTGCAGCAGCTGGATCGGCCGGAAGCCGCGCTTGGGGTAGAAGCGGATCGCGATCTCGTTCTGGGCGGGGAACTCGGCGACCACCACACCGGCGCCCTTCGCCTTGAGCGCGCTCGAGATCTCGCGCAGGAGGTACTCGCCGACCCCGCGGCGGCGGTAGAGCGGCAACAGGTAGATGTCGGTGATGACGCCCTCGTGCTCCGGCGTGTAGAACGGCCGCTCCCGGACCTGGGCCCGCACGAAGCCGACGACCTTGTCCTTGTTCGCCCCGACGCCCTCGGCCGCGAGCAGGATCGACCGGGGATCGTCCAGCTGCGAGAGCAGGAGCTGGCTCGCCTGCGCCTCCGCGTCCTCCCGCACCTTGAGGAGCGGGTCGAACTCCTCGTTCAGGCGTTTGAGCCGCAGGAGCAGCGGGACGATCGCCGGGATGTCGGCGGCCCGCGCCGGACGCAGGTGGATCGGGATCGCGGGGGTCTCCGACGGACCGGCGTCGGCGCTCGCGCTCACCGCCGGCCTCCACCGAGCGCGCCGACGCTCGGCATCGCGGGCGTCAGGCGGGCGCGCGCGAGCGCGCGCACGAGACGGCTCGACCGCCCCATGATCGCATGGGCCCGCTCGAGGAACTCCTCGTGCGAGCGCCGGCGGCCCGCGATCCCGAGGGCGACGGCCGCGTCGCCGACCGCGGCCGCGACGTGCGGGAAGACGTCCGTCTCCTCCATCGTGGGCAAGAGGTGCGAGGCGGAGAGCCCGCGCTCTCGGGCCCGCCGCGCGAGCTCCTTCGCGGCCGCGAGGACGATCTCGTCGGGGATCGCGCGCGCCCGCGCGTCGAGGACCCCGCGGAACACCGCCGGGAAGATCAGCGAGTTGTTGACCTGGTTCGGGAAGTCGCTGCGGCCGGTCGCCACGATCGCGGCGCCGGCGGCGGTCGCGGTCTCGGGCCAGATCTCCGGGACCGGGTTCGCCAGCGCGAAGACGATCGGCTCGCGCGCCATTCGCCGCAGGTGCTCGGGCCGGACCGTGTTCGGATCGGGCGTCGACGCGGCGAGGAGCACGTCCGCCTCGGCGAGGGCGTCGGAGAGGTCTCCGGTCCGGCCGCCGCCGTTCGTGCGGAGGGCGAGCCGGTACTTCCAGGGGTTGCGCACCATCAGCTCGTCGACGTCCTCCCGCTCGGCGTAGAGGACCCCCTTGTGGTCGACGAGCGTGAGACGGTGCGGGTCGTGCCCCAGCGCGAGCAGGAGCCGGGCGGTGGCGAGGTTCGCCGCCCCGGCGCCGAGGAGCACCGTGCGGACGGAGCGGATCGAGCGGTGCGTGAGCTCGAGCGCGTTGAGGAGCCCGGCGATCGTGGCGGCCGCGGTCCCGAGCTGGTCGTCGTGCCAGACCGGGATCGGCAGGCGCTCTTGGAGCGCCTCGAGGATGCCGAAGCACTTCGGCGAGGCGATGTCCTCCAGGTTGATCCCGCCGAACGCGGGGGCGATCCGCTCGACGGTCGCGACGAACTCCTCGGGCGCGCCCGCCCGAATCGGCAGCGGGACCGCGTCGACCCCGCCGAGCCACTTGAACAGGAGCGCCTTGCCCTCCATGACCGGCAGGGCAGCGGCCGGACCGATGTCGCCGAGGCCGAGCACCCGCGAGCCGTCCGTGACGATCGCGATCGTGTTCCAGCGGCCTGTGAGCTCGAACGACTGGTCCGGATCGTCGCGGATCGTCCGAGAGACCTCCGCGACCCCGGGCGTGTACCACAGGGCAAAGTCGTGGAGCGAGCGCACCGGCACCTTCGGAACGGTCTCCACTTTGCCCTGGTAGAATCGGCTGAGGGCGACCGCGCGCCGACCGAGCGCGTCGGTCTTGCCCTCCGCGTCCGCGGTCCGTCGCGGCCTCGCGCTCCGCCGGCCGGCCCGGCCGTCGTCGACCGGGGCCGCGGTGCTCTCGGCCATCTGGATGAGCGCGCACCGAGCGCCCCGCACTTAAGGATTTGCGGGGAGACGATGGCCGGGTTCGGCGATTGTCGGCCGCCTTCGAGGCCGCCCGGCGGTCCCGTAAACCGCGGGCAAGCCCGAGTATAAATACGCCGGGCCGCGATGACGGCTCGGTCGATGGCCGCCGGCACGAGCCCGTTGCCGCATCCGTTCTTCCGCCCGCCCCGGGCGGGCGCGGCCCCGCTCGTGGCGCCGTGCGAACTGCGCCGGTTGCTCGAGGGCCCCTCGCCGCCCTACCTGCTCGACGTGCGCCCGGCCGCCGAGCGAGCGATCGCCCATCTCTCCGGCGACCGCTCCGTCCCGCTCGAAGCCCTGCCCGCCGCGCTCGCCTCGCTGCCCCGGGACCGCGCCATCGTCGCGTACGATCAGTTCGGTGCCCGCGCGCGCCAGGCGACCGAGTTCCTCCAGGCCCGCGGGTTCCCGCTCGCGGTCGCGCTCGAGGGAGGTCTCGACGAGTACGCGCGGGTCGCCGATCCGGCGATCGCGCGCTACGACCTCGATGCGGGCGGCCTCGATCTGGTCGTTCGCCAGATACCGCGACCCGACTCGGGCTGCCTCGCGTACCTTCTCGCGGACCCCGTGGAGCGCGCGGCGGTCATCGTCGACCCCGGCCGGGAGGTCGGGCCGTACCTCGAGCTCCTGCACGAGGAGGACTGGCAGCTGCGCGCGATCCTCGAGACCCACACGCACGCTGACCATCTGGCGGGGCACGCCGCACTGCACGCGGCGACCTCGGCCCCGATCTACGTCAGCCACCGCTCGCCCGCCGAGTACCCGCACCACGCGCTGAGCGAGGACGCCGCGCTCGCGTTCGGGCGCGAGGAGATCCGGGTGCTGGAGACCCCGGGCCATACGCGCGACCACCTCACGCTCGGCGTGCGGGACAAGATCTTCACCGGCGACACGCTCTTGCTGGGATCCTGCGGCCGCACCGACCTCGGGGATGGCTCGGCCGACCGGCTCTGGGAGAGCCTCACGGACAAGCTGCTGCGTCTGCCGGCCGAGACCGAGGTGTACCCCGCGCACTACGGACCCCGGCACGCCCTGAGCGAGCGCTACGTCTCGACCCTCGGCTTCGAGCGCGCGGTCAACGAGGCGCTCGCTCAGCCGACCCGCGAGGCGTTCGTCGCGTACATGACCGAGGGATGGCCCCCGAAGCCCGCCGACTTCGACCGGATCGTCCGGACGAACCTCGCCGAGTGAGCACCGGTTTCCCCCGACGCAAGGCTGTTTCTCCGCTCGCACCGCGGTACCGTTAAGCCCGTGGCGCGGTCGTCCCGCCGATGATCGTTCGGACCGGGCTCACCGGGCCGTTCCCGCGGCCCGAGGCGCTCGTCGCGGCGACCCGCGACCTGGACCGCGGCCGTGCCAGCCCCGACGCGGTCGAGGAGGTGTTCGCCCGCACCGAAGCGGAGGTCGTGGCGCTCGAGGACCGGCTCGGGCTCGACACGCGGACGGGCGGCTACCTGCGCTGGATGGACCTGTTCCGTCCGTTCGCCGAGACCTGGGAAGGCTTCAGCGTGGGTCCGCTCACCCGCTGGTTCCAGACGAACACCTTCTACCGCCAGCCGATCCTCCACGCGCCGCCGGGCCGGGTCCCCGGGGCGATCGCCGCCCGCCTGCCGCTCCCCGCCCGCGCGGACCCGGCCCGTGGCGGGGTGATCCTCCCGGGGCCGTACACGTTCGCCGGCCTGCTCGACAACCGCTCGGGGGAGGCCGACGAGGCGCTCGTGCATCGGCTCGGGCGCCTGCTCTCGGAGGAAGGCCGCGAGCTCGCCGGCCTCGGCTTCGGTGCGTTCCAGTTCACCGAACCGCTGCTCGTCGACCGGCCCCCGGAGGGCGCGCTCGCGGAAGCGGTCGTCGCCGCGTACCGGTCGATCGCGGGCGCGATCGGGCCCGGTACGGCCCTCGTCTGGACCTACGGCGCGGACGCCACCCCCGTCCTGCCGCTCCTCGACCGGCTCCCCGTGGGCGGGGTCGGCGTGGACCTGGCCGAGACCGATTGGGAGTCGCTTCCGGCCGGCGGCGAGCGACGGGGCCTCGGACTCGGGGTGATCGACCCACGGACCACGCTCGTCGAGGACCCCGCCGAGGTCGCGCGCATCGTGCGGGAGCTCGCCGAGCGCCGTCGACCGAGCGCGATCTGGCTGGGACCGGGCGCGCCGCTCGATCTGCTTCCGTGGGAGCCGGCGACCCGAAAGCTCCACCTGCTCGCGGCCGCGCGCCAGGCGCTTGGCGACGCCGACGGAGGCCCCCGATGAGCCGCCCGCTCTTCCCGGCGCAGGAGATCGGGAGCCTGATGAAGCCGCGCTGGCAGATCCTCGGCCAGCACGCCGAGCCGCTCGACGAGTCGGCACGATCGGAATTCGTTCGCGAGAACGAGCGCACCCACTTCGCCTCCGAGCTCCCCGGGGCCGCCGATGCGCTCCTCGCTGGTCACGCGCGCGAGCTCGGGGGCGAGGCCGTCCGCGACCTGGGCGCGCTGTTCGCCCTGCGCCTGCTCGAGCGGGCCGGCCTCGCCCGCGTCTACGACGGCGAGGCCCGTCGTATCGAGATGTTCGAGTACCCGATCCGCCAGATGCGCGGCTTCCAGTTCCAGGGCCACGTCCGCTCCTTCGACAACAAGTACTACCTCAAGGCCGCCGTCACCGACGAGGTCCGCCTCGAGCATCCGTACCATCTGGAGGAGTTCGACTTCGTGCGGCGGCACGCGCACGGCGAGCCGAAGCTCCCGATCACGGGGCCCTACACCCTCGCCGACTGGTCGTACAACGAGTTCTATCTCGCCCGGCAGCGCGGCTGGAAGGGGCGCGCGGTGCGGCGGGCCGCGCAACGTGACTTCGTGGTCGACCTCGCCCGCCGGGCGATCCGGCCGACCCTCGCCGCGCTGATCGAGCACGGCTGTCGGGTCATCCAGATCGACGAACCGGCCGCGGGCACGCACCCGGACGAGGCGGACCTCGTGGTCGAGGGATTCAATGCGGCGACCGACGGGCTCGATGCGGAGTTCTCGATGCACATCTGCTACTCGGACTACCGCGCGCTCCTGCCCGAGCTGCTCGAGGCGAAGCGGTGCCGGCAGTGGGCCTGGGAGTTCGCGAACCGAGACCGCGACGGTCGGGACGGCTACGAGGTGCTGCGCGCGCTCGCGGACTACGGCGACACCCGTGAGGTCGGCCTCGGGGTCGTGGACGTGCACCGCGACGAGGTCGAACGCCCGGCCACGGTCGCCGATCGGATCCGCCGCGCGGTCGGCTACCTCGGCGACCCCGCCCGCATCTGGGTGAACCCGGACTGCGGGTTGCGCACCCGCGGCCTCGACGTCGCTCGGCGCAAGCTCGAGGCGACGGTCGCCGGCGCCGCGCTCGCGCGCGAGGACTTCGAGTCCGGACGGCGCTAGCCGCCGGACGGCACCACGGTCACTCGGAGAGCGGGGCGGACAGGACCTCGGCCCCGCCGGCCGCGACGAGCACCGTGTGCTCGGCCTGGGCGACCCGCCCGTGCCCGCGCTCGACGAACACGGGGTAGGACTGCAGCGAGCGTCGGACGCGCTGGATCGCCGCGCGCTCCTCGGGGCCCTCCGCCCAGCGGACCGCGAATGGGAGCGTGCGGAAGCGCGCGAACAGTCGGGCGAGCACCGGATCCGCCGGCCCGGGGTCGGAGCGGAACCTCAGGATGTTGCCGAACGGTCCGTTCTCGATCGAGCCGCGGCCGTTGGTGGCGAACGGTTCGATCGCGACGATCTCCCCCTCGACGAACCTCCCGCCGTCGTGACCGGGCACGTTCGGCACCGACTTGCCCGCGTGCAGCAGGTAGCGCTCGATCGAGTGGCCGGTGAGCTCGACGATCGGCTTGAGGCCCCGGGCCCGGATCGCGGCCGCGACCGCCCGCCCGACCGCCTCGACCTCGGCGCCGGCGCGCACCTCCGCGATCCCAGCGCGGACCCCCTCGCGGGCGGCGCGCACCAGGTTGTCGAAGCGGTGCGTCCCGCCGACCTCGACGGTCTCCGCCGTGTCGGCGATCGCGCCGTCGAGGTGCGCGCCGACGTCGACCTTCACGACGTCGCCGGGCTCGAACGCGAGCTCGTCGTCGGGCCCCGGCGTGAAATGCGCGGCCTCGTCGTTCCTCGAGAGGTTGACGGGGAACGCCGGCGCCGCGCCGGCCTGGCGGATGAACGCCTCGACCGTCTCGGCGACGTCGCGCCGGCGCGCGCCGGGCACCGTCAGCCGAACTCCCAGGTCCCGGGCCCGGGAGGCGATCCGCCCGGCCGCTCGCCAGCGGTCCAGCTCGTCGCGGGGCGGCAGCGAATCTCACCTCCTCGCGAGCGGGCGCGGTTCGGTCCCGGTGAGGTCGACCAGCGCGGAGGGGCGACCGGAGGGGCGTGGCCCGCCGGCGACGTAGACCGCGACGGCCGGGCCGAAGGTGCGGCGGACCGCGGCGATCGAGGGGCACGGAGAGGTCCCGTGCCGGTTCGCCGACGTGGCGATCACGGGGCCGGCGCGGCGGGCGAGTTCGCGCGCGATCGGATGGTCGGGCACCCTTAGGCCGATCGTCCGCCGCGCGCCGGCGATCTCGTCGGCGAAGGCGCGCCGGGCCGACGCGCTCGGCCGGGCGAGGACGGTGAACGGGCCGGGGAGGTGCGTGCGGACGAACCGCCGCGCCTTCGGCGAGAGCTCCGCGAGCGGCTCGATCTCCTCGATCGAGCTCACCGCGATCGAGATCGGCATGCCGCGGGGTCGGCCCTTGGCCGCGACGAGCCGGGCGACGGCCGTCCGGTCGCGAGCGGACGCCCCGAGAGCGTAGAGGGTATCGGTCGGATACACTACGAGGCCCCCCGTAGCGAGCGCGCGCACCGCCGCCGCGAGCGCGGCCCCCATCGGGCTAGAAGTACTCCTCGCCGATGCGCGAGTAGCCGAGGAACTCCTCGGGCGAGAAGTACAGCGCGAGCTCGCGGGCGGCGGACTCCAGCGAGTCGGAGGCGTGGACCAGGTTGGGCGTCAGCCCGAGGGCGAGGTCGCCCCGCACGGTCCCGGGCGCAGCGGTCTGGGGGTTCGTCGCTCCGGTCAGGAGCCGGACGACGGGTATCGCCGAGCGGCCCTCGAGGGCGATCGCGAAGACCGGCCCGGACGTGATGTGCTGGATCAGGGCCGGGTAAAACGGCTTGCCCTGGTGTTCGGCGTAGTGGCGCTGGGCCAGCTCCGGGGCGACGCGGAGGGTCTTGGCCGCGAGGATCTTGAGGCCCTTGCGCTCAAAACGGGTCAGGATCTCCCCGACGATACCGCGCTTCACGCCGTCGGGCTTGACCAGGACGAGGGTCCGCTCGAGGTTGCCTTCCGCCATCCCTCGGGCCGAATGCCGCCGGGGGGTAAGCCTTTCTGGCGACCGGCGCGCGGAGCCCGCGCTGGCCCTCGGCCGGGTCCGGCCCTCCCGCGACGCGCGGGAGCTCCTCGCGCCGGCCCGCCCCGCGACCCCAGGGATTTTCTCCCGCTCGGGCTCGGGCGATCATGTCCCGTTCCCGGGTCCCATCCGAGGTCCGCGGATTCGACACCGGCGCGGAGGCCTACGAGCGCGGCCGGCCTGACTACCCGGCACCGGCGGTGCGCCACCTGGGCCGCGTACTCGACCTCGGGCGCGGGCGGACGATCGTCGAGCTCGGGAGCGGCACGGGAAAGTTCACCCGAGCGCTCGCCCCTCTCGACGCGGCACGAATCGCCGTCGAGCCGATGGCCGGCATGCGTCGGGTATTCCGCCGGGCCGTGCCCGAGGTCCCGGTGCTCGACGGGACCGCGGAGGAGATCCCGCTGCCGAGCGGGTTGGCCGACGCGGTGGTCTGCGCGCAATCGTTCCACTGGTTCCGCACCCGGCCCGCCCTCCGCGAGATCGCCCGGGTGCTGCGCCCGAGCGGCGGGCTCGCCCTGATCTGGAACACGCGCGACGAGCGGCCCGCCTTCTCGCGCGGGATCTCGCAGATCGTCGCACGCTTCGGCTGGATGACCCCGACCGAGCGGGAGGCCCGATGGAAGCCGGCGTTCCTCGCCGGCGGGCACCGGTTCGGGCGCCTGCACCGGCGCCGCTTCCCCCACATCCAATCGGGCTCGCGCGAGACGTTCGTCGCCCGAACGCTCTCGGTGAGCGCGATCGCTCGTCGACCACCGGCCCAGCGTCGGGCCGTGGCGCGGGCCGTCCGGCGGCTGCTGCGCCAGGACCCGACCCTCGCCGGCCACGAGACGGTCGAGCTACCGTACACCACCGAGGTCTACTGGGCGTTCCGGCGCGGTTGAGTCCGGCCTAGGACCCCGGGGCCCTCGCATCGCACACCTCGCGCCAGCCGCAGCGCGCGCACTTCGCCGGCGAGGGCGTCGCCCGCCCGTCGTACGGCTCCGCGAGCGCGGCGCGCAGCCGCACGACCTCCGCGCGGGCGATGGGTGTCCACGGCAGCCGGAACTCCTGGCCGTCGCCGTAGCGGAGCAGTCCGTACGGAGGCGGACGGCCGGTCGTCTCCTCGATCAGGAGCAGGTAGGCCTCCAGCTGGACCCGGTGCGACGGCGGGGGTCCTCGGGCCGGGGCGTCGCGCGTCTTGAGCTCGATGGGGACGAGGCGCCCGTCCGGCAGCCGCCGGATCTCGTCGGGCCGGCCGGCGAGTCGGTACCGGGGCGAGCGCAGGGTGAGCGCCGCGCCCGCGTCGATCGCCACGAGGGCGCCGACGGCTGCCTCCCGTCGGCGGGCGGCGAGCGCTCGGGCGGCGGTGATCGCCAGCGCGAGGCCGGCGAGCGCGACCCCGATCGCGGCGAGGGTGTCTACGGATGGAAGATCCATGCCAGCGCCCCGACGACGAGCAGGACCCCCAGGACGAGGGCGCCCCAGTAGGCGACCCCGTGTTCCGCCCGCCGCCGCTCCGCGGCGAGCGTGCGGGCGTGGTAGCGCGCGCCGGACCGGGCGCGCCGGCCCGAGCCGCGCGCCGGTCCCTCGGGCGGCGGATGGTCCCGGTAGAAGTGGGCCCGGGGGCAGTAGGCGTACTCGGCGAGGTCCGACGCCGATACCCACTCGGGACCGTCCATCGGTCCGGTAGCGGAGCGGATCCGCCCTTACCGATTCCCCTCGACCGGCAGCGCACCGGCGACGCGACGCACTCAGGCGTCCTTCGGCGCCGGCTCCGCGTCCGCCTTCTTCTTCGGGCGCGCGCGGGGCTTCGCGGCCGGCGGGGCGGGCGGTGGCGTCGCCGCGGGGACCGTCGGCTCCGCCGGCGCGGTCACCTCCGCGGCCGGCACGGGCGCCGCGGCGGTGGGGGGGCGTTGGCGCCGGGGCCGCGCCTTGTGGGGCGGCGCCGAGGCCGCCGCCGGGGCGGTGGCGCTCGAGCGCTCGTCGGCCTTCTTGAGCGCGTGCGCCCGCGTCCACTTGAACCGGTGGCCGACGCGTCCGAGATGGAGCTGCTGCTTGCGGCAGGAGCCGGAGCAGAAGTGGAAGACGCTCCCGTCGCGTTTGACGAACATCGAGCCGGTGCCGGGCTCGATCTCCTGGGCGCAGAACGAGCACTGGCGCTTGACGACCATGGCGCCTCGCTAGCGGACGGAGAGCTTGCGCGCCTCGCGCGCCGTCTCCCTCAGGATCAGCACATCGCCGAGCCGGATGGGACCGGCGACGTTGCGGGTGATGATCTTGCCGCGATCGCGGCCGGCGAGGACCCGGACCTTCACCTGGGTCGCCTCCCCCGCCATCCCCGTGCGGCCGACCAGCTCGACGACCTCGGCCGGCGAGCCCTTGTCCTCCGGCATCGCTCCTCCCCCGGCGCGTTCGCTACTTCTTCAGGGTCGGGAAGCTGGACGCGAGCTCCTCGAGCAGCGACTTCGCCTCGCCCGCCTCGACGATCGCGACGCTCGCGGCGGACTTCGAGAGACCGGCGGACTGTCCCAGCCGCTGCTTCTTGGGGACGTAGACGTACGGGATCCGCTTCTCCTCGCAGAGCATCGGGACGTGGACCAGGATCTCGACCGGGTCGACGTCCTCGGCCATCACGACGAGCTTCGCCTCGGCGCGCTCGCTCGACTTCGTCACTTCGTTCGTGCCGACACGCACCTTGCCGGTCTCGCTCGCGATCTGCACGAGCTGGAGGGCCTTGTCGGCGATGTCGCTCGGGGTCTCGAACCGTACGTAGATCGGTCGTGCCATGGGCTGCCTCGCATCAGCGGGCCCGAGGAGGGCCCTCTGCTCACGGGTGGGGCCTCCCTACGAACTCCGCTATTTAACGATGCGCGGCCACCTCGCCGAGGAACTCGAGCGTGCGCTGCCAAGCGCGTGCGGCGGTCGCCGGGTCGTGGCCCTCCCAGCCCGGTCGGTGGAAGGCGTGGCGGACGCCGGGATACAGCTCGACCGTGGCGCGCTTCTTCCAGCGCGCCGCGGCGGGCAAGAGCTCGGCGAACGCCCAGGGCGTGACGCGCTCGTCCTCGCTCGCGAGGATCAGGAGCGCCGGCCCACTGAGCCCCGCCACGTCGTCCGCCCGGTCGATGCGACCGTAGTAGTCGACCACGAACTGGAACGGCCGCTGGGTCGCGGCATACAGCGCGTAGCCGCCCCCCATGCAGAAGCCGAGCGTCCCGATCCGCGCGTGCGGCACGAGGCGGCGCTGGACCGCGATCCGCGCCTCGTCGATCCGCGCGAGGACCCCCTCATCGGTGAGGTTCGAGCGCAGACGCAGCGCCGCCTCTAGGTCCGTGGCCTGCTGACCGCCGTACAGATCGACCGTCGTCGCCGGATAGCCGGAGTGGGCGAGCGACTCGGCGACCGAGCGCACGTAGCCATCGCGACCGAACACCTCGTGGACGACGACGACGCCGAGGGAGCCCTTCTCCCCGAACACCTCGGGTGCCCCGGCGCTCCCGGCCGCCACGGATCCGTCCCGGACGCCCAGACTCGCCCTCGCTCAAATGCTCGCACCCGGCGCGCGGAACGAGGCCGGGCCGAGCTCCGGGTGCGCCGAGAAGTAGGCGCGCGGCCGCGCGACCAGTCGCGCGAGCGCGGACGCGAGCGCGCCCTTCACGTCCTGCGGGTGGAGCGAGCCCGCCCGCCAGGCCTCCGTGAACGCCGCCGCGGTCTCGAAGGTCACGGGGCCACCGTGCGCGGCTCGCCGGTCGATCGCGAAGCGGGACTCCCACGGGAAGACGATGTAGCGCACGGCCTCGACCACGGGGTTCCCATCGACCTCCTTCGGTGGGCAGAAGGCGCCCGCGACGCGCTCGCGGATCTCGTCCTCCGGGGCGGTCAGCGGGATCGAGGTGCCGGGGTCCGACTTCGACATCTTTCGCTCGGTCGTCCCCTCGCTCGGGTCCATCCGGCCCCCGCCCTTGAGCGAGGAGAGCAGCGGGGTGTGGATCGCCGTCGGGACCGGCCAACCATAGTGGTGGGCGACCTCGCGCGCCAGCACATGGGCGCGCCGCTGGTCGAGACCCCCGTAGGCGATCTCGACCGGGAGCTCGAAGATGTCCGCCGCCTGCATCGACGGGTAGAACAGCTTGGCGGAGTCGAGGTTCGTCTCCGACTCGTCCCGGCCCATGATCGACATCGCCCGCTTCGTGCGCGCCAGCGAGGTCGCCTTCGCGACCCGAACGACCCGCGCCCAGTAGTCCGAGCGACCGGTGAGTTCGTGCGCCCAGCGGAAGCGCACGCGCTCGGGGTCCGCGCCGAGCGACGTGAACGCGGCCTGCATGTACCGGCCGCACGCCTCGATGCGGGCGAGGTCGCCGCCGAGCTTGTCGTTGATCCAGGCGTGCCAGTCGGCGAGGAAGACGGTGACGTCGCAGCCGGCGTCGGCGAGGTCGAGGACCTTGCGCGCCGTGATCAGGTGGGCGATGGTGAAGCTGCCGGACGGCTCGAAGCCGATGTAGGCGCGCGGCCGTTGGACGCGCGCGAAGAGCGCGGTGACCTCCTCCGGGGTCAGGACCTCGGCGGTGTCCCGGACGACTCGATCGACCCGCGCGTCACGGTCCATGGGCCCGGGGAACGGATTGCCTATTTATCGCGTGGTCGCCGGCGCCGCCCGGTCGCCGAGGGGCCCGGCCGTCGGTGATATATATTAAGACCCCGCGGCGAGCTAGTACGATTCCCTAGCTCTCCATGAACGACGGCGCGGCGGAGGGGATCTCGGCTCCGAGCGCCTCCGTCCGAACGGCCGACGCCGGCGCGCTCGCGAAGGCGCTCGGCGTGGGAACGGACACGGCGGAGACGCTGATCGCCGCGGGCTACGCCTCGACCGAGCAGGTCCGCGGGATGTCGGAGAGCGCGCTCGAGCAGCTCGGCGTGGCGACCGCCGACGTCGAACGGATCCGCCACCCGGAGCCGGGCGGGGCCACCGGGGCCCCGGTCGTCGACCCCGATCGGATCGTCGAACGCTGGGCGGGGACGGTCCGCAAGGCGGAGCGCCCGCGACGGCGGCGGGTCACGATCCCGTCGAAGGGCTCGACGGACACGCTGCGCAAGTGGGTCGATGGGGACGACGGGGCGCTCGAGGAGTGGATTCAGTCGAGCGAGACCCCGCGGGCGTCGACCGGCCCGGCCGCCGTCCCGACGCACCGCTTCGAGACCGCGGAGCCCGGGCGCGCGCGACCGGACGCGGCCGCCACACCGGTCCTCGAGCGAGAGGAGACCGTCGTGCGCTGGCTCACCGGTCTGCTCGACCGCGTCAAGACCGACCAGTTCGATCCCTCCGCCCTGATCCAGGAGTCCCAGGATCTCCAGCGGCAGTTGTTCGACGAGCGCACGAAGCGCAAGCAGCTCGAAGAGGAGGTCGAGCACGTGAAGCGGGGCTCGATCGCGGTCATCAAGTACGTGCGCTCGCACGAGGCGAAGGAGCGCGAGGTCGCCGTCCGGGCGAAGGACGACGAGATCGCGGAGATGAAGCTGCGGCTCCTCGCCCTGGAGGGGGCGGAGTCGTCGCCCGAGCGCGCGGCGGTGCCGGCCCCCGCCGGTGGCCCGAGCGCTCGCCCCACCCCCGAGGCGATCGAGAAGGCCTCCCGCGAACTCGAGGGCCGCCTGCGCGAAGAGTTCTCCGAGCGCGAGCACGCCTACATCGAGCGAGAGACCGACCTGCGTCGCCGCTCGGTCCAGCTCGAGAGCGAGGTGCGCAACCTCCATGCGGAGCTCGAGCGCTCGCGCGAGCGCGGAGAGATCCTCGCGGGGAACAGCGCGGCGATCGGGGCGAGCGTCGACCAGCGGCTGAAGGAGGTCGACCAGCGCGAGCGCGATCTGCTCGCCCGCGAGAACGAGCTGCGCACCCGCTTCGAGGAGATCCGGATCCACGCGGACGAGATCGATCGACGCCGCTCGCCCCTCGAGGTCAAGGAGCGGGAGCTCGCCGTCACCGACCAGCAGCTCCAGGCGCGTCAGCAGGCGCTCGACTCGGAGGCGCGACGAATCGAGGGGCTCCGCCAGGACCTCGCCGGCTCCGGTGGCGCCAACGCCTCGGAGGAGGCGCGCCGGGTCGAGGCGCTGCTCGGGGAGCTCCGTTCGAAGGAGGAGCTCCTGAGGGCCCGCGAGGCCGTGATCGCGAAGCGCCAGGCCGAGCTCGAGAAGCTCGCGTTGCGCGGCTCCTCGGCGGAATCGGACTCGAGCGCCCCCGAGCCGGCACCGACCGCCGAGGTGAAGGTCAAGAGCGGGATCCGGCGGCTCGACGACCTGCTCTACGGTGGCTTCCCGGTCGCGACGCAGCTCCTGATCAACGGACCGGCGCACACGGGCAAGGACGTGCTCGCGCGCCTGTTCTCGGTCGAGGGCCTCCGGCTCGACATCCCCTCGATCTGGGTCGTCACCGACTCGACCTGGAACCAGGTCCGCGACGATCTCGCGGCGCTCTATCCGAAGTACGCCGACGCGGAGAAGGCCGGGATGGTCCGGTTCGTCGACCTCTACTCGCGCAGCGTCGTCGGCAGCCCGACGGCCGCCCCGGGCGTCCGGATGCTCTCGTCCACCGACAAGGGAGTGCTCGAGCAGATCGGCCAGATCGTCAACGGCTACTCCGAGGAGCTCAAGGAGAAGTTCTCGACCTACCGCCTGATCTTCGAGTCGGTGTCGACCGTCACGGCCTACCTCGACACCGCGTCGACGTTCCGCTTCCTCCAGCCGTTCATCGGCCGGCGCAAGATCGACCAGGCGGTCGCCTACTACGTGCTCGACCGGGGGATGCACTCGGACGCGGACCTCGAGACGCTCGAGCACATGGTCGACGGCTCGCTCAACTTGAAGGTCGAGCAGCTCAAGACGTTCCTCTCGGTCAAGGGCGTCGGCGAGACCCAGTCGCGGGCGTGGATCGGCTACACGTTCACCAAGCGCTCGCTCAACCTGGGCTCGTTCAGCCTCGACCAAATCCGCTAGCGCCGTCGCCGCGAGCGCGGCGGGCGGTACGAACGGCTAAGTAGGGGCCCGACGGTCGATGCGCCGCTAGGCTGGACCGGGGGGTTGGGCGTCCCCTTACACACCGAAACCGTCCTTAGCGGGGGTGACAGGCAGGAGCGACGTTCGGGCGGGCAACGTGTCTCGCGTGGCCTCGTAGACGCTCTGTTCCGCTGGGCCGCGGGCACCGCGACGAGCGCTCGGAGGAGCGCCCTAGCGGTTATCCATCACGGGCACCGGGTTAGGTCCTGACGGGAGCAGCCTTACCGTGACCCGTCGACGCTGGCGGGGCGACGGGGCCGAGGGGTCCGCGGGGTCTCCACGCCGCCCATCCGAACGGCAATCCTGCCGGCCTAGCATGTCGCCCGATTGCCCCGCGGGGACGGGAGATTTAAGTAAGCGACCCGAGCGTTCTGCATCCGATAGCACGCGCGACGATGCATAGCTACCTCGACCTGTTCTTCTCGAGCGACGGCGTCTCGCCGCTCGAGATCTCCGACCGCCTGCGGGCCTCGGCCGGCCTCGCCTTCATCATCGGCCCGCACGACATCGCCTTCGAGTGGCACACGGTCGAGGAGTTCCGCGACAAGCTCTCGAGAGTGCACGCCGCGCTCCGCGGCACCGGCGCGTTCTACCGGATCGAGACCGTCAGCGACGAGCCCGGTTTCATCGAGCCGATCACCTGGCCCCCGCCGCCGATGGCCGGCCGGCATCCGACCCACCCGGGTTACTAGGCCCCCACCCCCCCGTTTCCACTGGAACCCACCCTACCAGCCCTCAGTCGCGGGGTCGATCGCGTCCCGCTCCAGGCGCGCGCGGCGATCGACGGGGATGGGCTTCTTCGCCCGGATCGCGTAGTCGTAGCAGACGATGACGGTCCGGCCCTGAGCCGTGACCGTGGTCGTGCCGTCGACGCAAAAGCGGTAGAGCAGCGCGAAGCTGGAGGTGCCCAGCGGACGGGCCGGGGCGACCTCGCCGAGCAGCGTGTCGCCGTAGCCGACCGGGGCTCGGTAGCGGCAGGCTGC